>Ga0214923_10001388_pt1 | contig 34500 bp, 47 predicted proteins | sample LL1510_MetaG_FD_177993 | JGI IMG/M metagenome (GOLD analysis project Ga0214923, IMG submission 177993) | Freshwater microbial communities from Lake Lanier, Atlanta, Georgia, United States - LL-1510 | ecosystem: Environmental > Aquatic > Freshwater > Lake | place: USA: Georgia | collected...
GTCATGGAGTCACCGCCGCTACGAGCAGGAGATCCGCGCGGCGGTGACTCCATGACCATCGCGCTTCGCAGCTATCAGCAGCGCGGCGTCGAGCAGCTCCGCACGCTCGTACTTCAAGGGCGCAAGCGAATCGTGCTCACGCTTCCCACGGGCGGGGGCAAGACGCCGCTCGCCGCCCACATCATCCACAGCGCGCGCACGAACTTCGACGGACGCGTGCTGTTCGTGGCCCCGTGGGTCCAGCTCATCGAGCAGGCCGTCGTGCAGCTGGCTCGATGGGGCATCACCGACGTCGGCGTGCTGCGGGGCGACGACAAGCGCACCAACCCCGCGGCGCCGGTACAGGTGGCGAGCCGCGAAACGCTGCGCAGGCGCGAACGGCCCGAGGCGGACATTGTCCTCATCGACGAGTGTCACCGGGCTCCTGAGAGCATCGTCGACGCGTATTGGAACAGCACCATCATCGGCCTGTCCGCGACCCCGGTCGGGTTGAAGGGCGTGTTCGAGGACGTCGTGGTCGCCGGTACGTACGCCGAGCTGATCGCCGGCGGGTTTCTCGCCGAGCCGACCGTGTTCGGCACCAAGCGCAAGGTCGACCTGTCCGGCGTTCGGTCGGTCGGCGGCGACTATCAGCAGGCCGAGCTCGAGAGCGCGATGATGGACAGCGCCATCGTCGGCGACGTCATCGAGGGCTACCTCGAGCGCGGCAAGGGGCACAAGGCCGTGTGTTTCGCGGCGGGTGTCGCCCACAGCCAGGCGCTCGCCGAGAGGTTCCGCGCCGCGGGCATCCCCGCCGAGCACATCGACGGCACGACGCCGATGGACGAGCGGGCGGCGGTGCTGGCGCGCCTTGAATCGGGAGAGACGCGCGTCGTTTGCAACATGGGAGTCCTGACCGAAGGCTGGGACCAGCCCTCGGTGCGGTGCTGCATCCTGGCGCGGCCGACCAAGTCCCTTGCGCTCTACAAGCAGATGGTGGGGCGGGTGCTGCGTCCTCACCCGTCGGGGGACCCGATTGTCCTCGACCACGCAGGCAACGTGCTTCGCCATGGGATGCCGCACGACGACATCGAGTGGCTCCTCAGCGACGCGCGGCCGACCCGAAAGGCAGGTGTGCGCGAGTGCGGACAGTGCTTCGCGGTCCTCGAGGCGGGCACGCCGAAGTGCCCTCACTGCGCGTTCGTGTTCGAGGTCGCCGAGCGCAAGCCGGTGGTGGAGGTCGCGGGCTCGATGGAGCGAATCACCGCGGTCGACCACAAGCGGCGCTACTTCGACGAGCAGATCGCCAACGCGTCGCTGCGAGGCTTCAAGCCTGGGTTTGCGTCGGCGAAGTTCAAGGAGAAGTTTGGCGCTTGGCCGCCGTTTGCGTGGACGGCTGCGGCGAAGGCGCGGTTTGCGCACGACCCGGAGTGGCAGCGTCGCCAAACCGAGCGGGCCAAGGAAAAGGCGTTCTGGGAAGAAGTCAACGCAAGGCAGGCCGCCAAGCAGGCCGCGTCTGCCGAAGACGAGCCTCCCGCGGTGTACGAGCCGGTCGACGACGCGGACTTCTGGTCTTGGTTGGAGCAGCACGGGGTCACCGAATGACCTGGGAGGTCTTCGACGCCCGCGTCGACGCGGGGGTGTGTCGCGCGTGCGGCAAGGCGCCAGTGGTCCACAACCTCACGCATTGCGCCTGCTGTCGCGCGAGGGTCAATGCCCGCATGCGCGCAGGTGGATCGTCACTCTCCACCTTGCGCTACTGCAGCGAGTGCGGTCGCCGAGGCCACAACCGGCGAACGTGTCCGCAGGGGGCGACGCCATGACGGAGCTCGACCTGCAGCGGGAGCTTTTGATCGCCGCCCCGCGGGAGCTTCCGACGTTGCGGCTGTTCCGGCGGAACATCGTCAACGCGACCTCGGCGTTCGGGGTTCGCATGCGCGCGGGCATCAAGGGCCAATGCGACCTGTACGGCGTGGTCCGTGGTGGGAGGCACCTGGAGGTCGAGCTCAAGAGCGCGACGGGGTCGCTGCGCGCCGAGCAGAAGGCCTGGCGCGCGTGGTGTGTGCAGTGGGGAGTGCCGTACGCCCTACTCGAAGGTTCGAAACTGGAAACGACAGAAGAAACGGTGAGCCGATGGCTGAGCGAGCTGCGAGCGTTCCTGTGATTGCCTGGAACATCGACCACAACACAACGCCGCTCGATGCGGCGCTGCAGTTGGCGCGCGCTGGGCTGAAACCGGTGTTCTGCCAACCGCGCGAGAAGCGCCCCATCCTGGCGGGGTGGCAGAAGATCGCCACCTGCGACGAGGTCGCAATTCGCGACATGTACGCGCGGCTTCGGGTCGACGACCCGAACGTGGGGGTCGTCCTGGGCGACACGGACGCGCACGGCTACCTGATCGCCGTCGACGTCGACGACGTCGGGCGCCTCGAGGTCCTCACGCGCGAGCTCGGGCCGCTGCCTGGGACGCTCAGCGGCAGAAGCCCCAGGGGTCGGCGCCTGTTCTGCCGGATGCCCGAGAACGTCGACACGACGAAGCTGCGCAACGTCGCCGGCCTGCTGGGCAAACCGGGGGTCGACGTGAAGGTCGCCGGCGGCCAAGTCATCGTCGGGCCTTCGATTCACCCGGAGCTCGACGCCGAGGGGCGCGAACAGCGCTACGCGTGGGACTACCCGCTGGAGCCGATCGCAGAGCTGCCGGCCGAGTGGGCGCAGGCGCTGATGCCGGCACCGGAAGTGCCGACGTGGGCGAGGGCGTACACACCCAAGACGATGCGCGAGGACCGGTCGGCGCGTCAGCGGGCCGAGCGTTACCTCGAGCGCGCCGTCCTCGCCGAGGCGCGGTTTATCGCCCAGGCGCGGGAGGGGATGCGCAACGTGACGTTGCATCGGGCGCTCTGCCGGCTGCTTCCGCTCGCGCACGGGTGCATGGTTGCCAGCGGTCCGAGCTTCGTCCGCCGCGAGCTCACGAGCGCGGCGAGGGCTTGCAGCCTGCCCGAAACGGAGATCGACCGGACGGTCGCGAGCGCCGAGCGCTGGGTGTCCGCTTCGGGGGCGATTCGGGTGCCGCCGGAGCCGCAGCCGCGCGCGCAGGCGCAGGCGCATGTCGCGCCAGTGGTCGACATCGTGACCCGCGCGGAGCGGCCGGTCGTCGTAACAGGCGGCGGCTCGGAGGGTTCGGTCGACTTCATCAAGGACCCGCGCACGAGGCAGCCGGCGGCCATCCCCGAGAACATCGCGCGGATGCTCGAGCAGGATCCGGCGTGGTTGGGAGGGCCGAAGCACGACCGCTACTCGCTTCTGACGCGCTGGTCGGCGGGCTTGCCCCAGTGCGTCGCGAAGTACGCGCGGCTCGAGCGGGAGATTGTCTCGGCCGACTACGGGTCGATCCAGGCGTACGCGCTCGCGGTCCACGAGCTGGCGGTCGGCCATGAGACCGTCGAGCGCGGGGCTCGGATGGCGGCCGTGCGCAACCCCTTCGACGCGCTGCAGGAGTGGATTGCCGCCCTGCCCGCCTGGGACGGCGTGCGGCGGCTCGACACGTGGCTTTCGACCTACCTTGGTTGCCCCGACACGCCTTACCACCGCGTGACCGGGCGCGCCTGGCTGCGCGCGGCCATGGCGAGGGCGAAGCAGCCGGGGCTGCTCGTGGACATCGTGCCGGTGCTCCAAGGGACGCAGAAGGCCGGCAAGAACCGGGCGATCGAGATTCTGTTCGGCGGGGGCCCCGCTTGCGCGCCCTGGACGGCCACGCTGGGCGTTTGGAAGCCCGACCACGCCGACACCAAGCGGCTCGCCTGCTCGCGGTGGATCCTGCACGACGACGAGTTTTCCGCCCGCGAGGCGAAGCAGGTGGACAGCTTGAAGAGCTGGGTCTCGGTGACCTTCGAACAGTGGGTCGCGAAGTACTCGAACGACGTCGGCGTGTTGCCGCGCCGCGCGCTGCTCGTGTGCTCGGTCAACCAGGACCAGTTTCTCGCCGACCCGACCGGAGCTCGTCGCTGGATGGTCTGGCGGGTGGGCGCCATTGACCACGGCGCCCTCGAGCGGGACCGGTTGCAACTGCTCTCAGAAGCCGCGCTGAGCGACGATTGGCGCGAGGGGCTGGACGACGTCGCCGACGCGCAGCGGGAGATTGCGGAGGAGGCCAGCGCCGAAGACGGCCTTGAAGACATCTTGCGCGGGCTTCAACGCACGGGGCAGTGGGACCGGCCCCTCACCGGGGCCGAGCTGGCGACGCTGGTCGGGCTGCCTCCCGAGAAGCAGGACCGAGGGTGGACGACTCGTTTGGGGATGGCGGTGCGGGCTGTCGCGGGCCAGGTGGCCCGAGTGCGAAAAGGTGGCCCGGGCAAGGTTCGCTTGTATTTCCCAACAGTTAGCGGTGATTGAGGGGTGGGCCGCGGGCCACCTGGGCCGCAGCTCCCATACAGGCGTGCGCGGGCGCGCACATCGCGTGTGTGCGCGCACCTGCGCGTGTCTCTCTTTTTTTATTCTTCTCTTTTTAGAGAAGAAAAGGTGGCCCAGGTGGGGCAGACCGCGAAAAACACGGTGGGCCGAGTGGTGGGCCGGGTTGGGCCACCTTTGCAGGGTGGCCCAGTTGTTACGGGTTTGCGCAGTGGAGCGTGATAGCTCGATGGCCGTCGGCCGGCGTTGTGAGCACGACCTGCGATTGCTCGTGCTGCCCGCGGCGCGAGGGGTTGCAGCTGACGGCGACCATGACGCTGTACCCTTCCGCAGTGTCGCACCGGAGCGCACCGGCCACGAATGGACCCTGCATGCTTGCTTCGGAAGAGCATTCCCAGCCGATCAGCGGCCTGAACCGCGTGGGCGCGTCAGACGTCACCGTTTTGGTGACGACGTCTGCGTTGGGTGCAATGCGGGTGATTTCGAGCCAGATGCGAGTGCTCGGGGACGAGGGCTTGTCTGCTGCCGACGCCGCCGAAACGAACAGCAGCGCGCCCCCTGCAACGTGAATCCAATGGCGTCCCATGTGTGGTGCCTCCCTTGGCCAAGGGTACGGCGCCGAAGGGGGATGGTCCATCCGCTCCAACGTGATAGGCTTGGGCTGTCACGCGCGCGCGCGTGGATAGGCCATGGCTCACAGCGTGCGACGAGAGCTCGAATGGCTGGAGCGCAAGCTCCGCAACCAGGCGAAGGCTGTCGGGGTCGGGGTTTCGATGAAGAAGGAATCCACACGGGTACGCGAGCTCGAGCAGCTCGTGCGCGACATGCGGCGAATGAGGTCGGAGGCCGAACAGGCCGAAGACCGCATCGCGGCGTCCCGGCTTGCCACCGTCGAAGTCAACGCGCAGCGGACGCTCGAGCTCATCGCCGACTTGGCCGCCAAGCGTGCGGTGAAGGCCGCACCGAAGGAGGACGCCGGGGAGCACGCGCGGACGATGGCGCGGGTGCTGTCGGCGCTGGACGCCCACCCAGACGCCCTGGAGGCCGTCAGGAGCGCCCTCGCAGCGTCCGAGCACTGATGCGCGGGGAATGGCTCTTCGACCCGTCCAGGTTCGCCAAGGAGGCGCTCGGCGTCCGGCCGGACCCGTGGCAGGACACGGTCCTGCGCAGCACGTCGCGCCGAATGCTGCTGAACTGCTCGAGGCAGGCCGGCAAGTCGACGGTCACCGCCATCCTCGGTTTGCATCACGCCCTTAGCCGGCCGGGGTCGGTGTCGTTGCTCGTGAGCCCTTCGGACCGGCAGAGCGCCGAGCTGTTCCGCAAGGTCGTCGGCTACCTCGAGCGCGTGCCGAGCGCGCCCCGGCGCACCGAGGACAGCGCCCGCAGCCTGCAGCTCGCGAACGGCTCGCGCGTGCTGGCGCTCCCGAGCTCGGCGGACACCATCCGCGGCTTCACGCCGAGCTTGGTCATCGGCGACGAGGCGGCGTTCTTCGAGAGCGACGCGGTCTACGCGGCCGTGCGTCCGATGCTCATCGTCTCGGGCGGGCGGCTGGTCCTGCTCAGCACGCCGAACGGGCGCCGGGGGTTTTTCCACGCGGCCTGGACCGACGAGAGCGGCGACTGGGAACGGCACTCCATCACGGCCGACCAGTGCCCGCGCATTCGGGCCGAAGACCTCGAGCGCGAACGGCGTAGCCTGCCGGCTTGGCTGTTTCGCCAGGAGTACGCCTGCGAGTTCGTGGAGACCGTGGAGAGCTACTTCACGGCGAGCTCCATCCAGTCCGCGCTCGTCGACGATGGGGAGGTGCTCTGGTGAGCGTCGCGCGGTACCTGCTCGGCCTCGACCTCGGCCAGGCCGCCGACTACACGGCCATCGTCGCGCTCGAGCGCAAGCCCGAGGTGACGGGCCACGAGGAGTCTTGGGAGCGCGGTCACCGGATGCTGCGTCCCGAGTATCGGGACAAATACCGCGTGGTCGCCGCCGAACGGCTTCCGTTGCACACGAGCTACTCGGCCATCGTCGACTACGTCGCCAAGCGCGTCGAGCAGCTCCGGGGCGACTGCGAGCTCATCGTCGATGCGACCGGCGTGGGGCGTCCGGTCGTGGACATGCTGGGCGAGCGGGACGTTCCCCTGATTCCCGTGCTCATCACCGGCGGACATGCCGAGACGGTCGACGGGCTTGGCTTCTGGCACGTCCCGAAGGGGTCGCTGGTCGTCCACGTCAACACCGTCCTCGCTGAACAGCGGCTGACGATTCCGCGCGCGCTCGAGCAGCAGGCGCAGCTGGTTCACGAGCTTATGGCGTTTCGCGTGAAGAAGACCAAGACGGGCGGCAACACCATGGAAGCGTGGCGCGAGAGCGACCACGACGACCTGGTTCTCGCGATGGCGCTTGCGTGTTGGTGGGGCGAGACGCACCCGACCGAGGGCGAGCCGTTCGAGCACGCGCCGCGCAAACCCGAAGAGCGCGCCGCCTACGAGTCCGAACGCCTCGAGCGCGCGCGAGACGCGGCGATTGCTAAGAACCTGTCCGACGAATGGTGGCAGCGATAGCCATTCCATCTTTTTAGATGCATCGGTTCTGATGTGCTAATGTGCTTGCACTCCAAAGGAGCGCGCACATGGCAAAGGTCGACACCGGACTTCCGGGCAGCATCAAAACCTCGATGACGTCGGCGCCGGTCAGCAAGACCGGCGGGTCGAACGGCACGCCGGACGGCGGCATCGTCGACAAGGGCGTGCAGGCCAAGGGCGCGAAGCCTGGCACCATCCAGGCCACGGACGCGAGCTCGCACGCGAAGAAGCTCGCGGCTGGCAATCCCGGCGACCTGTCGCGCCTGCTCAACACCGAGAACAAGGGTGGCTGAGAGCGACGCGTTCCGCGCTCCCCTGCCCTTCTGGGAGGAGGGCGACGGTCCGCGCGGGGTGTCGCTGAAGCTCACCCCCGACAACCACGTGTTGATCGAGGTCGGGCACGCGGGAATCGTCCTCGCGCCCGAAGACGCGCGCGAGATGGCCCTTGAGATGACGGCGCTCGCGCGCACGGCGCTGCATCGAAAGCAGGGCAACTGATGCTGCTCCGCGAGGGCCGCGCCGAGGACTTGCCGCTCGTGCTCGACTCGTGGGTGAAGTCCTACGCGGGAAGCAAGTTCGCCGAGTCGATCCGCGCGGCGGGAATCAGTTACGAGCGCTTCCAGGACTTGGTCGCGAAGAACATCCTGGGGCGTTCGTCGACGCAGCTCCGCGTTGCAGTGTGGGACCAGGACGGGGACGACACCGACGCGCCGATCGTCGGGTGGTCTGCGACCGAGGGGTCGGTCGTCCATTACGTGTGGGTGCGCCCTCAGTGGCGCGGGGATGGGCTGAGCAAGACGCTGCTGGGCGAGCAGACGTACACGGCGGCGACGCACAAGACGCGCGCGCTGCCGGCTGGGATTCGCCTCGATTGGATGAGGGTGTGGCCATGAAGACGATTGTCTCGTTTCAAGTGGTGTTGGACAACGCGGTGGTCGACCCCAACGCGGACGTCACGACGTACCGAACGCACTTCGTCGCCGACGAGCGGTTGAAACTCGTCCCGGCGATCGAGCCTGTGACCAAGGTCCCCGGCATCCTGATGCAGGGGGTCAAGCGCCGCGTGTTCGTGCCTTGGAGCAACGTACGCGCGGCCATCGTGGAGTGAGCCATGGCCCAGTACGACGACTCGCAGGGTTCGCGGTGGTGGACGGCCAAGAGCGGTGACTCTCGCCGTCTGCAGTGCGTCCAGACGTACCGGCGTCTCGCGCAAGCGAACGAACCGCGTCGCGAGTCGATGCTGCGCTGGCAGCGCCTCTATCACAATCAGAACCTGTCAACGCTCGGCGTGCCCACGGTTAGCAAGCGCGCAGGCCGTCAGGACATGGGCGGAACGGCGCTCAGCTGGAACGCGATCAAGGCGTGCTGCGACACGTTCACCTCGGAGCTCTGCGACGACGAGGTCAAGGTGACCGTGCTCACGTCGGGCGCGGACTACGAGACGCAGCAGAAGGCGAAGAAGCTCGACGCCTACCTCGACGGGCAGTTCTACGAGCTCAAGCTCCACCACGTCGAGCCGAGCGTCGTGCTCGACGCCTGCATCGCGGGATGTGGCGCGGTCAAGCTGTGGATCGACGGCGACGGCGAGAACGCGAAGCTCGCGCTCGAGCGCGTGTTCCCCTGGGAACTGCTCGTCGACGACGTCGATGGGATGTACGCCCAGCCGCGCTGCATCTGGCAGCGCAAATTCATCGACCGCGACGTGCTGATCGAGATGTTTCCCGAAGAGGAAAACGCGATTCGCCGAGCGACGCGCACGAGCGACGACGCCAAGGAGATCGGCTACCTCACGACGAGCGACCAGCTCTTGGTAATCGAAGCGTGGCACCTGCCGAGCGGTCCCGCAGCCAAGGACGGTCGGCATTTCATCGGGCTCGAGAGCGTCACGCTCGTCGACGAGGAGTACACGCGCGACCGCTTCCCGTTCGTCTTCTACCAGCGCTTTGCGCCGGTCATGGGGTTCTGGGGCTGCGGCCTGGCCGAGGAGCTCGAGCCGATTCAGATCGAGATCAACACGCTGGTCCAGAAGATCCAGAAGGCCCACCACCTTCTCGGCACGAGCAAGTGGTTCGTCCCGTCCCGAGCGAAGGTCGCGACGGGGACGATCACGAACGACATGGGGGACATCATCCGCGGCGACGTCCCGCCGCAAGTGCTCACCCCGCAAACGCTGTCGCCGGAAATCTACCAACACCTGTCGACGCTCTGGGGCAAGGCGTTCGAAGTGACGGGCATTTCCCAGCTTGCCGCGCAGCAGATGGTCCCTGCATCGCTCAAGAGCGGACAGGCTCTCTCGACGTATGCCGATTTGAAGTCCAAGCGGTTCGCGGTGGCGGCCCGCCGGCGTCATGAGTTTCACCTTGAGGTCGCGGAACACATCCGAGACCTGTCGCGCACGATTGCCGACATCAATCCGCAGTACGCGGCCAAGACGTTCAGCAAGCGCGACCTCGACACGGTCCGCTATCTCGACGTCGACCTCGACGACGAGGTCTGTTCGATTCGGTTCTTCCCGACCAACGCGCTCGCGACCGAGCCTGCGCAGCGCATCGAACAGATCCAGGGGATGGCCAACGCCGGATGGATCGACCCCGGAGAAGCCAAGCGCCTGCTCGGGTTTCCCGACTTGGCCGCCTACGAGTCGCTGTCGAATGCGAGCTACGACCTGGTCCAATCGATGATTTCGTCGATGCTCGACCGCGGCGAGTTCGTCGGACCCGAGCCGATGATGGACCTCGGCGACGGGTTGAAGCGGGTGCAGCTCGCTTACCTCAAGGCGAAGATGCAGAAGGTCAGCGAGGAGCGGCTGCAGCTGTTTCGCGACTGGATGGTGCAGGCGCAGGAGCTCCTTTCGCCGCCGCCCCCGCCCGCCCCGCCTGGGCCGCCGCCTGGGGCGGAAGCCCCTGCCGGTACGCCCCCGCCGCCGATGCCTTCCGGCGCGTCTCAAATGCCGCCGCCCCCGCCCGCCGAGGCCTGACCGCACACCACACGAGGGAACATGGAAGAGACCGCAGTCGCGCCCGTAGCGGCGCCCGAACCCGTCACGCCTGCCACCGAAGCCGCGCCGGATGCAGCGGCCGGCGAAGCCGCTGCCGTCGAGGAGGCGCCGCCCCCGCCGGACCCGAAGGCCGAGCGCGCCGCGCGTTTGAACGCGTTCGCGCAGGCCAAGCGCCAGGAGCTCGCGGCCAAGCGCGCGATGGTCGCCGAGCGGACCCGCGTGGAGCAGCTCCGGGCGCAGGCCGCCGCGCCGCCCGAAGAGCTCGCCTGGGCGCGCGCGCTTCGTGAGAAGGCGAAGGCAGACCCGGTCGGCGTGCTCGAGGAGCTCGGCGCGACGACCGAGCAGCTCGTCAAGGCGGCTGTGCTCCGCGGCAGCCCCGAAGAGAAGATCGCCCAGCTGGAACGCAAGCTCGCCGAGCGCGAGGCTCGCGAGTCGCAGCTGGAACAGCAGCGCAGGCAGCTCGAGGCCGAGCGCGGACGGGCGCAAGCGTTCGAGGCGTTCACGGCGACGGCTCGAGGCAACGAGTCACGATGGGAGGCGCTGTCGGCACTCCCTGACGACTACCTGCAAAGCGAGGGCTGGAAAATTGCCCGCGATGCGGCGAAACGTGGATACACGTACAGCGACGAGGAGATCCTCGATTACCTTGAGCAGCGGGAAAAGCCGCGCTATAACAAATTGCGAGAACGGCTATCCGTTTCGGGAACAGGGACCACTGGCCAACGGGATACGGCCAAAGCAGCGCCCTCCAAGACGCTCTCGCACAAGCAGGCGCAGACGGCGTCCTCGACTGCCGACATTTCGCGATTGCCGCGAGATGAGCAGATCAAGGCGCTTGCGGCGCTGTACGACAGCGTCCGCAAGTCGCAGTAGCCCAAGACACTAGTCCGCTTTCGACGGGACATCCGGCCAACGGGATTTCGGCCAAGCGCGCGCTCGATGAGCGCGCCAGCCGCGCAGGCATTTCGCCGCGCGTGCGTGACCGCAATTCCGCACCGGAGTCCCGCAAATGGCGAATCTCGACACGACTGCGTTGTCCGCAGTCCTCAAGCAGAAGTACACTCAGAAGGCCGTCCGCAACCTCTGCTACCCGAAGAACCCGTTCTTCGCGATGGTGCAGAAGCGCACCGACTTCAACGGCAAGAACAAGGTCGTCGCGTTCCAGAACGGCTCGCCGCAGGGCCTCGGCACCAGCATCGCGAACGCGCAGGCTGGCAAGACCGCGTCGGTCTACAACGCCGTGACGGTGACGCGTAACGCGTACTACGTCACCGCGTCGATCACCGGTGAGGCGATCCGCGCCGCCAAGGGCGACACGGGCGCGCTCATCGAAGGCCTCACGCGCGAGGTCGACAACGCGTACTACTCGATCGTCCGTCAGATCAGCGCGGCGCTGTTCCGCAACGGCGGCGGCGCCATCGGGCAGATCAGCTCGGGTTCGACGGTCGGCTCGACGACCATCACGCTCGCGAACGTCGCCGACGTCGTCAACTTCGAAGTCGGCATGAAGCTGTCGGCTTCGGTGGACGACGGCACCGGCGGCGGCGGTCTGCGCAGCTCGGGCGCGGTGGTCACGATCACCGGCATCGACCGCGACCTCGGCACGCTCACCGCGTCGGGCAACTGGTCGACCGGCATCGCTGCCGTGGCGGCTGGCGACTACCTGTTCCGCAACTCGAACGCGGGCTCGGGCACCTCGGACTACAACGCGGTGCTCAAGGGCGTCCCGGCGTGGATTCCCGCGACGGCTCCCGGCGGCTCGGATTCGTTCTTCGGCCTGAACCGCAGCTCGGACGCGACCCGTCTCGCGGGCATCCGCTACAACGGCAACGGCGGCCCGATCGAGGAGACGCTCATCGAGGCGGCGGCTCGCGCGGTCCGCGAGAGCGGCCAGCCGACGCACGTCTGGATGAACCCGCTCGACTGCTCGAACCTCGTCAAGGCGCTCGGCTCGAAGGTCCTCTACGACCGCAGCAAGTCGCTCGACGACCCCGACTTCGCGTTCTCGAGCATCAAGCTCATCGGCCCGGCCGGTGACCTGGAAATCGTCCGCGACCTGAACGTCCCGAAGGGCACGGCGTTTATGACGCAGACGGACGTCTGGTTCCTTGAGTCGGCGGGCGACATGCCGTCGATCCTCGACGACGACGGCCTGACGATCGTCCGTTCGGCCACCTCGGACGACTACGAGGTCCGTATCGGCTACTACGGCCAGCTCGTCTGCGAGGCTCCCGGCTGGAACGTCAACATCACCCTGTGAGGTCGCACCATGGCTAACAGGAACTTTTACCCGTCGTTTTCGTACGGGTTCGGCCGCGTCTACGCGGAATGCCGATTCACCTTCAACGGTACGAGCGCGCCTCTGGCGAGTACCGTCGTCGGCTCGGACCTTCTGACGACGACCACGCCGATCTCCCACTCGACGACGACGCAGATCTACGCGGTCAACTTCAAAGACTCCTTCTACAAGGTCGTCTACGCGAACCTCGACATCCTGCGAACCAGCGGCGCAACCACCGCGGGCGAGTACGTGTCGCTTCAGTCCGTCGCCAACGAGGGCACGGCCACGCCGATCGTAATCACGTTCTACACGTGGAACGCGTCCGGCACGGCTCTCAACGACATCGCGAACACGCGTGACGGCGTGTTCTCCTGCGCGCTGATCAACAGCAGCTCGGGGATGAAGTGAAGGGCAAGCCCGGCCTGGCCATCCTCCTCGGCTCCCCCAAGGGTGGCGAGGAGGACGAGTCCAGCGAGAAGGAATACGACCAGCACACCGAGGACCTCGCGCAGGAGCTGATCGACGCGCTCAAGGATGAAGATCCCAAGGGCGTCGCCGCAGCCATCCACGCGATGGTCATCGCGTGCATGGACGAAGAGTCCGACGAGGACGAGGAGTCCTGACCCATGGCGTCGGCGCAGAGCTTGACCAACATGATCCTCGCGGTTCGTCGTCGGGCGAACATCGAGAGCCAGGTCGGCTTCATCTCCGACGCCGAAATCACGGAGTATCTCAACTATTGCCTGTCCGACCTGTACGACCAACTCGTGCAGGCCGGCGGGCAACCGTGGTACCGCAACAGCTACACCTTCACCGCGGTCAACAACACGAGCGCCTACTCGCTCCCGACGGACTTCTACCGTCTGGTGAGCGTCGACATCGCGCTCGGTGGCGGCCTGGTCATCAGCGCGCGCCCCTACATGGAAGCCGAGCGCAACCGCTTCCGCTGGTACTATCAGGGGTGGTTCGCGGGGCGGCCGGTGTTCTATCGACTGCTCGGCAATCAAATCAATTTCATCCCGACGCCGAGCGGGTCGTATTCGATCACGCTCAACTATTACCCGACGTTTACGAAGCTCGTGAGCGGATCGGACACGTTCGACGGCGTCAACGGGTGGGAGGAGCTCGCGGTGTGGAAGGCCGCGGCCTACTGCAAAGCCAAGGGCGATGAAGACCCCGGCTACTGCGAGGCGCAGGCGGCGAAGCTGCAAGAGCGCATCGACGCGCTCGCGGCGCAGCGCGACGCGGAGAACCCCGAGCGCGTCCACGACGTCACCGTCGACCTATACCCCTGGTATTGAGCCGATGCTCAAGAGCCAGTCGACCATTATCATTACGAACACAGGCGCGGGGACGCAGTCCTCGACGCGTGTGCTCCCGGCGATCGGCGCGACGCGCATGCTCGCGTCGACCGCGAGCGTGTCGGATGCGGCGAGCATTGCGAGACACATCGGCAGCATCCACCGCGAGCTCGACGCGCTCTCGAGCGCCGTGTCGACGCCGCTGCTCGGCTCGGTCGTCGTACAGGGCCTTTCGTTCACGGGCGGGACGGCGCGGTACGTCCAGCACCAGCTCGGGCGAGCTCCGCAAGGGTGGCTGGTCACCCGCGCCAAGACCGCGGCCTGGTCTGGCTACGAGCTCACGCTCGAAACGGGGCGCGACGCCACGAAGGAAATCCGCCTGCAGACGACGACGACGGGGACGTTCGACATTCTCTTCTTCTGAGGGTCCATGGCACTCGAAAAGCAACTGATGGACCTCCCGTTTGCGACGGGCCTGCAGCAGAAGACCGATTCGCGGTCGCTGCAGGTCGGGGCGCAGACGAGCATCGTCAACGGGCAGTGGACCAAGACCGGAGCGCTCCGCAAGCGCCCCGGCTACACGTCCCTCGGCACGGCCACCAACGATGGCAGCGGTGCGACGGTTGGCGCCGCGCGCTCGCTGTTCGACTCGCAGGGCACGCTCGCGCTCGTCGACGGGCAGCGCGTCTGGAACCGCAACGCGGCCGGCTGGGCGCGTGCGGGGCGCGTCAGCGAGGCGATTGCCACGCGCGCCGGCATCACGACGGCCGCGCAGTCGTTCGGCTGCTACGACACCGCGACGGACGGCTCCTACGTCGTGTCGTGCTGGGTCGATGGGACGACGGTCTACGCGCAGGTGAGCGACGCCAACGGCTCGGTCATTGCCAAGCAGGTAGCCGTCAATTCTTCGTTTGCGGCAACCTACTGCAAAGTCCTAATCGTCTCCGGTGTTGCGGTCTTCGTGTACTGGCAGACGGGCGTGCAGCCATACGGCCGCGCAGTCACGCTGTCGACGATGACCTTCGGCGCCGAGACGGCTCTGGACCCGAGCGCGAACACGGTCTCGAACGGAGTGCTCGATGCGGCGCCGATCGTCGGTTCCTCGAGCTGGGTGCTGGCGTTCGCGGGTGGCACCTACATCCGGGTGCTCACGTTGTCGGGTGTGACGTCGACGACCACGACGACGCTGTCGAGCGCCGGCGGGTCGATGGACGCCGGCGCGGCCTCGGTCGTCGGTATCGCGGTGCGCTCGACGAGCGGCGAGACGTGCTGGATTGCCTACACCGGCAAAGCCAACGTCGGCGTCAACGCGAACACCCGGCTCATCGGGCTAGACCCTGCGTCGCTCGTGACGACCTACGCCGACACCCAGCTCGCGACCGAGACGTTCCCCGGTTCGTTCTACCGTGTCACGGTGGAGCGCATCACCTCGAGCACCGGCGTCGTCGCGTGGTCGTACCTCGGAGGCACCAAGACCAACTGGCAGCGCTACCAAACGAGCGCCGCGACGATCAGCCCGCTTGGCGGACTCGGCGTCCAATATTGGTGGGTGCTCGCGTCCAAGGCGTTTTACGTCTCGTCGACGGGGCTCGCGTACGCGCTGCTCGCCTGGCGCAACAACAACTACCCTGGCTCGCTCGCGCTCGTGGAGCTCACGCAATCGGCAGGGGGCTCCGTTCAGGGGCGCCCCGTGGCGTCTGTTGCCCCGCGAATCAGCCAGTACCCATGGAATGCGGCAGGGCCGCGCGTGCCGTCTGTTACGGCTCTTACGAGCTCGCAGTGGATCGTCGCGACGAGCGTGCTGCGGGCCCAAAACAAGGTGGGCCTGGACGTTGCGACGTTCGATTTCGGCGCCGCGCAATGGCAGCCGGCGCAGCTCGGCGCGAACACCTACCTCTCGGGCGGGGTGCCTTCGTGCTTCGACGGCTACCAAAACACCGAGGTCGGGTTTCTTTCGCCTCCCGTCGTGAGCTTCACGGCGAGCGCCGCAGGCGGGTCCATGGCGACGGGGACCTACAACTACCTCGTCGTCTACGAATGGACGCTCCCCAGCGGCGAGCGCAAGCAATCGCGCCCTATCCCCACCGGAGACGTCGCAGTGACGGGCCCCACGGGCTCGGTGACGCTGACCGTTCAGTCGCTGACTGCACTGCTCGAGCAGAGCACCGAGTTTCAGCCGGTCGGCTCGTACCTCAAGCCCGAGGTCGGTATCGCGATATACCGGACAGCCCCGAGCGTCGTCGCGGGCGTCTACTTCCGCATCGTGAGCGACAACTTGCCGTCGTCGCTGCTCAACAACCCGATCACCGCGTCGCTGACGTACACGGACACCGTCGCAGACGCGAACATCACTTCCAACGCGACGATCTACACGACCGGCGCGGTCGGCCAGCCGGTGATGAGCCAGCCGCCGAGCTCTTTCTCCGGCCTAGTCGCGCACGGCAACCGCCTCGTCGGAATCGGCGATGATGGCGTCTCGCTTTGGTTTTCGACCGCCTACGACGGAGGGACGACCGAGCCGCGGTTTGCTGACGAGTTTGTTTTCCAGGTACCAAACAAGGGGAAGATCACCGCACTCGCGTCGATGGACGGCCAACTCGTCGCGTTCAAAAGGAACGGGATCTTCGTGCTCCGCGGCAACGGCCCAAACGAAACGAACACGCAGAGCGACCTGAGCGACCCGATCGAAGTCCCGACCGACGTCGGGCACTCGCAGGACTGGCGTTCGGTCGTGCTGACGCCGAAGGGCGTTCTGTTCGCGTACGGCGCCAAGGTGTATCGGCTCGATCGCGGCCTTTCCGTCGAATACGTCTCGCACCCCGTCGAGGACCTTCTCGCGAGCTACCCGGTTTGCACGTCGGCCGTGCTGATGCCCGGCAACGATGAAGTCCGGTTCACCTGGCGCGTGTCGGCCTCGAGCTCCACGGGCATCGTCGCGGTCTACAACTACCTTCTGGACCGCTGGACGCAGTGGCAGCTGACCGCCGCCAGCGCTGGAGGCGGGGGCACGGTGGCGTCGTCGCACGCCGCCCACGCGACGCGAAGCCTCGGCGACGTCTACTACTGGACGACCGACGGCGGCAGTGTGTACGCCGAGAACCAGAACCTCACCGCCGCGGGCGCCTACCTGGATGGCTCAAGCTGGGTAACCTTCTCGATTTCGACCGCGTGGGCCAAGGCGACAGGTCTGCAGGGCTGGCAGCGGTTCTATCACGCGATGAGCATCGTGGAGATGCTCTCCCCGGCCGACCTCACGATGGCAATCGGCACCGACTACAACGCCACGAGCACGCAATCGAACGTATTTACATGGTCGCAGATTGCGACCTGGACGACGCCCCTCACTCAGTTTTCCACGCATATCGCACAACAGAAAACGCAGTCGATTCGTGTTACACTGAGCGACGCGACGCCGACCGGTGGGACTGTCGGTACGGGGCAAGGCCCCAACTACCTCGGGGTGACTCTTGAGTTTGGCGTCTACGCGGGCGGCGCGCGCCTGCCTCCGACGCAAGGAGCATAAGCGATGCCCGGTGTTTTCGATGCTTCCGGTCCTGGTTGGTTCAATGGCTACAAGAACGCCATCGGCTCCGCCGCGGCCACGCACTTGCAGCAGGACTCGGACATCCTAGACCGGCGCGCAGGTTCGATTTACAGCGCGCAGCAGGACCAGGACGCGCAGGCGAGTCGGCAGATGCAGCTTGCGGCCCTCGCGCAGCAGTACACTGCGGCGCAGGGCAATGGTCCGAGTGCAGCGGCGTCGCAGCAACGCGCGCTGGGCGGCCAAGCGTTGCTCTCGGCCCTCGCGAACCGAAGCATGGGTGGCGCGAGCTCGGGGATGAGCGCAGCCGCGCAGCAGGCGGCCCAGACGCGCGAAGGTGAGATGCAGCAGGCGATGCGCGGGTACGGCGAAGGCACCGGTCAGCTTCGCGGCAGCGAACTCGCGTATCAACAGAACGCCTACAACCTCGGCAACGCGCAGAACCAGATCAATCTGGCGCAGGCCGCGCAGAATCAGGCGTACACGCAAGGCCTTGAACAGCACCAGTACGACACTGGGCTCGCGTGGACAAAGGACGCGCAGGCGCGTCACGGCATGGTGTTGCAGAGGCATCAAGCCGTACAGGAAAAGTACAGAAAGGCACAATCTGCGGCGCTTGCGGGGGCAATAACGCTCGCGACCATGGGCGCCGCTGCGCCAGTGGCCGGCAAGTATAGTGACGCAATCACGGGGGCCTGAGCCATGCCGCTATCCACCGCCGCGCAGGCTGAACAGGATTACTCTCCGAGTGACACGGACTGGCTTGCGAGCCGGTATACTGGCGCTTGGGCAAACTCCGACGCCGACCCGAATCAGTGGGCAGGAGATGCCGACTACGACAAGGCCACGACCGACCGTTGGAAAGCGCTCAACAACTACCAGTTTGAAAATCCAGGTCTTTCGCCCGAACAGCAGGCGTTGCTTGGGCGCGCGAAGTTTCAAAACGACCAGGCGCGACAGCAACAGCAACAGATGTACGACCTCGCCCAAAGCTGGGCGAAGGGCGGCGCGACTCCGCAGCAAGAACAGATGCGCCAGGGGTTCGCGGCGCAGAGCGTCGGCACCAATGCCGTCGCGAACGCGGCGACGGGTGGAGCTCGAGGGCTCATCGCGGCGCGCACCAACGCAGGGATGCAGGGCGCGCAGGACGCGCAGTTCAACGCCCTCGCGCTGCAGCAGCAGAAGGCGCGCGATCAGCAGATGGGGCAACAGATGATGATGCAGGCCGCGAATCAGATGCGGCAGCAGGACATCGAAAACTTCGGCGCTGCGAACCAGTACGCATTGCAAAACGAGCAGGACAGGCTCGCTTGGCAAAAGATGAACGACGCCAACAAGCTGTATTATGGCAACATGCTGGACAACCAATCGCTTGCGATGGCGGGTATTCAGCTCGAGGGAGCCGAGCAGCAGCAACAACTCTCGCTGCAAGACCAAGCGCGCCGCGAGGCTCAAATGCAGGGCGGTCTTTCGGCCGCGGCGGGCGCGTTCGAATACGGGGCGAAAGCGTGGGGCGACAAGAGTGGTGAGCCCGACTCGGGGTCGAGCGGCAAAAATCTCGAAGTCCCCAGCGACGACGAAGGCTCTGGACTGAACAGCTACGGAGTGTGAGCCATGCCGATCGACCGCAACGACCCGCAGCTGCTCGGGTTGTACAATCAGATGTACGGGCAGACCCCGATGGGCGTGCTGCAAGGCATCAACACGCCCGCCCCTGCCCCGGTTCAGGCGCCGTCTCCGACGCCGGGTTCGGTCGTCGTGGCGCCTGCGCCGAAGGGCTCCGCGCTGGCTCCCGGCGTATCGTTCGACGACCTCGCCGCGGGGCGTCTTGCTCCGCCTCCTCCCGCAGCTCCTCCGTCGCCGCCTGCGCCGATCAAGGGCTCGTTTGCGACGCCCGCCGCGCCCACGGGCGCGCCGTCGGCCGACCAGCCACTCTTGACCAGCGTGAACCTGCCGAAGCCGCAGACGGTCACCAGCAAGGCGCGCTACGAGGACCTCGGCGGCCCCGAGCTCCGTCGCATGATGGGCGACGCGGAGAAGGCTCAGGGCGAGGCCGGCGAGCAGCAGCTCGGCGCGGACTTGTCCAAGTCGCTCGCCAAGGCGCAGACCGCCGAGGACTTGGCCGCGCTCTACAACCAGCGCGCCGACCAGGACGTCGCGCAGGAGAAGCGGCGCCAGTCGACGCTGGACTCGTACATGGGACAGCAGCAGCAGCTCATGGACGACGTGCGCAGCGCGAAGGTCGACCCGGATCGCCTGTTTGCGTCTCGAGGTACGGCCGGCAACGTGATGGGAATGCTTGCGGCGGTGCTGAGCGGGTATTTGGCCGGCTGGCGCGGGGGCGAAAACGAGTATTTGAAGCACCTCGACGCGGCAATCAACCGCGACATCGCTGCACAGCAAGAGGCGATCAACGGCAAGAAGACGGCCCTCGCAGAGGGTAAAAACCTCTTCGCTCAGAAGATGCAGCAGTTCGGCGACGAGCGCGTCGCTCATGCCGCGGCAAAGGCCGACCTGATTTCTGCGATTCAGGCCAAGGGCGAGCAGCTCGCGGCAAGCGCAGACACCGAACAAGCGAGATCCAACTGGGCCAAATTCAACGCCGCGCTGCAACAGCAGAAGGCTGAGAACTTCGCGAAGATCAACCGCTGGACTCCTGCTCAATCGCAGACGGTCGGAGGGGTCGACTACAACGCCGTGACCAAGCGCGCGCAAGCCATTAGCGACAAAGCCGCCGAGCTCGGACAGAACATCACGCCGCAGCAGGCTCGCGCGCGTGCGCTGAGCGAGATGGGATACGGAACGTATAACGGCCCCGGCTATGCGAAGATGGACGCTAAAGCTGCCGAAGCGACGGCTGGTGACCCGTTTGCGGGTCTCGGAGCCCCGAAGGCGACGGCGTGGAAGCCGTGGCGGTCGCTGGATGGCAATGCGGCCCACGACGCCGTCCTCGAGCAGAGAGCCGTCAACGTCGGAATCGCGACCGCGCTCGGAGGCGGGAAGTTCACGCCCAAGGCGCAAGCGGCTGCCGAAAAGAGCGGCCTGCTCATTGAGCCCGGAGACGACCAGGACGAGGTCGACCGCAAGATCAAACTTGCAAAGCAGCTCGCGGCGAAAGGCGCATTCAAGCCCGAGACCGACGTTTCAAACCTCGTCGACGTGGACGAGTGATTGATGGACCTCGTCGATCAGAGCGGGCAAATCGTCAGCGTCCCCGACGACAAGGCGCAAGACGCCTACCTGTCGGGGCAGTACGGCGTTGTCTCGCCCAAGGTCGACGTCCGCACTCCTGACGGCAAGCTCGGCAGCGTTGCCGCCGACAATCTGCAGAAGGTCCTGCAGGCTGGCTATCAGCTCGTGCCTCCTGCGCAGGCTACGCAGGAGCGGCTCGAGAAGAAATACGGCAGCGCCGGCGGGACCGCCGTGGCAGGAGCCGAAGGGTTCTTGCGCGGCCTTACGCTCGGAGCATCGGACACGCTCGCCGAGTACGGCGCAGGGTTCGCGGGAGCGGTCAAGGACCTCGCAAGCGGTCAGACCGTCAACGAGTCTCAGACCGCGCAGCAGTGGCAACAAGCGGTCAAGGAGCACCTTCGCAACTACCAGGAAGCGAACAAGGGCACTGCGGTAGGGACGGAGATCGCCGGCGCGATTGCTCCGATCATCCTGAGCGACGGCGGGGCGCTCGCCGCCGAGGGCGGCCTGCAGGGCGCCAAGGCCGGCGTCACCGGCGCGCGCGCGCTCGGCGAAGGTGCGGAGCTCGCGCGCGGCATCCAGACGGGCGCAGAGCTCGCGCAGACCGCGCGGGCGACGGAAGCCACGACCGGGCTCGCCAAGGCCGCCAAGACGTCGCTTGGCGTGCTCGGCGCTCCGAACCGAGCTGTCGCCGCCGTCGGCGACGTCGCCGACCAGCTCGCGACCAGGGCGCTGCAAACGGCGCTTGGCGACGGGTCGACGTCCGGCCTTGCCCGCGCAGCGACCAAGGCGCTCGGCAGTGGAGCTCGAGGCGCGGCCGAGGGCGCCCTCTACGGCGTCGCGCAGAACTTCGACGAGCAGATGCTCGGCGACGAGAAGCTCAACGGCGAGAAGCTCGTGGCGAGTGGCGTTTACGGCGGCCTGCTCGGTCTCGGCGTGGGGAGCGCGCTGTCGGGACTGGGCAGCGCCGTCGAGAAGGTCCCGTCGCTACTCAAGGGGTCGACCTCCGCGGGTGGCAGCGCGTTGCGTGACGCTGCCGAAGTGCAGGGCTTTCGTTCGATGTCCTTGAACCTCAAGGACGTCAAACTGCTTGAAAAAGTCCCCGGAGGCATTCAAGGCGCGGGGCGACAGTTTCTCGACAACGGCCTCATTCAGGCCGGCGACAAGACCGAAACGATGCTCCCGCGCTTTCAAACCGCGCTCGAGGAGAAGGGCGCGCAGCTCGGCGACGTGCGCGCGAAGCTTGAGCAGGTGGGGCTTGGTCCGAAGCTCGACGAAGTCATCGGCAAGCTTTCGCCGTTGCGCCAAGAGCTTGAGAAGCTGCCCAACGCCAGCCGAGGCGCGCGCAAGACCTTCGACGCGCTGCAGGAAGACCTCGTCACCTCGCTGGGCGACAAACCGACGTTTCAGGGGCTCGCCGACTTCAAGACGACGCTCGGCAAGCAGATCAACTGGCGATCGGCGTCGGGCGAGAACGCGGCGAACGACGTCAAAAAAGCGTTTTACGGCGCGTTGCGCGAACACGAACTCGACGCGCTAACGACGCCCGCCGCGAAGAAGGCGCTTGGCGCCGAAGCGACGCGCGACATGCAGCAGACGCTTCTCGATTATCGACGATTGGCGATTGCGACTCGTGGGCTCGAGGACCGCGTCGCCGCGGACGCGCGAAACCGTGTGATTTCCCCCAGCGATTACGGTGTCGGCATCGGCACTGGGGCTGCAGCAATCGCATCAGGTCACCCGGTGGGTGCCCTGCTTGGCGTGGCGTCGAGCCTCGGTCACAAGGTTTTACGCGAGCGGGGCAACTCCACCGCAGCTATCGCGCTCGACAAGATCGCCGACATGGCCGGCATCGCGAAGCGCGTCGACCAGTTCGACACGCGCATCGAGCGCGGCATCGACACGTTCGTCAGCAAAAAGCAGTTCCGTCGAGTCAGCGGCCTGGGCGATAACGTCGCGAGCAACGACAACTACGCCGCCGCAGTGCGTAAGGTGCAGGCCATCGCGGCCGACAAGACCGCGGCGGCCACGGCTGCGCAGCACCACCTGGGAAGCGTCTCGTCGACCGCGCCCAGGACGACGCAGGCCTTCACGAGCACGCTCGAAATCGCCGCGAAGTTTCTGCACAACAAACTGCCCCCTGGGCAGAAGTTCTCGGAGAGCGACCTGCAGCCGCACTTGCACGAGGCGCGCGTGTCGGACGCCGACAAGGCGAAGTTCATGCGTTACGCGCGGGCGGTCGACGACCCGGCGAGCGTGGTCGACGACATGGCCGAAGGAAGGCTCACCCCCGAAGCCGTCGAATCGCTGCGGGCGGTATACCCAGCCATCTACGACCAGATTCGGGCTCAAGCAATCTCTCGTATTGCTGACGAGAAGCATCCGATCAGCTATACTCAGCGCGTCCAAATGGGGATTCTGCTTGGACTGCCAACGGACAAGACGCTCGCGCCGAAGTTCGTTCAGTCCATGCAACAGACGTTCGGAGCCAAAAAGCCCGAACAGGGACCGACCAGCACGCAGGCCGCGCCGAAGCGCAAGCTCGACCTCGCGGACGATCTCAAACTCGCGAATAGGTAATCCCCATGGCTGGACAAACCGAAGCAACGCGGCAGGGCGACTGGATTTCGCCGCCGATGGTAGGCACGGACGGCAAATTCGCGGGCGCGGCCATCGCCGTCACCGCGACGGCCTCATACGTCGACCTGACGACCGTCCCCGCGGTCCCTGCTCAGTGGGGCGGCGTCGCGTCGGGCACGGCCGGCTGGTTGCCTCCTGGCACGACCTACCAGCCGAACGTGCTGGGCGGATACATCGACCTCTACGCGGACGGCGGCGACGTTTACATCGTGACCGGCCCGAGCTCCGCGTCGGTCAGCGGCGCGAACGTCCCCAACCCGGCGACCACAAACACCGTGACCACCGGCGCGCTCACGACGGCCGTCGGCGTGTGCGTGTGCATCCCCGCCGGGACGCGCATGCAGATCAAGCCTTTCTGGGGTCCGTTCATGGCCGCCGGCACCGGCGGCAACTCGGCGCCCGCGGGCGGAACGCAGGGCGCGAACAGCCCGAACCGTTTTCTCGCGTACGTGACCAAGACCGGCGTCACGGCGACGCTGCGCATCTACGGCAACAGCCCGCAGAAGCAGGACTGACCCGTGACTCGCCGCGACGGTGCGAGGATGCAGCGCCGCAACACGGGCGGCGCGGTGCAGTGGTCCCCCAAGGCCCTGTCGGGCCTCACTGCGTGGTACCGCGCGGACATGGGTATCACCATCGCGACCGGCGTGTCGGCCTGGGCCGACCAGAGCGGCACGGGCGACCCGAACAAGAACGCGGTGCAGGCGACGACCACGCGCCAGCCCGCCTACAACGCATCGAACGCGAACTTCGCCGGCAAGCCGACGCTCACGTTCACGGCGGCCAGCGGCCAGAACTTGTTCAGCGGCAACTGGGCCGCGACCGTGGCGCAGCCGCTGACCGCGATTCTCGTCGGGAGCATGCCGATCCCTGCTTCAAACTCGATTGGCCTCGACATGGCGCTCACCGAGTTGTCGCTCGATTCGTGTGCCGCGACGGGCGCGCCGCAAGCGTACGCCGGAACCGTCGTCAACGCGACCGTCGGCAACTTCGCGAACCCGACAGTCTTCGGCGTGGTGTTCAACGGTGCGTCGGGCGCGTACTACGTCAGCCAGAAGACGGGCACGACCGCCAACTTCGGAGCAATCAGTCCGGCAACCGCGACGTGCATTGGCGGCCTGTATTCGGCGCCCGCCAACGTGACCAACAACTGGAACGGGGCAATCGCCGAAGTGATCATCTACAACCGCGCGCTGAGCGCGGGGGAGATGGGCTTGGTTCAACTCTACTGTGGAGCGCGATACGGCATCGCGATCGGCGCATGAAGGCGGCGGTCTTCTCGTCGCTGACGAGCGCGCTCGCGTTCGCGTCGAGCGTCGACGCCGCGCTCGGTTACCCCGAGCCGGGGACGGACATCGGAGGCGGCCAACACGCAGACGGGGCGCAGGCTCAAAGCACGGCCTATTCGTCGGTGATAATCCACCCGACCAAGGCGCTGTGGGCGTACGTCGCCGACGCGGTGACGCTGCCGATCATGGACGCCGCGACGGCGGCGACGGTGGTGGACTTAGACTCGACTTGGTGGCCTGCATCGCAGGCAGCGGGGGGTGCGTGATGGGGATGCTGAACGGTGCGCCGATTACGGGGCTCGACCTCGACGGGATGCCGACCAATGCGGCTATCAAAGTTTTGCACGCGACCGTTTCCAGTCAGCAGGCCCACCTCGAGGCGCTCCACGGGGACATTTCCGAAATCAAGACGATGCTGCGCAGTGGGATCACCACCGCGAAGTTGCTCATCGCGTCCGTACCGGTGATTGCCGCTATCGCGAGCGGCGTCATCTGGGCGCTCATCCACCTCAAGGTGTCCCCATGAAACTCGATTGGCAACACATCACCCTGATCGCCCTTGCGCTCGCAGGCGGCATCGCGTGCGTCTTGAAGCCGGCGGTCGCGCAGTACGTTGGACCGCTCGTCGGCGCCCTGGTGCCGCTCGCGCTCGGCAAGACGCCGCCGGGGGGCGAGTCGTGATCCGCCGCGCGCTCGTGGTGTTGGTTTTGCTCGGCCAGGCCGGGTGTCCGGGTCCGTCCATCGCCCCCGACGTGCGTGCGGCCGAGTGCGTTTCGCATCGCACGGCGCTTGAGCTCGCGTGCGTCGACCAATACGGCACGCGCGCGGAGATCGACGCGTGCCGCGCGAAGGTCAAGGGTGACCATGACTGCGTGATCGCCGACGCAGGAGGGCAGTGATGGAAGAGATCGCCAAGCAAGCAGCCGCGGTCGCGGCGGGGATCGTCGGTTCGTTCTCACCGCTCGGGGGCGTGCTGCTCAAGTGGGCGTCGTCGGTGGCGTTCGAAATTTACGACCTCGAGAAGTCCGGCAAGAGCGGCGTCGAGGCCGCGCAGCACGCCGGCGACCGCGTCGCGGACCTCGTGGAGTCGCTCAAGCTCGGCGCGTGATGGCGCAGTTCCCCTGCCCTCGTTGCGGCGGTGACCCGCCGCTGATTGCGCCGGATCCGTCGTGCGCGGTCTGTCATGGCGTCGCGTACGAACCGCGCGACCCCCGGCCGGCGCACCAGCGCATCGCGGAGACCCATCCGTTGTGGCACTGGTACGCGCTGCTCGCCGTGGGGCTGACGATCGTCGGGAAGGCCGCGTGCTGAACACCGTCGACGTCAGCGGCTGGAACGCCCCGCTCGACTGGTCGCGCGTCGCGGCGGCGGGCATCTCGGTCGCGTGGGTCAAGGCTACCGACGGCGTCGGCAGCCCAGACCCGCGCTACGAACAGCACGCGCGCGGAGCGGCAGACGCGGGGCTCATAGTTGGGAGCTACCACTACCTGCGAATCCGCCACGGACGCCCCCAGGACGCGCGCGCGCAGGTACGCGAGTACTTGTCGCGATGGCACGCGTATTGGCACCTGCGGCCCGTTTTGGACGTCGAGAGCGGCGGCAACGAGGCCGCGACCTCGGACGAGTGGTCGCGCGCGGTCTGCGATGCCGTGGCCGAGGTCGAGCAGTTGGTAGGCGTCAGCCCGGTGATCTACACGTCGCGCGGCGAGTGGGAGGGGCGCGGGCTCGGGTCGCTGACGTCGCTCAATCGCTGCCCGCTGTGGCTCGCGTGCTACGGCGCAACGGCGACGGTGCCGCGTCCGTGGGGCGAGTACGCGCTGTGGCAGTACACGGGCGACGGCGTGATACTGGGCGTGCCGGGCGTGTTCGACCTGTCGCGCGGCGAGTCGCTGGATCGCCTGCGTACGAATCTCGCAACCGCCCCGTAAGTCACCGAATCAGCGTGCGCCATGCGAACGCCGCCACAGCTGAAACTTGTCCGTTTCCAAGGGCGCGCAATCGGTCCATCCTAGCGGCCACCCCATCAGCCACTCGACCCACGTCGGGTTCAGTCTCCCACCAACTGACGCGGAAAGGGTCGGTGTGTTCCTCATCGCCTCGGATGGCGCGTTGAGCTCCTTTGCGTTGTGCGCGGTCGGCGTGGGCCACAGATTGCGATGCGCGGGCCACTTCTGCATCGACGGCGCCATCATGTTCGCTTTGGCGGTCGGCGTGGGCCACATCGCAAACCGCGCCATCGCCCCTAGGGTGGGGCGCAGTTTCGCGCCTGCACTCGCAGATTTGTTGAACCGGCTCCCCGTGTCGATTGTCGTCGGCGTCGGTAGCAACGATCCAGATTCGTTCTCGCAAGTGCGGCGCACCAACATCGGCAGCGGATAGCACTCCCCATTGCGCATCATACCCCAGCGCGGCCAAGTCTCCGAGTACGCGTCCAAGCCCTCGAGAAGTGAGCATTGGGGAGTTTCCCACGAATGCGTAGCGCGGTCGTACGTCGCCAATGATGCGCGCCATGTGTGACCACATTCCGCTTCGCTCGCCGTCAATTCCTGCCCCGCGACCTGCGGAGCTAATGTCTTGGCACGGGAAGCCTCCCGAAACGACGTCAACAACGCCTCGCCACGGTCGTCCGTCAAAAGTTTGGACGTCGTCCCAAACCGGAAACGGCGAGAGGCTGCCGTCGTTCTGCCGTGCGAGTAATACGCTTGCGGCGTAGGGGTCCCACTCAACTGCGCAGACGGTTCGCCATCCGAGCAAGTGTCCGCCGAGAATTCCGCCACCAGCGCCCGCGAATAAAGCCAGCTCATTCACTGTGTCTCCTATGGTCTAAGGCAGCACAACCGCCCCGTAGAGCGCCCCGCAGGCTGGAGGGGGATGATGGCCTGCGGAGCGCACTGCGAGGCGGTTACGGGTCAGAACAGAGCCGTCTGGTGCGCCTTGTCCGCGTGGGTCAGCCGCTCGCGCGCGAGGTCGGCATACACCAGCTCAACGCCCACGACCTCGTCCCAGCCCGCACGCAACGCGCCGATCATCTCGGACCCCGACCCGGCGAACGGGACGAGCAACCGCCGCGGCGTCGAGCGCGCAGGGGGCAGGATGAGCCGCGCGAGGTATTCGATCAGGTCGGTGGGTTTGACGGTCGGGTGTGGGTTGCGGGCGGGTCCGCGTGCGCCTGCGTAGGGGTTGATCCCCGCGCTGCCCTCCAAGCGCCCGGTGCGCACGGCGGCGGATACCTCAGCGCGCGTACGTCGGTCGACCGCACGCCGCGCATCGCTCGCCCCTGCTGTCGTCGCTCATCCCTGCACCACCTTTCGCTGTCCAACCTCGCCCGCCTGCTCGGACGCATCGAGCATCGTCGCAGCTCCGTCAACGACGCCTCGAGGTAGGTCTCCGGCCTGGGCAGCTCGCCGAAGCAGCGCCACCGATACGGCACGGACCAGCTCCAAAACCTCGAAAACGCTTAGTCTTGCCACCACTTCGTAAACCGTAGGTCTCGAGTTCAAGTCTCGAAGGCGGCTCCAAATCTCCAAAAGTTCCGCGGATTTAGTCGATACCTCATCCGTCCCGCGCAGTGGCTTAGTGGCTTGAGCGTGGCTTACGCGGGCAGCCGCCTCGGCAAGCGACCCGGTCGCCTTTGCGTAACGCTCGGTGACGGTGATGCTGGAGTGTCCAAGCATCTCCTTCACGGCCTCCATCGACCACGGCTCGCCGAAGGCGCCCGTCAGCAGCAGCGTCGCGCAGGTGTGTCGCAAGTCGTGCCAGCGAACGTGGCGCCGGATGCCCGCGGCATCGAGCCAGGAGCGCCAGCGTGCGTGGCTGCCGACCGGATGCCCCTTCGCGCGCGCGAGCCCGGTCGCGCTGGTGAACACGATGTCAGACGAGCCAAGGGGCGGCGTCTTTCGGATGCGCAGCCACGCCTTGAGGGCCGACTCCGCAAGCGGCATGAGCGGCACCCGGCGGATCTTCCCGCTCTTCGTCGGCTGCCCCGGAGCTCCGAACCTGACGACGACGTGGGGCTGCTCGCCGCGTAGATGCACGTCCGTCATGCGCAGCGCGAGCATCTCGCCCTGGCGAAGGCCGGTCGTCGCCGCGAACACGACCAGCGGGCGCACGTCCTCGTCGACCGACCAGAACAGCCGCGAGAGTTCGTCCAGGGTCAGCCAGGTCGACGTCTCGTCGGTGCGCCCGGTCTTCTTCACACGGAAGCCCTCGACCGGGTTCGCCTCGACGAGCTCGTCGTCGACGGCTGCGCGGTAGACGGCCCGAAGCAAGTTGACGGCGTTCGTGACCGTCTGGTGCGCCAGCTGCTGCGCGACAAGGCCGCGCGCCCACTCGGCGACGTGCCGGCGCCGGACGTCGGCGAGGTGCCAGGACGCGCACTCCCACGGCCCCACGTACGAGCGCCACCGACGCCGCTCGTCGGCGGTGTTCCGGTAGCCTTCCTTTTCGCGGCGGTCGATGACGCGCTCGCCGTAGTCGAGCAGTTTGGCCGCATCGGTCACGCGCCCCTGCGCCGCGAGCTCGAGGGCCGCCTCGAGCGCGGCGGTCGCCTCGCGCTCGGTCGCGTACGTCCCGAGCGGAGTTCGCGCTGCGTTCGGCAGGCGCGGCCGGTAGACCAGCTCGCCGCCCGCCATCACGCGCTCGATGGTCCCTGTCCCTCGTTTGCGTCGCATCAGATCCCCTTCAGCATCCCTCGCCGCGCGAGCACTTGCCGCGCCTTGGCCCTTGCGAGCTCATCGACGGCGGCACTTGCCAGCGGACGCTCTGCAGGCTGGCCCGCCTGCTCGGCCTCGGCAAGGGCCGCCGCGAGCTCGCGCATCGCCGCTCGGATGCGGGGCGTCACGGGATGACCTTCCCCGTCGCCGGGTCGATCGGTCCTTCGCTCAGCCGCGCCCGAATGCGCTCGATTGCCGGCCGAGCGATGCGCCCGCCAGGGTCGATCGCTGCCTCGTACGTCTGCGTGCTGACCCCAAGCGCCCTGGCTCCGGGCGCGATCACCACGCCGTACCGGAGCACGATCGTCCGGCGCTCCTCCTCGGTGAGCTTCTCGAGCTGATGCCCGCCGACGCGCGCGTAACGGCCCTTCACGGCATCCCCCGCTGCACGGCCGCGAGCATCTCGAGCACCCGCTGCGTGGTCAGCCCCGCGTCGATGGGACTGCGTCCCGTCGCGCGATTCTGCGCGAGCATGTCCTCGATGCGCTGCTGCAGCTCGGCGAGGCCCGAGACCCAGCCGCGCGCGAACGCCGGGTCGACCGCGTCCTTCGCCATCATTCCGCCTCCAACCAGGCCGCGCAGACGGCCATCACTTGCACGAGCTCCGTCGCCATGGCTTCGATGTCCATCATGCCCTCGCCCGAAAAGCCCCGCACCACCGAGCGGCAGTGCGGGGCTGGATCCGTCAGAAGCCCGCTCGCCGGTTGGGCCGAGCTCCCGAGGCCGCGCGCGCAGGCGGCGCGTTGTGTCCGAAATCGAACGGCTCGTCGTCCACGTCGCCGGTCGGCTCGATGGCGTCGTCGAGCTCGTCGACGACCGGAGCGGGCTTGCGCACCGGCTTCGCGGGCGCGGGTGCGGCAGCGGCGGTTCCGCCGATGCGCTTGGCGACCGCCAGCGCTTCGCCGCGCACCTGCGCGCCGAACGTCTTGAGGAAGTTCCGGTCGACCGGCTTCGGCGCCGAACGGAGCGGGTTGACCCACGCGACCTTGACGGCCGTGCGGGACTCGCCGCTGCGGGTCGTGAACGTCTCCTGTTTGCAGTCGACGATGACCTCGTGGGTCAGCGCGCCGGGGAGCTGGTCCCAGTCCTCCCGAGACGTGTCTCCGTCCCAGCCGCAGAGCGCCAGCCCTTCGAACGTGCGCGCACGGGCCTTTTCGGTCAGCCAGCCGTCCCACTCGACGCGCTCGCCAGCGAACTGCCCCTCCACAAGCTCGAACACCACTTTCGCGAGCGGGGTCTGCTTCTCGCCCGCTTGCGTCACCACGGCTTCCACTGCCTTCGCCCTGTACTTTCCTGCCGTCACCATCACGCCACCGCCTTCAGGTTGTTTTCGATCTCACGCAACTTCGACACGTTCGTTCCTGCCTTTTTCAGATAAACCTCGGCCTTCTTCGCCACGTCGTCGCGGCCGATGGCTTCGACGAGCTCGCGGATGCGAGCCCGGAGCACATCGGCGGTCTCGGCGACCCCCAACGCTTCCGCAAAGGTGTCGTACGACAGGGGCAGACGCGCCGGCAGCTGGAAGCCCTCCCGCTGCTTTGCTTCGAACCCTGTCCCGCGCTGCGTGTGCAACACGCGGGCGCCCGTCACGATGCTTCGAGCCTTGCCGTTGTCTTGCTCGTGCAGCGCCAAGTCGTGCTGCGCGAACATGACGAGGTCGGCCCAGTTGTAGGTCGCGGCCCAGACCTGCTTGTTGCACTTGCCCGACCATCCCGAGAAACTCCCGAGCGTCGGGTCGTTGATGGTCCGGGCCGCCGCGTGGGCGATCAGGATGACCATCATGTTGCGCTTGTTGCGAATGTGCTCGAGCAGGCCCAGCCAGACCCGCCACTCGGCGAGGAGCGCTTCGTCCTTGCCCCAGCCCATTGCCTCGAACGAACGCTTGCCGCTCGACTTGACCAAGTGCGCCACGCAATGGGGCTCGACCAAGTCGAGCGTGTCGACGATGAACGTCTTGAACTGGTGCTCGCCGTACGCGACCGCCCTCGTGAGCTCGAGGGCCTGCGTCCACGACTCGACGACGCCGTCGCCAGGAAGGCGCTTGACTCCGCGGATGCGGCGCGCGCCGTCCTCGGCAGCCAGGAGCACCGGCGCCGGCGCGTGGGAGGCAAACGTCGTCTTGCCGACGCCGCCCTCCCCGTAGAGGAGCACCGTCGGGGGCAGGTCCGCCTGCGCATCCGAAGCGCTTGCGATCAACGCGTTGTAATCAGTTCCCATGAGTCACTTCCTTTCGTTCCCTCACTGCAAAATCCTCAATGTTGGCCTCGCCTGCGCAGACCCCGAAGTAGGGGCACAGGCGGCCGTAGCGCTCGCAGGACTGCGGGTTACGCGGCGTCCTGTTCAGTAGTTCGGACTCCCGAATCAGGCGCGCCGTGTGCCACAAGTCGCTCGCGTGCTCGCGCTCGTCGCGCTCGAGGCGCACCAGCGACGCGCGCGCGTAGTGGCGGCTCGGGTCTTCCGCAATCGACTCGCACAGACGAGCAAAGAACTCCTGCTCGGTCTCGTCGTCCGCGCGTTGGTTGGCGTAGAGCCGGCCGTCCTTGGTGTACTTGCGTGCCGCCTCGGGGGTCGCGAGGGCGCGCTTGATCGTCGGCTTGCGGATGACGTCGTAGACGACGCGCTGCACTGCGTGCCCCAGGGCCTGCGCCCCGATGTGGTAGGCGAGCAGCTGCGAGTCGAAGGTGCGCGTGCGCCAATAGGTCGCCCCGACGCCGATGTCCTGGGACGTCGTCTTGTGCTCGATGAGGACGGTCTCCCCGGTCGACTTGTCGACGGCGAGCACGTCGAGCACGCCCTGGAGCTCGTAGGTCTTCGATGCTTTGCCGGTGTCGGGGTTGACGATGGGAGCGCGGAAGCCGAGCTCGGCACCGAGCACCTCGTAGGCCTCGCCCTGCCACCGCGCGTCGTAGCCGATCATCAGGGCCAGGGCCGTGACGTTGCTCTCGCAGGTTGCGCGCCAGTCGCCGCCCAGCCACCACTGTTCGAGCGCGCGGTGAATCAACGATCCGAACGCAAGCGGCTCCTCGGTTTCGGACGGGACGCGGTTCAATCGGTAACGGTAGAAGTGCTCGCGCGAGCAGCGCGTAAACGTCGTCATTTCAGAGTGCGAAATGGCTCTCATGGTCAACCTCGCAAAGATTGAAAACTGGGTCGGTTAGGCGGGCGTGGCGGGTCACCACAACACTTCGCCCTCGGTTACGCGGTCGGCCTGCCCCGCACACGGCGAGCAAATCCATCCGCCGTCGTCTTCCTGCCATCGGGCGCAATAGGCCGGGTCGCCGTAATCGCCGAGGTCGACGAGACACGGATGCCCGCGCGAACACCCACAGCAACGGCACTCAGGCACTGGACACCTTGCGGCACTCGCAGCGCGTCAGCTGGTAGCCGCACGAGTGACACTCGCCTCGAGCTAGGCAGCGCGCGAAGTACGCCGCCTTATACGCGCGCCCCTTGACGAGGCACGCAGGGCACCGGGCACCGGTGCAGGGCGCGGCGCACGAGACGCATTGACCGGCGTCCCGGCGGCGCTTGTAGAGCGCTCGGTAAGACGCGCCGCTCATCCGCGCCCCCGGCAGTACGGGCACCGGAGGGCCGCGTCGTCGCCGCCGCCGGACCCGCCGCACGAGTCGCAATCGCTGCCCGCATCGGTTGCGCAGGACTCGCACAGTCCATCGCAGTCGAGCAGCTCGGGCGACACGTCCTCGCAGTGCAGGCACGTCCGGCACGTCTCGCAGCGGTCGAGCACCAGCGGGCCGTCGGACTCGCCGCACATTTCGCACGACGGCCCGTCGTGGACGGGCGGCACGAAGACACGCTTGCGGCTAGCGCGCAGCACGGAGAAACTCCGCGAGAGTTAGGTACGTCCAGGCGTCCGCCGGTAGTCCCTTGGCCAAACAGGCCCACGACAGACGCACGGCAATCGAGCGCAATCCCTTGGTGTGCAGCGTTCCCATGTCCAACCTCCAACAACGAGGCATAGACTAGGATTCAGAATTCTATCCGTCAAGCTCTGGATCTAGAATTCTGAATCAAGAACGCGTAAAGGCTCGGAAGGCCAGGGAAAGTGGCCAAGACTTTTTTAGGGCGAGAGCGCTTGGTCGACCAACAGGTACTGCAAGAGCCACCAACGTTCGTCGCGCTCCTGGCCTACGAAAATTTGATCGACGCGGTTGATAGTCTCCGCTGCGACGCCGAGCTGCTCCGCGATGCTTCGTGCGCGGTCTCGCCCGAGAGTTTGCGGTAGCGCCACGGGGGCAGCCACGCGGGCGCTAATACCCGTGTATTCCTCGTCATTTGGGTGCTCAAGAGCCCACGCTTCCGCTTCCGCAAACAGCTCCGGAAGCGAGAGCCCGATCATCTCTGCAAACTTCGGAAGATTCTTTCCACCGACCCCCGCTCCGCCCAGCACCTGCGATGGTACCGACGGCGTCATTGCCACACGTTCCGCAAGCCCTTTGAGTGTCGCCCCCTCGCGCTGCATATGCCTCAGACGCGCACGTATGTATCGGCTGACCGCGTTTGTGCGCGAGCTCTCAGACATGGCGGAACCCTTCACAATTCAGAAAACTGCACACGCATGCTTGATCTAGAATTCTGAACGTGCGATTTAGAATTCTATGCATGAGCCCATCACCTGGAGCGCGCTCCTGCGCGCGTACATCGCTCAGAAATCCATGACTCGCGCCGAAGTGGCGCGCGCTCTCGGCGCGTGGCCATCGGCGGTTCACTATTGGTGCCGCGGCGCGAAACCGCGCGATCCGGCCGTCCTGCTGCAAATTCAGCGATGGAGCAAGGGCGCCATCGCTGCGGACGCTCCCGCACAAGACGACGTCGAGCAGCTTGAGGCGTCCGACCTAGGCAAGGAGGCGGCCGGATGAGCATCCGCCCGAGTCTGAGCCACAATTCAGAACTTGCAAAGCTGCGCGGGCGCGCAGTGGCGTACGTTTGCCGCACGCACCCGGTGCGCTGTCCGGCGGACGCCGCGGGGTGCTGGCGCTTTCGCGTCTACGTCGACAGCCTGCGCATCAACAGCGACGGCGCCTACGAGCTGGACAACGTCGAGGTGGGCGCATGAGCCCCGCCGAGCTCGCGGCCTGGTTGCTGTCGTTGCCCGTCGTGCTCGACGGGCATGGTCACCCGATCCCGCGTTCGAGCGAGGTTTCATCTGCCATCGCGGTCGTGGCGCTTGAGCAGAGCTACATCGACGCGCGCGTCATGGCGGCAACGCTTGACGTGCTCGCAGCGCACGAAGGCGCCTATCGCCTGGGCTCTCGAGGCGACCGCGGTCGGAGCTGCGGGACGTTCCAGACGGCGTGCTGGAAGACGCCGATGGACGGCGCCGAGCTCGCCGTGCGCCAGGCGCGACTTGCCGTCGCCGAGTGGCGCCGCGCAGTGGACCGTTGCCCGGAACATCCCGTGTGGGCGTACGCGTCCGGCAAGTGCGCGGCGAGCTGGGTTGCGCGCCGCTACGAGCAGGAGATCCGCGCGGCGGTGACTCCATGACCATCGCGCTTCGCAGCTATCAGCAGCGCGGCGTCGAGCAGCTCCGCACGCTCGTACTTCAAGGGCGCAAGCGAATCGTGCTCA
>Ga0214923_10001389_pt1 | contig 34498 bp, 28 predicted proteins | sample LL1510_MetaG_FD_177993 | JGI IMG/M metagenome (GOLD analysis project Ga0214923, IMG submission 177993) | Freshwater microbial communities from Lake Lanier, Atlanta, Georgia, United States - LL-1510 | ecosystem: Environmental > Aquatic > Freshwater > Lake | place: USA: Georgia | collected...
GACGTCGTCTGTGAATGCGGTGGTGGGCGACGTCTCCGGTGTCAGCAGCGACACGGCGCTGGGAATGTCGGTTAAATTAAGTGGGTTAAACTTGGCACCTAGTAATACCGCGGTGGGTGTGTATGTCGCCCCGACAAGTAACAGCAAGACATATTCGGCACTATTCATGGGGGGATCGGTTGGGGTGGGGACTCAGACGCCGGCCAGTACGTTGACTGTTTCAGGAGACCTTCTTGGCACTCGATTGATTCTAGCCAACTCATCGTTTGAGCTTGACTCGATCACGGCAAATATAATACTGGGTACCGGAAGTGGCGTCGTCAGCGTTAATGGGACATTATCACTGGCCTCCGTTGGTCTTCTCCCCTCGTTAATCGCCACTCAAAGCTTGAATGTCGGTTCATTTTCAGCGGTAACCGTCAACCTGACCTCAAATATAAACACCACCTTGAATTCGACTTACATTTCCGGGTGGGTGGGTAAATTTGCGTCGTCCAATGTCAACGGAACGGTGATGCCGGCAAAAATTTTATCCTTTGGAACCGCTCGGGTGACTGGAAACGTGACACTGACGTCTGGAAATATTAACGTTTCAAAATTATCTGGAATTGCAAATTCCCTGGTGTTAAACGTTTCAACGGCCTCATTCAAAGCGACGACGGTTAATTTTTATTCGGCGACTCCAAAGGCAATTTTGCTGAAGCCGACATCGAATAAAGTACTTAAAGATATAGGCCTTTTATTTGTTGACTCAACAAATAATGACAACGAATTGATATACCGATATTCATATTCGAATGGCAGCACCATAACGGCTAATCTATCCAAAGCCATTATGAGTGGATCGCCATATAATGTTCCTCAGTATGACTCGTCTGGTAGTTTAAGCAGCACGCAGACAGGGGTGGCGGTGACCACTAATTCAGTGGGATCATTTTTTGCCGTCAGTGCTAATTATTCGTCAAATACCTCCGTAACGACAAATACCTTGAGGTCACTCGTTCAAGTTTCGGCCGAGTCATTAAAGTCGCTTAATGCAGCCAGTATAAATATGACATTTGATCGCCGAATTACACCGTCTACCAACGTGTTCATTGGTTCAAATATCAGCATGAGAGGGTTGGGATTATACCGAAAAAGTACGTCCCCAGTCGAACGAGATCTGGCTTATGGTCTGTACGTCGATGTGTCACGCGTCCTCGTCGATAGCTCAACGGAATTGCCCACGGATTTGGATCATTCAATAACGGGCAATCGGTATGCTGCGGTATTTTTGGCCGACAAAAATCACGACACTAATGGTACGGTTGGAATTTTCTTGAAAAATTATGGGGCCTCGTACAGTACAACCCCGTCTCCCAATGCACTACTTCATCTATCTGATAAATTTGATTACATAAAAAATGCGGATAATTTATCTGATCAACGCGGCACCTTTAATACTTTGCTCGTTGAAGTTGGCGGAAGTAATCCCATTGCTAAGGTGTTGACCGTTCGAAGCAACACTCAGTTCGAACAAAATATTGGGATTCCGATTTATAACTATGTCGCGATTGGAGAGGTGTCCGTAACCACATCACGTTTGGCCGTGAAGGGATTGGCGAATTCTGGTGGGTTATTGTCTGTAAAAAATACCTTAGGCACCTCGTTGCTTGAAATTGCTACTGCAACTGTTGGAGTTGGCACAGCCAATCCAATGGCTAAATTGCATATTGTCGGTGACGGTACGACTCGGACGACGATTGTATCGGGTAATGCTAGTACCTTTGGGATCAACGCGAATGGAATGGTCGGGTTCGGAACGGAGTTGACATATGCTTTGGACGCGATTCGACCGGACAGCTTGAGCACCACGCCGATAGTACGGATTGCGACGTCGAACCAATCGTCGAGTGAGGTATTAATCGTTAATGAAATGGGACGAGCGGGGATTGGAACTTCAAATGTGTCGGCTGGGTTTATGGTTAGAAGTATTTATTTGGTAGGGACGGCTAACAATATACCGTCCACTTACAATTACACAAAATATAACAGCGCTGTGTCGACCCGAAGTGCGGGGTTACTTGTTGCCTCAAACAATCGGTACCTGTTCACTGGGATTAGCGTTGCTCCTGGGTCGACACCTGTTACGTCGAATTTAATCGGGTGGGGCGGGGTATCCGGGGTATCGACGGCGTCCCTGTCGTTATATTCTGATCTTGGAATTGGGATGGTGTTAACCAGTCGATCGGTGGCGATTAGCACCGCCAACGCCAAAGGATTGGTGACTATCGGGGCGTCTAACTCCGATGTAATGGTTAAATTGACGGGGCGAAATGACTCGAGATTTTTAGTCGATGGAACCGGAGTTGGGATCGGTGGCGTGTCGCCGTTAATGCCGATGACAGTGTCAGGATCGGTAAGAATATTTGGTAACCCGACCGGTAATCTAGTATCGAGTTTATTAACTTCCACCCTTGTCAATGTTACTTCAGATCAAAAAACCGCAGTACGTATCGCGGCGACGCTCAGGGAAAAGACCCCCAAAACTCTTCAATCGATTGCGATGAACATCGGGTATGAAGCCACCCGTAATTTGTCGGGATACTCTTTGAGGCTTGCCACGGCGTCATCCTTGGCGGGCCTTAATAGTACAAACTACTCCTTTAATGGCTTGAATATTGACCTAACAGGATTAAACGCATCAGACCCGACATTCGTGGGTGGATCCAAAAATGGGTATAAATATTCGGCCCTATTTAAAGGGGGGCAAGTGGCGATTGGTACGATGAATGCCATTGGTGATTCGACACAGTTAGTAGTTGCCGCCATGTCACCGACAGGTAGCAAACTCGCAACTGGGGATATGATTCGATTTGTGACCAGTTATAATTCTACTACACGCACTCAGCTGACCCTGTCAGTTCAGGATCCGATCCAATTGAAGCATACATATATTGATCCTAATGCGTTTTTTGTCATTAAAGATATCACCTCCGACGAGGTCAGGTCTCTTTGTTCTGCATTGACTAACTTAGCAATTGGATTTGTCCCCACCGCTCCCTACTTGGCAACAACGAATGTTTTGGCTGCAACTATTGATCCGTTTGTCGGCGTCGTGAATGGCATAAAATATAGCCAAGCAACCGCCATTTTGAGGGCGTCTCGATCGCAACTTCCGTTCCAAATAACAGTCTCATCCAACTATTATGGAACAACAGGTCCAAATTACGGCTTGACCATCGTCAATGGCTATAAGGGTGTTACGTCGAACTATGAGTTTTCACCGTGGGCGGGGACATTGTTAATTGGCCACACCATGAGTGTTGTGCCGACAATGGATACGGTGACGGCCTTATCTGTGTCTGGGGATGTTCGGGTTGGCATCGTTACGGGCTCGGAATTTGCCAGTGATCAAGATGGCGTCGGGAGTAAGTTATATTTTTCGGGCGGGTATTCCTTAATATCTAATATGGATAGTGATAACAAGGATCCAATGTATGCGGCACGTTATAACAAACTGTCGAACAATGTGGTCGGCAGCGAATTCCGATTGGCTGTTGGCGAAACTTACCTGAATGCCGCGGCGGCAAAATGGAATCTCGGAAGCATCGATAATGTTGCCCCATTTTCAAAAGTTAACACTGTCTTTACGATGGCGATTTCTCCGTATACCGGGAGTACACCTCAAGGCGGTATTGGTATTGGCACGACGATTCCTCAGGCGGCATTGCATGTATCGGGTAATCAGATTTCACTCTCCAGCAGCCACGCTCGGTCGAACAATTTAATGATAGTGGAAGCGTCGAAAAACGCTACCTATGCCCTGGCAATAAAGAATCAGGGTACCGCATCTGATGCTAATTTTATCTCGTTTATCTTTAAGAACACTGTCATGGCAAATGATCCGGCAAACTATCCGACCTATTCTCCAACTGTTGTGGGTGCCATTGAACCCGATGGATCGGGTGGTGTCCAATTTGCCTCACCTGAGGCAGACTATTCAGAGTATATAGTTAAAAAAGATAGTCGTGAGACCCTCGAGCCTGGAGACGTCGTTTTTGTAGACCACGGCGCCGTCTCTAGAAAAGGTGGCGATCAGTCGTCCCGGTTAATGGTTATTAGCACCGCCCCTGTGATTCTTGGAAATTGGGATCCTGAATCCGTGAGCAAAAGCGTTCCTGTAGCGTTTACAGGACAAGTTCCCATCAAAGTTATTGGCCGGGTATTGGCTGGGGACTACCTTGTTCCTTCAGGTCGAAATGATGGTACTGCCGTGGCATGGAATCCGTCGTCTAACGTTTCGTCCCGCCGTATATTTGCGCAAGCATGGGAATCGAGCGATAGAAAAAGTGTTTCTAAAATAAAAGGGTTAATTGGCTTTCCATTTGCGCAGCACGAAATGGCGAGAAAATATCGGAATATTCAACAAGCCACGACATCAGAAATCGGCCTTTACACTCGCGATACCCTGGCTTTGGAACGAGACCTATTGTCCAAAGTCATGGCACGTCAGGAACGTATTAACCGACTCCGCGATATACTTAATTCCAAAACTCCCCATAACTGATCCTCCGGAGTGATTGAACCCAATAGTAGAAATCCAGTGGATGGCGTCGCTGGTCGGTTATAATCTCGAGGCAGATGTTAAAAAATCTGCATAGGTTGCCGTAATGCCGCTGCGTCAATCGATTTTTGGTTCCCATCCTAAAGTCGCGTTTGCTTTGGATGCGTCGCCAATCAAAAGATCGACCTCCGCTGGGCGGTAATATTTTGCATCGATTGCGACAAGGGTCTTTTCGTTGGATTGGTCGGTATACTTTTATTGATTGGCTGGCCGCCCATTGGATATTGTATTGATCTCAAGATATTGCAGTGTTTTTTCAACAAATTCACGTGCGGAGTAGGTTTTCCCAGTCGCGATGACATAATCATCGGCAATCGGTTGTTGGAGCATCAGCCACATGGCCTCTACGTAATCACCAGCAACTCCCCAGTCTTGCTTGGCGTCTGAATTCCCCAGATACACGGTGGAGGTCAATCCTCGTTTATACTTAACTAACCCTTCGATTATTTTTTTGGTTACAAATCTTCGGCCCCGTCGAGGACTTTCGTGATTAAATAAAATACCATTGCGGGCAAATAGGTTGTAACTTTCTCGATAGTTTACGGTTATCCAATAGGAATATGCTTTCGCAACGGCATAGGGGCTTCTCGGATAAGAAGGGGGTTTTTCGGTTTGAGGAAGTTCGACAACCTTTTCATATAATTCGGACGACGATGCCTGATAAAAGCGGGCCGTGGGGCACTGATTTAAGATCGCATCTAGCAAACGCGTCGTTCCGATTCCGGTGACGTCTCCTGTATATTCAGGTGTTTCAAAACTAACACTCACATGACTTTGGGTGGCTAAATTGGCGATTTCGGTAGGTTGAATATGTTGAAACAACTTGCTGAGTGCGCCGCCATCTTGCAGATCTCTATAATCTAAAAAGAGTGGTAATCCGTCGTCGTGAATATCATGATAGAGATGATCAATCCCCCCCGTATTAAATGATGATGATCGTCTAATAATTCCGTGAACCTCATTAATATAGGACTCATTCTGTTCGTGGAAAATTTTTGTATGAACTGACTAAATATTTAATGGACGGAATTCAGGAACAGACGTGAGGGCCTCAGTGGTCTAAAAGTTGAGATGAGGAATATTCACCTTCGATTTTGGATATGACCAACGTAGCAACGGTATTCCCGATGAGGTTGGTCACCGATCTCGCTTCTGACATAAATCGATCGATTCCGAGTAAGATGGCGATTCCCTGAACGGGAATGGGCTGACCAGGTAACGAGCTTAATGTTGCCGCTAAGGTAATAAACCCAGATCCAGGTACTGCGGCTGCCCCCTTCGATGTTAGCATCATTATCCCCAGTACCATCAGAAGTAATTCCCATGTTAAATGGACGTGGTATACCTGCGCAATAAACACTACTGACATTGCAAGATATATTGATGTGCCGTCGAGGTTAAATGAGTATCCCGTTGGCACGATTAAACCGACGGCTGATTTCGAACATCCGGCCGATTCTAATTTGTCCATCAATGTTGGCAGCACAGTTTCTGAACTCGATGTGCCAATAACAACAAAGATTTCATCTTTTATGTACTTAATAATCTTTAAAATGCTAAATCCGTAAAATCTGGCGACCGAGCCTAGTACTAAAACAACAAACAGGATCATCGTCATGTAACCACACGCCGCTAACTTGGCTAGGGGAAGTATCGACTGAACCCCGAATTTTCCGACCGTATACGCCATTGAACCAAACACTGCGATTGGGGATAAGCGCATGATGATTCCGACTATTGTAAAAAATACTTTATTAAATTGATTTAATGCGGATACTACTTGATTTGCTTTTGAGCCTACTTGAGCCAAAGCGAGTCCAAACAGAATAGCAAAAACGAGTACCGGCAGCATGTCGCCAGATGCTAGGGCCCCGAGCGCGTTGTCAGGAACCATTCCAATTAAAAAATCAGAAAATGTTTCGTGCTTAACTTGTGATGTATATTTTGAGATATCGACATTTTCAATACTAGATATGTGGAAATTTTTTCCTGGGCCGACGAAATGAACTACGACGATACCGATCGCCATGGCCAAAGTTGTCATGATTTCGAAATATATGAACGCTTTGCCACCGATTCGGCTCAATTTCTTCATGCTTTCCATTGTGCCAATACCAATTGATATGGTGCAAAATACAATTGGAATGATCACCATTTTTATTAACCGGATGAAAATGTCGCCAAGTACTTTGAGGTTCACTGCTGCGGACGGGAAAAAGATACCGAACGCGATACCTAGTACAAGTGAAAGGAGGACGTAAAGAGTGAGTTTTTTTGGGTTAGTTATTTTCATGGTGAGCTGGCAATTCTATCGATATAGTTCAGGTGATGCAAGGCGTTAAAATTGAGGCGTGTAGTTTGGAACGATCCTGTAACTTTGGCATTGATTTCATCAAGGACTGGCGATAATGCTCAATATTGTCGTCGAGTTCGATAATTCCATTCGAGATCGATTCAATTGGTTGAGTAAATCGTAAATCAACGCAAAGTTGGCCCAGTTCGGTTGCAATGGCGGCAACTTTGGCGTCATAGGCGATAGCGATGAATGGAATCCCATTTAAAGCGGCCCAAATGCATGCATGATATCTCATGGCTACAACCATTTTGGGGGGTATCCATCCCAGAGGAAGGTGTGGAAACGAGTGGTTTAGTGACGTTATTTGCTCGGTTGGCAATCCTAACGCCGACGTGGCGATTCGATCGTCGGGTTCCTGTAAGCTGATCCCAATCATTCGGGTTTTATAGGTGGAAATCGCATGTGCTAAAGGTGCAAGTGTTATGGATTGGTAGGGTCGCGCTGATACGGCGATTCGATCGGAATAATGGGAATGTATTGATACAGTTCGGCTATATATCGCGAGATCTGAGGCGGTATGAAGGTGCAAATTTCGTGATATTCGGGTTGCGAGTTGCGTCGATTCGAGGTCTCGGCAGGTGACGGCGGTTGCCGAATTAATACAATACTGGAGCATTAGATGGCCGATACGGGTGCGTGGGGGCGAGAATCCATGGCCCAACAATACAATTTTTCGTCGATGAAACCGTGAGAGCGCGATAATGCCTGTGTAATAAATTAGGCTTTTTAGCGACGTGTGGTCTTGAAATAAACTACCTCCCCCGAATATCACAATGTCGCACGCTTGAATACTTTTGATGAGTTGACTTACAGAAAATCGGTCGATGAATTTGAAAGTCTTTGATTCCTTGATCGGATTGTTTGGGCCCATTCCAATAGTTATTTGGGCGTCTGAGTCGACACTTAAGAGCAATGTTAGAGTTTGACGGAGTAAATCGTCGTCGCCGGTATTTTTATAACCAAAATATCCGACGACGAAATAGCGCATTAGCGATATCGGATCATGTGGTGTTTAAGTCGTTGAATGGCTTCCGATAGACGGGCTTCTGTGGTTGTAATGGAGATGCGGAAAAAGCCTTCCCCGAACTTACCATACCCACTTCCTGGAACGACCAGGATTCCGGTTTGTTCAAGCAAGTCGATTGTGAACTGTTCAGATGTTTTGCCTTGGGGTACGGGGGCCCAAATGTAAAATGTCGCCTTAGGCTTAGCGAGGTTCCATCCAAGTTCATTGAGGCCATCCACAATAATGTCGCGGCGGTGTTGGTAAATTCTATTTTGTTTTTCGATAAAGTCGTTGGGATGTCTGAGTGCGGGGATAACCGCTTCCTGAATTGCTTTAAAAATTCCGGAGTCCATGTTGGTTTTAATCTTTCCTAAGATTTGAACCGCTTCTGTATTTCCAACCGCCATTCCAATCCGCCAACCGGTCATATTGAACGTTTTGGATAGGGTATGAAATTCGATTGCCACATCTTTTCCCCCTGGAAATTCCAAGATGCTGCGGGGACGCTGACCCTCAAAATAGACCTCCGAATATGCGAGGTCCATACAAATCAGGATATTGTGCGTTTTTGCAAATGCAATCGCCCGTTCGTAAAAGGCATCGCTCGCAATGGCTCCGGTTGGGTTACTGGGGTAATTAAGAAATAGGATTTTGGCTTTCGATAATATGTCCGATGGAATTTTATCAAGTTCAGGCTCGTAGTTCGTTTCCGCGGTGGCCGGGACAGAATAGGGAATCGCCCCAGCGATCAGCGCGTTAACATGGTAGGCTGGGTATCCTGGATCGGGTAATAGAGCGATATCTCCTGGGTCAAGGAATGCGAGAAATGAATGCGCGATGCCCTCTTTCGATCCGATCAAGGAGATCACTTCGCTGGATGGATCAAGTGTTACCCCAAATCGTGTCCTAAACCATTCACTGACGGCCGTACGAAACGCGAGAGTCCCTTCGTAAGGGGGATAATTGTGATTTTCAGGTTTCCGAATCGAGCGAGCCATCTCGTCGATAATAAAATCCGGTGTTGTAAGTCAGGATCTCCAATTCCCAGGTCAATGATATCGATTCCCTTTGCCCGAGCTTCCGCCTTCTTTTTGTCGATCTGAGCAAACAGGTAGGGTGGGATTTTTTTTACTCGCTCTGATAACTGCATTAGTGAACTCCTTGATTTTGTAGGGTATGAATATTTAGGGCAGATTTTAGTAGTGGATTACTCCGGAATAAACGGTTTTAGCTGGACCCGTCATCATGACATGGTTCGTGGGGATGTCCCATTCAATAATTAATGGACCTCCAGGTAGGTGAATGGTTGCCTTTCGGTCAAGTTGCCCCGTAATGACCCCTGCGACTAATACGGCACATGCCCCGGTACCACAGGCTAGTGTTTCTCCCGCCCCGCGTTCCCACACCCGCATTACGGCGGAATCCCGTGATTTAATCGCGACAAATTCAGTGTTGGTACGCTCGGGAAATTCCGGTGCAGATTCGATTAATGGGCCGATTGCTCCTAAGTTAATCAGGGCAGGGTTTTCTGAAAAAATAACAAAATGCGGGTTGCCCATCGACACAGCCGTTCCGTTAAACTTGTGACCGTTAACGATGATTTCTCTTAAAATGCTTTGCTGATTCTCGGGTCCCTGAATGGGAATTTGGTGATTCAAAAGTCGAGGTTCTCCCATGTCTACCTTCACTAGTGTCGAATCTGGGCCCTCTGAAATTGTCGGGACAATTGTCCCGGCCAATGTCTCCACTGTAAAGGTGGTTTGACTGACTAAGTTCTCATCCATTACGAACTTTGCAAGGCATCGAATTCCGTTTCCGCACATTTGCGGTTCGGATCCATCGGAATTGATTATGGTCATTTTTAGATTATTGGTTGCTGACGATTCCACTACGATTATGCCATCAGCGCCGATGCCGAAGTGGCGATGGCACCATTCCGGCGCCAGTGACCGGATAGTCTCAAGGTCTACTGAGTTTGAAACGCCGTCTATCAGTACAAAATCGTTTCCAAGTCCGTGTAATTTAGTGAATTTGATCGTTCTCATATGCTTCAGAAGGATATTCGTTTTTTTGAGCTGTTTTAAATTTAAAAATATCGATGTTTTATAATTTTAAAATCGTGGAAAATACGGGTCAGCACAAAACGTGCCGGGAATCTTGATATCGTTAGTATTGGCTGTAGTTCTGAATAATGGATTAACCATATTTGACGGGCATACTACGGATGCAGTCGTCAGCATTGGCCATTCAGAAACATGCGAAATATTCGATACAATATTCTTTTTGATATATCCGATTCTCTAGATCACAACCGTCCGAAGAATGAAAGGAGCCCCTCAAAATGGCTGATGTAAATTTAGATTATGCAAACGATCGTACAACTGCAGCGAAAGATGCGGGAGATACGTATACTACCTCAATGGAGAGCATCCGAAATACTATTGCAGCCGACTCAGGCTCAGGTACCTCGCTAGGTGTCATGGTTCAGTCTCAGCTACAAATTACTGAAGCAGAAACAATGTACCAAGTTAAGCAAGGTATTCCTAATAACGTATCCAAGGCTGTTAAAACAGCGGCGGCCGCTGTTAAGCAAACCGCAGGGTCTTAGTGTTGTAGCCCGCTATGATAGTCATAGCGGGCTTTTTTTTTGCATCTGTCAGTTACAGTGGGTGGATCGCTTGGATTCAGATCTCGATATGAATCGAATGGATCAAACTCAAAAGGTAGAGGTGAATTATGACGTCGATGGATTTAAACGTTACGCTTCAACAGGGCTCCCTGGCAATTAAGGGCGCAGGGAATGTTCACTCCACACGGTATGACTTTCCCTTCGCAAATTTTATTTACGAGCAGGGATTTTTTGCGGAGTTATCCCGAATCCAGAGCGCCGTGGTGTCGGGCGACCCCATTGAAGTGAACGGGAAGCAATGGGATCTCGAGCGACCGGGCGATTTGTTGGCGCTGCAACAGTATATGTCCGTTTTGGAAGGCGCAAAAGACGCGGTTGATGGCCTTGGAAAAGGTGGTTTGAAGGCTCAAAATGATGCCTTGTCGAATATTAAGGGGGTCATATAATGGCTGATGATGTAATCCAAAGTGGCGCGTTAGCAGGTCGGCCGTTAGTGGCCATGGTTAACCGATCAAAAGTGATATCCATCTATGACTTCCCCTATGGAGAGTATCGCTCCCAGCGTGATTTTTACGACGAGATGTCCCGCGTGCAAAGTTCGCTAGTCAATAACGGCACGGTTCGATTGCAAACGGGTCAGGAAGCATCGTTAGAATCGACCGGGGGGTTGCTCGCGATTCAAATTTACATGGAAACTCTGAGTACGGTTAAGGACTCGATGAGCGGTCTTTCAAAATTAGGACTGGCTAACGAGAAAAAGCTGTGGGGTCTGCAGTAACGTGGAGGTTAATTCATGTATGATATCGATCCGTTTCGCGATAAAATTAAACCGACGTTTCTTCCTCCCCGAGTAGACCCCCGCGCTCAAAAACGTATCGAGGCGGACGACGTACACAGTTTTTATGGGTTGCCCACTGGGGAAAGTTTTGAAAAAACAGCCGATCAAATTGGAGCGGCTATCGAAAAAAACTATCGACGTTTGGCAGGAGATGCCCGATCTGTAGACGATGTGTCCTCGGCGGCTGAGCGAATTGCCCGCCAGGTCATGGGGCAGCGGCAAATTTCAAAAATATACGAAGGCCTCAGTCTGCTTCCTCAAAATATATTAGCCAACGCAGATCAAATTAACGATACGTTTAACTACGAGCGGGTTAAAGATTCCGATTATGTGTATTTACCGTCGGTTTTAAAACCCCAATACGACCCTTCTGGATCTAAAGAATCCATAGAGGAACAGGTCTATTCTCAACGATTTTATGAGCTGGTTGGGCAAGATCCAGCGGACCAATCGACGTCCCCACATAACTTAAATCTGTTTCATGGAATGGGATCTAACCCCTTTAAAGAAGGGGATTCCACATCGTTTGAGACCTTCCAGAAAAGTCAATTTTTTAGTGCTTTGCATAAACAGTCGATGACACCCCGGAATATTTTGGAAAAATTAGACCCCCACTTTTGGCAGATAATTAACGACGGGGTGGATTCCATCTCCGCCACCGATTTTCGAAAATTGTCCCAGGATCAACTCAAATTGATCAAAAATCCCTATGGCAATGCCCATTTCGGATTAAATTGGGAAGGGGTTTCTGACCCGTTCCAAGACAATAAGTTCAAAACATTCGACATTTCCGCCAATTTCCACACGATCGTGAGTTCGCAATTATGGAAAACCTGGGATCAAGCAACGACGTTTGCATTTGTGAATCGGTTGTGGGAGGCATCCACTCGTGTTGATGACGTGTTACGAGAAATTATCGGTAAAGCATCCAACGCACCGGTGAGCGACGAACTGGCAAAGTCCTTAGGTAAAACTCCGGGTGATTTTGTAGAAACCAATGCGGCCCGAAATGAGCAAATGGTTAAACATGTCGATGATTGGTGGCAGCGCGTTGGAAAGGGATTAAATGAAGCAGAAGTGCTTCCCTTTGGGTTGTTGGCGTCGTTCGCGCCACTAATGCAGACAATGAAGGACTGGGGAAACTGGGCGGATTCAATTGAGGCAAAGTCGGGGATCAATAAAGGTGGGGACACCTTTGGGTTTAAAGAGCAAATGATTAGCAGTTACGTGAATCATTCGTTGCAGAATTATGTATTTAAAAAATTTGCTGGAAATAATAAATTAACGCCAGCCTTAGTGGGTGGAGGTGACGAGAAATTAGGGGAATCTCAATTTCGTGAATTACAAAGTTGTGGGTATTTGGACGTATCGGGACACCTCACTGACAAATTTGATCCCTCGAAATCTGATTTTGAGTTGCAGGTTGGCTTCTCGTCCGGAGAGAAGGCTCGGGTTCGAGATGTGTTGCGGCAAGCCTCGGTTGGTGCCTTTAGCCTTGACATCCAAGACCAGGCATTAATATTTGGCGTCAAGCGATCGAATATACGAGTCGCTTCATCTGACGGTCAATTGCGGACGTTACCTGAACTTTTGGATATGTTAAAAGCGGCGGAAACTCCGTATGACCAGGTTAAAAACGCACAAATTGTCTACAATACTTTGTTTAATATGCACTCCGCTATGACCGGATTGGATCAATCCACGTCGTCCGATGGGAAACCGCTACTGTCGATGAGTGGCATACATGCGGTGATGCCGGTGTCTAATGATGGATCCTGGCGTGAACTGAATAAGGCAGGAGAATGGATTACTCAAACGGGGCCCGTTAAGCTCACGTTTAATAATGCGGACGATGCAATTGCATTTAAGGACCAAATACGGATACTTATGGCTTTGCTCGAGCCCGTTGTCGGAACGTTTGGGCCGGATGTTAAACATGAGGGTGGGCAAGTATTCCGAATGCTTGTGGATAATTCCGGTTCGGCAGATACGGTTGCGATGATTACTGAGGGGGCCCCAAACTATAAGCTGACCGTTGATACTTTATATGACACAACCTTTTTTGATTCGGATATGTGGAAAAAGATATCTGACGGGTTACAAAATCGGGTCGTTAACACCGTTGCTTATGCCATGTTTGGTCGTAACGCCATCAATGCGTCCCAGCGCGAGGGACATAAAAAGAAGGTGTCCGAATATGAAGAAGCGAAGGATGAGTATGAGATATCGGAAATAACCCGAGTTCTTAAAGAAATTGAACGCATGGTCGAAGAACGGAAGTTAGAGCAGAAACGGATTCAGGAGTCTCGTGAAGCAATATTGCGTCAGGAGGCTGAAGCAAATCGCTCAGCACAGCAAAATCGTGAACGTGAACGGGCCGAAGAGCGTGCTCGTCGCCGCCGAAGTTCGCAAGATTAGTCACTCGGGTGGCACGTCATGGCACAACAAATTAGCGCTCAGGAATCGGACCAAACATCTCAGGTGTTGGGTAGCGAATATTACAAAAAACTTCAAAATGATATCCGGGATAAGCGGATTGCAAAAACCGTTACCCGGCAGGATTCCGGGGAGCGGGATGTCGTGGAGGAGCAAACGCGAGTCGTTGCAGTTAAAGGATCCACACCGAGTTCTGGTTTGGGCGCGAAACCGGGGTTTGGGGATTCGGTAACTATCCGATCGTTTCGTTGGGAGCAAAACAAAAAAGGCGAGTTTGAATTGGCGTCGTCCCAGGAGCTATCCATTCCCACTGCAGTTGATCTGACAAATCGCCATGTGGAATCCCTTCAGTCGGTTGGCTACAAAATTGATTTATCTGGCCGGCTGGGTCAGTTGAAGCAAGCGTTGATGCAAAGCGTCGTGCAGTCAAGGTCGTCCAATTTTTTTGTGGGTAAATATGCCGAGTTTAAGGTGGGGATGCTCGTTCGACTGTTGGGATCGCTAGGCGTGACGCCTCAAGAAATGTCCGACTTAAAAAGTAAGGCCTTGGAAGATGCGGTCGCTGAGAATGTTCATTTAATGGAGGAGAATATTTATAGCTCTGAGTTAACTGAGATTGTTTACGGTTCTGGGAAAAAAGCAAAAAAAAGTCTCCGGATGTTCAATGAAGTTCGGAGACAGTTAATGGCCCAAATGGAGGCCTTAGGAAAAAAGGGATACTGGTCGGCGTCCCGTATCGCGGAAGAACAAGTTCGTCAGGTGCAGCGAATCAAAGATGAATTTGAGCGCGAACACAGCGACTTAATGTACCAGTATGATTACTATTTTAGGATGCTAAATGGATAGTGATGAATCAGTTGGGGATCTGGCGGACTTTGATCCTCAAATTAATATTTTTGAGGTCGGGCAGAAAATTAGGAAGCTTTCCGGATATGTGACCCGAGCCGAACGACGATTGTCCAAACGGAGGCAACAATTAGAGAAACTATCGAAAATTAGTGCCGAGGAGGAGAAACTGCTTGAAATCGGCATCCGGTTAGTAGATCCCGATAAAATTCGTGGTGAACATGCGTAAAGGTGGTGAATTATGTTAGGTGCAAATAACGTTAATGGCGGCAGAAGTTCTGAAAATCAATCGACAGATCGGTCGAATCGATCGGACAAAATGTCCCTTGATAAACTTGCGAAGGACTCGTTGAAGCGGGGTAAAGGTGGGGGCGGTAAGGGAGGCCAAAATCAGTCTCAAAATATTACTAAATCTGGCGCCATTGCGGTTAATGTTGCCGTCCAATCGGTTGAGCCTAAAGATTTACTAGAAAATTTTGCTGAGAAATTGGCCGAGTCGAAAGTGTATCGAGATCACATGCAATTTCAAAGTCAAATCGATTCATCATTTAGCCACGAAATTGATCAGTTATTTGGCTCAGAAAACAAAGAAAAAACATCCGATTCGGTGGTCCTTTCCACCTCCGCGACAGTACACAATCAATCGGAGATTAAAAAATCGACCAATAGCACATCGTCGGTTGATGTGCATGAGCGATTTGCTGGAGATGAGACTGTAATAGAAAATACCGAACGCCGATTGGCTAGAAACGCGACGGCTAATCAGTCGGCAAACACTGCACCAGAATCACTTTTCAAATCTCAGTCTTCTGACCAGGGAGGACGTTTAAATGAAACGATGCGGCAATTTATTTCCGCGTATTCTGAGGATCTCATATTACAAACCCCGACCAAAAAGAAATCGGTTTCTGAACTTCGGGAGCGATTGCAGACATTTGGCCTATCCAATAAGAAAATTTCCGACATGCAGAGTCGTGTGTCGGCCTTCGTACAAAAAGATTTTCGAGATCGAGTTAAAAAAGGATTTATCCAATTTGCATTGGCCTACGGCCCCAAAATGACCTCGGAATTGATGGCATGTAGCAAGCAGTATAAGGCGTTGGAGGAAATGGGATTGGCATCGGGGGTCTTGGCGGATGAGGCCGACGCTAAAGAAGTCAAAGAAACAGCCAAAAACGAGATGACATCCTTTATTGCCGATGAATTGGATAACAAATTGATTCAGGCAAAAGCAAGTGGCGCCTCATTTCGAGAACTGGTGGCCGAATTTAATAGATTTAACGAACTCGCCTCGGTCATTAAGTTTGATGCCGGAAACTATATGAAAACTCTGGGAAAAAAAATGGAGAATTTGGGGCTGAATTATTTCTCGCCTCCTGAACCGTCGAAGGGGTCGATGGATACCGATTCTCGAAAACGGCAGTCGGCATCACCGATTGAACTCGAACTTGATCCTGGCATTTTAACGGACCAATACCGTAAATTAATCATTCAACGATCAGTTCGTACCGACATAGTCGGAGCGATTGAATCTCGGTTTCGAATTGCGAGATTACGCGGGAAGTTAAAAAAAGCTGGGCTTACAGACGTCGAACTGTCCGACATTGAAAAGGAGGGTGAGGCATTGGCCCGAGTAAAATTGTCGGATTTAATTCGTGAATCTTTAGAAGAACGAGCGGCCTTGCCTGATTTGTCAGGGCCAGCCTTTGACCTTGTGCGTGCTAAATTAAAAAAAGCCCTCAAAGGACTTCGGAAGCTGGGGTTTCCTCTTCCAAAAACTGAATTTAATGAGATGAAAGATCAGATCAATAAAGGGATGTTTTCGATCATTAAAGAGGAGTTTTTGAAAATTAATGCGGTATCTGAGAACATGCCGTCTAACAAGACGTTGGCGCTTCGTCGAAAACAGTTAGTAACTATTTTAGAGAGGCTGCGAAACGAATCGTCTATTCTTGAGGATATCACCTCAGAGTCGGATATGAAGCGTGCTGATCGGTCCGATGGTTCAGTAGTGGAAGCGGCCTAATCTGAACTGCAGAAGATAGAACGTAGTGACAAATATCCATACATTATTTATCGTGTTTGAAACGATCTCTCGAGTCTAATCCTTTTTGGAGGTAATGGTGACATGTTTGATTTATATAAAAATATTCAGAACTCGATTGGTGGTTTGACGACAGCACTGCGTATTGGCATTTCTAATGCAGATAACTTTAATACCCCTGGCTTTAAATATACCTACGCATCGTTTACAACGGTGTACAACGATGTGATGAGTCCAGGCACCGATGTTCAAAATCCAAAAACGATTCCTGGTTCAATGACATTAGGTTCAACGACCACCGATTTTAGTCAAGGAAATATTGGATTCGGGACTGGGTTGGATTCGGCTATTGTTGGCGATGGTTTCTTTATCCTCTCTCGATCCGCCCAAGATTTTGCCGGCGCCTCGTCAAAGGTTTATTCACGCGCGGGTCGATTTCAAGTCGATTTTGGCAACAAATATTTGACTGATTCGTTTGGAAGAAAAGTATTTGGTTACAAATTAAATACAGCGGGCGAGCCGATCTCTGGAGAGTTGGTCCCGATTGAAACCAATGGGCAGGCAGATATTGGTTTTATTGACGGGGGCGTTTTGGTAAGTGGATTTCAGGCCCACAATGAAGCCGTGAAGTCCGGCGATGCGACGGTTCCGGACCAGGTTCCGATGTATCGCTTGGCGCTGACATCGTTTTCAAACAAGCAAGGCCTGGTTATTGGTGAAGGATCCGCGTATATGTCCACCGCTGCCTCCGGAGAACCATTAACTCCTGGACCCGCCGGCGCTTTAGGTTACGGTGAAATTTTAGGGCAACGCCTTGAATCGTCTAACATTGACGTCGCTAAAGTAGCCCTTGATATGGCTCTACTGAACCGAGGATTTACTGCAATACAAGGGGTAATCGACGACCTCAATCGGATTATGTCGGGCTTGATCCAAAAAATCCCAGGGTAAGCACCTGGTTCGTTAACCCGTTGCTTGTGTCTAACACGGGCCTGGTTTATTATTCTGTACATGTTTTCACGATTTACAGAAAAAGCAATCCAGGCCATTATGCTTGCCCAAGAAGAGGCAAAGAAATTTCATCATAGTTATGTAGGGACCGAGCATATACTACTCGGCATTATCGGCGAAGGGGATAATGTTGTAGTCAAAGTGCTCTCAGATATGGGGTTCAGCGCAGAGCAAGTCCGTAATTCTGTTGAAGAGCGGCTGGAGTTTGGTGGGCTTTCATCAGATTATGGCAACATACCCTTCACACAGCAAGCCAAACAGGTGTTGACCTATGCATGGGATGAAGCTCGCAAGTTAGGCCATAATTACGTAAATGTAGAGCACTTATTTTTATCGATCTTTCGGGATCCAACCAATATCGCCGCACGAGTCTTGAATGAGTTAGGTGCAGGCGTTGGCCCATTCAAAGACGAATTGTTCAAAAATTTAGGCAATAAAATTCCCGGTGCTACCCCGAAAACTCAAACTGCCGTGTCGACCCCTACCTTGGATTTATATGGTAGAGACTTGACCTCATTAGCTGCTGAGGGAGGTCTTGATCCTGTTGTAGGGCGTCAAAAGGAAATTGAACGTATTATACAAATTATTAGTCGCCGTACAAAAAACAACCCGGTGCTGACCGGAGAGCCGGGAGTCGGCAAGACAGCAATCGTTGAAGGCTTGGCTCAAAAAATTGTCCGGGGTGACGTGCCTGAGAAGCTTCGCGAAAAGCGGGTTGTTACACTTGATTTAGGTCTTCTTGTGGCGGGTACGAAATATCGCGGTGAGTTTGAAGATCGTGTCAAGAAAGTTATGGAAGAAGTTCGGAAAGCCAAAAATGTAATATTATTTATCGATGAATTGCATACGATTATTGGTACTGGAGGATCCGAGGGTAGCTTAGATGCTGCAAACTTATTCAAGCCGGCATTGGCTCGCGGGGAGCTTCAATGTATCGGTGCAACGACTTTAGATGAATATCGAAAACATATTGAAGGAGACGGGGCTCTTGAACGCCGGTTCCAGTCTGTTTTGGTGGAAGAACCGTCCCAATTGGAAGCCATTCAAATCTTACGAGGAATAAAGCGGCAGTACGAAATTTTTCACAATGTAACAATTACGGACGACGCTATACAAGAGGCTGTTCATTTGGCTAGCCGTTACATTACCGAGCGCTTTTTACCCGATAAAGCCGTTGACTTAATAGATGAAGCGGCCTCTCGTGTAATGCTTCGAGTTTCAGCGGCTCCTGAAGAACTTCGTAATTTAGCCAAAGACCGGGAGTCACTTCAGATTGAAAAAGATGCAGCCAACAGTCGGGGAGATAAGTCCGGGTTTGTTGCGTTGGAGGCTAAAGAGGAAGATATTATTTCTAAAATGGCTGCCTTTCCTGCGGATCAGGTCGAATTAATGAATCGCATTGTATCACCGACTACGATAGCTGAAGTTGTGGCTGGCAGTACTGGTATCCCTGTTACAAAGCTGACTCAAGAGGAGTCTGATAAATTATTAAAACTTGAGTCCGAACTTGAGACCCGGGTTGTTGGTCAAAACGACGCTGTTAAGGCGTTAGTTCGCGCTGTAAAACGAGCCAAGGTAGGCTTGAAAGATCCTAAGCGCCCGTCAGGATCCTTCTTGTTTTTAGGCCCCACAGGAGTAGGGAAATCTGAGTTAGCCAAAACTCTTGCCGAACATTTGTTCGGAAGTCGGGACGCGTTGGTCCGTGTGGACATGTCAGAATATATGGAAAAACATACAGTGTCTCGCTTAATCGGTTCGCCACCCGGATATGTAGGGTTTAACGAGGGGGGGCAGTTAACTGAGCCCGTTAGGCGGAAGCCCTACTGTGTTGTTTTGTTTGACGAGCTGGAGAAGGCATCGACCGACGTCATTAATATACTTTTGCAGATTCTTGATGATGGTCGTTTGACTGATTCAACTGGTAAGACAGTCAATTTCAAAAACACAATTGTGATTATGACCTCAAACGTAGGTAGTAAGTTTATCGAAAAAGAGACGTCATTTGGGTTTGTAGATGAGAATAGGTCCGAGACTGTCGAATTTGATGGGATGAAGTCGAAGCTTCAGGATGAGCTTAGACGCGAATTTAAACCTGAGTTTTTGAATCGTATTGATGATATTGTAGTATTTAAGCCGTTAACGAAAGACCATATTAAGCATATCGTTGAAATTATGCTTAGCGATGTTCAAGAACGCCTCAAAGAAAAGAATATCGTTATAAAGGCTGATAAACGAGTTAAAGACTTTTTGGTTGACAAAGGATTTAATCCTCGGCAAGGCGCCCGGCCCCTTAGACGGTCTGTTCAAGAACATTTTGAAGACCGGTTGGCGGATAAGCTGTTACAAGAAAACGTTCGTGGTGATATTGATGTCAAAGCAACCCTACGCAAAGATGGCGTGCATTTCACGCTGACTAAAATCCCTCCAATTGCTAAGAGTGAGCCGGTAACAGAATTGGTCGTTCAGCCTGAATTAGTGCGTGGCTAAAACCTCCGCGATTCGGTACTCGTGTTCGAATTGCGGAGCGGTTTATTTTCGATGGGCGGGGCAATGTTCCGAGTGCGGAGAGTGGAATTCCCTTTGTGAGGGGGAGTTTGCCGGTGACCACAAGAAAAAACACTCAAATAATTCTGCGATACCGATAAGTGAGGTCACCCTGAAGGAGGATGTCATATTACCGACCGGTATCGATGAATTCGATCGTGTGCTTGGGCGAGGACTTGTGTTAGGGGCGGCCATCCTATTAGGTGGTGAGCCAGGAATTGGGAAATCGACAATTGCGTTACAAGTTGCGGCTCAAATAGCCAGGACCCACCGTGTTTTATACGTAACGGGCGAAGAGTCACTGAGTCAGGTGCGATTGCGCTCCGACCGGCTGGATGCGGTAAGTGAAAATTTGTACGTTATTGCCGAAACTGACATGGAGTCAATCTTGGCTGTTATTGATCGATTACTCCCAGTTCTAGTGATCCTTGATTCGATCCAAGTGGTGTCTCATCCCGCTGTTCCGTCAGTTTCAGGCACGGTTAATCAGGTCCGCTATTGCGCGTCGGAACTAGTTAAAAAATTAAAGATGGTTGGCTGTGCTGGTATTATTGTTGGGCATATAACCAAAGATGGTTCCCTTGCAGGTCCCAAAGTGTTAGAACATTTGGTCGACGTAATTCTATATTTTGAGGGGGAAAACGGGTTTCAATACAGACTACTTCGTTCGTTTAAAAACAGATATTCTAGCACCAATGAGATTGGTGTGTTTTCTATGGAAGAGAAAGGGCTTCAAGAAATCGCTAATCCGTCTGGACTATTTGTTGATCAAACGACACTCAATAACCCCGGCTCCATGGTGGTTCCGGTGGCGGAGGGTAGCCGCGTGTTTTTGGTGGAAGTCCAAGCGTTGGTTGTCGAGACAGGGTATGGCATGGGCCGGCGAACTATTTTGGGCGTCGACCCTAACAGAGGGAATCTGTTGATCGCTGCGGTTGAAAAAATTGTGGGGTTAAAGCTGTCATCAAAAGATATAATATTAAATATCGTTGGAGGGTATAAAACAGCTGAGCCGGCACTAGATCTAGGGGTAGTAATGGCAATATTTTCGTCAGGGCACGACCTGCCGATTAAACGGCGAATTGCGGTGTTAGGTGAGGTCGGGTTGACCGGTGAAATACGCTCGGTTCCCCAAATCGATCGCCGACTTGGAGAATTAGAGAAACTCGGTTTTGAGGCTTGTTTTGTACCTAAACGCAATCCTTTAGATGAGACGTTTGGAAAAGTTAAGCTAATTCGGGTAGAATCTCTGCAAGAATCCCTTCGGCGTTTAAGTGAAATCAACTCATGAAAGAACTAGATCAGCGTTTAAATCAGATCGTAAAATTATTCCGGGCTGAAGAAACTCGGTGGGATGCCATTTTAGAACTAAAGTTATTAAATGACTCTAATCTTGTGGCTCAAATGGTTCGGTTGTTAGATGATAAGGATTGGGTGGTTCGCTGGGCGATCGCGGAAAAACTGGGCGAGATGAAAATAGCGACAGCAATTCCCGCGTTAACCCGACTCCTTAAAGATCGTGACTTCCACGTTCGGAAAAACGCTGTCAAAGCATTGGTAAAATTTGGTCCAGAAGTGACATCATATCTAGTGACACAATTTTCCCATCCCCATTTCAGTGTTAGGCGGCATATTTCTCTCATAATATCTCATTTTGGTGAACGTGCCGTCCCATATATGATAAAAGATTTTGCACTGAGGGATTGGGTATCTGCTAATCGTATCGTCTATGCCATTAATGATATTGGTGGCGATAGGGAGTCGGTGTTTCTCGAATTGTTAGGGAATCCAGATGTTCAAAAGCCACTTATCATTCTTCTCGGCCAGTTAAAAATTATTCGATCGGCGCCTTATTTGATTCGGTTATTCAAAAATCCGTATTTGCGGCGATGCATCGTGGATGCCCTTCATGACATCGGTGAAAAACAATCCTACCCAGTAATTGTAACCGCCTTGAGAAAGGGCAGCCCGTCGATCCGATCTCTGGCGGAAGAAGTCGCACTCAAAATTGGCGATCCCATGCTCCCGTATCTTGTTAAAGGAATGTTGGATCCGGAGGCTCCTGTTAAACGATTAATTCATATTATTGAAGAAATCGGCCCTGATAGCATTATGCCTACGGTTCATCGCTTGGCGTTAAGAAATAGTGCCTTTAAATCGATTGCAAGCGAGTTGATAGCTAAGTATCCGGGGCACGATCACGAAAAGCGTGGGGGCTTATTAAACCTCTTGGGAATTGATTAAGTGGAATTAGCCCGACGTCGCCGATAGTCCGACTTATAGTTCGCCGAGCCGTCCTCGAATACTGTCTGGTATTCTCCGGTTGTCGCGTTCACTTCGCCTCGCTCTTAACGCCATCAATCCGATCCGATGCGCAGGCATATTCAAGAAAGTGTCGTGAAGTCGTGAGCTCAGGTTTGATAACAATAGGGAAATGCTAGACATTTGGAGTGAATATCCGGAGGCGGATCGGCGCACCATTGAGGATTTGAACTAGAAATAACATCGCCGTTTGGTGTTTGGCAGTGAGGCTGGTTCTTCGTTAGCAATTTCTAAATACTGTCGATAATATCTGAATTTAGTGTAATGCAGACGGTCACTTCGTATGTATTCGGCGTGTCGATCTTGGGTAATATTTTTGTGTTTACTGCGGCTTCATAATCGTTGATTATTGATAATAGCCCAATTCCAGATGTTGAATTTGGATTGGTTGCGACTTGTTCCAGACGGGACTGAAACAGTTGGATGGGATCGAAGTTGATAAGGTCACTTGAAAATGAATTCAGCTCGTCCGCATATTTCTTTTTGGTAGAATTTACCGTTTTAACTAGGATGGTTTTATAGTATCGTTCGAGCGAAAGGGATACCGATTTGTTAGGACTGGTTGAAAATTTAATTGCATTTTCTAATAATTCATTTGTAACCGTTGATAATGCCGAAAATGCTTTTTCTGGATGTTTAAAATTGAAAACGTGGTAATTGGCTAAAAAATCGGCGATATGTCCGCAACGGCGCCATTGAGACACCAGGTCGAGTGATAAAATGTAATGGATACTGAAATTTTCTCCCCAGCTTGATAGTGAGTGGGTCGTATTTTGGGAGAGGGTACTGACTGCCATATCGATGGTGTTACGAAAGCGACACGCACAGCTGAGGCCACAGGCGATTCAGCGATACTAAGCTTTTTTTCTGCCATGGGACCTCATGATTACCGATGATACTCATCTCAACCTCGAAGGTTCGGGCGGTAATAATCAGTCGAGCCAAGGCGGTGATTCCCGAGCTGTTTAGAAATGTGACGTCTTTTATATCAAGGGTAATGGATTCTCCTGATGACAACTTATCACGTATGGGACTGAATAATTCATCGTAAATATTGGGGGATTCTAACCGAAACACACCCCTTAATATGATCAATTGGTCACTTATCTCTATCTTGTAATCAGGATTACCCATCGCTCGTCCACCTTAAGTAATTGTAAAATCCCACGACCATTAAGTCCTGCTAATGGCGCCAATCATTAAGAATTCGAACGGCTTCTGCTATGTAGATATCTTTTGGTATTTGAGTCAGCCATTCTTTGTAGTCCGCACTGCGCTCTGGCTCTGTCGCGTGTAGCCACTTTTCGTCTGACGGCATCGTCGTGATATCGGGGGTCGTGATTTTAATTGTATCGAGCTCATCTGTTTCTGATTTTGAGTCTTTTTGGAATTGGGATGCCTTTAGTAAATTAAGGGGATACGCGGATGTTTTTCGCCGGTTTTTTAATTTGTTTGTTAGTGTTGCGATTGCCCGGAAGTGCGAGTCTGACGCGATCCGCTTTCGTGCGTTTTTCAAAACCTCATTCGGTATTGTAGGGCCTTCTGGAACAATTGGCGTTGGACTTGTAGTTGTCCATGACAGAGGATAGTCTTGGTTTTTTTCGCCAACATCGAGGTAGTCATTGATTTCTGGAACTTCAATATCGGGTTCGACTCCTTTAAACTGCGTTGATGCTCCCGTAACCCGGAAATATTTCTGATTTGTTACTTTGAGTGAGCCACCACCCTGGGATTTTCCAGACGAAAGGGTCGAAACTGGTACATCCAAATTAACCACAGTTTGCACTGTTCCTTTGCCATAGGTGTGGGCACTGCCAATAACGATGGCGCGTTTATAATCTTGTAGCGCCGCAGTAACAATCTCTGCGGCCGATGCACTAAATGTATTAACGAGGATTATTAACTTGCCTTTGAACGTTACTGATGGGTCATGATCTTCGTTAATGTAGCCGTTATTATTACGATCTCTAACCTGGACGACGGGCCCATGTTTAATAAATAGACCGGATACTTTGACTGCATCGTCTAATGCACCTCCGCCATTGTTGCGAAGGTCTAAGATGACTTCATTGGCACCTGAGCTAATGATTTTTTTAAGTTCATTTCTTAAGTCATCTGACGCGTTGTGTGCCTTTGCATTCGAGAAATCCCGGTAGAAACTGGGTAGGACAATATATCCTATTTTTGATCCGTCTTTGTCCACGATGATGGCGGATTTGGCGTAGGACTCTTCTAGGATCACAATGTCTCGTACGATGGTAATCAGAACAATTTTTCCTTCGGGTTTTTTGACAGTGAGTGTAACGCGACTGCCCTTAGGGCCGCGAATTAATTTGACGGCATCTTGTACCCTCATGCCGACAATATCCACTGGCTCTTCCCCGGCTTGGGCGACTTTGACAATGTTATCTTGCGCTTTGAGTTCTTTTTGCTTCCACGCCGGACCGCCGGGGACGATCCGATTGACTTTGATATACCCGTCCGACTCTTCTAAAATCGCGCCTATCCCTTCGAGCGATCCTTTGATATTGATATCAAAGTCATCTTTTTGTTGGGGGGCGAGATACTGTGTATGCGGATCATTGGCCATTGCAATACAGTTAATGAAGGCATCGATTCGGTCGGAATCCGTTTCTTTTGCGAGACGGTCAAAGTACGAGCGCAGGTTTTTTTCGACCTTTGATCGCGCTGCTTTTTCAAATGTCGGGCTGAGTGATTTCAGCGCGGCTTTGGATTCGTTGGATGTGCTGCTTTCTGCATCTGCAAGATATGTTGTCAGAATTTGATATTTAATAAACCGCCGCCAATCGTCATCGAAACTTTTTGTGTCTTTGTAATAACTGCGTCGGTCTGGATCGGTTTCGAAGGTCTCGTTTGAATCAAAGGGTTGTGATATTGAAATTTCACTTTGAAATAGTCGATTCGCTTCCGATATTCTGGCTTTTAACAATCTGTTTGCTAAGGCGACAAACTCTAAATTTCCATGCTTCGCATCGTCATCTAGACGAGTTTTGTATTTTTCGAGTTGATCAATATCTGCCTGTGTTAGAAATCGTTTTCCTGGATCGATTCGCTTTAAAAATAAGTGATATACCCGCTCCGAAAATTGGTCGTCCATCGGTATTGGGGAGTAATGGTATTTTTCGATTAGCTTAACGACTGAGCTCATCGAGTCTTTGGGCGTGGAATCCGAACCTGCGAATAAGAATAAAGCGACAACGAACAGAGACATCAGACCGAACCATGGAAGAGAGCGAGACGTTGACTTCATTTTAGGATGGTAGCATATTTCTAGGTTGTTTGAAGCCCCGATATTCCTGTGCTAGGTGAGATCAAACATGAGTAACTTTGAATCTGAGATCGCCTTGACTTCGAACGATTCATTCGAAATCATCAGGGCATCGCCTGTTGAAATGAGCACCCCATTCACGACGACAGTTCCATGGATCAGATGGATAAATGAATGATGTCTTGCTCTCAATTCGTAACCGGCACTACTTCCTTCGGTTAATTCAAGTCCATAAAGTTCAACATCTTGATCAATCGTTAGACTGCCTGATTTGCCGTCGGGCGACACAAAACAAGTCCAGGTGTTAGGGAGTATGTTTTTCGAAAAATTCGCCTGCCGATATCCAGGTTGAGTGTTTTGATGTTTTGGAAATATCCAGATCTGCATTAAGTGAAGTGGTTGTGTAGACGAGGGGTTATATTCGCTGTGAGTGATTCCAGCTCCGGCACTCATGACCTGTATTTCGCCAGGTATGATTCGTTCCGTATTCCCCATGCTATCTTTATGTTCAAGCTCACCCTCCAGCACGACAGTAATAATTTCCATGTTATCGTGACCATGCTCTGGAAAACCGTTGCCAGGAGCGATAACATCCTCGTTTAATACCCTCAATGTCCTGAAGTGGATATGATTGGGGTCATAGTATCCAGCGAAGGAAAAGGTATGGAATGATTTGAGCCATCCATGGTCTGCGTAGCCTCTCTCTGCACTTTTCCGATGTGAAATCATGAGGACTCCTTAGGTGGGTTGCGAATGTGGAAAACGTGATGTTTAGTTTTTTAATAATACATTAAAAGGAGTTTAGATTCGATGTTAAAAAATTGGGTACTAGCCGCTCGTTTAAGAACATTGCCGGCCGCTGTTGCGCCAGTTGTACTGGGGGCAATTATCGCGTACGCAGCCGGTAGATTTAATCTGTTGGCTACATTGTTGGCGATATCTGGGGCCTTGGCGATTCAAATTGGGACCAATTTCGCAAATGATTATTTTGATTGGAGGAATGGAGCCGATACCGATCGGCGCCTGGGTCCGATTCGCGTGACCCAATCCGGATTGATTCCGCCACAACAGGTTCGCGCCGCGATGGTTGGGGCATTCGTGGTAGCGAGTGCATTTGGCATCGGACTTATCGTGCGAGGGGGATTTCCAGTTTTATTAATCGGGGTGGCGTCAATTGCAATGGGTATATTATATACGGGAGGCCCCAAACCGTTGGGATATATTGGGCTGGGAGATAGTGTGGCCTTTCTTTTTTTTGGGCCAATCGCAACGTCAGCGACAACTTACGTTAATGCACTGTATTGGGATAAAAATTCGTGTGTATTAGGCATTGCGATGGGATTCATGACAGCGGCCATTTTGTCGGTAAATAATATGCGTGATGTCGAGGAAGATCGCCTCACTGGAAAATGTACACTTGCTGTTCGCTTTGGCATTCAAACCGTTCGGGTGGAGTACGCACTATGTACCTTGGGAGCCTGCGGTATTAGTGGGGTCTGGTGTGTTGCGGCGGGCCGACCATGGGGAGGTCTTGTTGCGGGTATTGTTGGCGCGGCGAGTATACGGCTGATCCGAAAAATGTGGTCTCGCACCGGCCGCGAATTGGATCCATTATTAGGTCAAACGGCCCGATTGTTGTTAGCCTTGGCTATCGGGTTGTCCGCCGCATGGATTGTGGGATAAAAAAAGACCCAGCACGGGGTGCTGGGTCTTCGTTTAATTTCAGCTCTTGGCGAAGCCTTAGATTTGAGACTCTTCCTTCTTAATCTTCGACGTCTTTTTAAGCGTTTCGATATTTTCTGCCAAGGTTTTACGGTTCTTTTCAGCTAGCAACCCTTCTCGGATCTGTTCTTTAACGGTATTGAACTCGATTTGAGGGCGCACCCGAATATCTTCGACTTTGACAATGTGATAACCGAACTGAGATTTAATTGGGCCCGAGATGTCTCCCTTTTTGAGAGTGAATGCTATCGCATCAATTTCTGGAAGCATTTGACCTTTCGAAAATACTCCCAAATTTCCACCGTTGGCAACCGCGGATGGATCAAGCGATTTTTCTCGCGCTAAACTTGAGAAAACACCACCGGATTTTAGTTGCGAATTAATACTAACGGCATCGGATTCGTTGGCTAATAAAATATGAGACACGGCGCGAAATTCAGTAGGGCCATATTGGGCGGCATTTGCATCAAAATATGCTTTGGCTTCGTCGTCCGACACTGTATTTGCCTTAATCAATTGACGAACGTAAGTCGAAAGCGCTAATTGATTCTGGGCCAGCTGGAGATCTTTTTTGTATTCCGGAGTTCTTTCGATGCCTTTCTTCTGGGCCGCGTTTAGGATTAATTTCTCGTTAATCATGTCGTCAAGAAGTTTTGAACGAACTTCCTTCGTTTTTAATGCTTCGGCATATTGCGCGGGGGCTGCGTCAATTCTTGCTTGGAGCTCTTGCGAAGAAATGGTCACTCCATCAACTGTAGCGAGGATGTTTTTATTGGCGGTCGCTGCGGTAAGTGTCACCGAAGTGGAAGCCACCAATAGAGCAGAAACAAATAAAGTACTGCGAGACGTTAACGTTTTCATTGAGCAGATCCTTTCTGGATTGTGATATTAACTCTGCCGCCGGAAGCAACGGATCGAGTAAAATCGGATCGTAGGATACAAAATATAGCACTTAAACGCAATTTGTTGATTTTGGGGATGTCCAGATATCCAATGAGTTAAAAGTTATAAGTAGCAGATTGCTATCAGGTTTGGTACATATAGTGCTGTGAAGTTAAACATTCTGGGTGGAGTATTGCTGACTGTGGTTACGATGCAAGGCAGCGTGGCGTATGCTGAAATCCCATCTGAAAATATACCACAAACATGTTCGATTTTCGCCAGCAAAGACGCTCAGATGCTACCTGATAAAGTTCAAACATTTCAGTGCGAGCAGTTTAATCGCAGGCTGTTCAGCCCATGGGATCGCACAACACCGCGCTTGCGCCCTGGAATTAGCTATTTTATTGATGCGTTCCGATACGGCACCTACTACGGTGAAAATAAGCAGCCGATCACCCCGGCGACGATACAGGCAATAATCGACCAAATGGATGGGGCGCATTTTCCTTGTGTTGTCCAACGGGCGATTACTATTCGCGTAACCGCATTGAGGGTAGTTCCTACGTTTCGTCCGTTTTATCTGTCATTTGAAAAAGCCGGTGAGGGTTTTCCGTTCGATTACGCCCAGGAGTCAGGTCTAGATGCTAATGTGCCTGTTGCTGTTATCCACTATACGAAGGACAAGTCCTGGGCTCTAGTTGAAACGGGCGAACTAACAGGCTGGGTGCCGTGTCAGGATTTGGCCCGGGTCAGTCGTACCCAGGCTCGGATTTACAAGTCGAAAAAATTGGGGGTTGTGGTACGCGACAATGTTCCCCTACACGATCGCCACGGGAATTACACGGGGGTGTTGAAGATAGGAATGGTATTGCCGACTGATTTTACTGGCAAGCATCCGGTTGTGTTGATTGCCAAACGGCAGGACAATGGGGCCGCATTTTTTGAGTGGATTGGGTGTTCCACCAATGCAGTTGTGCCTCAGCCATTGCCATTGTCATCTCGAAATTTGGCAATGATTGCCGATCGAATGATGGGGCAAAATTACGGTTGGGGAGATTTATTTGGCGATCGAGATTGCGCATCCCTAGTTCAGGATTTGTACGTGCCGTTTGGGATATGGTTGCCTCGGAATGGAAATGATCAGGGTCAATTTGGGGGGACATATTTCTCACTTAAAGATTTAGGTTCTGATCAAAAAGAGCAATTTATACTCGCTAATGGAATACCATTTGGAACCTTACTCTGGTTGAAAGGTCATATCATGGTCTACGCGGGGAAATACAATGGGCGTGCTCTCGTCTTCCATAATATCTGGGGGATACGGACAAAACTGGACGGCAAAGAGGGGAGATTTGTCATTGGCAAGGCTGTGCTCACCACCTTAACGCCAAGTCGAGTGGTTCCTAATGCTGACCCCAGCGGAGATTTGTTGTCCAGAGTGGAAAGCATGACGGTATTGGTGCCGAAGTTTTATTAGCGTCGGGTAGGCTCCCGGCTGACTAAATTGGCCAGGATGTGAGGGAGCTCAGTGAACTTAATTGGAGTTGTTCGGTATCGCTGCCACTTCGGCTTACTGCGGCTCCGGTCGGAAGGTAGATCCTAAATTCGGTCCCTGAACTGGGTTGGCTTGTGACTTCGATGAAACCGTTGTGATTTTTGATGATTGTTTGCACGGTTGACAATCCAAGTCCGGTTCCTTTGCCACTATCTTTGGTCGTAAAAAATGGATCAAAAATCTTGTTAAGTAATGATTTTGGAATCCCTTTCCCCGTGTCAGCAACCGTGACAGACACGTAGTTCCCGTTTGACACTGGGGTGCGTGTTTTGGGGGATCTGCCGTCTCGGATTGCGACATTTTCGGCTGTGATCAGGATTGATCCACCCGTGGCCATGGCATCTCGCGCATTCACGCATAAATTTAATAGTACCTGATGAAGCTGTGTTGGATTACCAACCACTGGCCATAAATCAGCTGAAAATGTGGATTTTATTGATATTGATTTAGGAAATGTGGATTTAGCAAATTCATGGATCTCTGCCAATAAATTGGGGATGGGAACCAGCAGTGTGTCACCGTCGATTCCCCGGGCAAATTCGAGAATTTGGCGTACGAGACTTACACCCCGCTTGGCTGAATTATCGAGTAACTCCAATATCTGTACGCTTTTATCATCGGTACACTTCGGTTTTAGAAGTCGAATGGACATAAATAGTGCGGAAAGTACGTTGTTTAGGTCGTGGGCAATACCGCTAGCAACAGATCCAATCCCTTCCATGCGTTGAATTCTCAAAAATTGCTGTTCCAGTAGTTTTTTTTCGGTAATATCTGTGGCGGTAATTACTATCAACCATTCCGTTTCGTTTGGCCATACCAATGTCCAATTTGTCAGGACCGCAATCGCTCGATGAGATTTGCTGGTATGGGTCATTTCTCCAGTCCATTCTCCCATCTCGAGAACATGGCTTAATATTGAGGAAATGGCCTCTTCTGCCATGATGTGATCGATCTTTTTTTTGTCTGTTACATTTTCCGATTTCCAACCATATAGGCGTTCCGCACTCTTGTTCCAAAAATAGACCTTTTTGTCCATGCCAATCACGATAATCGCATCGTTTACCTTGTCCAGATATAGGGCATGATCTCGTAGTAAACTTTCGGCACGTCGCCGAGCGGACACGTCTCGAACCACGCATAATGAGTGCGTAATTTCATTCGCTTCGTTTTTAAATGGTGTGTACGAAAATTCGCACCATCGGTCAGCAAGTTTCGCCGTATTGCAATATAAAATTTCCTTGATTTCTTGGCCATTGAAGCAGGCATCAATCGACGCCTGCATGTGCAATGATACGAATTGAGATCCCCATATTTTGTCGATGGATCGCCCATTGAGTTGGGTCACATTTTTTCCTAAGACCGTTGCTTGGGACTCGTTGACAGCCTCAATTATATTGTGACGATTTATGAGTGTTACCCAGTCGGATGAGTGATTAACTATAAATTCGAATAGTTGTGATCGAGAATGCATTTGCTGGGTTTGGTTACTGAGATCATTTTCGATGTCAGTACTATGTTCGACTGTAGTCGCTAGAACGACTTTCAGATCGAATAATTCCCGCTCCATTAGGTCCATATAGTTTAGAATATTTCCAAATAAGTCGAGCACAGGAGCCGCCCCTCTCTCTCCCTGGGCCTGCTCATAATTAAGGCCGATGTCTTGGGTGAGTTGGGTCAATTGTTCCCTGAGTTTGGGGATATTAGTGTCGAGGGCAAGCTTAAAATCGGTCGGAAATCGATTGGATGGGGTCGAATTCATGAGGTGCTCCGTTTTTTTGCCAAAAGATTACAAAAATGTCCGAAAATACAAGATTTACTCGATTTGTTTGCCCCCAAACAAATTTGTAAACGAATCTGCTCCGGACACCCAGTAATGTTGGGAATAGTCGTGTTATGTATAGCGTGGATAATTCACTTAGGAATCAGCCAATTTTGGTGCCAATATTTAGTTCCATCGCTTTTCGGTAAACATATCCCGCGGTCGCGATGTCGTGTATTGCGAGGCCAGTAGAATCGAATATCGTGATTTGCTTTGACGATGTCCGTCCTTTTTTAGTTCCCGATAGGATATCTGCCAACGAGGTACTTACCTTTGATTTCGAGATTATTTGACGCTGTAGTGGAACATTTATTTCACCGGAATGAGAGGCTTGGTGCACATCGTCGACCACGATTTTTCCACGGACTAAAATTTTGGGGTCCAGCTCTTGTTTGCCGGGAGCGTCGGCGCCTATTGCGTTAATGTGGGACCCCGGTCGAATCCAGCCGTCATCGACGATGGGGGAACGGCTCGGTGTTGTGGTAGCGATAATGCTCATGTCGTCGAGAGCCGTCGATATTGAATTGCATTCAATTAATTTTTTCGAATAAAACTGCCGAACTTTGGTAGTAAAGGCCGTGAGTGCATCTCGGGAATGGTCATATATTCTGATTTCCGTAATGGGAATGATGGCGCAGATGGCCATCGCTTGAAAGTAAGCTTGAATTCCAGCCCCAAGTATTCCTAAAGTGGTGGCCCCTTTTCGAGCAAGATATTTGCATGCGATGCCGCCGACGGCACCGGTTCTCATGCTTGTAATTCGGGTTCCGTCTAATAAGGCTAGCGGCTCGGCAGTTGTGGGGTCATTTAATAGTATTTGAGCGCGAACTGTTGGAAGATTCAACCGACTATTGTCCGGGTGTGAGTTGACCCATTTTACTCCGGCGACATTGTAGCGTTCGCTGAATGCAGGCATCGCCCTAAAATCTCCCATTTGATTTGGAATATCAAGGTATGTTTTGGGTGGCATCGTTGATTTGCCAGTTCCAAAATCTCGCGTTGAGGCTTCGACGACGGTGATGGTTTCATCGATTGATAATAAGGCCGTGATCTGGGCATCGTTTAAATAGATCATGGATATCCTCCTATTAGGTCATTAACAGATCGCGATCGATTAGTTCGGCGACTTGAAATGGAGTCTGATTGAGAATGTGGATAATCCGGTGAGCACAATCGCGGTACATCGGATCTCGTTGCTCAAATAGCGCCTTTAAAGTGGCCTCCGGAGATTCGGTTTGTAACAGCGGCCGATGTTTATCGTGTTTTAGTCGGGCCCACAACGTGTCAAAAGTTGGCGCCAAATAAACGACTTTTCCGATGGAGCGTAGCATCGTTCGATTAGATGCTCGGATAATAATCCCGCCACCAGTCGAGATGACCGAATGCCGACACGTGAGTAATGATTCGCATAGATCGGCCTCCGCATCTCGGAACGCCGCTTCCCCGTGGGCGGCGAAAATCTCTGATATTTTAAGCCCAAATTGTTTGGAAAGGAGACGGTCGGTATCGATAAATTTCTTGTGAATGCGACGGCTTAAATTAACCCCTACGGTAGTTTTTCCACTACCGGGCATGCCAATTAAGACTACGTTATTCGGATGCTTTTGGCGGCGCATCGGGTTTATTTTCGGTGACTACCATCGCAAAATGGACTGTTTGTTGATTTCTTGCAGCCGCAGATATATGCGTTGGTGGCTTCGTCAACTCTAAATTTTTTGGGGGTTTCGTTGGTTGGTGTATGGCTGCCATCACAGAATGGGAACCCAGCGGATAGACCACACCGGCAATAGAAATATGTGCCAGGTTCCAGATTGACTGCGATCGGGGAATTTTGAATTTCGTTCATTACCGCTCCTTTATTTGTGAAAAGTACCGAACCTTAAAAAATCAGGCAAGTGTACTGAAATCGCCAAGGTCGCCTTTCGGGGGCATTTTAGGGTACTCAATTTTTTTTTCTTCGCGCCACCGGGTCAGCGATTCATCGAGATGCCGACCGGATTCGTTGAATACGCTATTAATGTGTGGGGGAGGTGTATGGGAACCTTTAGCGTCACTTTTGGGTAAAAATTTTTCATCGAGCTCAATCCTTATGGGAATTTGGTGGGGCTGTTGTTTGATTATTTCGTAGGCGGCCAATACCGGTGATTTCGGATTTTGAAGGCTAATAATAAAGTGGTAACGCTGTCCAGTAAGAATGTCTTCTTGAGACGGGTAGGCGATTCCTTTTGGATGGGAGTGGTATAGCCCAAAAAACGTTAATCCATTTTTTTTGAAAAAGTCGTAGGCGCGCTGGATGTCACTGGACGTGACGGCAAATGTATCGGTCCGATTCCCTAAGTGTTGGTTAACAGTGGGCATTATGCCTAGAATGATATTGTCCCGCCCACCAATAAAGCCTCCCGACTCTTGGGGTAGATTATCTAGAGCCTGCTTAATGATAATGTCGTATTGACGTTTAACAATTAAAAAAACGTCAGGGCTTGGCATTATTTCGATAATTCGAGTGACAAATGGTACAAAATAATACCTGTGGCCACGGAAACATTGAGTGAATCCAGCTGACCACTCGTGGGGATATTAAGTAATTGATCGG
>Ga0214923_10001390_pt1 | contig 34495 bp, 26 predicted proteins | sample LL1510_MetaG_FD_177993 | JGI IMG/M metagenome (GOLD analysis project Ga0214923, IMG submission 177993) | Freshwater microbial communities from Lake Lanier, Atlanta, Georgia, United States - LL-1510 | ecosystem: Environmental > Aquatic > Freshwater > Lake | place: USA: Georgia | collected...
AATCATGTCGCTGTGGTCCAGTTCGACTACCCAGAAGTGCCAGTGATTTATACTGTTCCAGTTTCTGATGAGAATATAAGTCGTTTACCCCAGACTAGACTTCTTACAGAGTATGATTTATTAGAAAGTCAGAAGACATCGCTTGCTAAGCGAAAACAAATCTTTGACAATTTTAAAGCAATAGCGAACGACCAAATTCGCGTCTATGAACTACCAAATAAAATCTTATTACAACCGCCTTTAAAGGCTAGTTATCTTTCCTTTAATCGTCAACAATTAATAACTAGAGATATCTCAAACAAATCGGAAGAAAGTCTGCCTCTCCAAGTGTTGAGTGGCTTCATCGTTGCACTCGGGATTGCTGCCGTTGCAGTCGCCTTTCTAGTTCTTCAGGCAGCCAGTGGGGGAGTGTTCGGGGCAGTGGTGGCAGGGATTGGGGCAGCAGCGATGCTTTCTGGGGGTATTGGTTTCTTTCGTTTTGCGTACAAAGAAAAAATAGAACCGTTCAAACGTCAATACTTGCCAACTTAATGTTTTAAAAAGACATCAAAACGCACGGTCTTTCCCCCGATCGTAAAATCTGGCGCTAACACCGGAGGAAGGCGTTGGGGCCATTTCACGACTACGCGTTGCTTCACTCTCTTCATCGCTAACTTGACTAACTCACCCGGGGCCCTATCAGGACCTATCAGCTGATGCAAGACTTGCATTTCCTTTTTCACTAATGCAGACTTTCTTCGTTCTGGATGCATGGGATCAATATAAATGACATCCGGAAAATCAGTTGCAGTGAGTTCGGATAAATAATCAAAAGCATCCATGAATATCAGAGACACGCGCTCCTTTAAAGAGGAGTCCGCAGGAAGCCGACTTAATCCATCAGCAAGCAATGCCCTCATCAAAGGGGATCGTTCCAACATCACCACTGTTGCACCCATATGAGACAATATTGCGGCGTCTCTTCCCCATCCGGCTGTCGCATCAAGAATCCTCAGGCCTTTGGCGGGCTTGCATGCCTTCACCAAGCCTTGTTTTTTGCCTGCTATTATTCGGCTCTTCCAAGAACCATCAAGGGTAAAATCAACATAAATCTGTGAAAAATTATCAAACAGAAGGACTAATTTATCATCAGTTAGTTGTAACCGGGGTAATTTATGTTTATCAATGGTTAATTTCAATTGCTGCGACAAAGCGCTTGCACGTTCAAAAAGTGCGTCGCTGTCATAGCCAAGCGCATCAACGTCTATATGTTTCATCGTGCTGCCGCCAATAACTCATCCACGCAATGTGCTAGAGAATGAAACACAGGCACTTCAGGATAATCAGCCAAATGAACCCTGTCTGTCATCGGTGATAACACTAATAACGGCATGGCACCCGCTGCTTTAGCCGCTATAATGTCTGACACCCTATCGCCTATAAAAGGAACCTCTTTTAACGAGCAATTAAAATGGTTAGCAATAGTTAATAACATTCCAGGCTTGGGTTTACGACAAGCACAGTTGGCTTCTGGCATATGGATACAATACGTCAAAAAATCAATCGCGCCACCAACCGCATGAACAGCCGATATTATTTTATCATGAATCGCTGCCAATTGGGTTTCATTATAATATCCTCGGGAAACTCCTGATTGATTGGTGGCAACGGCAACACGGTGCCCCGTTTTTGTCAACCGCGCTATAGCCTCAACACTCCCGGGGATAAGAATAAGCTCTTCTGGTGATTTTATATAATGAAGTGAATCTTCATTGATAACCCCGTCTCTATCAAGAATCACAAGCTTCATAAACGCCCATACGTTTAAAGTAACGAAATATCAGCAACAGATTGTAGCAACCGTTGTAATCGCTTCAACAATCTCAAACGATTTTCTTTAATAGCCTTGTCTTCAACCATCACCATAACTTGTTCAAAAAAAGCATCAACAGGGCCATGAAGCATCGCCAGTTGCTGAAGTATGGCTTCATAGTCCCCATTTTGCAAAAGTGTTGTCAATGTTTTTTCCACCCGTTGCATCTCAGTCAATAGCGTTTTTTCTGCTGACTCTTGGATTAAATTAGAATCGACGTCGGCATCTGCTGGCATGCCGGCTTGTTGTATTAAATTATTAACGCGTTTACAAAGCGAAGACAAATGACTAGCTTCTTTAAAATCAGCAAACACTTTTAATGCATGGATACGTTTATCCAAATCAAACAACCAATCGTCTTGGCAGGCACGAACTGATTCAACATAATGTTGTGGAATATTTTCTGATTGATAATACGATTGCAAGCGCTCCAAGATAAAACGTTTTAATTCGCCCGCCACCTCTGCGCCAGGCTTTATGGTCTTGGCATAAAGTCCCAATGCTATGTCAATGAAATTTGACAGTGACAATGGTGCAGGCACCGTCATCAGTAATCTCACGATCGCTAACGCTTGTCGTCTGAGCTTAAAGGGATCTTTCACACCAGTAGGCCTTTGTCCAATGGCAAAAATACCCACCAAGGTATCTAATCTATCTGCTATAGCTAACGCGATACCCAATGAGGAGGCTGGCAACTCATCTTTTGCAAAACGGGGCAGGTATTGTTCCTTCAAAGCAGATGCAACGGCGATTGATTCACCGTCCTTGCAAGCATAGTAATACCCCATTACCCCTTCCAACTCAGGAAACTCACTGACCATCCCTGTCATCAAATCGCATTTGCTTAAAAAGGCCGCTCGCTTGGCCTCTGTTTTTATTAATTGCAAAGGCTCGATGAGATAGTCCATCAAGTCCGATATTCTCTCCATCTTGGCTTGTAAAGAACCGAGTTTCTCTTGAAAAATGACCTGCGCTGTCGCCTCTCGGTATTCGCTTAACCTCTTTTTTTGATCTTGTCGGTAAAAAAAGTCCGCGTCACTTAATCGTGCACGGATGACTTTTTCATTGCCACGAATCACTTGCTCTTCGTTGGTACTAAAAATATTTGCGACCGTAATGAAATGTGGGACCAACTGCCCCTCTTTATTTTGCAGCGCAAAATACCTTTGATGATGTTGCATTGCTGCAATCAACGCTTCAGAAGGGACGTTTAAGAATTTTTTTTCAAAATTAGCAAACAACGCTTTAGGCCACTCCACAATAAACGTGACTTCATCGAGGAGCATATCTGGCATAATTGGTTCATAACCATGCAATGCTGCTAAGGTTGTCACTTGTTCTGCGATCATCTGACGGCGTAATGCATCGTCTGCAACAACAAAAGCCTCTTTAAGTAACGAAACATACTCACTAGGGGAAGAAATGGTTAATGCTTGTGGATGATGAAATCGATGCCCGTACGTTTCCCGACCCGTTTTTAAACCAAAGAGTTCGCAATCAACCACCTCTTGTCCAAACAATAATAAAACCCAATGAACAGGACGTGCAAATAAAAATTCACCATTACCCCAACGCATCGGTTTTTTTATCGGTAACCCTGCGATGGCTTCTTTCAACATGCCTGGCAGTAACTCTTTTGTTTGAGCACCGGGTTGTTCTGCTTCATAGATCCACCACTCTCCCTTATCGGTTTTAATCGTCGAGAGATCCTTGATATCTACTTTGCAAGACTTTGCAAAACCCACCAGAGCGGGTAAAGGCTTGCCATTTTCATCCAGCGCCATAGCCATCGAAGGGCCACGTCGTGACATATGTTGGCTAGGCTGAAGGGTTTCTACATCCTTGATAATCAGAGCTAATCGTCTTGGCGTTGCATATGGAAAAACCTGGCCGTGTTTAATGTTTGCATTCTTTAACGCGGTCACCAAGTGGGTCGATAATGCCTCTACCAACGGCCTTACCAAGGATGATGGTAATTCTTCGGTACCTAATTCAAATAGTAAATCATTGAACATCATGAACACCTTTTTTATCTAACAGCGGGAAGCCTAATGCTTCACGTGACTCATAATAAGCCTCTGCTACCGCCATTGAGAGTTGCCTCACCCGCAAAATATACCGTTGACGTTCCGTCACAGACACGGCATGCCTTGCATCAAGAAGATTAAAAAGATGAGACGCCTTGATCACCATTTCATAGGCCGGCAAGGCTAACTGTAGCCCTATTAATCGTTTCGACTCCATTTCGCAATGATCAAATTGCTGAAACAAGGCCTCTACGGGTGCTTCTTCAAAATTATACCGCGACATTTCGACTTCATTTTGATGAAACACATCACCATAGGTTATTACTCCATGCAAGGTCTTACACCACGGCATATCAAACAGGCTCTCAACACCGAGAATGTACATGGCTAAGCGCTCAAGCCCATAAGTAAGCTCTCCCATGACCGGTTTGCACGGCAAACCGCCTACTTGCTGAAAATAGGTGAATTGAGAAATTTCCATACCATTTTGCCAGACCTCCCAGCCCAAGCCTGAGGCACCCAAAGTTGGCGATTCCCAATTATCTTCAACAAAACGAATATCATCAATTAAGGGATCAATCCCCAGTGCGCGCAACGAATTTAAATATTTGTCTTGAATGTCGATAGGAGACGGTTTTAGAACAACCTGAAATTGATAATAATGTTGTACACGATTCGGGTTTTCTCCATAACGTCCATCAGTCGGCCTTCGACACGGTTGCACAAAGGCCGCAGACCATGGCTCAGGGCCAATGGCTTTTAAAAAAGTACCAAAATGAAACGTCCCTGCCCCAACCTCCATGCCTAATGGTTGCAACAAAACACAACCTTCAGCTATCCAAAATTGCTGCAATAACATAATGATGTCTTGAAACGTCGTTGGTTTTTTCATGGTGTTCTCAGTGACCGCGAGTGACGATGTCGATCCCCGCTTGCACGGGGATGACAAATTTATTTATTTCTACAAAGATGGCAAGGATCGCGTGCATAATAACCACCAATGCACGAGAATAGGAAGTTATGTTGGGCGCGATCCTAAATCAACTGTCTAAGCTTTTTTAGACGCTTTTTTGATAAGCGCTTGCAAATCTTCTACGCTAGCTCCGCCTGGAATAAATGCGGGTTCCGGCGTTACACTAAACTTACCGCCCGGTGTTGCTGCAATAATAAAGGCAGGCGTTCCCATCAGATGTAATTTTTCAGCCAAGGCACGGCTTGCTGCCAACTCGTCTGAGACAAGTTTACTCGCCATATCTTTTTCTAACTTGGTCGTGTCTAAACCAACCGATTTTGCGGTGCTCATAATTAATTTTGGATCCAGTCGTTTATCTAAAGCGAGCAACGCTTCATGAAGTGGCAAGTATTTGCCTTGCATCGAGGCAGCCAATACAGCCTTTGAGGCATATTCTGAACTGCCACCAAAGATGGGAAATTCTTTGTATACGACACGTAAGTTACTGTCTTTTTTGATCAACTCACTGATCACTGGCGCCATTTTTTTACAATGGATGCATTGATAGTCAAAAAACTCGATCAAAGTCACATTACCTTTTGGATTTCCGGCAACAGACATGGTTCCTGCCAGCAGCTGGTCTCCACTGTCTAAAATGGCAGATTTGGCTTGTTGTTGCATGTTTTGTTGTTGCTTTTTCTGCAACACTTGTGACACTTCTACCAACACCTCAGGGTTTTTCAACAGATAATTATGCACCACTGTTTCAATTTGCTGTTGCTGCTCAGCAGACATTGTCTCTGCGGCCATCACAGGCGATGCTACAGCGGATGCAAGGATTCCTACAGTCAATAAACTTTTTATTTTCACACCAGTCTCCTAAAGATTGATAGCTTCTTTGCCAGAAGCCAACCCTAGCATCTGTTAGGTATAAATTCAAGAATAATCTTGTTACCCCTTCACCAAATTCGCATAAGCCAACACCAACCATTTTGAACCATTCTCTTTAAACTTCACCTGCACTCGAGTATGCGCACCACTCCCCTCTACATTCAAGATAACCCCACTCCCAAACGTTGGGTGATTAACGTTCTCGCCTAATTTATAAGCCGCATCTGGCGTTTCAAAACGCATGGCTGATTGGCGAATGGGGGGCACAAAGCGGGCCTTTGCCCTGACTTCATCGACTAATTCAGACGGCAGTTCATTTAAAAAACGCGAGGGACGATGATACTCCTCCCGGCCATATTGGCGACGGACTTCTGCATAAGAGAGGACTAATTTTTCCATCGCCCTTGTCATCCCCACATAACAAAGCCTGCGCTCTTCTTCCAATCTCCCTGGTGATTCAAACGATTGTCTTCCGGGAAATAAACCTTCCTCCATCCCCACTAAAAAGACCAAAGGAAATTCCAATCCCTTCGCCGAATGCAAGGTCATTAAATGCACGTAACGCTGTTCATCCCCGGCATTGATTTCCCCTACCTCTAACGTGGCATGCGCTAAAAAAGCGACCAATAACGGCAACGCCTCTTCTTCGTCTTGTTCGTAACGAAATTCTTTGGCCGCGTTAATTAATTCTTGCAAGTTATCCAACCGAGACTCCGATTTCTCACCTTTTTCTTTAGAAAAGTGAGCATGCAAACCGCTGTGCCTAATCACGTCGCTAATCTGCTCATCGAGCGTCAATCCCTCACTATTTTTTTGTAGTGTTTCAATGAGGGTTATAAAACTGGCCAAAGCCATTGCTGCACGGGCAGGTAATTGATTTGATTTAAGAACGGTCTTTGCCGATTGCCATAAAGAGCCATCCTCTGATTTGGCGATGGCTCGAAGCTCTTCCAAGGTTTTATCACCTATTCCCCGTGTTGGGAAATTAACAACGCGCTCAAATGCGGTATCATCGTCTCTATTGGCTAAAAGACGGAGATAAGCCAAGACATCTTTCACCTCTGCTCGCTCAAAGAATCGTACCCCACCATAAATACGATAAGCAATCGAAGCGCGAAGCAATGCCTCCTCAAAGACACGCGATTGCGCATTCGATCGATATAGAATAGCGATGTCATTGGCGAAGAACCCGCCATTGATTTCGCTTGCGATACGTTCAACCACAAAGCGAGCTTCTTCCAATTCATTAAAAGCACTGTAAAGGACTATTTTTTCGCCCTTGCTACCGGTTGTCCATAATGCTTTGCCCATGCGTGAACTATTATTGGCAATGAGCAGATTGGCTGCTGTAAGAATATTACTCGTTGATCTATAATTTTGTTCCAAACGAATCAAAGTGACGGGAGCAAAGTCTTCTGAAAATCGATGAATATTTTCTATCTTGGCACCGCGCCAACCATAAATAGATTGATCATCATCCCCCACCACCATGACAGCAGCATGCTCACCTGCAAGTAACCGAATCCATACGTACTGGATAGTATTGGTGTCTTGAAATTCATCAACTAAAATCGCTGGAAAACGTTGCTGATAAGTGGCCAACAGTTCTTTATTATCCCTTAATAACTCATAACAACGTAATAACAACTCTGCAAAATCAATCACCCCTCCTGTTTGACAGGCTTTTTCATATCCCTTGTAAATTGCAATTAATGTGCGCTCAGGCCCATAAGACAGGGCCTTAATATGTTCGGGTCGTAATCCTTCATCTTTTTTTCCGTTAATATAAGCCTGCGCTTGTTTCACCGGCCATTGTTCCGTATCTAAATTCATAGCAAGAATGACGCGTTTAATCACACGCGCTTGATCGTCACTGTCTAAGATATGAAATTGCTCAGGCAATCCTGCATCTTGATAATGCCTGCGTAACAAGCGATGACACAACCCATGAAACGTCCCTACCCATAAGCCCTGTAATGGACAGGTCAGCAAATCCTTCAGTCTTTCCTTCATTTCACCAGCAGCTTTATTCGTGAACGTCACTGCTAAAATAGCATGTGGTGAGAGATGCTCTTTTTCGACTAGCCACGCAATCCGCCTGACCAATACCCCTGTTTTACCAGTGCCAGCGCCTGCCAGAACGAGCAAATTTCCTAAAGGAGCCGTCACCGCTTGGCGCTGTTTTTCATTGAGTCCTTCTAACCATGACGCATTCTGCATTATTCATACCATCAACATAAAAGATAGCGGCATTATCCTTATTTTATTTGATAATGCAAAGACCTAAAAACTCGTGTAGCATTAGGATTTACCTCCTTAAAGTTAAAAACATGATGCGTTTAACGACTATTTTTCTAGCCTTCATCAGCACCTTTTGCCTATCGGCTTGTGTTTTAAAGGGCACAAATCCAGATGATCCTTACGAAGCAATCAATCGTAAAGTATTCGTGGTGAATGATGGTGTCGACACGTATCTTCTAAAGCCGGTGGCTAAAGGTTATAAGAGAATAGTCCCCTCATCGCTTCGAGCCGGGGTAAATAATGTATTTAACAATGTGGGCATGTTGCCGACTGTTGCAAATGATCTATTACAAGCCGACTGGGATTTTGCACTCAGAGATAGTTGGCGTTTTATTACAAACACAACCTTTGGAATAGGCGGTATTTTTGATGTCGCGCGTAGCTTTGGTCTTGCTCCCCATAGCAATGATCTCGGCTTGACCTTCGCGAAATGGGGGGATAAAAAATCACCCTATATTCTTATCCCCCTACTTGGTCCAAGCACTATCCGCGATAGCATGGGCTTGCTGTTCGACTATACACTCTTCACCCCTTACCCTTACATCGAATCGAATGCCGTCATTTATGGCATTTTAGGCCTGCGTTATGTCGATTTACGCTCACAATTTCTAGACACTGATAACATTATTGATGAAGCCTTAGACAAATACGCCTTCATTCGAGATGCCTACTTACAACATCGACGCTACCTGATTACCGGTGAACAAGAAGAAACCGGTTCACTTTATGTTGGTGAACAAGCGAATGATAGCGTTTTATCGCAAACACCAGAAAAACCAGTCTTCAATACGAGTCAACATGCTGCACATAGCCCTGCTTCACCCTGAAATCCCCCCAAATACCGGGAACATCATTCGACTTTGCGCCAATACCGGTGCACAGTTACACTTGATTCATCCTTTAGGATTTACCTTAGATGACAAGCGAATGCGTCGAGCTGGTCTTGATTATCACGAATGGGCTCGTGTTATTCATTATCAAACAACAGAAGAATTTATCAAAGAAAATCACCATCGACGACTATTCGCGTGCTCCACCAAAGCAAACACGAATTACTCTGATGTCACATATGAAGACAATGATTTACTTTTATTTGGTGCTGAAACAAAAGGATTGCCTTTGCCGATACTAGAAGCCTATCAAGGTATACGCATTCCAATGCAAGCCACTAGCCGAAGTTTAAATTTGTCAAATGCGGTCGCCATTATCCTCTATGAAGCGTGGCGACAATTGCGGTTCGACGGATTGTCTTAGACTACATCTTTGCTGGGAGAACTCATTAGACCTCTTGCATAACCCCTGTATTTTTCTTTAAGGCAAGGCGCCAACGTTTCGAGGAGCGGAGTTTACATCAGGTAAATGAGCACCGGAGAAACGTTGGTAACGCCGCATTAATGAAAAACACAGGGGTTATGCAAGAGGTCTATTTGAACCGAGGGACTACTTTTTAGCAGAAGGGCCGTCAGGGGCGTGGGGCTCTTCTGGTGGCGCCCCTATATTGGACGTTGATGACGAACCAAACAATCCCTCCCTATTCGGGTTAACCACCTTGATGGCCTTTGAAGCCTCTGCGGCGGTCTTTAATGCCATCAAGATGAGGTAGGCAATACACTCACCATTAAAAGACAACATGACATGCAGACGTTGATTTGAATCTTTGAGCTCAAAAAACGAGTTAAATTGTGCTGAAAATTTGTCATTTGTGATTAATTGCCCTGCGTATTTTTCATTCAGGCTGTTGCGAAAGGTCTCAAGGATTTCATCGTTAATATTTAATGAGGAAAGCAACTTGAAATCGGATGCTGGCGTAGGGGCATTGGTTGCACCACCATCATTGGTCTCGTATGGTTCATAACCAATCACACGATGAAAAGCATCATATACCGCGTCCATATTTTCAGGGGTGATCAGTTCTTTAAAATGATTATGGGTAAATGCCACTAATTCTTGTTCTATGGCCGTGTCGTTTAATCGCTGAAACATCCAATGACCCAATACAGACTGCCATAATCGTCGCATGACGCCACTAAAACAACTCGGCTTGTCGGCTTCTTTGTCATCATATTGCCTCCCGTGCTCATTGCTGCGATCCCAATTATGCGCACGACCAATCAGCGCCAGTTCTTTTACAAACAACTCCTTTCTTGACTCTAAAGTATAATCATCCAGAGCCGGGGTATCTTCATCAAAAGCTGCTAGATAAAATAATGCGATAATGTTTGAATAATCTTCAAAGGTTGCCCAGCGTTCTTGGGGACTATCTGGATTAATATAAACATAGCTCGCTCCTGGATGCATCCAACGATTGGGTTTTGATAAATACCGATAGGCAGTATGGGCATCATGGGCATAATAGGCTTTTAAGGCATCCTGGTATTGCTCGGGTGTCAATACTGCGCGTAAGCCCTCTAAGGCGTCCCATTCAAACGGCAAGGGGATCTTTTCTGCTGTGTCGGCACCTGTAAGAGGTAGCGAAATGGTCGCGGGCGATGCCTCATACTGCGCTTTTAACCAATCTTTAAATTCTACCATTACAGCGTTAATACCACCTTTTTCTTGAAGACTTGGGTGGTAATGGGTTTTGACCCCTTTTAGTAAGCGTCGTTCACTTTTAGACAAGCCCACCATCGATGATTCGCGATCTTCGGCCATCCGCCTTAAATCCATGTCACCGCGGGTTTCATTTTGGTAATAATTATTTGCTTGCGCCAATCGATAAACATCTGGTAGACGCATCAATATCGCTGCCGCTTCGTCATTGCCATTATGTATAGCAAACCGTAAAAGCTCATTTTCCTCACCAGGTGAGCCTTCATCCACCGTTACTGCTTGATGACAAAGCGCACGCACCGCAGGAATACTTAATAAAAAGAGCATGTCCTCTTCAAACCGCTCCATGGCGCGGTCATCTTCCCTAACACCACGCCGTATTAGATTACGTAGTAAATAAAAACATAGTGTTGCCTGCTCATCATCCATGTTAAAAACAGCATTGGGCTGGGCTGCTTCAAACCCTGCTTTGTTGGCTTTTAATTCGTTTATCACCCCGTCTACGAAAGAGTAGGTAAATTCAGCGCCATACTCATGATCATGCTTTTCTATAAAATTTAAGGCCTGTGGCTGGCGTAAAAAATGGTGCACTATGGCAACATGATGCTGAGTTGCTGCCTCCGTAATCAGCTTATATTCCGAAGCTCTCAGCACCTCTTTTTTTTCATCGGCTGATAAATGCGTTTCTAGGTGTTGTAATGTCGTAAGGTGACCATGTTGAGCGGCCAATTGAATGGCCTCAGAATCTTTCACCGCTACTTTCTTTTCATCGGCTGTTAAATGCGTTTCTAGGTAACGCAGTGTCGTGATTTGACCTTTTTCAGCCGCATATTCAATGGCCAAATAATGGTGAGCCTTCACTGCTGCTTTTTTTTCAGCGTCTGTTAAACGCGTTTCTAGGTAACGCAGTGTCAAAAGACGACCATTTTCAGCCGCCAATCGAATGGCCAAATAATTGTTAGCCTTCACTGCTGCTATTTTTTCATCAGGTGTTAAATGCGTTTCTAGGTGTTGCAGTGTCGTGAGATCAGCATTTTTAGACGCAAATTGAAAGGCCTGATAATTCCGAGCCTTCACCGCCTCTATTTTTTCATCAGGTGTTAAATGCGTTTCCAAGTGACGCAATATCGTGAGATCACCCTTTTCAGCCGCCGATTGAATGGCCTGATACTCATTAGCCTTGACTGCTGCTTTTTTTTCATCGGCTGTTAAATGCGTTTCTAGGTGATGCAGTGTCGAAAGGTGACCATTTTTAACGGCAGATTCAAAAGCTTCATAATTCCGAGCCATGACTGCTGCTTTTTTTTCAGCGTCTGTTAAATGCATTTCTAGGTGGCGCAGTATCAAAAGATGACCATTTTCAGCCGCTAATCGAATGGCCCTATAATCCAGAATGCGAACCCCCGCGATTTTTTGAGCGGCTGTTAAATTCGATTCTAGGTGTTGCAGTGTTGGGAAATAATCATTTTTAACCGCAAATTGAATGGCCTGATAACACCAACGTTTCGCCAGCAATTTTTTTTCAGCATCGGTTAAATACGTTTCTAGGTGTTGTAATGTCGTGAGGTGACCATTTTGAATGACGAATACAATGACTTGATAATGCCAATCCATCAACGCCTCTTTTTTTTCAGCATCTGTTAAATACCTTTCTAAGTGACGCAGTGTCGAAAGGTGGCCATTTTGAGCCGCATATTTAAAGGCCTGATAACGACAAGACATCACTGCAGCTCTTTTTTCATCGTCTGTTAAATACGTTTCTAAGTGTTGTAATGTCGAGAGATGACCATTGAGAGCCGCAAATCGAATGGCCTGATAATCCCGAACCATGACTGCCGCTTTTTTTTCAGCATCGGTTAAATGCGTTTCTAGGTGTTGTAATGTCGTGAGGTGACCATTTAGAGCCGCATATTGAAAGGCCAGATAATCCCAAGCCCTCACTGCCTCTCTTTTTTCAGCATCGGTTAAATGCGTTTCTAGGTGTTGTAATGTCGTGAGGCGACCATGTTGAGCTGCCAATTGAATGATCTTATAATGCCGAGCCCTGACCGCGTCATTTTTTTCATCGTTTGTTAAATGCGTTTCTAAGTGACGCAGTATCGAAAGGTGGCCATTTTTAACCGCAGATTGAATGGCCTGATAATCCAGAGCCTTCACCGCCGCTTGAATTTCAAGGTCTGTTAAATACGTTTCTAGGTATTTTAGTGTTGTAAGGTCACCATTTCTAGCCGCATATTCAATGGCCTGATAACCCCGAGCCCTCACCGTCTCTTTTTTTGATAGGGGGGAGAGTGGAAGGGCTTCTATATGCGATATTTTGCCGCAAATGCTTAGAACTTCAAACAAGGTGAGGCCGTCTGTAATCAAGGGGTCACTGAATTTAAGCCCCGCATAAACACCATCGCACCCATCAGAACTTAATAGACTAGCATCGGGCGGTGAGCTTTCTAAAAAATGTTTTAAATGGGGATGTTGCGCTAAACTATCGTCGTCAATGGTTGTCATGGAAGCCGTAATATTGGTGACATTAAAAACATATTGAAAACTATAGCACACTATTGAGTGCAAAAAAATCATCAATACCCGTTAAGTTGACTCAGCCGGCATAAATGAGATTTTAGTCTAATGAAAATGTCGATAGATGCGCAGAGCCAACTCCTTGCTAATCCCCCTCACCTTGGCAATTTCTTCCATTGGCGCGATGGATAACTCCCTTAAACCACCAAATCGATGCATCAATAACTGACGCCTTTTGGCGCCAATCCCCTCGATCGTCAACAAGGTTGAATCTAACGATTTCTTTTGTCTTTTCTTTCGATGTGACGTAATAGCAAAGCGATGGGCTTCATCACGAATTTGTTGTAATAAATGAAACGCCTTGGAATCGAGGGGCAGGGCTATTTCTTGTCTTTCATCTGCAAACACAAGACGTTCCCCATAGGCTTTTCTATGCGGTCCCTTCGCAATGCCTAAAATAAAAACCCCATCAATCCCTAACGACAACAACACGCGCTTAGCAATACTCACCTGCCCTTTTCCACCATCAATGACCAAAACATCAGGCAACTCCGATGAGCGTTTAAAACGCCGTGTAATAACCTGCTCCATTGCGGCATAATCATCACCGTTGGTAATCCCTTGAATATTAAACCGCCGATAATTGGATTTACTGGATCCAGATTCATCAAAAACAACACAAGATGCCACACACTCATCGCCTTGAGTATGACTGATATCAAAACACTCGATGCGCTTGATGGGCCTCTCTAAGCAAAGGACTTGTGCCAGATCTTTATAGCGCAGAGCCATTTGAATCGCAGAATTTTCATATTTTGAGACGGTCATCTGCAAATTATTTAAGGCAAAATCAAGCCATTTCGCATTTTTTCCTCTTGGCTTCATTTGTATCTTACAGGCGCTACCTCTCAAATCAGACAACATTTTCTCTATCGCCAATAGTCTATCTATCGGCTGATCCGTTAAAATCAAGCGGGGTATTCGTGTTGGATATTCGATATAATAATGGGCAATAAATGCTCTAAACACCTCTTCCCATAACGATTCATCACTCATGGCTTGTTTTGGTACCGATGGAAAAAAACTGGCACTGCCGACCACTTCTCCAGCACGCACCGTCACACAAAGAACACAGGCGAAACCTAAGGTGACATGAAGAACAATGACATCCAAATCCCCACACCATTGCACCACGCCCTGTTGCTCTTGAGTAAGTCGCAATAATTTCATTTTATCGCGCAACTGTGCCGCTTCCTCAAAAGCCAAGCGTTCAACCGCTTTTTCCATGCGCATCGCCAATTCATCTAGTAGTTGGTGACTCTTTCCTTGCAAAAATCGAATCGCATCCTTCACGGAACGTTCGTAATCGCTTGCTGAAATATATGCCGTACAAGGCGCGGTGCAACGTTTTATTTGATACTGCAAACAAGGCCTTGAACGTGCACTAAAATACGCATCACTGCAGTTACGAATTTTAAATACTTTTTGAATAACACGAACGGTTTCACGTGCTGCTGTTGAACTCGGATATGGCCCAAAATACTCCCCAAGCGCTGGTTTTTTTTTGCAACGGATTAACTCCAACCGTGGAAAGGCATTGGTATGGGATAAATGAATATAGGGATACGATTTATCATCGCGCATTAACACGTTGTATTTGGGCCGCAGCGATTTGATAAGACTACTTTCTAAAAGAAGCGCCTCGGTTTCACTGCGAGTAATATGGACCTCGATGCTAGCAATTTGGCTTACCAATGCTCGAGTTTTTGCGGTTTTGTTTGTGGGATTGAAGTAACTTGCAACGCGCTTTTTTAAATTGACTGCTTTACCGACATAAAGCACGTTTCCCGCGGAATTGAGCATGCGGTAAACACCAGGCTCACTGGTTAAATGGGCAAGAAAGGATTTTAATTCATCATTGGGTTTTTGATCTGTCATCTATCATCTTTTGGGTTGCTTAGACGTCCTCTCCTTGCAATGCATCACTCGGCTTTTCAATGATCCGGTATTTCATCGCCATGAAAGTTAATTCTACATCATTTTTAATACCCAACTTTTCAAAGATTCGGTAACGATAGCCATTAATGGTTTTACTACTTAAAAATAATCGCTCGGCTATCTCTTGAACCCCCATGCCTCTGGTAATCATTAGCATCACTTGCATTTCACGTTCGGATAATAAATCAAAGGGGGATTCTTGAGACGCTTCTAAGCTACTAATTGCCATTTTTTGAGCAATTTCAGCACTTAAATATTTTTCACCTTTCACTACTTTTCGAATGGCAGCAGCCATTTCTTCGACGCCAGATTCTTTGGTCAGGTAACCCATCGCACCAAGTTGAAGAACTCGCGAAGGAAGAGGCTCCGTGGAAAGCGCCGTCACTGCAATGACTTTCACTTGCGGGTTGGTTTTTTTTAAGCGCCTTGTCACTTCCCAACCATCAATACCAGGCATTTTCATGTCTAGTAACACCACATCGGGTTGATGAAGCTTTACCATCACCAAAGCCATTTCACCATTTTCAGCCTCGGCAACAACATCGATATCAGACAAATCCTCTAGCAATCGTCGAATACCCATTCTCACTAAGGCATGGTCATCAACAATTAATACTCTAATCAAACGATACTCCTTGACGATACCTGAACACAAGGGTGCGTAGATATTAACAAGAGTGGCAATTCATTACAATGCCCAGATACAAAAACCCCTTCACTGATGACGACTGAACTTTAGACAAACACAGCACCGCACTGACCTGCCCGGGTCCGTGTCTTAACTAAACTGACCATATTCAAAAATGTTTAACCATAAACTGGGATGGATAGGTCTGTACTCTAGCTGGTTGAACTGGTTGAAAATGTTTATGCATAGAGTAATTTGAGGCCGGGTCCGGGGCCGAGAATGCAAGAGAGGAGAGCTCAATACCAATTAAAACATTGGGATTTTCGTAGGTATTGATAATCTTTGTCATCATCTCAACGACTTGCTGATCTAAGGATCTATATAGAGTCTCTTCCCCTGATAGAAGAGCTTCGAGTGCATCCCTTGCGTGGCCTAATAATGCCGAGAACTTTTCCCCGGTGTTTTTTTGATATTTTTCATGATAAGATTCGTAATTTGCCATAAACTGATCAAATATAACAGGGTTATCATTCGATATAGCCTTTGTAGGCATTTTTATGGGAAGATCCAACTGAAAAGACAGTGAGTTTAGGTCCTCAATTAACTCACAAGGAAGACTTTTAAAATAATACGGTATTCCTGGCTGTTGATTTGAATCTAAGTCTTTCAAGGGAACTCTAAGAGTATTAACCACTCTAATGTTCGTATCGCGTAAATGCGAAGGCATTAAACGATACAGATGATAAACGATACCATAATGCATCATTCCGTTAAACGAAATAATGTCTTTACCGGGATGCTTTTTAAGCAATTCTATTAAATTTTCTGCGATATATCGGTCTCTTAGCCATAAAGTTTTATGCAAAAATTGTATGAATTCACTATTATTTTTTATTTGTTCTTCTATAGTACACATAAGATACTGTGCTTCATAATATTCCCAGATGTTTTCAATTGAATAAACACATGGATGGGTGTGTAAAAAGCTTAAAACTCGACTTGTCTGCTCATTTAAAAGCACCATTCTTTGTTTGTCATCTTCACTGAGAGGCTCCAGTTTTTTGCTAAAAGAAGCATGTTCTATTGCGATAACACTATTAGATAAAAAGTCTGGCTTTTGATTACATAAAAACTGAAACGAATCTGGTCTGTTATGAACGTCTAATACGATACTTATTTGCGCCATATGAATTACTCTCCTCTAATATTTCTTGCAATTTTACCCGTTGAATATTAAGCAAATATTAAGTGCCCACTGTGTTATGAATGATGGTTCGGTGTGGGAATGCTTTGATTAAGAATCCCGACCTCATTTTTTAAGTTGAGACTTTCACGTGTCAGATATGCCCAGTTTATCCTGGCGCATTCCAAAGCCCATGAACTAGCACGCAAGCATATGAATGTTGGGATTCAAACCCTCTACAGGAAAAAGGGGAGGAAGTTCTTTAAGCTCTCTAGCACGCTTTATGAAATCACTCATACTGGATGTGACAAAGGTGAATAATTGCTCATAATTTTCGATCACAAAATAAACAGCTTGCAGCATATCAATGCGATAAGGTGTTCTAAACACGACAACCGGATCAAACAAAGCCCTCAGTGGGATATCACTTTCAACAGAGTAAACCGTTTCAGTACTAGAAGATAAGATCCCCCCACCATACGCACGGATTCCCTGTGGGGTGCGAATTAATCCAAACTCCACTGTGAACCAAAAAAATCGTTGCAATAAGGGCCAGTCGGCCTCAGGGAAAGTCAAGACTCTACAGGCGTAATCATGCAAAAAATCAGCATAAACCTGATCCGTTAACAAAGGACAATGGCCAAATAATTCATGAAATATATCCGGCTCCATGACATAATCCAATTCCTTCTCACGGCGAATAAACGTGGCCGAAGGAAATCGGCGCGTGGCTAACAACTCAAAAAATTCGCGCGCAGATATTAATGCCGCGACTGGCGCCACTTCCCACCCCGTCGCTTTTTTTAAACGACGACTCACCTCTGGCAATTGAGGAATTGCATCCGAAGTTAAACCTAATTTTTTTAAGCCATTGATAAATTCATCACACGCACGATGTGGTAATAATTTTATTTGCCGTTCAAATAAAATGTTCCAGACATGATTTTCCTGTTTAGAATAATCAACATGGCCATTTTCATCGGGAAGGTGTGCAACATAGCTACTGGTAAACTCCATCATTACTCCTTAATAATGGGGATATTATAGCGTATTTCGTTTCAATTGCGATAAGGGGACAAAGGTATCTGTGCCTTTGGTTCTCTGCCGCGCTTCACCCTTCCAAGCGTGCCCATAGTAGACCTCATAGGTCAAAGGCACCTTTCCCTGTGGAGTTTTAGAGGCAGACAGCTTCTCTAAAAAAGCATTCCAAGCGCTGCTCCCGGTCAAACCTCGACGTCGTTGTTGGTTAATATTACGGACACCCTGTGCTTTTAGTGCCGTTACAAGATGATGTGCCGATTCATAATGCGCAGTTAAATACTCCATGTCTACAACCGGATCAAGAAAATCATGCGCTAATAAATAATCACCAATGTGATGCATGTCTATAAAATCATTGGCATGAGCATGTTCATCAACTCCGGACCAAGCCTCTTTTATTTCACAAAACGTATCAGGGCCTAACGTAGAAAACATCAAACATCCATTCACCTTCATGACTCGATTTAATTCGTTCATCAACGTAGGCCAAGCGGGTGACCAATGGATCACTTGATTCGCAAAGACTAAATCAAACAACTCCGCAGTAAAGGGCATGACAGACATATCCCCATTTAACAAAGGCCATTTATTTAAAAATGACTGTTTAGCTTTTGCTTCTTTTAGCATTTGGAACGCCAGATCAAAACCAACAACGGTCGCTTGAGGATATTTCTTTTTTAAACGCTTTGAAAAATAACCAGGACCACAACCCAAATCAAGTATCCACTGAGGTTCTATTTTTAAATAATCCAAACGTTCGAATAATCGAAGTCCAATTTCATGCGGCATAATGGCCGACTGTTCGTATTGTTTGGCTTGACGATTAAATGCATTAGAAATTTCAGTATTTACATTCATGAGGAGAAAAAGACCTACTATTACGAATGGTGGATGTTCTAGAATAAAATTTATTGTATCACAGAAAAATGGCATTATTGTAAAAAATACGAAGGATGACTGCCTCAATATTTAAAATGTGTGTTTTTTTGTGAGTGAATTAATTATGTTCAAATGGCCAAGAATCCCAACTGTTTGCCTGATATGCAACCAAACCCACCAAGGCAAGCATGCGGTCTGCCATCTTTGTCAAGAACAGCTAATAACCAACGGTCCTGCTTGCTATCATTGTGCCATGCCAATCCCTCCCGGAACTTTGATGCTCTGCGGGACCTGCAGCATTAAAAAACCCTATCAAGACCACGTTATTGCTGGTCACGCCTTTGAGGAGCCCTTGAGAACCTTATTGCATGAATTTAAATACCAAGAAGGGCTTTATTTAACGTCCTATTTAGCCAATTTGATACTAGCAGCACTTCCCAAAGAGCTGCCCCCTACCCAATGCCTCATCCCAGTACCCCTGCATCCCTTGCGCTTAAAGCAACGAGGATTTAATCAAGCCGCCGAGCTGGCTAAATACCTAAGCCGACAATTGGGTATTCCGTATCACTTAACCCACTGTCATAAAGTAGTTCATACCAAGCCCCAAGCAGAGTTAAACGCTCAAAGCCGACAGAAAAATCTTAAGGGCGCTTTTCAAGCAGAACCCATGCCCTATCAACATGTCACGTTGATAGATGATCTGATTACCACCGGAAGCACGATCAATGAAATTGCAAAAACCATAAAAAAACAAGGCGTAACCCAAGTTGATGTCTGGTGTTGTGCAAGGGTTTATTAGACCAGTTATCCGACAATGCTATTAAATATTGACGGCCATACCAACTTTGTCCACTGTTTGCTCCCAATGATGCTTTTCACACAAAGAAATCATACCCTTAGCCAACTCAACATTACTAAATCTGCGGTGAGTATTAGGGCCTTTATTTTCTAAAATGATTCCTGCCAAAGGGAGCAGGCTATTCACTAATGGGTCGCGAACAGCCTCCATCAACGCTTTGGATGAACGTGTTTCTGCATACTTTGCTTGAAAAAAAGAAGTTTTACGATAACTGGCAACAATATGCGTTAATTCTAGAATATAATTGGCCAGGTCAGTTTCACGAAATTTCTGTCGAGAATCCAATAAATTTAAAAGATTACGTAACAATTGTCCCTTGTGTCCTTGTCTACTAAAATAAGACAACGCCTGATAACAGCGCTCAACCACTTTTCGAAACGCCAAGATTCTATCGAACGTCACCTCATCCAGAGCTTCCGGTAATTCTTTGGATACAGGCGATAATAATGCTTGGTCAGAGCAAGAATCGGCTATCCCCCCTATACCGCTGTCCTCTGCAAACAGACTGGAGTATTGATCATGAATAGCACTCAATTTCGACGATAATAATTCACGCTCTTTGTCAATGAATTCTGGGGCGGCGACAACACGCTCAAAACTGTCCGCTGCAATCGAAAAAGAATCCAGCGATTTCATTAAACCACTGATCATAGGACGAAGTACCGAACGCATGCTACGGCTCATGTGTTCATCACGTGACAGATAACTTTCAAAGTTATCAACTTTGTCATCTAGTTTTTTATACTCAGCCTTTACCTTTTTTAAACAGTCTAATAAAAATCGTCTAAAATTCTCATACTGTAACAAACTGCGATAACTCTTCACCACTTCGCTTACATCATCCAAAAGCATCGTGACTTGTGTCATGCGAAATTGTTGGACTGGAAATTTATCAAGCTGCTCAGACACTTCAGACCTTACATTAAAAAACGATGATAAAGTCCATTTATAATAGTTATGGTGCCCATCAAGTCCCGCCATCTTGTTAATTTCAGACACTTGTTCTTTTCCAGTCAACATGATTTTTACACTGTTCGGTGATCGAGAGCGCTTTGCTTGTTCATAGACCTCAGGAGAATCTACTTCGATGCCAAAATCTTGAATCAATAAGGTGAACAACGGGAGCAAGCAGCTGGCTGTTTTTTGTCCTACTCGTTGATTAAAGCTCAAATTTTCATGAAAAATATTGGTTACGGAGTCCTTCGCTCTTGAGAAAAGGGTTGGGACTGTCGAGGCTTTTGTTGCCATTTTTTTAGTCGATTTTGGGTGGCCCTCTTTTACTCCTTTTGAGGACAATTCGGTTTTAAAAATTTCTCGCACAGGACGAATAAATCGTTTGAAAAGTGCATCTATCGTTTGAGCAAATTCAATCTCAGTGGGTAGACGACTTTTCCTCAACCCAGATAAGATAGCCTCGCGCTCACACCGAGTCGCATGACAAAAAATAATTAACACATCAATAATGGTGAACAGTGGTCTATTCATCAAAGATGCTTGTGAAATCCATGAGGGGACGGGATTAATTTCAGTAATAAGATTGGAATTTTGTCGATTCAAAAGCTGTAAATAATTCACCAAATGCGCCAAATGAGTCGCTGCTTTTTCATCGGGATCCTGTTTTTTGGTAAATGGATTGTATGCTGTATAAATTAATTCAAACATACTTTTATCCATCATTCTCAACGTCCGATGGGTACTATTGGTAATGTCATCAATATTTAATTCCTGCAGTTGCTCTGTTAGATGAGCCTCTCTTAATCCCTTAACATGCAACTCCACTTTGCGTATAAAACTCTCAAATGAAGGATCGTGTTTAAAAAGAGTACCCAAGTAATAGGGTGAATTTTCATCAAGAAGCTGATTTAAAAAATCCTCTGCCTCACGACAAAGATCAACACAGTCCTTTTTATTAAACAGAAACCCATCTTTGCTATCCACAGGATACATGAGGTTCCATAGCAAATTGCACAGGCATGTCACCATAAATAAAGGCGCACGGATATCATTTAAATAATTTCTTTTTTCCCAAGCCGACACAAAAATTTGGCCGACGCCATGTTCGGTTTTAAACGCATTGTGTTTTGAAAGAATGTATTCTTGTACAAACACAAAGAATAAATTAATCCCATCGCACTGAACATCCACGGGCTTTTTACTGGCATCAGGCTTCAACAGATGCTTACTCATTTGATAAAGAGGCAATGTGTTAAGAAATTCACGCCCTTTCTCTGTTTCTAATGTCAATTTATGGATTCCAGTATATTGAGCTATCCTGGGAAATTTATCGGTGAGGGAAAGAAAAGTCTTTATTACAGACTCTTCTTTTGAGAAATCTTTGAGCTCAAGATCCATTGGTAAAACAAAGCTTGAGTAACCCGCCTCCATTTCTTTTTCAAGCTCCAAGCGATCACGTTTAAAGGTCTTGATATGCTGCCTTACCGTATCAATAGCGATAGAGATACCCGTAATTGCAAGGGCAATCGCGGCATGTTCCGCATCAATTCGTGAAAGCAGCGAACTGGAATCACTACTGGCACTAAGCTGTGTTTTTGCTCTGTTTAAAGCAGCCTCTTTTATCTTTGAGGCCAAATCGTCTGCGAGGGTAGTCGGCGTTTTATTTACGGCGGCACGCAATGATAGCTCGGTAATTGTAGATAACACGTTGATGTCCTTTTCAAATGCAATCTCATTGAAAATATTCACATCAACATATAAATTAGTCAATAGAATTCTTGAGATACCATTTAGAATTAAATTAGATCAGTGTTTTTTGGGCGCATTATCAACAACCAGTTTCATAATAGGACGTTTTTGTATTTTTGGAAGTTCAGACTCGCTTCGATACACCTCAAACACACGAAATGCTTCAGACGTTTCACTATCAACCAACTCCACATCCTCCCCTTGATCATCCACCAAGGTCACCGAAAGATGCATTTCTCTGAATTTTCCAATGTGATATCGTTCCTTAAACAAGCGAATAATACTCGCCAAACTGTCTTCTGCCTCTTCACTGTCATGCCCACCATGAAAGATAATTTCCATGTCATCACCGACTTGCCTAAGTCACTTATCCCTTTTATCGACGACTATAGAAAATTCTTTAGTCATTCTGTTAGGCAGGCCAGGGCGTGAATTTCTGATAAAGGCCCATGAGACTAGAGAATTGGATGACAATAGATTACAATTAGTCTTTTGCTAAACTGACTGTTACTTATATGGCGTTTGTCGCTTGCGGACTGAATCACAAAGCCCCTTTAAATCTACGTGAAAGAGTAGTTTTGCCTTCTGCTATGCAAGAAAAACTCCTCTTACGTCTTCAAGAATCCTCATGGGTAAACGAAGCCGCTATTTTATCGACTTGTAACCGCACAGAAATCTATTGTGACACAGACGACCCCTCCATGATTCCAACCTGGCTAGCACATGAACACCAATTATCAATAGAGGAATTATCGCCTTATCTTTATCTCTACCCAGGAGAGAATGGGCTGCGTCATACCTTACGGGTAGCAAGCGGGCTAGACTCCATGATGCTCGGTGAATCACAAATCCTTGGTCAAATGAAAAGTGCTTTTCTACAAGCTTGCCAAGTGGGAAGCATTAAAAACACCTTGCAACCCATTTTTCAATTTGTTTTTCGGGCCAGCAAACGCATTAGAACAGAAAGTGGAATTGGAAATAACCCCGTGTCCGTGGCTTATGCCGCTAAAGAACTCATCGGTCAATTTTTCAAAGATTACAAACCTTTAAACGTCTTTATCATCGGTTCCGGGGAAACATCCTCCTTGGTGGTAAAATATCTAAAAAATGCCGGTGTGGAGCGCTTCATGATAGGCAGTCGTACAGACAGCAATGCCCAATCACTAGCCAAGATCATTGAAGGAACCGCCGTCAGTATCACAGACATTCCTGCCCATTTACCCAAAGCAGACGTTATCATTTCAGCCACGACCTGCCCCTTCCCTTTTATTACTCACAACATGGTCGAACAAGCATTGATGCAACGTGATTTAAAACCTATGTTTTTCTTAGATTTGGCCGTTCCTCGCGACATAGAAGCCAATGTCGGTGATATAAAAGGCGTGCAACTCTTCAATATTGATGATTTAGAGCAGGTCACGCAACATGGCATGAGTGAGCGGCAGAAAGCGGCAGCAAAAGCCGAACAACTGATTGACGTAGAATTAGACAATTATATTCGATTACACCGCTCACAACGAGCCAATAATCTTATCTGCGATTATCGAGAAAAAATGCAGGAACTCACACAACAAGAATTGCAACGTTCCATGAAAAAAATCTCGTTGGGCGATTGTCCTTATGCCGTTTTAACAGAATTTAGTGAACGTCTGCAAAAGAAGCTTACTCATTCACCAACCATTGGCTTAAAACATGCTGCCCTTGACAATCGTGATGAGTTGCTTGATTTAGCCCAATACCTACTAGAACCGAAACCCTATGAAAAATACTCTTGAACTAAAACTTCAACAACTCCTCGAACGCTTTGAAGAAATTGGGCATTTACTCTCTGATGCCTCTGTGATTGCTGATCAACATCAATTTAAAGAGCTCTCCAAAGAATATGCCCAATTAGAACCAGTCGCGACTTGTTTTGCCGAGTACCAATTAGCCAATGCCAATCTTGATTCTCTTCAAGAACTCAGCAGAGGCAATGATAAAGAGTTGGCGACAATGGCGAACGAAGAGATAGCCTCCGCCCAAGCGATTTGTGAGAAACTCGATGAAACATTGCAGTGGCATTTAATTCCTAAAGATCCAGACGATGAACGAAACATTTATTTAGAAGTCCGCGCTGGAACAGGTGGTGATGAGGCGGCTATTTTTGCAGGCGATCTATTTCGTATGTATAGTCGCTACGCAGAAAATCGCGGCTGGCAACTTGAAGTGATAAGTAGCAGCCACGGTGAGCATGGTGGATTCAAAGAAATCATTGCACGCATCTCTGGGCATAACGTCTATGCTGATTTAAAATTTGAATCCGGAACACATCGCGTGCAACGTGTTCCGGAAACAGAATCTCAGGGGCGCGTGCACACCTCTGCCTGCACATTAGCTATTTTACCTGAAGTTGAAGAAATTGATGACGTAGAAATCAATGCTGATGATTTGCGAATAGATACTTATCGCTCATCTGGTGCCGGCGGGCAGCACGTCAATAAAACCGATTCTGCCATACGCATCACTCACCTCCCAACTGGCGTGGTTGTAGAATGTCAAGATGAACGTTCCCAACATAAAAATCGAGCAAAAGCCATGGCTTTATTAAAAACGAGGCTTTTAAATGCTGAACAAACCAAACAACGAAAAGAACAAGCACACACTCGAAAATTATTAGTTGGAAGTGGGGATAGATCAGAACGAATTCGAACCTACAATTTCCCCCAGGGGCGTTTAACCGATCACCGTATTAACCTAACTATCTATCAACTCAGCGAGGTCATGGCTGGTGATTTGTCGACAGTGATCGATGCACTAAAACGGGAACATCACGCCGAATTGCTGGCTGAATTAGGACACCATGACGGACATTAAAAAAGCCCTTTCAAATGCCATCACTCGATTAAAACCCTCCAGTGATACTGCTCAAACCGATGCTGAGATTTTATTAGCCCACACACTCAATAAATCACGATCCTTTTTGTATTCTCACCCTGAAACAACCCTTAATCCCACGGAATACACCTCTTTTGAAGCGTCTGTAGAACAACGTGTCAAGGGCCAACCTATTGCCTATTTAATTGGGTACCGTGAATTTTGGTCACTTAAATTACATATCACCAAAGACACCTTGATACCGAGGCCAGAAACCGAATTGCTGGTCACATTGGCCTTAGATCTCTTGAAAAATGAAAAATCAATCAATATCCTCGATCTCGGCACCGGCAGCGGCGCTATTGCTTTAAGCATTGCAAAGGAACGCCCCAATTGGCAAGTCTATGCGGCTGATGTGAGTCAATCTGCCCTTGATGTAGCCAAACATAACCTTTCAACACTGGCCTTATCTAACGTTCAGCTTTGCCAGTCTGATTGGTTTTCTTCCTTACCACGACAACAATTTCATGCCATTGTTTCAAATCCACCCTACATTGCAAACCATGATCCCCACTTAATCCAAGGAGATCTTCGCTTTGAACCATCACTGGCATTGGTTAGTGGAAAAGAGGGATTAGATGCCATCCACCATTTAATTAAAACCAGTTATAATCAATTATTACCAGGTGGATTATTACTATTGGAACATGGTTTTGAACAAAAAAATGCGATCAAAACCCTGCTTTCAGAATATGGCTATAAACAATTGCAGTGTTGGCAGGATATGCAAGGACATGATAGGGTCAGTGGTGGATGGCGTTTGGAGTAACCAGAGAACAGAAACAAGGAGAACGGCCTAGTCCTTGGTGTGCCAGCCCCTAAACCACCAAAAAAAGCCCATTTATTACGCAAATTAATTTTTAATAGTCTATAGTTGATGAGTAACGCTTTTTTTGATATATCTAGCGGGTTTCATCAAGGAAATTTATAAAAGTTGTTCGTTGAAAAAACCGCAGGGTAACGGAAAGCGCCATGTCCGAGCCTATGATGGGTTTAACCAAAGAGAGTGAATATAACGTGAAAAATGATGCTGTTAGTAGTATGGGAATAGCCCCCTATAAGGAAAAAAAGGGCGAAGAGTACATGAATGATAACCAACTGGCACATATTGAAAAAATATTACTTGCTTGGCGTCAATCATTGATGGAAGAAGTAGACAGAACCGTTACTCATATGAAGGACGAGGCAGCAAATTTTCCTGATCCCTCTGATAGGGCTAGCCAAGAAGAAGAATTCAGTATCGAATTACGCACTCGCGATAGAGAGCGTAAACTAATCAAGAAAATTGAAGACGCCCTAGAAAGATTACGCGAGGATGATTTTGGATATTGTGAAGCGTGTGGTGTTGAAATAGGCCTGCGCCGCCTGGAAGCTCGCCCTACAGCCACCTTGTGCATCGATTGTAAAACACTGTCTGAAATTAAAGAACGACAAAATCAAGGCAGTTAAAAATCATTACACCAAAATAGCCTCTATTTTTTCCATGTAACGTGCCACCGTACCACGGTTGGCTGCAAGGACTTGTGAGGCTTTTTCGATTTGCAACTCCCTTTTTTCTTGGGATTGGTGCAGGCTTGCCATCTGATTAATTAAGGCACCCACATCCTGCAACAAGATGATGGCCCCAGCGGCACCCAATTCATGACAGATCGCTTTAGAGTTATTCATGAATGGGCCACAAAATACAGGGACTTCTACGGCAATAGGCTCTAAGACATTATGGCCACCAATTGGAACCAAACTCCCCCCTACAAACGCATAATCACTGGCTTTATAAAAATATAATAATTCACCCAGTGAATCGAGAATCACGACTTCCGTCATCTCATCAATCGTATCCTGCTGACTACGAAGGCCGGTTTTGTGCCCCATGGACTTGCTCAGCTCATAAACATCTAAAAATCGTTCTCTGTGGCGAGGGGCAATCAATAAAATGACCCCAGGAATGCCAGCTTTCAGCTGGCTTAAATGAGACAACCACTGCTTTTCCTCATCATCGTGAGTACTCGCCGCAATCACCACTGGGCGCGCACTCCCCCACCTCTCTTTCAATGGCTGAGCCAAGTCTTGTTGCTTCATTTGCAGTTGCAAATCAAATTTCATGTTTCCTAACATATGGACGATATCTGGGGAGGCCCCTACTGCGATAAAGCGTTTCGCATCGTCATCGCTTTGCGCTAAAATGATATTAAATTGGTTAAGAACGGGCTTAAACATCCAGGTCATTGCTTTGTATTGTTTAAATGATTTATCAGACAAACGCGCATTCACAAGCAACAAAGGGATTTTTTGACGATAAGTTTGGTTAATCACATTGGGCCATAATTCTGTTTCCATAATAATACACAATCGTGGTGTGAACGCTTTTAAAAAACGACGAATGGCGAAAGGCAAATCGTAAGGAAGATAACGATGCAATACCTTCTCACCATAACGCCTAGTGACTTGCTCTGAACCGCTAGGTGTCATGGTGGTCACTAAAACACGCCAATTTTTTGCGAGCAGAGCATCAATCAGTGGCTGCGCAGCAACCACTTCGCCCAAAGAAACGCCATGAAGCCAAACATCCACAGGGGACGAGGGCATGGTCGTCAAACAAAATCGTTCTAAAATACGATGTCGATAGGCCTTTAAACGGCGACCTTTCCAGTAAAGACGACAGAGAATAAAAGGGGTGAGTAAATATAGAAAAAAAGTATAAAGATAGCGCATCATTCCATCAACTTTAAAAATCGACATTATATACCCATTCTACCTCAAGATGCTGGTTTTTTTATGACTTGATTTTTTGTCCATCGATCTTACTCGAGTTTTGGACCTTGTTCTGCCGCATACGGTCCAAACCCCAGATCTTAAAAAGCAAGGGAGAAAATCCAGTGTCTTGAGGTCAATTGGGGATAGACTATATCTTCACAATATTTAAATTTCTTCAGAAACCCGCACATTATCGACTTTATCTACGAGATAACGTATTATCTTTTGAGGTAAGACATCAACGCAGCATTAGTGGAGTTAAAACATGAACGCCGAGACCTATTCGGCCTCACTTTTAAGCCGATTTGCAGTACCTATAAAGCCGTTAGTCCCGCAGGGATATTATCGTTCAAAGCTATTTGTCAATGCGTCTACTGCAAACCCATTAGTTGCGGCAGCTGGTCCTTTGCTGTCTTTATTAGAGCGACTGTGTGTCAGTCCAACGTTACCACCCATTACTAATCTTTGTGAAAACATCGAACATGAATTAAATGCGTTTCATAGTAGGCTTGTTGGTCAACACTATGCGAGTGAATTCATGGTGATCGCAAGCTACCTATTATCTGCGACCATCGATGAACTGGTTGGTAAAAATTACATTCGTCTTTATGGAAAACCAGCCGAGTTTAAAGCGTTCACCCCCTCTTCTCATGATGACGTTGGACCAGAAAGTCGTTTTTTTGAAATCATTGCTTTTATAAAAGAAAGAACGAACCAATACCTCGATTTACTAGAACTTGGTTATTACTGTCTCATTACTGGTTTTGAAGGAGAACAACACTTACGCGCCGATGGTCGACAAACCTTAGACAATTTAATTGAAGAAATATATCAACTCATTCACCAAAATCGCGCCAACAAGACTCACCGGCTTTTTAAAGAACATGCAACGATCATGCCACAAAAAACAAACCATAAGCCCATTATTACTAGCTCATTAATAGTGCTCGGTACTTTAATTTCACTTTTTTTTGTAAGCCATGTTCTTCTAGAATACAAGGCCAAGTCGGTACTTCTTGGTCACACGATACTTGCTAACATGGATGATTAATGGATAGATCTCTTCAAGCGTTATGTGTCGCATTAAAAAAAATTGTCTGGCAACTAAAGCCTCAACACAATGCCTTGTCTTTTACACTCCTTACTGGCAAACCCAATCAAGGCAAAACCACGCTATTGCGCCAAGCTCATTTTGAACATGTCGCGGTTGATACCGAACGTGCCATTGATATTTACTTCAATCAATCAGGCATTATTGTAGAACTTGGCGAATCTTGGATCAATCAAAGCAAGCATGTCTTACAATACACCATCAGGCAACTCAATCGTTGTCACGGGTCCTTGAAAATTACAGGGATTATCTTGTGTGTCGATATCAACGAGTTTTTAAGATCTGAGCCCTTGCAGTTTGCCGAAAACAGCAAATTACATACCCAATTATTAGCACGTTTTGGTTCAAGTCTAAATTACCGGATTGATGCCACGATTATTTTCACCAAATTAGATGCTGTCGCGGGCTTTTGTGATTTTTTCCAGAATATTCATACGACAGAATTACAAAAACCCTTGGGGTTTTCTCTTGATTGGGGTACGAAACAAGGAAAACTAGTCAGCAACTTCAGGAGTAAATTCGAACAGTTCATTGAAGTACTCGGCCAACAAGTCATTTCGAAAATGCACCCAGCTCGCTCTAGTATAAAACGTACCTTGATTCGTGAATTCCCCTTGCAGTTATCGACATTGGGCCCTGCCATTCAGACCTTCCTGCAAGGGATCCCTACTAGTCCGTTTAGAATACATGCTATATATTTTACCAGTGGTGAGCAAGGTGGCGTCAGCATTGATCGGCTTAATAAAAAAATTCAACATGAATACGCCCTCACCATCCAAGATACGTTTCCGCAGTCGATTAACCACCGAGCCTATTTTATTGAAGGGGCTCTGCAATCTTTTCAAGAACAAACCAAGAGCCAACCACCCACAGCCATTAATAAGCAGCAAAAATGGATGACTCTATTGCTAGCCTCAACCACTTGTCTTGCGCTTATTTATATGGGCTCACAATACTTTCGTTCCTCAAATCTCCTAGACGACGTTAGTAAAGAGCTGCTCACCTACGATGCCTTGGTCAAAGGAAATCATGACGAAGCAACCTCGCTTTATCATTTGGCAAGAGCATCCAATGATTTAGAACACTTAACGGGAAACCCGTTCTTTCTTCCGTCCATGCAACAATTAAAAACCAAACTTCATTTTCATACGAAACAACAATTGAAAGGCAATTTTTTACCCATTATTTTATCTGAGATGGAACAAACCATCATTGATACCAGACAATCGCAAGCGGCTCGTTACGATGCATTAAAAATTTATTTGATGTTAGGAGACGTTAGCAAATATTCTCAACCAGAGGTACTTTCATGGTTTAAAACCCATTGGAAACAGACGACCCCCAATGAAAATATAGACCGAAAATTATCCCTGTTAAAACAAGCCATTAAACAGCCCATGCAACCCGTAACAATCAACCGACAAATGGTCAGCGACATTCGAAATTATTTAAATGCCCTCCCTGTTAGTTATTTATACTACACACTGGCCAAGGCGCACTTCCCACAAGATGCAACACCCTTGAACATTGATGGATTTTTACTGACTGAAAAAGAATTGCCCGTGTATTTTACGAAAGCTGGCTTTAAAGAAATCACTCAAAGGATACCGAGCATCGCGGCAGAATTACAAAAAGACAATTGGGTACTTGCTCGCCAAGATCTAACCGATCTAGAAACCCTTATAAAACAAGCCTATTGCTATGAATATGTGGTCTGGTGGCAGAATTTTATGCGAAAATCAGCCCCGGTGCATTTCCAAGATTATCAACAAGCACGCCGTTTAACACGCGCACTTCATCAATCCAATGCCATCAGGACGCTTGTGGATCTTGTTCAAAAGGAAACGAGCCCAGAATTGGGCGATAAATCTTCCCTGTTTAACCAAGAAATTGCGAGTAAATTTACGGAACTCAGTTTAATGAGTCAAACCACTGTTCATGATATTACCTCGCATTTAAATGAATTAGAAAAATTCTTAACGACATTGTCTGTCGTCAGCGATCAGGGCCGAACAGCATTTAACCTCGTAAAATCTCGTTTTGAAGGGGATCTCATATCAAACCCATTATCTGCTTTGTATGCGAACGTAAACCAATTACCCGAGCCCGTATCTCATTGGGCAAAACAAGTCGGAGACGACACCTGGTATATTTTAATCAATGACGCCAGGCGTTTTATTAATGAGGTGTGGCAGCAAACCGTCATCCGGGAGTACCAATACTCCATCGCCAAACGCTACCCATTTGATGCCTCTCAGTCCACAGAGGTCTCTATTGCTGATTTTGAACGATTTTTTTCAGGTCATGGCGTTTTGAATAACTTCACTGAACAATATTTAAAACCTTTCTTAGATACTTCGAAACCTCAGTGGCAACTTAAAGAATTAAATAATTACGTCCTGCCCATCTCAGCGGACATGGTCAACGAACTCATTCGCGCCAATGTCATTAGCAATATGTTTTTCCCTGAAAAGAGCGATGACTGCCGAATAGATTTTAGCCTCCAAAAAATTAGTTTAGATCCGATCGTTTCTAGTTTGCAATTGGTCATTGGTGACAGAAAATTACACGACACACAAGACAGTGACCAATTAATCCAATTTCACTGGCCAGAATCCAACGCAAGATTGACCTTAAACTCCATTGAAGGCCAACATTATGAACTAGAAGAACATGGCCCCTGGGCTTTTTTCAAAATGCTGCAAAAAGTAAACGTCTTAGTGGATGAACAAGACAGCTCTAACTTACAAATTCTCTTTGAAGTCAACGGCAACTCTGGACGCTACACGTTAAAAACAAGAAATCAAATAAATCCCTTTATTCCAGGTATATTAAATGGATTTACTCTAAATGACTCTATTGCCTAGTTCATGTTTCCCACTGAAGAAATCTGATAAAAATCGTAAGATAACAATTTGAAATAATCATAGGACATATAAAAAGTTCCGTGATTGCCGTAAGAAGTTCCCCAAGAATTTCGTAACGTAAACAAGCCTCGGTGTTTTTTTAAATGATGGTCATAAGCGACCGCATTATCGTCATAACCCGTAATCACCATGTTATGTCCAAACTTGGCCTTCTTGACGCCTTTTATAATTTCTGACGTCAAAACCCATGTATCATTAGTTATCCAGGTCTTGTGTTTACCAATCGCACCGGCTATTCCGAGATCGGTCCGTGGAATCAGCACACCAACAACAACTCTATTTTTTGAGTTGAGTGCCTCTTTAACGTCATCTACTGACGTCACTTGGCTATTGAAATGCGTCATCTCCGACCAATTAACAAATTTACCGATTACCAACTCACTCATCGCACTAAATTTTTCTGGTTCAATAAAAGAATTTTTCTTACGTGAAGAGTTAGTTGGGTATTTTTTTAATCCTCCACAACCTATTTTTTTTTGGTTGTCCATGTTTACAATGCCGTATTGTTGAATTTGGTTGATCACATCAATCGTATAACTCCCATTCCATCCGCTCATTCCTTCACCATGTTGTTCCAGATAGCTTCCCAATTGCAAGTTACAAAGCTGACTGATATAGTCCTTTTTACCAATGAAGGCGTCAATCGCTGCGGTGACGGAAAATGTAACGCAGGAACCATGAATACCCTGATCTAAGACTGGCACATTATTCATCCCCACTTGCACTCTAGCAGGCATCGTTGCATCAATTGGATTTGCAGGTGTCCATGAAAATTCGTGGGTATGATTCAAGGCATCTTGGGCACGATGCATTAATGCCTTTTTTGCCTCGGGTGATAATTCAATTTTAAGTAACCGAATAACCTTTCCAGATTTTGTATCCTGATTTATCGACGGTTGGTTTAAGACATACTCTTCTGATCCAAGAACTTGAGCATCCAATGCATAAGCACTATTAACCAGTAAAAATAGAAATCCCAACAGTGTTTTTAATGCGTTCATCAATTTATTCTCGACCTTTTGATTGTTATAACGATAGTGCCGTAAGATTATCACGAATGATGCCTGTTCTTGATTTTTTATCGGCCATATTTATTTTTTTATCAAAATCATCATAGTTCTGACCAGGAAAATTTTTAGTTCGAGAAAAAATGCCAAAAAAACTTGAACTATGCCTCAAGGCATAGCCATGTATCTTTTTAAACAAATGCTTGTTCAACAATGGATCGGGTGTATCCCGATGGAGATGCTCATTGGCTAGTGACCATGCTAACGCAGATCTACTATTAGGATTATCCTTGACATAGCGCATTATGTCCTTACTGATCAAAGTATTCGCAGATAGCAACTTGTTTTTTGTTTTAAAAGTCGAACTTTGAGCATGATACAAGGCGAGGTAGATTGTTTTAAATACTTCGATGCGATTTTTTAACTTTTCTTTCTCTATTTCTGAAAATTCAGTAAACGCTGGTAGGCTATCATAAGATGCTTGAATCAATGTAACTTCAGAATTTGGTTGCGCACCTTTGTACGTTTTTGTTTTCTCTATAACACATTTAAATGGTTGCGGAAGCTTGTTGATGTTATCCATTATTTGATCAAAAGTAAGCGTTTGATTTTTCGGGATCAAGACACAGTCGTGCTCTGCATCCAATTCGAGAAAATAAAGTTGACGTTTTGCTATTTGTTCTCTGAACTCTTTTTGTCGAGGACAACCATGAATTAATATGAATCCATCTTCTGCGGTCATCGCCCAAATATTATCAAAGCCCTTTGTTCCCTCTGTCTTTGTTTCATTTGTTAAGTGGTTGTTGTAAGCATAATAGTCAAGATGCTCAAGAAAAGTTAGCTTAAATTTCGACTCCAAGCCTTTTGGTAGTTTACGAGTGATATCAAATACAAAATCTGGTTTATTTTCTGGATTGAAGTCAATGCTATAAAAATGATTGGTCTCTTTATGAAATTCCTGTTTACACAATGAATGAGATTGCGAGCATCCAATAACCACGCCCTTGCCTTGAAACTCAAGATGTGATCTCCCCATAATTAAACTCCTAGAAAGCGAATACCGTTTGTCTAATCTCCTGATCGCTTGAAATGAGCGTAATCTAATCACAGCTGCGCGAGAATATGGTTATTTTTTAATCAATTCAGTCAAATTAAAAACAAGTATTCGAAGATATTCAACATTAATGTCATGAAATGAGAGTATATCTTATGATATATTAATGAAACATTAAGTAACTGGCCGGCGCATTTATCTTAGCGTGCTCATGAACTGGACTTTGGACAACCAGGATCTAATACGAGCCCGAGTCCGTGAGCGTGACCGAGCCCGCCCGAACCCGATCAATCTGATTTTTGAGCCAATTTGGTCAGCATCATGATGATTCGAATTAATAATTCACGG
>Ga0214923_10001391_pt1 | contig 34491 bp, 26 predicted proteins | sample LL1510_MetaG_FD_177993 | JGI IMG/M metagenome (GOLD analysis project Ga0214923, IMG submission 177993) | Freshwater microbial communities from Lake Lanier, Atlanta, Georgia, United States - LL-1510 | ecosystem: Environmental > Aquatic > Freshwater > Lake | place: USA: Georgia | collected...
CGCTGAAAAATTGAAAAAGGAAAAGTTGGGCTACTATTTTTTCTGACCTCCTGGCTGCCAGTAAGTCAATTGTTGCCTGTTGGTCAGGCACTTACCGCAGACCGTTACTGGTATCTCCCTGGTTTAGGGCTTTTTTGGGCGTTAGGCCTAATTCTATTATTCATTAAACCCAAGCGAGTGGGTTACCTAGTGGGTTTGGGTTTGATTTTATTTTGGGGATATCGAACCCATGAATTAATACCCTCTTGGAAAAACGGAATTTCCTTGTTCAGAAGGATGACATTAGAATCCCCACAAACTGCATTTGCCTGGAATAATTTAGGGGTTGCTTATGCAACAGAAGGTCAATCAAAACTTGCATTATCTTGTTTTGAAAAGGCCAAATGGTTAGATCCTAACGACAGTGAAACCCTAATTAATTTATGTGGAATTTGGATTGGGCAAGGAAGTTTAACCAGTGCCTTACCGCTTGCAGAACAGTTAGTATCTGAACACCCCAACTTATCTGTAAGTTGGAGACTTTATGCAGAAGTAAGTTTGCAACTTGGAAAAGGCAAAACCGCGCTTAACTGTAGTAGAGAAGCGATAAAAATAGATCCACAACAAGCATTAAACTGGGCAATTTATGGAAATGCTTTACAATATTTAAAACATCATGCGCTTGCAATAATGGCATTAGAGAAAAGTTTACAAATGCAACCCCGGAATATCCCAGTTATACAGCATCTGGCCCTATCCGAGGCCGAAATTGGGGAGTCTAAGTCTGCAATCCAAAGATTAGAATCGCTGCTTCTGAACAATCCCCAAAATGTTACTTTATCTGCAAATTATGCCTGGGTTTTATTCCGGAGTGGGAATATTCAAAAAGCAGCCTCTACAAATAGAAGCTTACTAAATCGTTCTAATCCTCCTGCAGTATTATGGTTTAATCAAGGAATTTATTGGGCAGCAGAAAATAATTTAGATAGTGCTTATTTTGCTTTTGATCAGGCCTTGCTTCAAAATCCAGGAGTCTTATTGTTAGAGTCCACGTGCAAAGATTTGGCCTTGATTCCTTCAGAATTACAACAACCCTTGAGAAAAAAAATAGGATTTGACGCATCCTGCCGTAATTAAGTAACTTTAGGCCTCATTAAAACAGACATGAAAAATCCGCATAACCCTGTTTTACCTGTATGGCTTAATTCAACGATATCCCAATGTGTCGCTTTGGGTCTTATTACCCTTGTTGCGTTTATTCCCTCCCTATTTAATGGATTCGTTTGGGATGATACGCCTTACATAGTTGAAAATCCATTTTTACCAGTATTCGATCCTGAAATTCTAAAGGCTTTTTGGATGGGGAATTATCATCCCCTCAGCATGTTAACCTACTTTGCTGAATATCAGTTAATCGGCCCAGAACCATTTTTATATCACCTCGATAATTTATTGTTACACGTTCTCAATGTGTTTTTGGTTAGAGCAATATTGTTGAGATTAAAAGTTGGGGAGGTATTAGCATTTACCGCCAGTTTGCTTTTTGCTTTGCACCCTATACATGTTGAATCGGTTACCTGGATTTCAGAACGGAAAGATGTGTTATATACCTTGTTTTTTTTATTAGCGGTTTATCAATGGTGCCGTTATCGTTATGAACAAAACAAGGGCGCTTATGGACTTACCCTTTTGTTCTTTTTGCTTTCTTGTTTGTCAAAGGGTATGGCAGTGACTTTACCTGTGGCATTATTGGCATTAGATTTATTTCATTTCCGCAAATCGCTACCTAAACTGATTGTAGAGTATATTCCATTAGGGGTTATTTCTGTAGGGTTCGGTTTGTTAGCAATATGGGCACAAAGATCTTCTTCCGCCATGCGCCTAGGTGACTATTACAGTTATTTTGATCATTTAATTATGGGGGGATATGGACTTTATTTATATCTCAGCAAACTAATTATTCCCTGGCCTTTATCTGCAGTGTATCCCATTCCTTTCAAAATAAAGGATTTGTATTTCCCCACTTCGATCTATGTTTCTGCAATAAGTTTGGTAGTGATGGGAATTGCGTTTTGGAGAGGAAATTCTTTCTTGCGGTTGTTGATTTTATGGTTTTTAGGAACCCTATTTCACGTCTTATTTGCTCCGGTTGGAAGTGCAATAGCCTCTGACCGATATATGTATATTCCCTCTATTGCTTTTTGTTGGGGATTGGCCTGGTTGATTTTACAAAAAAAGAATCTTTATATTCCTTTACTTGCTGTTTTAACAGTAGGATATGCCTTTTTAACTTTTGAACGAACACAAGTTTGGAAAGAGAATTTTACACTTTTTTCAGATGTTGCTCGCCAGTATCCAAACGACTTATTAGCAAACAATAATATTGGTCTTTATCATGTTAAACGGAAAGAATATGATCAAGCAAGGATTGCTTACAGCAGGGTAGTCAATGCCTATCCCTTAGACTATACTGGATATTTTAATATGGGGGTTGCGTATCTTCAAGAGGAAAAAGGCCCCGAAGCAAAGTTCTACTTTGATCAAGTATTGCGATTAAAACCCGATTATCCCGACCTGCCCGTTCAAATGGGGCTCGCTAGTTTATTGGTAAAAGCATATGATACAGCAGCAATTAATTTTAGAATTGCCGTGCAGCAATTCCCAGGGTTTAAAGATTACTGGTATAATTTAGGATTAGCCGAGAGTGGACTTGGGAATTTCCAAGCATCTGATGATGCCCTAAAAAAAGCAGCTGAACTAGATCCTCAAGACCCCTTAATCTGGATTCAGTTAAGCACAAATGCCCATAAAAAGGGAGATTTTTCTGCGGAAAGCCAATATGAAGCAAAAGCTAAAGAATTAAGTAAAGGGAAAGATGCTGGTATGATATATCGAAATAAAGGAGTGTTGTTGGGAGAAGTGGGCGATTATGCCGGAGCTCAAGAACAATTCTTTAAAGCAATAGCATTAGATTCAACCGATGGAGAAGCTTGGTATAATTTAGGGTTCTCTTATGAAAAATCGGGTAACCTAAATGCAGCTATTCCCTGCTATCAGCGCTCTGCAAAAAGTGGGTACGGATCTGCCCAAGATTTGCTGAAAAAGAACGGTATGAGTTGGTGATTTTAGTGCGTTTTTCAAACCTGTATATCTATTCACACTTGCAAATTTTTTTTATAAATTTTTGACCTAAAACACTGACGTACAATTTTTTATTTATTCTTCAACAACCTGTGATTATCTTTTGACTTAGGTTGAATCAAACCTTGCGTAAACTTGTATCCGGTTCTTATGCCATACTTGTTTCAGAGAGTCATATTAGGGCAATCTTTAACCGGAATTTGGGGATAATCACGGGCTGTAGTGCTACTGTCGAAAGAGTTTTTCAGCAGTCCGATATTTGCCCAAAGGTATAATGCCAACACTCACAATAGGTGTCCAGGCTTGCTTGCATGGAAAGGATAATCCCTTTCTACAGGATGTTTGTCCTCTTTTGGGTTTTAAAAATTTGAATTGAAAAGATATGCAATTGAGTACAGAAATATTACTTCAGGAAAACCAGGACAGATTTGTGCTCCTACCGATTAAATATCCAAAACTCTGGGAGATGTATAAAAAACATATGGCCAGTTTTTGGACAGCAGAGGAAATAGATCTTTCAGGCGATATCAAACATTGGGAAAACCTAAATGATGGCGAGCGTCATTTTTTATCTCATATACTTGCATTTTTTGCAGCCAGTGATGGAATCGTAAATGAAAATCTCGCAGTTAATTTCATGCGGGAAGTTCAAATCCCAGAAGCCAGATGTTTTTATGGGTTTCAAATCATGATGGAAAACATCCATTCTGAAACCTATGGACAATTGATTGATGTGTATATCAAGAATCCGGTTGAAAAGAACCGTTTGTTTCACGCCATGGAAACAGTTCCTGCCGTTAAAAGAAAAGCAGAATGGGCTTTAAGATGGATTAGTCAGGGAACTTTTGCCCAACGTTTAGTTGCTTTCGCTGCCGTAGAAGGGATCTTTTTTAGTGGTAGTTTTTGTTCTATTTTTTGGATTAAAAAAAGAGGATTATTGCCCGGTCTAACCTTTAGTAATGAACTAATCAGCAGAGACGAAGCTTTACACTGTGAGTTTGCTTGTTTGTTATATGGAATGCTGGAAAACCCCTTATCTAAGGAAGAAGTTATATCCATCATTCAAGAAGCTGTTGAAATCGAAAAAGAATTTATTACGGAAGCCTTACCCGTTGATTTAATCGGGATGAATGCCAAACTCATGAAACAATACATTGAGTTCGTAGCAGATCGTTGGCTAAGTGAGTTAGGGGTTGAAAAAATTTACAATACCCTGAATCCATTTGATTTTATGGAAATGATTTCCTTACAAGGGAAAACCAATTTCTTTGAAAAAAGAGTTAGTGAATATCAAAAGGCCGGTGTGTTGGGGGATAGTGCCTCTAATTCTTTCTCATTAAGTGAAGATTTTTAATTGTTAACTATATGTTCGTTCTAAAAAGAAACGGAAAAACTGAATCCGTAAAATTTGATAAGGTAACGGCCAGGATAGAAAAACTATCTTATAGCCTTAGTCCATTGGTGAACGTTTTGGATGTAGCCAAAAAGACAATAGAAGGTATTTATGAAGGAGTACCCACCACAGAGTTGGATAATCTGGCAGCCGAAACAGCAGCATCTCTTACTACCACCCATCCCGATTATGCTATTTTGGCTTCTCGGATTGCAGTAAGTAATCTTCATAAAAATACCATCAAGAGTTTCTCGGAAACGATGAGATTACTCTATAATTATACAGACGAAACGACTGGTAAACGATTACCCCTCATCTCAGATGAGGTAATGCAGATTATTGAAACCAACGCAGAATTGTTGGACAGTACCTTGATTTATGATCGGGATTTTGCATTCGACTATTTTGGCTTTAAAACCCTTGAGAAATCTTATTTGTTGAGGATTAACGGGAAAGTTGTGGAAAGACCCCAACATATGTATATGCGGGTGTCATTAGGTATTCATAAGGAAGATGTGGAAAGTGCTATCCATACCTATAATCTTATGAGTGAACGTTGGTTTACGCATGCTACCCCAACCTTATTTAATGCAGGAACCCCTAAACCTCAAATGAGTTCTTGTTTCTTACTCACGATGAAAGATGATAGCATTGAGGGGATTTATGATACCCTTAAACAAACTGCTAAAATTTCTCAAAGTGCAGGGGGTATTGGATTGGCAATTCATGATATCCGTGCCACAGGTTCTTATATCGGCGGTACCAATGGAACCAGCAATGGTATTATTCCCATGTTACGCGTATTTAATGATACCGCTAGGTACGTAGATCAAGGCGGCGGAAAAAGAAAAGGTGCCTTTGCCATTTATTTAGAACCTTGGCATGCCGATGTTTTTGAATTCCTAGAACTAAGAAAAAATCATGGAAAAGAAGAACAAAGAGCTCGTGATTTATTTTACTCACTTTGGATACCCGACCTCTTTATGGAGCGGGTTGAAAATAACGGAGATTGGTCTTTGTTCTGCCCGAATGAAGCCCCAGGCTTAAGTGACTGCTGGGGAGTAGAATTTGAAGCATTGTACAATAGATATGAACAAGAAGGAAGGGCCAGAAAAACAATTAAAGCCCAAGAACTTTGGTTTGCCATCATAACTTCTCAAATTGAAACCGGCACTCCCTATATGCTGTATAAGGATGCAGCAAATCGTAAAAGCAACCAACAAAATCTGGGAACCATAAAAAGTAGTAACCTATGTACTGAAATTATCGAGTTTACCAGTCCTGATGAGGTAGCTGTTTGTAACCTTGCTTCTTTAGCACTTCCTCGATTTGTACAAAATGGAAAATTCGACTTCGATAAATTGTTGGAAGTAACCTATCAAGTTACCCGAAATCTAGATCGAATTATTGATCAAAATTATTACCCAGTACCTGAGGCTAAAACTTCCAACATGCGTCATCGCCCGATTGGGATTGGGGTTCAGGGATTAGCCGATGTGTTTATCTTATTACGCCATCCCTTTGAAAGTGAAATGGCGAGGTTGTTAAATAGAAGCATTTTTGAAACGATCTATTTTGCTGCCATGACGGCCAGTAAAGATCTTGCAAGAGAAAAAGGTACTTATGAAACCTATCTTGGTTCTCCGGTTTCAAAAGGGGAATTCCAGTTCGACTTATGGGGGGTAGAACCTTCTAATCGCTGGGATTGGGATACCTTAAAGGCAGAAGTAAAACAATATGGAGTTAGAAACTCTTTGCTCGTGGCACCGATGCCAACTGCTTCTACTTCTCAAATCTTAGGAAACAATGAATGTTTTGAGCCTTATACCAGTAATATTTACACACGTCGGGTTTTAAGTGGTGAGTTTGTTATTGTAAATAAGCACTTGTTGAAAGATTTGATTCAACTTGGACTATGGTCTCCTGCGATGAAAAATAAAATCATTTCAGCGAATGGATCAATCCAAGGAATTCCTGAAATACCAGAAGAAATTAAAGAGCTATACAAAACAGTTTGGGAGATTAAACAACGTAGCTTAATTGATATGGCTGCAGATCGGGGCGCGTTTATCTGTCAGTCTCAATCTCTGAATTTATTTGTAGATAATCCGAATTCTGCGAAATTAACTTCTATGCATTTTTATGCCTGGAAACAAGGGCTGAAAACGGGTATGTATTATTTAAGAACCCAAGCTGCCACACAGGCAGTGCAGTTTACAGTAGAAAAGCAAGCCGATGCTCAAATGGCTCCGGTAATTCCTCCACAAATACAAAATGAAGAGGGGACTTTAGAAGATGAAAATCTAGATGCTTATACCAGCAATTTAAGTTGCAGTATGGAAGAAGGCTGTATTAGTTGTGGTTCTTAATTGGTAAATTGTTTTATAGTATATAGGTTATATTATATACTATAGATAGGATTTCTTTACACTAAATATTTTATAAAACTCCAAACTTTCCGGATTGAAGGTCAGTATAGGCTTGCAGAATTTCTTGGCGTGAATTCATCACAAAAGGGCCATAGGCAACCATAGGTTCCTGAATAGGTTCACCCCCCAATATTATAACCTGCGCGTCTGTTACTGCCTCCAAGTGAAGATCTTTCCCGGTCTGGGAGAAACGTCCCATATATCCAGAATCTAATCCTTCCATTAATTGCCCGGAGATAACCAATACTAAAGCAGTATATCCTTCCTCCATAGGAAAGGTTACTGTCGCTTCTGCCCTTAATTTTACTTCAGCTAAAACAATAGGGGTAAACGTTTTTGCTGGGCCTGAATAGTCAGCATATTTACCAGCAACTAATTTAACAGTTCCTGAATTTGAAGGAAGTTCAATCACAGGCATTTCTTTTTCTGTTAAAGTTTGATAGCTAGGAGGAGTGTTTTTAAATTTTGCAGGAAGATTAACCCAGAGTTGAATCAAATGTAATATCCCCCCTTGCTTTGAAAATGCAGCACCATGTTTTTCTTCATGCAGCACACCTGCACCTGCGGTCATCCATTGAACTTCACCAGCACTTAATTCACCGTGATTACCAGCAGAATCTCGATGCTGAACCTCCCCTGAAAAAAGCAGGGTAACTGTTTCAAACCCTTTGTGAGGATGCGCTCCTACTCCTCTTGGGACATCTGAAGGTGCGTATTCAAAAGGAGGATGATAATCCAATAAAATAAAGGGACTCACTTCGGTTTGCCAAGGCATTCCACCTGGGAAAAAGTTAAATACCCGAAAACCATCTCCAACCGTATGGGTAGTTTCGGGTTTGAATTTCTGAACTAACGTTTTTAGGGAACTCATAATGGAGTGATAAACACCCTTTCACAACATATAATTACTTCAATAATTCATATCCTTCTTTATTCGGATTGGTAAAAATTCCGGCTTTCCAGAATTCTGGATCAATAATCCATTTTCCTTTGCTATTAATATACCCCCACTTACGATCCAATCGAACCGGTATTAAATCATACGTAAAGGGGAAAGTAATTTCATCCACCATTGGGGGGGTAATTCGGGTACCTGTGGCATCTATTAATCCCCATTGTCCATTCTCTTTATAAGCTGCCACTCCACCGCAGAAATTAGTTACTTCTTTAAACACCCCGGGTATAACCACTTTATCTTCCCGATTAATAAATCCCCATTTTCCGCCTTGTTTACCATCAAATTTTACGGCGGCCAGGTTTTCGGAAAAATCTTTTACCTCTGAATATTTTCCAGGGATTACGATAGTACCTGTAGTATCCATAAAACCCCAACGGGTGCCTACTCCACTAATTTGGGCTTTTCCCAAATTCACCGATGCCAATCCCTCATGAAAATCGCCCAGACCCCCATATACCAATGGGATTTTTTGTTTTCCAGTATGATCCACAAATCCCCAATTTCCCCCCATAAGTCCTCCTTTATTCACCCGGGCTAAACCATAATGAAAATCATAGGCAACCGTATATTGATGTTCGATCACCGTTTTTCCAGATTTATCAATAAATCCCCAAACTCCTTCAATCGTTCCTTCATGCAAACAGGTGGCAGCAAGGCCTTCATGAAAATCTTCAGCAATCAAAAATTTAGGCTTGATTACGTAGAGCCCACTTGAATCTACATATCCCCATCCCCCTTCAACTGCCATCCCCATACGTGCCGCTGCAATTCCTTCCCGATAATGATGTACAGCACTAAATTGGGCTTCAATAGCTTTTAACCCGGGTTGACGTAAATATCCCCAATAATCTTTTTTACGGTATGGCGCACGACCTTGAAGATATTCTCGTGTTTCCCCATAAATGGGTTGAACCGCTAACTCCCCAAATTCATTAATATACCCCGACGGATTCATGCTTCCACCTAATGTAAATACAGGTGCTAAAATATCCCTGGCTTGTTGCGCTTCTACTGAAAAGAAATAGAAAGACATAACCATACATTTCAAGGCAAAGACCAGTATATTCGAGTTAGGATTCATATGGACAAAATTAATAAAAGACACCTAGTAGTGTTTACTGGATCAGGAATAAGTGCGGAAAGTGGAATTCCCACGTACAGAGGGCTTAATGGGTTGTGGACAGAATCTGAATTTAGATTTCTTGCTTCAATGGAAGGTTGGAAATCCTCTCCAGAACTAGTTTTGGAGTTTTATAATATTCGCCGACGACAAATAGTTGAGGCAAGCCCAAATGATGCCCATTTAGCAATTAAAGAAATGGAAAGTTTATTTGAGGTTACAGTTATTACCCAGAATGTAGACGATCTCCATGAAAGAGCAGCTTCTACCTCAGTGTTACATTTGCATGGGGAAATTATGAAGGCTCGCAGTACAGGGGTGGAAAGTAAAATATATAATTTAAATGGAAAGGATTTGAATTGGGGAGATAAAGATGATGAAGGTTATCAGCTTCGTCCACATATTGTTTGGTTTGGAGAATCTATTTTGGAAATGGAGAAAGCACTCTCCATCTTAAAAAAAGCTCATCTGTTATTAATTTGTGGTACCTCTTTGCAGGTTTATCCAGCGGCTGGACTGATTCAGGAAGTTTCTCCTGCGTGCGAGGTCTATTGTGTAGATTTGGATCCTCCTCCTATTAAATCATCAGTAACCTATATTCAAAGTTCTGCTACCTTAGGCGTACCTCAATTATTAAGTGAATGGCAATCTTCAGAAAATAATTATGTTAAAAAATAAATCTGTTTATAATAAATTATTTTATAAAAATGTTTTGTTGACAAATACTCGATTTATGCGTTTAGTCCTTTGGCTATGCATTAGTACTTTTTATATCGCAAATGGACAAATATCCATTCTTCGGTATGCTCCTGGTACGTATCGTTCAGATAATAATCATCGGGTTGAAATTTATAATGCAGGAAAACAAATAATTAATTTGTCTGATTATGTTGTGGTAACTCGGGATTATATTGTTAAAATACCGAGAGATATTATATTATATCCCGGTAAATCTTATACCTTACAAAGAAGAAAAGACAAAGAATCTACTGCTAAAAATATATTAGAAATTGAATCTTCTAAATCCTATTCAATTCGAATTAATAAAAAAAGAGCTGAAGGTAATTATGTGGTTTTATTTGATGCTAAAATGCGAATAATAGATGCATTTTATTTTAGTCCTACGCCTAATCCACCTTTTCTACCGGATGAGGGATTTCATACTTTTTCCAATAATGAGTTTGTTAATTTTTATGTGCCTCCCGGCGGAAATAAAGTGTGGGGTTATTTGCCTTTAGGAGATGATCCTGCAATTGCTTTTTTACAAGTAAATGGGAATTGGAAACCCGGATCAGCAATAACCCGAAAGAATCCTAATCCTGCTGTACATTTTCGTCAATTTTCAATTCGTTTTAAGGATGGAATTGTATCTCTTAAATGGGTTACAGATTATGAAGATAATGCCCAACAATTTTGGATAGATAGAAGTGAAAATCAAGAAGAATTTTTTTCGATTGGATCCATTCCAGCGAAGAATAATTCGAGAGAATTTCAAACTTATTCTTTTTATGATTCAGAAATAAAAGAAAATAAAACGTATTATTATCGAATTCGAAATGCAGATGCTTTTGGAAATGAAATTAATTCCCGGACAGAAGCAATTCAAACAATTCCTTTAAAAGTTGAATTTTCTATTGAAGTAATCCCTGGAGAAGGGCCCTTGAATATTAGATTTTATTCTGCTTTTTCTGAAAGAGTACGGATGAGGATATTAAATGATAGAATGCAAGTGGTTTCGCATTTATTCGATAGTTATGTTTATGCGGATGCCCAACAATTGGTCAAATTAAATTCTTGGTTAAAGCCTGGCAAATATTGGATAGTTGCAGCTACGGACACCCGAAGATTTTTTGAGCCGCTTACCATCGAGTAAGGATTAATCAGGAGTTCTTTCCTGGCACAATTCTACCAATACCCCATGCATATCTGCAGGATGTAGAAAGCAGATGAGTTTGTTATCGGCGCCTACTTTTGGCGTTTCATTTAAGATTCTAAATCCACAAGATTGTAATCGTTCCATTTCTTTTTTGATATCTTCAACTGCAAAGGCAATATGATGAATTCCTTCCCCTCTTTTTTCAAGAAATTTAGCGATGGGTGAAGTGGGAGCTGTTGCCCCCAGAAGTTCAATTTTGGTTTGCCCAGTTTTAAAAAAGACAGTCTCAACTTGTTCGCTTTCCACTGATTCCCTTTGGTATGGGGGGGCGTTTAATAGCAGTGTCCAAGTTTGAATGGCTTGCTCTAAGTCTTTTACAGCTAAACCAATGTGTTCTACTTGTTGAAGTTTTGTAGACATTTTCTGGGTATTTAGAACAATTTTAAATAGATTTGCGTTATAATTCCATCTTAAGGAATTTGTATGCTAAAATTACCCGTTTATCTCGACAGTAATGCTACCACCCGAATGGACAATCGGGTGCTAGAAGCAATGCTTCCCTTTTTTACTGAGGATTTTGGCAATGCCGCTTCTCGTAATCATCCTTACGGTTGGAAAGCTGAAGAAGCCATTGATTATGCTAGGGAACAAATTGCTAAGCTAATCGGCAGTTCAGAAAAAGAGATCATTTTTACCTCAGGGGCAACTGAGTCGAACAATTTGGCAATTAAAGGAATTGCCGAAATGTATGCCACTAAAGGTAATCATATCATAACCGCAGTTACCGAACATAAAGCAGTATTGGATACCTGTAAACATTTAGAAAAACAGGGACTTCAAGTGACCTATCTTTCCGTAAACGGAGAAGGGTTAATTGATTTGGGAGAATTGGCAGCAGCCCTAACTCCTCAAACAATTTTAGTTTCTATCATGTTTGCCAATAACGAAATTGGGGTGATTCAACCGATTTCAGAAATTGCTCGATTGACGCATGCTGCCGGGGCTTTGTTTCATACAGATGCTACTCAAGCAGTTGGTAAGGTGCCTGTAGATGTAGAAGCTATGGGAATTGACCTCATGTCTTTTACCGCCCATAAGATGTATGGTCCCAAAGGAGTTGGAGCACTTTACGTTCGTCGTAAAAACCCAAGAGTAAAAGTTACTGCCCAAATGGACGGTGGCGGACATGAAAGAGGAATGAGAAGTGGAACTTTAAATGTTCCTGGAATTGTGGGGTTGGGTAAAGCAGCAGAAATTTGTCGGACAGAAATGGAGTCTGAGACTAAACGCATTTCTGAGCTTCGGGATTATTTGGAAACATCCTTGTTAAAATTACCAGAATCTTATGTAAACGGAAGTCGTGAACATCGTTTGCCTAATGTTTCTAATATCAGTTTTAAATATGTTGAAGGCGAAGGATTGATGATGGGAATTAAGGACTTAGCGGTTTCTTCCGGGTCTGCCTGTACTTCAGCATCCCTTGAACCTTCCTATGTGCTTAAATGCTTAGGTTTGTCGGATGATCTTGCCCATAGTTCTTTACGCTTTGGGTTGAGTAGATATACCACTAAGGAAGAAATTGATTTTGCAATTGAATGCGTTGAAAAAGCAGTAGTTCAGTTGCGAGAAATGAGTCCACTTTGGGAGATGTTTCAAGATGGCGTTGATTTAAGTACCGTTCAATGGGCGGCACATTAATAGTTTTAAGTTCAGCTAATACATAAAAACAATATGGCATATTCAGAAAAAGTAATCGACCATTACAGCAATCCAAGAAACGTAGGAACCTTGGATAAAAGCAAAACAGAAGTAGGAACAGGTTTGGTAGGTGCACCGGAGTGCGGAGACGTTATGCGTCTTCAAATCGAAGTAGATCCAGAAACCCATATCATTCAAGATGCCAAGTTCAAAACTTTTGGTTGTGGTTCTGCGATTGCCTCTAGTTCTTTAGCCACAGAATGGTTGAAGGGTAAGACCGTAGATCAAGCCTTGGAAATTGACAATATGGATATTGTAGAAGAATTGTCTCTTCCTCCAGTGAAAATTCACTGTTCAGTTCTAGCTGAAGACGCTATCCGGGCTGCCATTAATGATTATCGAATTAAAAATGGTTTAGCTCCCCTCGAAGAGAAAGCACATTTACATTAATTAACTTCAAGATGTCTGGAGATATTACAGTCTCTGAAAAAGCCAGAGAGAAATTATTAATCCTAAAATCTGAAGCTAGTATAGGGGACGATTGTGGATTAAGAGTTTCAGTACAAGGGGGAGGTTGTTCGGGCCTTTCCTATAAATTGGACTTTGATGATGTACAGCAACCCGGTGATCAAGTATTTCAGGTACAAGACTTGAAATTATTCGTAAACCTAAAAAGTTATTTATATTTAGCAGGAACTGAATTAGATTTTTCCGACGGGTTGGACGGCAAAGGCTTTCATTTTATCAACCCCAATGCTTCACGCACTTGTGGGTGTGGAGAAAGTTTTTCAGTGTAAAACATCCAACTTTGTTTGTAATTATCCCGATACTTGGGATAAACCCAATTGGCAAAAAAAACATCTCATACAACAGAACTTCAAACTGAAACTGCGGTTTTGGTGGGGATTTATAATCGTTCCCAGCCGTTGCAACAAAGCAAGGAGTATTTAGCCGAACTTAAATTTTTGGCGGATACGGCTGGCGCAGAAACCAAACATGTTTTCCAACAAGCCTTAGAACATCCCAACCGAGCCACCTTTGTTGGTGAGGGGAAGTTGGATGAAATTGCTGCTTATGTAAAGGCAGAAGAAATTTCAATGGTGATCTTTGATGACGACTTAAGTCCATCTCAAGTACGAAATATTGATAAAATTCTAGGAGTTAAGGTATTAGACCGTAGTTCCTTAATCTTGCATATTTTCTCGGTAAATGCGAGAACAGCTCAATCTAAAGCACAGGTGGAGCTTGCACAGCTTCAGTACTTATTACCCAGACTTACGGGTATGTGGCAACATTTGTCCCGTGAAAAAGGGGGTATTGGATTAAAAGGTGCAGGAGAAAAAGAAATAGAAACGGACCGTCGTCGCATTCGGGAACAAATCTCTGCGCTTAAATTAGAGCTGGTAAAAATTGATAAACAAAATGAAACTCGGCGAAAAAACCGTGAACTCATGGTTAGGGTTTCTTTAGCAGGTTATACCAATGTCGGAAAATCTACACTAATGAATCTTCTCGCTAAATCGGAGGTACTAGCAGAAAATAAATTGTTCGCAACCTTAGATGCTACGGTTAGAAAGGTGGTTTTTGAACAAACTCCCTTTTTGCTTTCTGATACAGTGGGATTTATTCGCAAGCTTCCCCATGGATTAATTGAATCCTTCAAAAGCACCTTAGATGAAGTGCGTGAGAGTGATTTGATTTTGCATGTAGTAGATGTTTCGCACCCGAAACATACTGAGCAAATCCAAGTAGTAAAAGACACCTTGAAAGAGATTGGTGCAGGTGACAAGCCTGTGATTATGGTTTATAATAAGGTTGATCAGCTTCAGGATTCAGACACTCTGCTGGAATTACAGAATACCCCCAATTCAGTGTTTATTTCTGCAACGCATAAATCCGGAATGGATGAACTTAAAAGTTTGCTTATGCAGGAGGTTCGGAAATTGTACCGCGATAAATATCCTAACCTAAATTTTCAAGAGTCTTATAGTATGTGACCTTTTATTTTGTTGAGCTAGAAAGATTTTTTGCTAGCCAGAAATACCATAATCCTGCTATAAACAAATACATTATTGCTGTAAAAATATATTTATGATTGAGTTCTGCTATTTCAGGATATTCTTTAGCCATAAGGGTAAGAGCTCCGATTCTAAGGATGTTTAGGATATGTATGCTTATGATTCCCAATAAAAGATAGAAAAGTTTAGATTGAAGTTTGCCGGGGAAAAGCAACATAAAAGCAACAAACAATAAAGAAAGACTCAAGGCATTACAACCAAATCCCACTTTTACCAAAGGGCTATGTTGTGGCATTAAAACTATTAAGGATTCTTGGTTTTGATAGGGATAAACTACTTTGGTAGAAAGTAAATGAAGACCATCCAGAATACCTGTTGCTGCATAACTTTGAATCCAAGTTAACCATCCTACAGGTCCTTGAATATATTCGCTAAAAACTAAGTCTAATATAATCCAACCTAATAATATTCCTACGAATTTCAGTAGAAACTGGCTGAAGCCTGAGTTTGTTATTGCTTTATGGATTTGAATACTTAAGCAGCGGTTTGTGAACGTTTACGCCCAACAAACCAAAAAATTAACCCTAGACCCAAACCTGTAGCAACTAATAAATACACGCCATTATTCGCAGGCACATTCAAACCAGGAGATAGGCAGCCATCTTCGGTACCGTCGCAAAAATCCGTTTCATCACAAGTACAACCAGCAGTTCCACAATTCACAGGATCTGTTCCACTACCGCCATCAGAAGTAGGAGTACTTAAACAATCTGAAGTTTCAGCTCTCACCCAGGATGTTGTATTTATTAAGATGAAAGCTAATAATAGTATCCTTATGTAATTCTTAATCTTCATAGCATAGTTGACTTTACCGTAAAATTACGATTTTCTTTTTACTCCCCTATGTTTTTTCGTTAAATTAATGTGACACGGAAATAAACCCATTGTTTATTTATTTCAAACTGTAGAAAATAAACGCCCGCCTCAGTAAAATATTCGTGAGAAATACTGCCACTTTTAGGTAGGGCTGATCCTTGAGCTAAAATTCGACCCATTGTATCAGATAATTTCCAATTAACAGGATTGGTTTGAATTGAGGTGAATTCCCAGTTCAGGCTGTTACCTAAAGATAAGGGGTTGGGAAATACGACTACATATCCAGAGATTGTTTCACTAAAGGTCTTTGGGGACAAAGGTTTTAAAGAGCGTAAATCAAAATAAGTTTCCTTTTGACTAGTGTCAACGCTATGGAATAAGATACTGGTGTCTTGAAGCTTACTACATCCGGTTCTCTCAATTTTCCAAATTAAATTAGGGGTCATAGAACATCCAATGATAGGACTTGAAGTAGTTTGACTGGAGAAAATACTGTATCTAATATCTTTATCTTCAATCCAGATTCTAGGCATCGAATCATTAGGAAAAGAGGGCATAAAAACTGCATGTTCTCCTCCCTCTATTTCGGTAGGAAGCCACACACATTCGTCTTTTATATTTTCATTTTTAGGTTCTTGAGTCAATGCAAATCTGCACTGCTCTTGATTTGACTTCATAAAATGGGTGGTTAATCTTGTTTTAGCTCTTTCATCGACACTTAATTGACAAACGGTACCTATAGATCTTACCCAAAATGCCTGACCTGGGGCGATCAGGGGCTTGCCTCCATTGGTACTTACCCCATTTAACCAAGTTGCATATTGTCGGGTAATTGGATGTAGATGATAAACAGCATTCATGATGTTGGTTCTTTGCCAGCCTTGTGTAGATGTCCAATCTATGGTGCAAGCAAATGGATTGCCTACTAAATTCCATCCACTTGCGGTTCTATTGAGGGGGTCTGATGTCCAGGAAACAGGTAGAGATACAAGTCCCTCATTTAAGATTCCTTTAAGGGTGAATAAGGTTAGGCCTGGAGTCCATCCATAATATCCTATACCTGGTTGTAAAGTGTCACGAGGGTTGGTCATCATTTGGAACCCTATGCTTGTTGGACCAGGCGTGGGTTCATGATAGGAATATAAACCTTGGGAGGTGAAATCATCCTCCCAGTCAATGGTTCTAGGATACCGTAATGGGGATCCTAATAGTCTATAACCTGTAGATGCAGGTAATCGGTGACGAAAAATCACCTCTCCAATCGTTTGCCCAAGTGGTCCTGATTCTTGTCCAATGCCAACACCTCCAATAGAATCAGCCCAGATGACCAACTTGTTGTTCGTTAACAAGGGGCCAATTCCTGGATCATACCATCCTTTGATTACGAGTGTGTCAGTCATATCCAGACTTACTCCCCATGGGCTTCGAACTCCTAGGTTATTGAGGGTGTCGCCTTTTTGCCAGGATAGCCTTCTATTTCCGCAGGTAATAATGGTTCCTAATCCTGCTTGTATTTTTCCATTTCCAGTTCGGTCCCCGAATAATGCCAATGTATCCCTTCCCCTCCATCCTAAACAGGCTCCTGAATCTAATTGCAGGTTCCTACATCTTGCATTTCTTTGGATTTCCGGCTGAAAAACCGTGCTCCTTGGAATAACCACATCTTGCGTGCTGTCGGGGACGCATAGTCCACACCAATTTCCGGAAAACTCCCATTCAGGTCTTACGCCTGTCCAAACATTGGGTAGTAAGGATTGAGCAGTCACATTTGAATATGGACTTACTCCGCAGACGTTTTCTGCGATTATCCTCGTAAAATATCTTCCCGAAGGGGACAAACCAGAAACGAGTAATAAAGTGTCTTGAACATATCGGTTATGGTAACTGGTTAAGAAGGAACGAAACAAACTATCTGCACTAATGTCTATTCGATAATTCAAAGCTGTTGGAGTAGATCTCCAACTAATTCGAAAGGAACGGCAAGTAACTTGGTCAATCCCCAAACCTACAGGACGAGATGGACTTACGGGTAATACTATTCGAGTGCAAAGAGACCAAGATCCCGTATCACAGTTCGTATATTTTCGGGCTTTATAATAAATAGTATCTGTGCCTGAAGGAACATCAAGGGTATAACTATTACCTCCATTTCTTATACCCATTGGATACCCTGGTAGTAATTGATTTCCGATGGAGTCTCTGGATGCCCATATTTCAACCCCTCCGGAAAAACTATCCCAGGATACTGTAAATCTTTGGCATCGGGTAATGCCAGATTGAATCCTTAAAGGGGTAAGTACTTCAGGGCAGGTTTCGAAATATCGTATTTCACAATTGTTAGGAATTCCAGAATTGTTCTCGGGTAAAATTTGCCAATAAATTCTTTGTCCAGTTCCAAGGGAATTCAATACGAAGCTATCATTTCTGGTAATTCTTTGGCCTGATAAAATATTGTGCGGGGGATAATCTGTGCCCACATAAATTCTAAAATATTGAGGGCAGCTTCCGGAATCTGGCAGAGCCCAGCGTAAACAAATGCGTTGAGGATTCACCTCTCTTTGTGCTTGCATTGGAAATAACAGCCGACTGCAGGTTGGAGTTTGATTGCCGTAACCCAACATTTGTATTCTATAATCTTCTGTCTCCCCATAAACAACAGTTTGACAAGGATCTCCTGGAAATGCACCATACCCAAGCTTTACTCTAAGCCAATAGAAGCCGGTGTCAAGACAAACGGGAATTAAACTTGAAGCCCTCAAACGATTGGGGGCGGCTTGATTCCAAAGGGTGTCCAGTAGTTTTTCATGGGAGGCAAATTGATTGTCCTTGTTATAATCCAACCAAACACTTAAGCCATTGCCTGCTGGATATAAGCCTGGACTTAAACTCAATTGGGTTCGTTGACCTGAAACCACATTCGCAAAAACCCCATTAATCCTTTCGAAAGAACCTGGGGATATAGGTCCGGATGTTCTTCCTTGTCCGTTTACTTCTACCCAGGATAAATAATCACCTTGTAGATTTCCGATAGAAAAAGCTGGAGTGCAAGGGCCAGAGGTTGTGTGAAAAGAATAAGTGCTTGGACAATACGCAAGGTTGCCTTCTCTATCCATTCCTTGAATTCTCCAATAATAAGATTTACTGGGGAGGAGATTACTAATAACCTGACCTCCTGAGTTTGGGGATAGCCAACTTGATGCAAGTGCAATAGGAGGAGTGAGGGTATCCAACAATACTCTCCAGGATTGGGCGTGTCCCAAACCAGGGCCCGGCCAAGTTAACCTAACACCTGCGGAATAAACCGTATCTCCATTCGGATAGACAATTCCATTCGGACAAGCAAGGGGTAAACAACTTAAAGTATAACAAGTATATTGATAAACCCGGCAACCAACCGCGACCCCTCCAGGTCCTTCTGGAAGTACTTTCCATTGCCAATTACCCGGAGACCAATTCCGCCAAGTAAATGTATCTATACCCTGTGAAAGAAAAGTGTCCAGCCGAATGCCCTGTTGATTCCACACTTGTAGTCTTTGGCGGGTATAATTCCCACTACTTGGGGGGCTCCAATTAAATCCCTTTATGTCTGGACAAAGTCCGGTGGAGAAAGGTAAAGGATACCGCAAACTATCTGGGCAATTGGGGGGTTGTAGTCCTTCTATATAAGTCATTTGATCTATATAATGTCCGTAGTTAAAGGGATTACACGGTGCGGAAACACTATCGCCTTCTTTAAGTATCCATCGAATCCGCTTCCATCCTGAAATGATTGTGTTGGGAAGATTTATTCTAAACCGCAAACTATCTGTTCCTGCTGCTATCTGACCGGATTGATAAATCAGTTCTTGCGGTAAATCCCATTGTCCGTTTCCATTCCAATCTCCCCAAAGGGTAAGAAATACCGGATAGTTTCCAACACAAGTGCCTTTTCGAATGCCTGCTGTTAATTGACTGCCTGCCCGCAAGCGCAAGGTGTCTCGGTTAATAAAACCTGGATTACAAGAGGTGTTTATAGGTGAATTATAACTTTCAATATAATATTGTTGTATATAATTTCCTTGTGGGTATAGTATTCTTGGAAAGCAAGTAGATATTGAAGTTATTCCTGAATCTAAAGGACAATTGGGGATAAGTCCATTACGACCGATGGGTTGAATTCTAAAGCGTAAAGTTTGTAGTCCTCTAAGGGTAGGTAAGACAAGTTGGGTGTCGCAAGGATGTATGAGATTTGATATTTGAATTCCTCCTCTAATGGTGTCCCATGAAATTCTATAGCCAGAAACAGGACCTGATGGTTTTGTCCATTTAAGTCGTATAGCTTCTGGGAATGGTAAAGTATCGGCATGCGTTTCACGAATTCTATTTGGGCATGGAATACTATCCCCAAGAACCTCGGCTTGGATACAAGGGAGGAAGTTTTCTTGATTAAAATATTGAACAGGGCAAGCGCCCGAATAACAGCGGGAAGTTTCAAATGAATTCCCGCCTCTCAAGAACAAATCTGGACTCTGGACTGTGTTTCGTTTCCATTTACAAACCAGCATTACTTCTCGATTTCCGGAACAATAAAATGGGGAGGATAAAGGAATGCGATACCAACCTGGAGTTTGATAATTCCATGCTCCTTGATATTGCCAAATTGAATCAGGACAATTAGGCCAGGACCCCGAGTCAATTTCTAAACAACGGACAAAAAAACTATCCGGAGAATGTAGACTTTGACTATCGAGTTTTAGGGAAAGATTAAGCCAATGGGATTGGCCTATCCCGAATCGAGTAATCATATCTCTGGAAAATCGCCAAGTTCTTTGGGTTTCCCGGAGTGTTGAATCTCGTGGAAACACTCCCTGAAGGGTGGTAGAATCTCCAAAAGACACCCAATACGATTGAGCTAGAAGGGGGGATATGTCAAGTAAGATAATTCCAATCCAACAAAAGAGAAGTATCCAGTATTTGGGGAACGGGGTTGTCATGCGTTTTCGGGGCGTTTGAAATTAGGACTGCAAGAAAATGCAGGATTGCTCCGAAACGCAAGGACAAATCTTGCCCGTTTGTAGTACTTTTTGTGGCTTAGTGACTAATTATATTATATATATAAGTTATAACTATAGTATAATATATATAAATTTATTATATATTACCATTGTTTACCAATTTGTCGTAAATATTGCTGTGCGCCTATATGGCCTTGCCTAGCAGCTTCTTGATAAGCCACAATGGCTTCTTCTGGTCTACCCTGATAATAGCGTATATACCCTAGGTTATGCCAGGCATTTCCTCTTGCTTCAGGATAATTTTGTATTACTTTTTCTAGTTGTTGGATAGCTTGGGAGGTATCTCCATTCATCAAATATGAATTTCCTAAATCTGTTTCGGCTTTCGCTGGATTCTCTAAAACCAAGATGGCTTGCTTCAACAAAACAATAGAGGATTTATACTCATTTAGTTGTTGTAATACAACGCCCTTTAAATGTAATGCTTCCGGAAATTCTGAATCTAATGCTAACGCTTGATCAATAGCTAGGATAGCCTTATTAACTTCTTTGGCATTAAAATATCCAGTTGCCAGATTATAATAATTTACTTTTTCCTTAGGGGCAGATTCAACGGCTTTTTGATAAAAAATTAGGGACTTTTGAAGGTCATTCTTTTGATTATACAAAACCCCTAAATTGTTCCAAGCCAAATATTCAGTAGGGCGGGTGACCAATGCTCGAAAATATCTTTGTTGCGCTGCATCATAATCGCCCTGATCTCTAAGGGCATTCCCTAAATTCACTTGACCGATGGGATAATCCGGAAATAAATTCAAAGTATGGGTAAATAAGGAAACACTGTTTTGCCATATCCGCACTTGAGTATTTGTTCTCCAAATCAAAATGCAGACAATTAAAAGGGCTAAGATTTTTGTTTGAATATTTTTCCAATGTGATTCTATCCAAAAACATAGCGGTAACCCTAAAAAAAGGGTTGGTAAATAACTATATCTGTCGGCTGCAAATGCATCTCCAACGGGAAGAAACTGTGCAACGGGTAATAGGATTAAACCATATCCTATTACTCCGAATTGTAAGATAGAACTTAATCTTTTCCAATAAACGATCATCCCAATTACACCTAAAACAGTTAATAAGGCAAATCCCCACATCCATAAATAAACACCACCTTCAGCGGGGTAAGCATAAAAAGGAGAAAGAGGATATGGAAATAAACTCTTAATTATATAAAAGGAAAAACTGGATAGTCCGGTGATTATTCGAACATATAAGGGAATCTGATCTAGAGTTTTTAAAGCTGTATCCTGCGCTAGGATTGCAATTCCCCCGATTATTATTGCAATTAAAATAGAAGGCAAACTTTCTTTTATGGATTTCTTAACCGGAACAGATAAATAATAATCCGTCAAGAATAAAATTGGAACCCAGGTAACTGCCATAGCTTTACTGAATACTGCTAGTATAAACAACCCAAGACAAATAAGGTAGTAATAGGAAATTTTTGTTTTTCTAAACCTAATCCAAGAATACCAAGCACCTAACCAACAAGCAACGTACAGTACATCTTTACGTTCAGAAATCCAGGCAACCGATTCTACATGTAAAGGATGAAGGGCAAACAAAAAAGCAGAAAACCAAGCCATAAGCGACTTTCCAAATAATGCTTTTACACACAAAAAAACCAATAGAGAATTAATTAAATGAAACGTAAGATTGGTTAAGTGATAATTACCAGCGTGTAATCCTGAAAATTTATATTCAATAGCAAGGGAAATGAGGGTTAAAGGATGCCAATTTCCTGCGCAATAATCAGTAAACAAATTTATTATATCGAAAGATTGAACCGAGCGATTTGCAGTAAGATATGCGATGTCATCCCAGTTTAAGAATCCTGCCTTACGAATTGGGAAATAGGCTATAACCGTTAAGATTAACAGCAATATTCCGGGACCCAAAATATTTTCCCAAGGGTTTGGCTGGCTTTGCGTTTTATTTTTTGCCATTGCCTTTAGATTGTAACCAAAGATATTTATTTTCTATACAACCAACGCTCGCCTGAGTATCCAATACGATTTGAAAATGGAGTGGCGGATCGTTACCTTCAAATATCAATCTTTTCTCAAGTACCTCTCGATTTCTCAAAAATTGTAAAGCAAGGGTATCTCCAACTTTTAGATTTCGCAATTGAGCATCCTTCCATTCTTTAAGCCTTAATCCATTTACCTTAAAAATCACATCTTCATCACTTAAGCCTGCTCTTGCTGCTTCAGAACCTGGGGTAACTTTTACTCTCAACATTTCCCCTCCTACTTCAGGTTGAACAGAAATACCCAACTTTTCCCAGGTGGCAGAGGTGTCTAGGCTTGATATTATTTTCATCCCCATAGGAGACAATAAAGAATCCCAAGGGATGTTTTGCGTTCCATCAATATAACGGTCAAAAAATGTATTAGCTGATTCTCCAACCAGTTTATAGGATGCTTTTCGAATCCCATCCTCGGGAACCCCTTTATCTTTCAAATAATATTCTTGATACAGAAGGCGAAACAAATCTTCGATAGAAAATTTATAGTTTGAAGCTTGACGTAGGAATAAATCCAAAGCCAAGCCAGCCCTTTCCCCTAATCCATAATAAGACGTTCTCAGATGAGGATTATAAATTCTGGAAGTGGAAAGCCAAGAATCAAAACTGGATTGAGTACAGGAAATATGATGATTTGCATACTGATTTTCTAATGTGGTAATGGTTTCAGATAAATGTCTGAGGAATTCTTTCTCAGTTCGAAGTCCAGCACGATATAGGGTTAATTCTTCCATATAAGTAGTAACCCCTTCTGTAAACCAATGGAGCCCAGTATAAGCTTCTTGTTGATAATTGTAAGGCCATAAGGCTTCCGGTCGAATACGTTTTACATTCCAAACATGCCAGAATTCATGTGAGGTTATGCCCATCAATCCATATTTTAGGCTATTAGAGGATTGAGTTACCTCTGAAGGCAAAGTGTAACAAGAAGAATAACTGTGCTCTACTGCATGACGTTGTTGCCCGGGTAATAACAAATAAATGAAATGATATTCTTGAAAAGGAAGGCTACCAAATACAGCGGCTTGTTCTTGGATTAAAGCCTGAAAAGCAGGAATTAAAAATTGTTTTTCTATAACGGTGTCACCCAAATACTTTCCAATAAAATGAAGGTAAAACGATGTGTTTAGTATCTGGGTAGATAGGGTATGAATCTTTTGTGAGATTATGGTTGGACTATCCGCTAGGTCATCATAATCTCTAGCTAAAAATGAAATGGAATCAGGTAAAGGTTTTAAAGCAGTTGCAATTTTCTGCGTGGGCAATAATTTTTTTCCGGGCAGTTTAAGTGTGCAAGACAATTGTTTTTGAGAAGGAACATATAAAAACAAATTGGAGCCATTAAAGTAAATCAAGTCTTCTGTTAAACAAGAGGAACCTGCATCTAATAGGTTAGCATAAAACTTATATTTTATCTTGATCTTTTTGCTTTTATCGGTGCCATGCCGAACAACCCAGGTATTAACATCAGCTTTAAACCAGGTTAATGTCTTTCCTTCAAGGGTAGTGGGTTGAAAGTCAGACAAAGCCGCTGCATATTGTTGCAGGAAATACCTTCCGGGTCTCCAGGCGGGTAGACAAAACCTAGTTTCTTTCCCAGCTTCGGGGCTTACTTTTAGTTCAATTTCGAAAGTATGCGAGGCAGGGTTTGGCCAGGTTAAGGTATAAATAGGAGGTTCAACTGCTGAATAGCCAATCAAAGGCAACCCAGCCCAACTTGCCCAAAAGATAAGATAAATCAGGGGTTTCATCCGTTTAGATTTCGGTATCGAATCCGGTGGGGAGTATCCGCATCTTTACCTAATTTCTTTCTTCTGAACTCTTCATATTCGGTATAGTTACCATCAAAGAAGGTTACTTGTGAATCGCCTTCAAAGGCAAGAATATGCGTACATATACGATCTAAGAACCAACGGTCGTGGGATATGATGATAGCTGATCCTCCAAAGTTTTCGAGTCCTTCTTCTAATGCTCGAAGGGTATTTACATCTATATCATTTGTAGGCTCATCTAACAATAATACGTTAGCTCCGGATTTAAGAACATTCGCTAAATGCACCCTACTTCTTTCTCCTCCGGATAATACTTTTACTTTTTTAGTTTGATCTGCCCCGCTGAAATTAAACTTAGAGACATAGGCCCTTCCATTCATTTCTTTGTTTCCCATTTTAATGGTTTCATGACCTCCCGTAATCGAGGTAAAAACATCTACTTCAGGGTCTAATGAACCATGTTCTTGGTCCACATACCCCAAAACAGCGGTGGAGCCTACTTCAAAGTTGCCTGCATCTGGAATTTCTTTGCCCATGATCATTCTGAACAAAGTCGTTTTGCCTGCCCCATTGGGTCCGATAATCCCCATGATTGCTCCCTTGGGTAATAAGAAACTAAGGTTCTCAAATAATAACCGGTCTCCATAAGATTTACGAATATCTTGAGCATTGATTACAACATCTCCCAACCGAGGACCCGAAGGTATGTAGAGTTCTAATTGTTGTTCTTTTTGATTGCCTTCTTCTCCTAACATTTTTTCATAGGCAGAAATTCTGGCTTTGCTTTTGGCATGTCTTGCTTTAGGAGACATCCGAATCCATTCCAATTCCCGTTCTAAAGTTTTTTGACGTTTAGATTCAGTTTTTTCTTCATTTTCTAATCGTTTCTTTTTCTGTTCTAGCCAAGAAGAATAATTCCCTTTCCAAGGAATACCATGGCCTCTATCCAATTCTAAAATCCAACCTGCTACATTATCTAGAAAGTACCGATCATGGGTAACTGCGATAACCGTTCCGGGATATTGTTGTAAGTGTTTTTCTAACCAATCAATAGATTCAGCATCTAGGTGGTTGGTCGGTTCATCCAATAACAAGATATCCGGTTCCCGGATTAATAGCCTGCAAAGGGCAACTCTTCTTTTTTCTCCTCCAGAACAAATAGAGATTGGGGTTTCTGGTTCTGGGCAACGCAAGGCATCCATCGCACGATCCAAACGGCTATCTAAATTCCAAGCATCACAAGCATCCATTTTGTCTTGCACTTCTCCTTGCCGTTGAATTAATTTATCCATTTCGGCATCTGTCATTTCCTCTCCAAACTTGAGGTTAATCCTATCAAATTCTTCGAGTAATGCTTTGATTTCAGAGGCGCCTTCCTCAACAATTTGCCGAACGGTTTTTTCTGGATCCAATATGGGTTCTTGTTCGAGGTAGCCCACCGTATACCCTGGGGACAAAACGGCTTCACCCAGATATTCTTTTTCTACCCCGGCCATTATTTTGAGTAATGTGGATTTTCCGGAACCGTTTAATCCTAAAACTCCAATTTTAGCACCGTAGAAATAAGATAGATAAATATCTTTTAAAACTTGTTTATTGGGGGGGTAAATTTTTCCAACCCCGGCCATTGAGTAAATTATGGTTTCACCGCTCATGAAGTATATAAAGAAAGGATAAGCTGTAAAATTACTATTTCCTTGGGTATCTTCGTGTCATGTTACCGGTATTAACCATTGCAGGGTCTGATCCCGGTGGTGGTGCAGGAATTCAAGCGGATTTAAAGACCTTTGAGGCCTTTGAGGTCTTTGGGCTCAGCGTTATTACAGCCTTGACTGCCCAAAATACTCAAGAGGTTAAAGAGATATTTTATATTCCTGTATCTTTTGTTGAACAACAATTGATCACCTTGTTAGAAGATTTTAGTCCAAAGGCAGTTAAAACTGGCATGCTTCCTACTCCACAGATTATTCTCTCCTTGACAAGAATTTTAAAACAATATTCTTTTCCTTTAGTAATTGACCCCGTAATGATTTCCACTTCGGGGCACAGATTAATATCTTCAGAAGCCATAGAAGCATTACAACAAGAATTGATTCCTCATGCGTTGCTGTTAACTCCTAATACCCAGGAGTTATCCTTGTTGAGCAACATATCTATCCATACTTTTGAAGACTTACAGGTCGCCGGGGAGGTATTACAGGAGAAATATCCTCGGCTTTGGGTCTTATGTAAAGGGGGGCATTTAGGCGGGGGGGATAATAACGAGGTAAAGGATTTATTGTTAGGTCCCGGAGGAATCAATCAAGTGTTCTTGCAGCCTTGGATTCCTATTCATGCACATGGCACGGGTTGTACTTTATCTGCAGCCATTACTGCCTGCCTAGGACTTGGATTATCAGTGCCAGATGCAGTGCATCGTGCACGCGTTTATTTGCAACGTGCCTTAATCAACGCACCCGCTGGATTAGGACAAGGTGCAACTCCTTTATGTCATCATGTTTCTTCCAAATGTTAAATAAGTTTATTATATACTATTTTATTTTATTGTCTTGGGGATTTGCTCAACCTGGGTTGGGGTGTAAGATTAAATCCTTTCATTTAAAGCCTATCATTTCTATGTTTAATCCTTATTGTCAGGATCAAACTTGGGTCCCCAAAACGTACACCCAAACCGCTTTTATGGGCGACGTAAAAATTGAAATACTACAATCGGGCTGCGACCGACATCATGTGGCATTTAGATTTCAATTGCCACTTCCAGATACTACACAAGCCCTTACTCAAGCGCCAGATTATTGGCCTAAACGAGTATATACTTGGTTAGACCGATGTTTTGAAACCCGGAAAGATTGGTTATTGTTCAGAGAACCTTTTTATCGTCAATTGCTTAGGTATTTTGATCCCGAATCCTTTGTCGGACTTACCTATAATTTTCCGGTTCAAGAACGTAACTTTTTTTACTATTCAACCCAGTATGATTCTATTGTTGAGATTAAATTGGAAATCGTTCGATATCTATACTCAGAGCAAATCAATACCCCAGGACTTCCGTTAATGGAAGATGATGGATTTGGATATTGGGATTAATATAAAGAAGATATCTATGGCTGAACCCTTAAAAGCAATTTACAACGACTCATTTTTTCAGCAATTCAATCGTACGTTTTCAATCCTATTTCCAGAAGTATCTGTAGATAGGATTAAGGCTACCTTAATAAAGGCAAATTGGGAGAATCTAGAATTGCGACCCAGAATGTATGCTTTGGCGGATGCTTTAGTCGCCCACCTTCCCGGAACTTATCTCCAACAAATCAAAAGAATAAAAAAATGGGTGATATTGTTGGAGGAGGAAAATCTTGAGCAAGTTAAATATCGGGGATTAGCCTATTTATTTATTCCAGATTGGATAATAAAAGCAGGAGGATTAGCTTATCCAAAACAGTCCTATGACTTAATGGAGACCCTAACTTGTTTTACTTCTTGCGAGTTTGTGATCCGACATTTTTTATTGGATAATCCTAAAGAGGGGATGTTGCAAATGCTTGCCTGGAGTGTGCATCCTCGAGCAGAAGTTAGAAGATTAGCGAGTGAAGGATGTAGACCCCGATTGCCATGGGCAACCCAATTACCCTTCCTAAGAAAAGACCCTTCCATCAGCTATCCTATCCTCAGCAATCTTATAGAGGATACTGATGAATCGGTAAGAAGGAGTGTGGCTAACCACTTAAATGATATCTCCAAGGACCATCCTGAAGTTTTTATTGCTTGGGTAAAAAAATGGAAATCAGAATCTACACAAACCGAGGCTTTGTTAAAACATGCTTGCAGAGGAATGTTAAAACAAGGGCATCCGGAAATACTTTCAATTTGGGGCCTTTCAGATCCAAGTAAAATCATGGTGAAGGATTTTCAACTTTCTACAGATCAACTTCCTTGGTCAGGTACTTTATCTATTCGCACAGTGGTAAGTCAAGCTTTAAAACAGGAACAGTTGGTTCGACTTCAAGTTGAAATTGGATATCAAAAAGCAAATGGAAAGATTAACCCTAAACGTTTTCATTTACGTCAAATAGTTCTAGAACCTAAGCAAGAAGTAGAAATATTTTGGAAGCAATCCTTTCGGGAATTAACCACCCGGAAACATTACCCCGGCCTGCATTACATTCGTTTGATTGCAAATGGAAAAGTATTAACTGAAAAGTCTTTTTATCTTTTACCTTCCCTTTAAAAATAGAAACTAATTCTATGCAGTGTTATCGTATATTTTGGGTATTCTGCATATTAATGGCCACCATTTCTCCAATTTTCGGAGGCCCAATAGACACCCTGTTATGGGAAACTTTTCGCTCTAATCATCGGGGGTGGAGAATTCCTAGTGAAGCAAAAATTACAGAAGGTGGTTTAGAAATCAGCCCTACCCCAAACCCTTGGAATATCGCTACCCATGTGCCGTGGAAGGATAACCACCCAATGGAAATTTTTTGGCGTTGGGAAACGGATACTTTAAAGGGGATAGTAAAATTGGGATGGTCAGATGACTCTCAAAATAATGCCTGGGTCGGAGAGGTTAGCGCATCTGGATTTCAAGTTAGATGTAAGCGAAATGGAAACTTATATTCACAACCTCTCCCTTGGCATTCGGATACTCCCCTTACTAGGGTAGAAGTCCGTATGCAAGCAGAGAATGGTAAATTAAACTGGTGGATTAATGGTAAAATAAGATTTAGTTCCAATATAGATTTTATTCCAGGTCACCAGATTTTTATTCAAGGAGATGGAGGTCAAACTTTGAGGGTTAAGTCCTTGCTTATTCTAGGTACTCCAATTCAAGAGGCTCATTTAAATTCTCCGTGTATTCGAAATATTTCACCAGGGGAAAATGTAAATTCTAAAAGAGGGGAGTATCAACCAAGAATTCATTCTTCTGGAGAGTTAATATGGTTCTTAAGAGAACAACCTTTAGGAAAGAATAACTTTCGGAAAGAAGTATTGAAGGAGGATGTATGGTTTACGAATTGGGAAAATTCCACCTGGCAGGAACCGGAATTCTGGAATTCAATTCCTCATGGGAAAACATTACCCAGAATATGCGGACATGGATTTGGCACCCCAGTTTTGACTTGGAATTATCTATCGGAATCAAATTTAAAAATAGAAGAGCGGTGGAAAGATTCTATTGAAGTACAGTATTTACAAGGAATGGGAGAGAATTGGCCTTTTGGCGAATATAGTGTGAGTATGGATGGCCAATTTGTGGTGATGGCGCTTGCTCAGAAAGGGGGATTTGAAAAAGACTTATATGTTTCACGAAGATCGGGCGCTCAAACCTGGATGGCTCCCCAAAAATTACCCTCACCGATTAATTCATCTTTATCAGAGCATAGCCCCTTTTTAGCTGCAGATCTTAAAACCTTATATTTTGCGGCAGAGGGAAGAGGAGGAAATGGAAGCTCGGATGTTTATTTAACGCGCAGAAAAGATGACTCTTGGAAAAATTGGTCAGTTCCAATTCGGTTGAGTAAGGATATTAATACAGAAAGCTGGGAAGGGTATTTTTCTATCTCAGCTAATGGGGAAAAGGCTTGTTGGTCTTGGATTCCACAGGGTCAAGCCTTGCCAGATATTCAATGTGCAATTTTGCCGATGGAGGCAAGGCCTGAACCCGTACTGCTTTCCACTCTTTTGATAACAGATAAAGAAACTGGAGTTCCCCTTTCGGTGAAAGTTCGATGGGGAAAAACACTTACCGCAACTGCGGCAGGTTCGTCTCCTTTAACCTTATATCTTCCTACAGGTCCGAAAACGATTATCCAAATTCAAAGTGAGGGGTATTTATCTAAAGATACTATTTTAACTCCGGGAGGTAATTTGGAGCTGAAGTTAGATTCCCTTCGAAAAGGATATACCCAGATCATAGAAGGAATTGAATTTTACCAGTCCACCACGAAATGTAAACCTGGATATATGATGATATTAGATCAATGGCAGAATTGGCTAAAGCAAAATCCAATGATTAAGGTGGAATTATCAGGTCATACAGATAATGTTGGCGATACTCAAATGAATTTAGACTTGTCTAAATCTCGTGCAGAGGTATTAAAACAATATTTGGTAAATAAGGGAATTTCAAGCGAAAGAATTTTTACCCAAGGTTATGGTTCAGCGTTTCCACGTGGGGATAATACTACCGAGGCAGGCAGAAGATTAAATCGCAGAGTTGAAATAAAGATTTTGTAACCTTTAATATTATTATCCGGATTACGGCTTAACTCTAATCGACTTAGTTGCTACATCTGAGGCACCAAAATAACCGATAGCTCCTCCAGATATATTGCTTTTAGGATTTGCAGGGGGAGGGCTAAACATACCTCCATCACTGGTAACTTGAATTTGCATGGCAGCCAAATAATCAAAAGCAGGCTGACTTAAAGATTGCATAATTACGGTTACCGAATCATTAAATTCAAAAGGCGTAATAAAGGGTAATTCAGCAATATCGCCTTTTACAAATCCATCATCGGTTACAATCCAATCAACAGGTTCGTTATTTACAATGGAATCCTGACCAATAATGGTACTGTACTTGGAAAGAATAAATCTATACCAATTTTTTTTGTCTTGAGGTTCCCAGGCATAAAAAGTCACATAGTAAAAATCTTTATCTCCAAAAGGTATATCCTTACCAGAAATTGCCCCTAAGGTATCTATGGTGGTTACATCTGGTAAAAATTCAGTAGCGGTATAGGTATTACCATTAGTAGTAACCTGTAAAGAATAAGTTCTATCTGAAACCCCTTGAAGGGTATGGGTAGAATAAATCCCGGGTTCTGTTTCAGATAAAGTGTCAACATTTCCAGCGTTATCTCTAATGATAACCAATGCCCCAGAAATAGTAGGAGCAGGGTTGGAACTGAAATAACTTCCAGTTCGAGAAAGTTGTACTTTATAAGGTCCTGGAGTTGTGTAAATCCACCCTTCAATTACTACTTTACTTTCGGTTTCATTTAAATCCACATTCACTACTTTTTCACAACCCGAAATTAGAATTATCCAACTTCCTACTAATAAAATCAAGCTAATTTTTTGAATTAATTTCATACCTGTAAGTATTAAAATTTGAAATTATAAGTAACGGAAGGAATAATTCCGAATAAATAAACCATAACCGCTTCGGTTTGATTCGGATTATCCTTTTTCTCACGGAAATAAATAGAGAATGCATTTTTCCGCATATAAATATTATAAATAGAAAAATTCCAACTTCCTTTCCATTTTCGATTGGGTTTATTTTTTCCTTCCAGTGTAGCAGAAATATCCGCTCTATGATAAGCAGGAAATCTAAACCCATTTCGTTCGGTATAATAGGGAACCACATTCCCTTCATAAATATATCTACCAGCAGGAAAAGTAACCGCATTTCCGGTGGCATAAATAAAAGCTCCTGATATGCTCCAACGTTCTGTTAATTGATGGGTAATAACTATATTTCCATTATGTCTTCTATCATACCTTGCATAGTACCAATTTCCATTATTAATACCATTAATTTGACGTTGGGTAAATGACAATGTATAAGAAATCCAACCTGTTGTTTTACCATTTTGCTTTTTAATCATAAACTCTGACCCATAGGCTCTACCAATTCCTTTGAGTAATTCAGTTTCAATTCTTTGGTTAAAAAACACATTAGCATTATCTCTAAAATCAATCTGATTTGTAAGCCATTTATAATATATTTCCATGCTGGTTTCAAATTTATTTTGTTTGAAATTTCTAAAATATCCAGCTGCAATTTGATCCGCAATTTGGGGCTGAACATATCGTTGACTCGGTACCCAAACATCGGTAGGCAATGCAGAAGTGGAATTAGTAGCTAATTGAATGTACTGTCGAGTACGATTATAATTTAATTTAATAGAAGATACATCATTTAACAAATACATGGCTGCAATCCGTGGTTCTATTCCTGCATAAGTATTAATTAATTTTCCTGAGGAATATTTAGTTTTTCCAATAGTATCTTGACGTGGGTTATTGTTGGCATATTGATATACCGTTCCGGGGCCCATGTTATAATAACTCGAAAACCTTAACCCAGCATCTACAGAAATTCTTTTATTAAGTTTATATTTATCTGAAATATAAATTCCAGTTTCAATTCCATAAATTGGGTCTGAGGTAATGGTATTAAATATTGATTTATCGCTGGTAGGTTCGATTTTACCAGGAAGAAACTTTCTATAAGCACCTTGCACTCCATATTGAAGGGTATGTTTAGGATGAACATACCAGGTGAAATCTTGTTTGACTCCTGTTTCTTGTAAATTCGATGTCCATTTAAAATTAGAAACAGATCCTCCAATTTTTAATTCATAATCATAATTAGAAAAATAGGCAGTAGTATTTGAAAATAATTTATCATTAAATAAATGATTCCATCTTAAGGTTCCGGTTGCATTTCCCCAACCTAAAGAAAATACAGTTGAAAATCCAAATTTATCTCTTCCAAAATATCCTGAAAGATAAATTCTATTTTTATCATTTAAGGTTAAATTAATTTTAGTATTTAGATCATAAAAATACAATTTGTTATTTCTTTGATTTTCATTTGGAGATAATTTTAGAAAAACATCTGCATAAGTTCTGCGTCCTGAAATCATAAAGGAAGCTTTATCTTTTAGGATTGGCCCTTCAATGGTTAACCGACTAGAAATTGTGCCTACCCCACCAGTTACTGCGAATTTTTTATTGTTTCCTTCTTTCATTCGGATATCCAATAAGGAAGATAGTCTTCCTCCATATTGTGCTGGGATTCCACCTTTATATATTTCTACATCTTTAATAGCATCAGAATTAAATACCGAGAAAAAACCTAAAAAATGAGAGGCATTATAAACAGGGGCTTCATCTAGTAGTATTAAATTTTGATCTTGACCTCCACCTCTAACATAAAATCCGGTAGTACCTTCTCCAGCATTTTGAACCCCGGGTAAAAGCATCATAGTTCTAACGACATCTACTTCCCCAAACAGTTGAGGTAGTTTTCGGATGGTTTCAATGCTTAACTTTTCCGAACTCATTTTTAAGTCAGTGACATTAGAGGATGCTTCTTTCTCAGTTATTACTACTTCCTCTAATACTATGTCTGATTCTTGTAGTTCGAAATTTAGGGTTTGCCTTTCTGACAGTTGAATAGTTTGAACAATGGTGGTGTATCCAATGTAACTGACTTTTAAGGTATAGGTTCCCGGAGGGGCACTGATAGAATAAAATCCATATTCATTGGAAATGGTGCCGGATTTAATTTCTTCGAGTTGTAAGGTAGCTCCTATGAGAGATTCTCCATTGCGACCATCTTTAATATAACCAGAAATGCTGACCCTGGATTGGGCAAATGCCCCTATAATAAGTGTATAGAGAAATATAAAGGAAAGGATCTTTTTCATTAGGATTATTTCAATGGAGGAAGATAGAATTTGATTTGTTTATTATATAATCGAAGAGAATTTCAATAAAATTAGGTCAACTTGATTCATATTAGGAATTACAATTACATTAGTGGAATACACCAAGGATAAATGGCTGTAGGTACATGCAAGAATTTGGAAGTAAAATTTAGAAAAAAGCGTGGGGTGAAATTGCAAAAGTAGAAGCAGTGCGAGGTCAAATAACGATTCGAGTTGGTTTTGAAACCAGATAATAACTTTTTTTATAATTGTTTATCAGACGATTAAGCGAATGTTAACGGAAATATTAGTTGGAAACTTGACTACTGTTCAAATATTAAGTTATCTTTGCGTCCCGTTTGAAATGAGAGGGAACTTAAGAGGGGCAGAAATAACGGGGTTAAAAATGAAATAGAGTATCCCGATAAATAAGAGATGGGATGTTAAGCGGGAGAGGAAAGAGGGATTAGTTCTTTGAAGTGTTAGAAGGAAAAAAAGTCAGCACGACTAAGGTAAGAAGTCAATTCTAAAATAAGAGAAAAGAGACAGGAGTCGAAAGACTTCATAGAAACCGGCGCAAGCCGATAAATACAAATACTATGGAGAGTTTGATCCTGGCTCAGGATGAACGCTAGCGGCAGGCCTAATACATGCAAGTCGAACGGTAGACGGTAGTAATATCGTTGAGAGTGGCGCACGGGTGCG
>Ga0214923_10001392_pt1 | contig 34487 bp, 45 predicted proteins | sample LL1510_MetaG_FD_177993 | JGI IMG/M metagenome (GOLD analysis project Ga0214923, IMG submission 177993) | Freshwater microbial communities from Lake Lanier, Atlanta, Georgia, United States - LL-1510 | ecosystem: Environmental > Aquatic > Freshwater > Lake | place: USA: Georgia | collected...
ATGTTGTAAGGTAATGGCTTAGAGGTTTACACCCCCCTACCCAGGTGGGCCTCCTTGCCGCTCTTGCGAGCATGACAAGGAACACATAAGGGTTGAAGGTTATCAAGATCATACACGGCACCACCTTGACTGATAGGCGTGATGTGATCTACCTCTTTGGCTTGTGTTACCAAGCCGTTTGCCAAGCAACTCACGCATAAGCCTTGACTATCAGCAAGTGCAAGCAGCCGAACTTTACGCCAGCGCTGTCCATTATAGACCTCACTATTGTCTGTTCGCCTGCGCTCTTGTACCTTGCGCTCTTGTCCAGGTTTGTACCTGGCTGACCCTCGTTTGAGTGTTGGCATAGTGTGTGAGTGTACTCAATGTTTACTCAAATGAACAAACATTGAGCCAAATGTACGGTGGGAAGTATTGGTTTACAACAACTTAATACAATAACGTGCAAAGGTTCGCGCTTTTTTTGTTTTTAAAACGTTTTGTAGTTTATTCAAACGTTTTGCCATAATGTCGCACATTTCCCCCATTTTTGCAGCAATCCTTGTAATAAGTAAGGATTGAATAATAGCGCCGTACTCAACGTGCGCTCAAACATAACCTATATGGCCATAGGATTGAGTTTCTTTTTGGTGTATACCAAAGCAAAAATGGAGGAGTATAACCTCCATAACACGCCGGTGTCTATCCGGTGCCAACTTAGATTTACACTTAGCGACCTGCCTTGGGGCCTGGCAAAGCGCATGGGCCACGAAATACAGCGCATACAATTCATGCTGGATGTGAAGGCCATCCCAAAGTATTGGGCCAATGGCAAGGTGTCACACAGACACCCGAATGCGGCAGTAATCAATGGCCGTATAGATGAGATCAATAGCCGAGCAATACAATTACACGATGCATACTGTAAGGCTGGCCGCTTTCCAGATAATGAAGCGTACATGCTTGCCATTATGGATGGTAATGAAGCAAAGCGCGAAAGCGCATTCTTTGAAGATTATGCCAGGTATATAGAATATCTGGATAATAGAAAGGTATCACCAGATTTTGTTCAGCGCCAAAGGCATGTATGTGAATTGCTGCGGGTATTTCAGAAAAAGACTGGATACCAAGTTGAGTACGCTACAGTTGGGCGCACATTTGCCGAAAAGTTTTCGGCATGGGTTATAAAAACCCAGCCTCAAAGGCAGCACAATCAGGACCTAGCAAAGACCGCTATGCGATACCTGGAAACATTGAAAATCTTTTGCTCTCATGCATTTCTGGAACAATGGACCAATGAGCGTTTATTTCAGCAGATAAGCGTTCAGTTCAAACCAAACCCATTCCCTACTACATTAACCCTGGCTGAGATACAAAAACTACTCGCATTGCAGGCCGGTGATATCAAGGGTATACCGCAGATACAACGCAATGCGATCATGACAAGGGATTGGTTTATATTCGCAACACAGTCGGGTATACGTTATTCCGATTGGAGGCAAAAACGATTTGAATTAATAGATCTTATGCCAGCAGGAATGAACATACGTTTTGTACAGGAAAAGACGGACAACCCTTTGGAGGTACCGCTTTCAAGGATTGGCATTGAAATCCTACAACGCAATGATTTTCAAATGCCGATTGCATTCGGAGCCACCAGTACAGAAAAGCACCTACGCTTACTGGCTGAGGCGGCGGGCATCAAAAAGCATATCACCACCCATACTGCACGGCGTACTTTTTGCACATTGCAAGAAAAGTCCGGTGTGCCTCGATCTGTGATTATGCGGATATCTGGCCACAAGACCGAAAAGGAGTATTTGAAATATATCGGTGTATCGTTTGAGTACAATGCCGATATGATGAGAAAGGCGAATCCGGGTTGGTTTGATTTGAAGATATCAGGATAAAAAAAGCCCAACACCATTACAGCATCGGGCTTCCATATTAGCACAGTTGAATCTCCACTTACAACCCATCCATTCCCATGCCAATAAAAAATGCCCAGCTACCATGTCAGCAGCCGGGCATCAAATAAACCCCAAAAAACCGTTACAAAGATATACCTTGTTTTGGGTAGTTCAAAATTTATTACTCCGAATCTTGCGGGCTATCAATCGTATAATACGTGTATTTGTCATCCATTGAGTACCATTTGAAGTCAGCCCGCTTAAACCGCAGCTGGTTCAATACATCGTAAAGCGTGGTGTAATATTCTTTTATGTTTTTATTTGAGGCGAATATTGCGCCCACAAAAACGATCTCCGCACTTCTTTTGCCAACAACCTCGCATTCAATATCGTGCTCCCATAATAGTTTGGAAGTTTGCTCAGCATACCTTTTCCTAAGCATAGGGTACACCTTTTGTTTTAGCGCCTTCAATTTCACCAAAGCCTTATCGGCAGACTTATTGCCATTTGCTTGTTCTGCAACAATCGTACTTTGTACCTCATCAATTGAGGCGATCACATTAACAGGCAACCTTGAATCATCATAACTGATCGATTCTACCAACTCAATCAAATTTGCCTTTTTGGCTGCGGTGATAGAGTCCTTTATCCTTTGAAGGATCAACAAACCGGAATCCCTTTTTTGCTCGAATGTATTGGTACTGCTTTCAACCAAAGCAACATCTTTATTTATGCCGGATATTGTTCGATATATCATTACTACTGCAAAAACTACCGATCCAATGACAATAATGCCGCCAGGTGTTTTGTAAAAGGGTTTCATATTAAACTATTTTTTAGTATTTTTAAAATCACTCCAAGCACTTGCCTTTGGATGCGCAAAAGCCGGAGCAGTTTCCGTTGGTCATTACATTTTTCAATTGCGCCTTGCACTTTGTCATTCCTATACAAATATAGCGCTACACGCACCCTGGCGGTGCTGCTCGGATTTGGGTTTGTCATGCTTTGATTATTATAGTGTTTACCTTATACAGTAAGGCGGCGGATTATGGATTACAGATTAAAGCCACCCGCTTTTTTCAGCAGGTCATATATTTCGGCTTTTAGTTGCTGGTTTTCAGCCTTTAAGCGCTCAATTTCCTCATTTATTAACTCATTATACTGCGAATCGCTTTCGTTAACTTCGGAATCACCTGTGATATCACTTATTGGCACCGCTAAAACCTCTGCGGCTCTTTTTATCAAATTATCGGGCAATACCTCATCGTTAAAAATTCGCGAAAGCGATTCTCTAGCATTGTAACCCAATAAAGGAGCAATATCCTTCACCAAAAAGCCCTTGCTTTTTATAATTTGCTTTAGCCGTTGTCCTTGACCCTGCTTAATCATTTCGTTTTTATCAATGAATCAGCCGATTCATTGAATAGTTTTTAAAGATTCAAATGATTTGTTGAGCAAACTGTAAATCGTGTTACTTTTATCACTTTTTATTTGCTAATCCGTCACAAAGTAACTTATCTTTGTCACATCGAACCACACAAGAGGATGTTTTGCCACAAATGTAACACATCTTTTGATCCTTGCAAATGCGTGATGGTTTTTTTGGTGAATATTCCCGGCGTGTTTTTACGCACGCCGGGTTTTAAAAAAGCGAACAAAATGATTGAATATACAAAGCGTGAAAAATTACGGCAAATGGTGCAGGTGGGTGATATGCCTATTGCATACAAGCGCTACCTCGAATTGGGTGGAACGCAGCATATAAGCGCCTTGCGAAAGTTTTTGATTGGCTTTAGGCCATTCCACAAAGATGGCTGGATGATGTACCAGGCAATCATGGAAGTAGTAGAATCCCGGTTAACCAAACACCCGGTACCACAGCAAGTGCTGCGCGAATTGGAGCAACGATTGGCATTATGAGTAACAGGATGATAATGTTAACTTTTCATGTTAATGAATTAGCCTGCAAATGAGCAGGCAAAACAGAAGCGTGTTTTACAAAGATCCCGGCTGGCGCAAGGCTGGCCGGGTTTTAAAAACTCAAATCAGCGATGGGAAACTTAACATTTGACGAGATTTTGACCCTAAGGGAACTTTTGAATGATTTCTTGCTGCAATCGAAAATAAGCGAACATTCAACCGAATTTATTGGTGGCAATGTTCAAATAATGATAGCGAACATGCCTAACATTAGGTCTATCCTTCAAAAAGTTGAAACCCGAATAAATACGCCAAGCATGGTATTGTAGGTTCGATTCCTACAGTTGGCACACGATCTTCGGCGCTAGGCCATTTTTGATCTTATGAAGTAAGTCGCGTGTGGCCCCGAGCAAGGTCGGGGCAGTTTTTCAAAACCATTTTCAAACATAAATACCAGGCTATATCCATTCATAGCCCAGCCAATACCATGTCAATTCAAACAAAAACGGGCCGCGTAGCCAAAGTGAACAGCCACCTTGTAAACAACAAATTAAGGGAAATGAATCTTCCTGAAACCCAACGCTGGGCTATTTATAACCTAGTCGAATCGGCGGCAAAGCAAGCCTTTGCGGATGGTTATACCGCCGCCGCAAAGGAGCTGGACGAATGCACAAAAATTTTGGGCCGAAGTAATCAACAAGTACTTAGCATCCTCACTCACAAATTCAATTTTTAATCATGCAAACAGACTTCTACAAAAGCATTGTATACCTGCGCCAAAAGCAAAAAGAGCACATGCTTGCCGCTAAAAACCCGATCAGGCGCGATGCCTTACGCATAGAGATCAAGCAGTGTGCAATGGTCGCCGATGACCACGCAGCCGCTTTAGCAGAGCAATTTGTCGATGGCGTACCCGACAAGCATACCCTACTTCTTTACTCCACTTATGATCGAATGCGTGAGGCATTTCATCAATTTATGCGCACAAAATCTTTACCGGATCGTGATGCATTACGTGCCGCCGAAAAGGCAATGGATGCAGTGTTGAAGGAACTTAAAGAAGCCTAATTATGGCAAGGATTAGAACAATCAAACCATCATTCTGGACCTCAGAACAAATCGTCGAGTGCTCGACGAATGCTCGATTACTGTTCATTGGGATCTGGAACTTCGCCGATGACGGCGGAGTGATCCCTGCAAGCGTAAAATCGCTGAAAATGCAGATTTTCCCAGGCGACGATTTTAGCGCCTCGGACATTCAGCAATGGGTAAATGAGTTAATTGAAACAGAATTACTCATTGAGTATCAAGTAGATGGAAAATTGTATTGGGCTGTGTCGGGATGGCACCACCAAAAAATTGACCGTCCATCCAAACTTTATCCTGCCCCGAATTTAACTAAATTCGTCGATCGCTCGATGAATGATCCGCGAACACTCGACGGACGCCACCCCCCGGAAGGGAGGGGAAAGGAAGGGAAAGGAAAGGAAAGGAAGGGAGAGGAAAAGAGCGCGCTCGCCGAATTTGAAATTTCAACTTCTGAAAAAAATCAAAAACCCGTACTGCCCTCCCCTGATGACCAGCGGGCAACGGCCCCGGCTGATGACCAGTCCGGTGATTTTGAAAAAGTGGTTTCAGCAATTCGGCAATGGTGCCGCGACGATCAGTTTCGGCAGCTCGGCGCATGGCGCGACCAGTGCCGGTACGATCCAGCCACCCACGGCGCGGTCAACGACGAGGTTACCAAGTTCGCGGCTTACTGGCTGGCTTGCAACGACGAGGCCAAGGCACGGCGACTTGCCAAAACCCCGGTTGAGTTTTTCCGCAAGCATTTTCCCAAGTGGCTTGCCGATGCAAAAACCTACAACAAGCCCAGTAAGTCCACCCGCCCCGCTTTTTCCGGCAGCAGCCAGCCTAATCGGCAATTGCCCGCAGTAGTTGGCTTCGAAGCCGCCCGAAATCACGTACTGGTAGCCCACAGCGGCTTTGCCAAAGAGTTTTCCGACAAAGACCTGGCGTGGATCGCCCAGGCAAAGGATGAAAGTGAAATGCGCGAACGTGCAGCCGAAAAAGCCAAGCAGAAAACCGCGCAAATGAAATTCAAAGTACCTCCTAACGGGGAAACTAGCCTTGCAGCAAGCATGGCAGGAATTCCAATCAAGCCAGAAGCATGAAAGTCAAACTCACGATCGACACGGCACAAATGTCAAGCCTGCTCAACAGCATTCTTGAAACCTTGCGCAGCCAGCCTTGCATCGAAGGGCTTGAAGTCGAAACCCTGGTGCTCATGGATTGGCACCAGCGCAACTTCATAAAAGTTCGCTTTGCTCCCCTACCCTGCAAAATATCCCTCAAACCGCACGAGGCGCTAAGCCTGCGCAGATTGCTTTTTGGGATTGATCTGAACGAACCGGTATTGGATATTTTCCGCAATGAGATTTGCGGAGAAATTCAAAAACAAATTCCAAACCTCATCTAAAAACCGCCGCAGGGCTGCACAGAAGCCACACAGGCTCAATTTTGCCACCCTTTCGGCTATACTCGGACATCACGACATGAGAAAGTTCATTAGAAACGATTTGAGAGCGTTTTTTCCGCCCGAATCAGAAAGCGATCTCCAAGCCCGCTGTGTAGCTTGGTTCGACAAAAAGTATCCCGGATGTACCCAATTGCTCTTTGCCATCCCCAACGGTGGCCACCGCAACAAATCTACTGCCGGGATCTTGAAAAGCGAAGGCGTTCGTCGCGGCGTGGCTGATCTGTTTTTGGCCATTCCGATCATGGGAACGCATGGGGTTTTTATTGAGATGAAGTTCAAGAAAGGCAAGCAATCGCCTGAGCAAATTGAATTTCAAACGCAAGTGGAAGCAATGGGATTTAAGTACATCGTAACGAGGAGTGAGGACGATTTTAAAACCGCTATAACTGATTACTTATCATGAGTTTACAAGCAAAAGCAGTGTTTCAGTTGAGCGAAACTGAAACCTTGAAACAACTCGCCGCATTCATGGTGGATGAGTTAGAACACAGAGGGCTTGTCCTCAAATCTCGGGCAGAAGATGCACTGATTGAGGTGGCCGATATTCGCGCCAAACTTGGTCGCCGCCCAGGTCAAAGCATGGCCCCCAAAACCTTCGAGAAGTTGTTTCTCGAAACCGGACTACTAACAATCGTGGATCCAGCAAAAACACCAAATCGCGCAAAACGCTACTGCTTACGATCCGAAGTTGATCGGGTTTTGAAGCAAGCCGAACGTGGCGGTTTGCCGGTGGTGGCTTACGAATAATCCTCCCCTATTCACCCGCAATTCATCCTGCAATTTTTCCGGTTATGGCCCAATGAAAACCCGGAACAAGCGCAGCAATTTTCAAACGCGATTTTCTTGTAAAATCCCCATTAATGGAAGATTTACGGAAAATCTAAGGAAAGTAAAAGAATGAAAAATCAAGTTATTAATCCACAAAAAAACAGCCGCAGTATTGATCGGCACGTGCTATTTGCCGAGCGGCTTATGCTCGGCGTGGCCGTGGTGATCACTTCGGCTGGCTTCTTGGTCTGGGGCTACAATGCCGCAGGCCAATACACCGAATCATTTACTGTTAAGGCAGCATTTGGCATTTTAGCCGCTTTTATGTCGGCCATGGTTACCGACTTTGCATTTAGAAATTTTTTGGAGGAGGTAATCTTCCAAATGTTGGTTGTTTTTTACCCAAAGGCCGAATCACACATCGAAAAACCAGGCTATATCAAAGCCATGGCATTTTTTCGCTGGGTAATTTTGGCTGCTATCGTGAGTTTACTGTTTTATGCCGATTTCATTTCGGTATACACGGTAAAAGATCCCATTGCAGCAGCAAGCAAACAAAAGCCTGTTGTTGATCCAGCCAAAGTAAGTGCCGAGGCGGCAAGTACTATGAACGAGCAGATCAAGCCACTAAAACAGCAGATCAGTGCCCTCAAAGCGGAAATTAAACAGGAGGAGAGTAGGGTAGAACGCCAAAATGCCAGCCTGGTGAAGTTGGTAAGCCAAGGGAACAATTGGGCACCCTCGCAACTGGCTGCAAAAAAAGCCAATGCGACCAAAGTGAAACGTGCCAACCTCACCAAATTGGAGGATGCGTATACATCTGCCTTAAGTGGTAACAGCACAGCCCTGGCCACAATCAACAATCAGGCAATCACTACAAGCCTGGTAACAATTAAGGAAAACAACGATCAAAAAGCCGCTATGTCCAATTTATTCCAACTTTTTGGCGTAGGCAGCAAAATTATGACGGTCCTTTTTAGGATGTTCCTAGTGGTATCGTTCCTAAGTAAAAACCCCAACCTCGATGCCAATGGCGATGGCACTGTTGATGGCGAAGATGTTACCGCCGCTGCGTCCGGGGCTTTCAGGTAAGCCCTACACCAACGGACGCAGCACCGCAAGCCGATGGGGTAGGGCAGGCTCCAACTATCAATATCAATCAAGTACAGGCAGAAATTGACGCGCTATTGATTGCATTCAACTATGCCGATGATCCAACACAAAAAACGCAAATAAGCGCCGAATTAAAAGCGCTACAAATATCACTGGAATATGCATAAGAGCACAGCAGAACTGCAAGCAGAAATAGAAGTACTGGAAAACGGAATGGCGCAATCAAGCGCAACACCGGACCGTATCAGGATCTACCAAAATACCATTGCCAAAATTAAAGCGATCATCCAGCAGCGCCAGGCAGCCGCACAATCAACAGCCGCAAGCAAACCGGCAGATGTGCCGGTTTATCGGCAAACCGGGCCAACCAATATCAAGATAGATGTAACGCCAGGGCCAAAGCCCGGAATGACAATCGACTTGCACGAGCAACGTGCTCAGCACATGCCAAAGGTTGAGTTTGAGGTATCCGCTAATTTATCTGCCACTCGCCCAACCGTAACAATCAATTGGAGCGACGGCACCCAAAGCACGCATACCGAAGGCGATGCCCGCTCTAAATTCACCTCTATTTTGCGTGATTTGAACAATAGCAACCTGGCAGAACAAGGACGTTTTGACCAAATTCCCACCTATCGCACCTACGACCGCGCAAAAGCCTATTACAAAGCACTTGCAGCGTTTTGGGGCCATAGTCCAACAGCCCGAGAATTAGAGATAATCCCCCTTTCAATGCGAAAAGCGACAATCTTCAATATGATTGTTGCTGACTGCACTAATCCGCCCGACATATAATAATCTCACACACATAAAATCTCCCCCCTCCTTCATGACAACAATTGTTGAGCAAAAAACAAGCACTTCCATTACCGATGTAAACAGCGGTAAAACCCAAAAAGCCAAACTTATTTTCGGCGATTACCCAGGTGAACCACCCAAACACAGATTTAAATTCATAATCCAAGCAAAGGGTATTTGGCAGGAAATCAGCCTTACACCTGAACAGGTAAGAACACTTTTTCAAGCCTGGAGCGAAGCATTGAGCATCTAAGCAACATTCACCAGGGCCGGTGCAATATCCGGCCCACATTTTCAAATCATCATGAAAAAAGAATACACCTACAAGTTTGCATTTTACTGTTTTTTGTTGGCCGGATTGCTCATTTTATTCGCAGTAGTTACATCCTGCACACGCAAGGTCGCAACAGTAACAACAGCGACGCCAGCAATGGTGCCCGCTCATCCAAAAGAGCCAGAATGGTTCAATAAACTATCTAAAACTGCACCCAGTGAGAAAGAAAATCATTAAAGAATTTGATACCGAACTCAAAATGCGGCGTAAGGTTTGGCCAAAAATTTACGGCGAAGTTGACCGCTTTGTAAAAATTGAGCACCAAGAGCGATACGATATTCTGCAAATTGCAAAGCGAGTTTTTGAGCAAATGACCGATGCTGATTTTGCCAAGTTTTCAATCAATCGGCAGGCACCGCCGAATAGCGAACCTACACTTTTTTAAAACATGAAATCAAGACCAATGCTATTCAGCGGCCCAATGGTTCGCGCCATTTTGGAAGGCCTGATGAAGATTTTGACCTGATTACAGGTGAATTAATTGTTAGGTTCCTTGAAAAAACGGAGATTCTTAAGCAGATCCGTACTCTTGATATCAGGCATAAAATAGAAACCGGATCGTTCTTTTTGCCACAAGAAATGCGTGTTAAAATTGCTAATATTCTGTTGGGTGCAAATGATACGCAGGACAACACAGAGCAAAGACCAAATCACATAACTGGTTAAAAATGAAAACATGAATGTAAAATAGTATAGCAAAACCTGCCACTCTCAAGGGTGATACTGCGCAACGCACTTCATAATGAACCAAGTGCCAGAAACTGAGTGGGGGCTACTACCCAGATATTTGCGTCTTTCATGTTTTCTTATAAAAAGCGCCGCGCCAGTACCATCGTACAGCGCGGCGTTTGCATTTACCCGCCTTAGGTATTTCTTTAGTTGCGCCGCTTAGGCGCACTGCTCAAATACGTATTCACCCGCTCACGTAGCGTAGCAAGTTCCACGCTAAGGATTTCTTTTTGAGTAATACACTCTTTCACCTCATTATTTACCTGGGCAATTTTTCCTTCCAGTGCGGCTTTTGTGTTCAAGGCCTCCTGCTTTACGTCTTGCATCATACTATACAATACAAAACAGGCCGCCAGCAGCAGCATAACCTGAAAGGGCTGTTTACGCAGCGATTCTAGTATAACTTTGAAAAATTCAGTCATCACATCAAATTGTTGTGGTGGCGTAGTTCCAGGCATGACGTAGTTTTTATGCCATTAACGCAAAATTCACGCCATTTATCCCGGTTTTATCGCCACTATGTTGACAAATAATTAGTTACACAATCGTAAAGGTAACACCCGAATTGAGCGCTACTAGATTATCCTTTACCACCTGTTCCACGGCATTTTGCCATTTGGCAGTATCACCGGTACCGGTACCGGTTTTGGCATCTACCTGGCTTTTTGTTATGCGCATTATAAAGTTTGCGCTGGTAATGGTTGTACTACCCGTGGGTACCACTCGCAGATTTACAACAATGTCGCCAGTTCGCTGAAAATACTGCGGATCACAGTAAGTGTCAGGCGTTGTGAATTTTTCAATTGATCCACTTTCGTAGATTACGTCCCCGCTTGAAGTTATCATGTTAATAGCCTCCTATGTTTAGATACAGGTTGAAATAGGTGTTCTGCGGTAGTGCCGTACCCCTATTTTTAATTTTGAATGATCCTGCCGCCAGTGAGGTGCAGTAAAATGATGCCATATTGGCCCGATATGTATCATTGCCATCCAGCACAGGAATACAAGTTGCTGTAAAGGCGGTACCAAGCGTAACCGTAAGAATATCGCCATTTAAGGCGGGTGCAGTTCCGGTCGTAAGTCCAATAATGATAAAGTTACTATGGCCACTTGATGATAGAGTAGGGGAAGTTCCCGCGCCCGTGCCTGCAACAAGTGTGACGCCAGTGCTTTGATTTTGAAAAACATTACTCATGGTGCGACCGCTCACATCCAGCGCATGTAAGGGGGCATCTTTATTAATACCGACCCGCGCCGCAGAGTCGTTAGTAATGATAAGACCTTGATTTACCGTTCCACCTGGCAGCGATGCACCAGGCGTAATCTTAAACTTGTCACTGTCCGAATTATCAAGACCCATCGCCGTGGTGACGACCGTACTTATGGTAAACTGAATAGTCGGATCACCCGCATTGGATGTGGCGCCAGATCCGCCCACCGAAATCGCTTCAATAGCATTTGCCGCCGATGTATTACTGACATTGATTAACGAGTTAATCATGTTATTGCTCACATTGGCGCTGCAACGAATAAACTCCGTAGCATTCGATAAAGCCCCTGCAAATACATTGATATAAGCCGCAGAGGTTCCTGTACCGATCACCAGCCGTTTATTGGTATTGTCCCAAGTAAATGCGCTGTCGTCATTAAGCGCCGAAACGTCCGATGCAAAAGGGATGCGTGTAGCGGTAAGTGAGCCAGTAAGCCCGAAAATGTGAAGTATTCCAGCGCATTGGCCGCTGCATTGGTGCGCAATAATTGCAATGAAGTACCCAACGCAGTAAGGCCTGTGCCGCCTTTTGCAACCCCAAGTGTACCGCCAATATTATTCAGCGTTAAGTTTGCCTCATTTACATCTACGCTGAATGCTTGCAAGGCAGCGCCCGTTGGAGTACCTCCAAGCGTTACCTTAGTTGATCCAGCCGTTACGTTTGATGGAGTTCCTGTAATACCCGTAAATGTAAAATACTCTAGTGCTGTACCTGCTGCATTGGTACGCAGTAATTGCAGTGAAGTACCTAACGCAGTAAGGCCTGTGCCGCCTTTTGCAACCCCAAGTGTACCGCCAATATTATTCAGCGTTAAGTTTGCCTCATTCACATCAATAGTGAATGCTTGTAATGCAGCGCCCGTTGGAGTACCACCCAGCGTTACCTTAGTGGATCCTGCCGTTACGTTTGATGGAGTTCCGGTAATACCCGTAAATGTAAAATACTCTAGTGCTGTACCTGCTGCATTGGTACGCAGTAATTGCAGTGAAGTACCTAACGCAGTAAGGCCTGTGCCGCCTTTTGCAACCCCAAGTGTACCGCCAATATTATTCAGGGTTAAGTTTGCCTCATTCACATCAATAGTGAATGCTTGTAATGCAGCGCCCGTTGGAGTACCACCCAGCGTTACCTTAGTGGATCCTGCCGTTACGTTTGCTGGTGTAACAGTAGTTGGCGCAGAAGCCTTCCAGTCATTTGTACTAGCATCCCAGGTAAGTACGTGGCCATTTGTAACCCCATCATAAGCCTCCCACTTTACGCTAGTCCTGTTAAATCGAAGCACGCTTCCCTTAGTCGTAGTAGGCAAAGAGAACGCATACGCAATCGGCTTTTTGATCAAATACGACCCTTGCGGATAATTAGCCGTAAGCGTACCACTCACCGCAATTGCTGTAGCGCCAGCCGTAGGTCCGGCCGTAATGGTCAGGCTATCAAATTGGCCGGTTACCGGGTTCACAATGGTAATGATATCATTGATCGCGTAATCATTACCCGTAAGCGCTGTCACTACTGGCAGACTGGTAATACTTCCCGTGGCCACCGGTGCGCTCAGTGCGTTGTTACTCACAGGATACAGTACCGCAGGTGGGGGAGAGCTGCCAAATCCGGGATTTCCACTGGTCACCGGTGGAGTGTTGCCCGTAGTAGGGTTTCCGTTCCCGGCAAATATTGGGATGTTATTATTCCCCAATTGTATCACTTTCACCGGCGTACTATTCACGCCACCGGTGCCGTAATTGATCTCATAGAAATCACCGGCTAATTCATCATCACTTGCCCGCCAGGTGCCGCCCTGGAAAAGCCAACTCACACCGTCTGTAACGAATTTTCGATACAGCACAATGCTACCATAGGCCACCGTGCTCATTTTCCGAATTGGCGTATATTGACCGCGCAAAATAGTGATGGCTAGTAGATCGCTCAGTTTTTTGTTCTTCGCTTCTGATCCTATGCCCCAATTCCCCGTTACCACCCAGTTGCTACCCACTTTGCGCCGCACCCGGCCCACGCTGTTGGTGCTGGTTCCCGTGCCAATGCGGGTATCATACGTTTCTATGATGTTATTACCTGCATCACCGGTGGCGGTGTATTGCGTAATATCCTCCTTTGCATCCGGCGTACCCTGGTCGTACAACTCCAGCCAAATGTTGGGGATTTGGTGCCACACATTGATCACACTTGTAGCGATGGTGCCAGCCTCCCAGGCCTTTTCAATCGCATGTAATTCAAGGGTGAATAAGTTATCCCCGCCATCCTGCACAAGCGGCTGCGTAAGTATGTTAATGCTGGTGCTCAGGCCTACGTTACTATTGGGAATCGGATTGATAATTACATGCAAGTAAAAATACCCCGCCGTTGCACTCCACTGGCCAGCAGTATAGTTTATCTTGTTCCCTGGAATATCTTTCGTATAGGTATTCACCCAATACCGCAGCCCAATGCGTATTTGCACCCGAAACACAGCATACACCATGTTGTTCTGGTTTCCGGAGTAGGATGCATTGATTACCTGAATGCTCAAATCGCCCGTGGCTTTGATTACACTATTCCCGCCACTGCTATCAATCTCCTGCGTAAATGATCCGCCAGGGAACGATCCACCGTAAGGATTGCTCACAATCGTACCCAACTGGTACATATTGCGCCGGTTGAACACATTGTAATTGACAATCACCTTTTTCAGGGCTGGGTAATAATCCCAGGTACCACCCTGGCCACTATTTCTGGCGCCGCTTTCCGTGCGGTTCAATGTATTTTGTGATCCGTAAGCGGAAAAAGTCAGGTACGATCCAGTCTTTGCGTATTTCCTGCCCACATAGTTGCTCGTGCGGTAACTTGGCTGCTCTATCCAGTACACACCATCCACCATCATAATACGGGCATCAAATGCCGTAAGTATGTTATCCAGCACATCATAGCAACTCAGCACGTCTTTTTCAGTACCGCCACTCGTGTGAAAATCATAAAAAGCAATATGGTCCACGCCGTACACATTCAGCGGATCGGTAGCATTGGCCGGTGTTACATTTTCATCCCACCAATCTACCGACGTTCTGAAAAACTCATCACCACTGGCATACAGCGCCGAAGATGGTATTTTCGTAAGGCAGTTTTTAATATGTTCTACGAAAGTTTTCGTACCAGTGTACAAAGTGCCCGCATCGTAATACGGCACGTTTTTGAGCGCACCAAGGCCGCATATTGCTTTTATGGTGAATTGATATGGGTAGTTCGCATCCTCTTGTTCGGTATTATCGGCAATAATCACCCCGGTCCAGAATAGGGTAGGGGAGGATGCGCCCGTAGTAACTTTCAGCGTAAATTGATCCTCTTTACTCGTACGTAGATCGGCAATGATCTGTGCATGCGTAGAGTTTTCAATCAGCATGTCAAAAGTTAACTCACCGCCCATAATCCGAGTAGTCTTTTTCTCAGCCTGGCCCGATATGCGCTGCTCAAAAAGCCTGCTGCTTACATTGAAAGTCGTAGCAGTTCCCGAAAATGTAGAATCCCATATTTCCAGCGTGTATACTACGCCTTTGAGGCTTGGTGCCGTGCATGTAAATCGTTTTGCCATCCTACCTTCCTGTTACACGGTTTTTGCGCTTTTGCGCATTTTCAATCAATATAAGCAGATCATTACCACTTATGCGTATTTCGTGGCTCAGTTCCACCGATCCGCCACCCATCATTTCCTGCAATTTATTGAGCGGTGCAATAACCTCCGGATTGTTGCTGGCTCCGGCATATTCGCCTACCATTGCGATGGTAGGCCCGCTTACCAAACCACCTTTGGCCATGGCCGGAATTTTCAAGGCCCCTAACAACTTGTTGAATAGGGTGCCCGCCGCAGCGCCCGCAATACCGCCCGCAATCACATTAAAAGGAAATGGCACCGTAGTAAGCGCTTTGCTTACAGCTGCAGCAACACCTTGCATGATATAACTACGCACCACTTTTGCACCGCCCGCCAAAGCGGCTTTACCCAACTCCTTAAAACTGCTGCCGCCTTTTTCTGCATAATCCTGCGCACTCATAGTTGCAGCCAGCGCGGCCTTTGTCATTACATCACCGCTGGCCTGTATTTCAGCGCTGGCAAGTTTCCATGCTTCTGAAAAGTTGATACTTCCTTTTTGAAAAAGCGCGTCCAATTGCTCCATGGGTTCCTTTACCCCATTGATTGCCAATTGAATATCAAACATTGCGCTTTTTACCTTATCAGCATAGCCCTTTACCGTGCTATCGCTCATCTTCACCGATGGCAATGCCTTATACTGGTCGTTGCTAGTACGCAATTGTGAGCCAAATGGTATCACTGGTGTTGCATTGCGCTGCTTTGCCTCCTCCTCTAACTGATTGATCAGCAACAACTGCTCAATATCTGCCTCCAGGCTTTTATTTACCTCTTTTTCGAGTTTCAGCCGCTCGCGCTTTGCTTTTGCCAGTTCCTTTTCTGAAAGTACGTGCTTATCCGTTTTTGCCGTCAGGTCCACTAGGCTATCTTTCCCGGCCTCGTAGGCATCGCGGGCATCATATTCGGCTTTCAGTGTGAGGTCTATTGCCCGCGCCTGGGTGCCAAAAGCCTTATCGAATTGTGCTGCGGTGGTATTTGCTTCCTGCCCAAGTTGCTCTATCTGCTTTTGCAATTTTGCCATCACGGCAGCCCGCACACCACCGGCCTTAATCATTTCACCCGTATTCACCTGGGTACTTTCGCCCACCGTCACCGATCCACCACCTTGCAACTGTTGCACACGCAAAATCATTTGCGCCTGCTTTTCGTATATAGCAGTCACCGCCGCCACTTTTTGCCGCTCAGCCACACCACGCAGTATACTGGCATTCAGTCCATTCTGAATCTCGGTAAGTTGCGCTACGGTCGCCTTTTCCAAGTCAATGCCGCGCAAATAAGTAGGGTAGTTATTCTGGAGCAATTTCATCGCATCCAGTTTCTGCATCCTAGTACTGGTATCGCTTTTCAGCACGGCAAAAGAGGCCGCTACCTCGCCGCGCTCCTTGGCGGTATCTTCAATGATGTTTTTTTGCGCTTTGTTAAATTCGCTAGAGGCAAATTCCGCCGCATCAAACTGATTGGCCATGGCATATATACCAATGCCCAGTACCGCCACCACACCCGTTACCGCAATTGCTGCCGCGCTGAAAGCCGCAATAGTGCGCAATACGCCACCAAAATAGGTAGCCGATTGAATTACGCTACCTGATAATGCTCCAAATGCACTTACCATACCTTGCATGCCGCCTACTACCTCAGAGGCCAGCAACTTGATGGCACCCATGCCCTTAAACAGCGGGCCAATGGCCACCGCTGCTAAACCTGTATATACAATAAATTGCTTGGTACCATCGCTCAGGCTTGCAAATCCCTCGGACATAGTACCCACCGCCGCACTGAATTTTTCGGAAAGCCCCACCAGGTCAATTGCCTTGGCAATATCCATCCCGATTTTGCCCATACTTTCCTTAATGCTACTGGCCATGTTCACCAGGGCATTATTAATGCCACCGGTGGCGCGCGGTATTTTAGAAAGTTCCTCTGTGAGTTTTGATACAAATTCCTTTCCACTTAGCCCTAGTTTCCGGATTCCTTCTGCATCAGCAGTGCCAAACGCTTTTACCATGGCCGCGCTTACGCTGGGCATGTTTTCTTTGAGAATCATCAGATCCTCATTCAGTACCTTGCCCTTACCTGTAATTTGCGCAAGTTGCACCGTAACACGATCCAGGCTAGTAGGATCGCCACCCGATACCGATACGGCATTTCCAAACTCCTGCAAAGTTTTCCGAGCCTGCTCAGCCGAAAAACCCACGCCCTGCAACCGAAGCGAGCCCTTTACTGCCTGATCAAAGTCCAGTCCTGGCGCAAGGGCTATTTTGCGCAGCGCATCTAGTTCCGTTTTAGCATCGCCTACGCTGCGCCCAGCCGCGCCCATGGTAGTTTGCAAACTAAGCGACATTTGCTCTATATCGCCCCCAGCCTTTACTGCCCCTAAACCAAAAGCACCAATCGAAAGGCTAAGCGTTTGGCTCAGTTCATTACCCGCACGAGCAAGTTTGGCCCCGCTACTGCGAAACTCGCGCTCCGCTTGCCGGAGGCCTTTTTGCAAATCGGCTATCGACGTTCCGATTGCAACATTTAAACTTGCTATTGTTGCCATTCGCTTTGCATTTTTTGAAAGATCAAATCTGCCTCCTCCCCAAACTTTTCGTACTCCTCTTTGGTTATTTCCGGGAAATCAACAAGCTTTTTTACATCATCTATCCATGGGAGTGGTACAATATCCTCCGGTGTCACTTTAGCGCCTTTTCCTGCTGCTGTGATATATGCTATAAGCCGCGTTTGCTCCCAACTGCGACGGTATTCGTTTTGTCGTATATCTGCCCATCCTTTATAGGCATTGAAAAAGAAGCGTGGCGTTGAGCAGTAAAAGCGATGATCATCCCATCCCATTGCGCCGGCCATGGCTACCCATCGCTGCCATTTTACGCCTGCGGTTTCACCCCCTGCCGCCCCTTCTTTGCTGTATCTGCTTTTTCATCGCTACCCGATTCCAATCGGGCTGTTGTAAAATCATTCAGCGCTTGCGCTACCAGCGCCTCAGCGCGTTTCATTGCGCCTGGATCTTTATCGAATGCAATTTTGATTTCTTGCAGTGTTAAATCTGTATCCTTCCCAGTTGCGTACTGGCCATTTTTGATGCCGCTGAGCGTGAATGCTGGCAGCACACGCAGCATATCCAAGGGTTCCGGATTACCATCGAGTATTTTATCAATGTTTACTCCGAGTTCTTCCTCGGCGTACAGCATTGCGTAGAATCCAAATAAAAACGGGTATTTTACCCCGTCAATCGTCAATGTTTTCAACATGGCCATAAATTTTGTATTTGGTAAAAAGGCGCAGGACAGATCCCGCGCCTTTCTTAAACCGGTTTTTGCAATGGATTAAATCTAAGTTGTTGCTTTGGTCAATGCACCGTTTCCTTTCAGTTCAAAGGAGAACGTAACGTTCTCCTGACTGCCGGAGCTGTCGGCGCTCAAAGAGGTCACATAAGCACTTCCGGAGTACTTTTCATCACCGGTCACACCGGTTTGAAATACACAGGCTAAGGCCGTTCCAGCATCCCATGCCGTGTACAATTGTTTCCAGCCATTGGTAGCATCGAGGGCTAGATTTCCGGTACCACTCAGTGTCCAGCTTTTACGTGCTGGTAGCGCATCCTCCCAATCACCCGAATCTTTACAGGTGATATCACGGGTGTCGCGTTTCAAGTTTAGACTTGCGTTTACCTGGCAGGTAATTTTTGCAGGTGTAGCGCCAGTATAGATGGCCATAAGGCCTGAAATGACTGTTCCTGTAGTTGCCATTTTAAAGCGTTTATATTGTTTACAGTATAGTATCAGGCCATTGACACCCTTTATTTTTTACTTTTCCTTTTCAGGCACAATCGGCGTTTTGCTTGCTGCCGATGCTTGCAGTTGTTGTGGAGGCACACATCCCATATATCCAGTAGGATCTATACGGGCTGGCGTTTCATCCGGTACCCGCTTTGCGGTTCCGGCATCAATCAATGCCTGACCATCGCTATCCGTTACCTGGATCACTGATCCGATTGGGAAAATGGCAGGCTCATTATCGATTTCTTTGAGCAATTGAACTTTCATGCTATACGATTTTATTTTCGTTTTCAAACTTTTGTGAAATGCGCCTCCATTCGCGCTCCATCAACTTGTATACTCGATCTTTGGACCTTTCTACCGTAGCGCGGTAAAATGGCCTTGATCCGCTTTTTGCCGTGCCATTTTCCACCATGTTCAAGTAGTAACCATCCGTGCGCTTGCCTTGTCCGAACGATCCAGTGGCCCTGCGTGCCAGTTTTGCACCTACGAACACCTTTGTATTGGCCCTATTGAACGGCAGTACTTGCAAACTCATTCCCAGGTTACCTGGGTAATAAGTCGCTACCACTCGGCCCGATCCTTTAGGCGCGCGCATCCGCTTGGCTACTTTTGCCGTACTGTAGCGCTTATGCACCTTTTTACCGCGTGGCGCGGCGGCTTCCAGGCTGCTTGCCATATAGGCACCGCCCAGTGAGGCAACACGTTTGCGCTCCCCCGCTACTAGGTTGCCATACTTACGCAGTTTGGCAACGATGATTTCAATTTCTTGCTCCGGTGTCATCGTACTACGCTTACTCTATATCGTGCCTCGCGGCAAATGAACTCTCCTTTTTCATCCGTAGTATCACTACCGCCATGGTATTCAATTTGCTTCACGGTTATGCCTTCAGTCGTTCCTCGGGTAAAATCCAATTCATTCCTGATCGCCGTATCAATCGCATCCAACTGGTCGTAATCCTCACCCCATATATTGAGGGTCACATCATAATTGTCGTAGGTCGCTCTATCTATTTTTGTCGCATCGCCCGGCGTTATAGTGCAGGAAAATGCGACCGCAGGTTTATCGCTCAGTTGCGGTATCCAAATAGGATGAAACCGCCCATTAATCAAGGCATTCACCGTGGCATTGTTTATCAGTCGATTACGCAAATATTTACCAACCATGTTTTTTACCTCAAAAAGCCCACACCAACTGCACCCGAACGTATGGCCACGCGCGGGGCAGCGGGCGCAGAGAATGAAAAAAATCAAATTCTACTTTCACACTGGAGTTGCAGGTATTGCCTGCGGCCAATTTCCCCAATGTTGCGTATATCATAATCAACACCCTTATAGGTGACTTTATGCTTGGCAGTGATGCCGGCGCGGTACCTGATCGTGTAATCCACCCGGGTAATGCTCGTTTGTTGATCGGCAATATATGTTTCACTATTGCCGGTACTCGGAAACTCTACCTTAGCCATACAGGTATGCACGCAAGTCCAGGTAATTATTTCGGCACCACTCAGACTGAGCGTTGTCGATGCCTCATATATTTCAATGCGGCGATTCAGGTCCCCAATCAATACTTTTGCCTTTGCCATCACGCACTAAATTTAAACCAGCCAGCCAACAGCATTTCGCTGGCGCGTGGTAGCCTTACAACGTTATCCTCTCGATTCTGATCCATATCACCCACCATCAGCAGGATCGCCTGCTTGATTGGTTGTGGTATGAATGCCGGGCCATCGCCGAAGCCTGCCTGGTATTCAATCACTACGCTGTTGGGTAGCGATTGCGACTTGGGCCATGACTGATTGTGTTTAGGTATCACAAAGGCTGTTTGCCGTACAATACCCGTGGTGTACAGCGTATTACTCCAAGTTTGCTCCGCTCCGTTATCATCAATGTACTTCACGCTGGTAATACTTATTACTGGCGATATGCGCAGATTGATACCTATATTGTCATCGGCTGGAAAGCCAGCGTGGTATTCCTTGATTGTTTGCGTAAGTAGTGCTACGCCGTACATTTTTTCAATATAGGATGCAGCAGCCTGCACATAGGATTGGATAACAAGATCCTCGCTGGTAATATCATCCAGCCGCAAATGCGTGCGTACCATCTCCATTGTGATGGGTAGGTCGGCATTTGCAGTAGTTACCTGGTATCCTTGATATGTATCAGCCATTGTTTTTATTTGGGGGCATTGCTGCCGGGTGCGTCATCTTCTTGTTCGGGCAGTTCTACTTGCCGGGCATTGGGCTTACTGGCCACCTCCACAATCATCAATACCTGACCGGGTGCAATGGCATTATGTACCTGCGTTACATTAGTCACAGCATCAGCCACCGTGGCCATCGCCTCAAATCCGATTTTGCCAGTGCTGCGTGCCAAATCTGCCAGTTCAAGCAGCGTGCGCAGGTTTTCTTTCGTGATAACCATTACAGATTGAAGGCCTTTTTGGTGACATTTATGGCGCTATCGGCATATAAGCGCGACCTTGATTGAAGTCGCACAATATTGGCCGCTTGCGCTTTTGTGATGCTCACTTTTTCTACCACCGGTGGCGTAGTCGTGCCAGAGGGGTACCGCGCTGCAATAAAGGCTTTATCGGCTGGGCTGATTACTTGCCCGCCCGGTATTGCCACCTTATCACAGGTCCAACTGGAGGGAATAGGGTAGTGCATAATGCTGAATGCATCATGCTCGGTTGTAATCACCTGGCCCACCGTGTAAGGTGTCAACACGTTGAATTGGATTGTTTCGAGATTCCAATTGTTTGGCGGCCCGCTCAAGTCTTTCACAACTTGCGCCTGGTTCCAGCAAATAGCCTTGGTGGGATTTTGATGCTCGTGTAGCAATCCGAGTGCGTGGCCAGCCTCATGATCATTGGCGGCTTGCTCTACCCATCCAATATTCATGGTGGGTTCGTTTTGTGGAATACTCTGGCAATCAATACCGACATAACTCCAGGAGCCATCCGATTCATCAAATTTCACACGGATATTATAGGGACCTGCCGATGGATAGGAAAAGGTAAGATTCACCGGTACAGATTTCCAGTGCTCAAATGCGAGTTTTACCATTTGTTTTTGGCTATTCGTACCGCCCCATGGAAAGCCAATTTTCAGTTCTGCGCTTTGTGGCCACCATTTATTGATATAGCCCATTGCCCGATCATTCACGCCACCCGATACTGCGGGTAATGTGCTGATCGTTTTGCAAAAATGTGCAGTGGTATCGTTTTGAGTGGGCGCGGTATTGGTACATGCGGTAACACCAAGGCTTGCGCCTACAATAAGCACAATTATGCCAGTAGCGCCGGGCAATTTTACCTGGTTATTTTTTATGAAAAGGAAATAGACCAAGGATAGCAGCGACAACCCGGCTGTAATGATAGAAGCCCAGTTACCACTGGCAAATGCTTTAGCCAAATCGCCAATTGCAGGCACCAGTGGCGCTGCCGCAGGTATGGCTGCGCCAATTACAGCACTTAGCAATGATAGCGTATTAGGGCTTGTAGCCCATGCTTTTACGCCAACAAATTTGGCCGATACCAAAAAGTTGCGCACGGTAAAAAAGGCACCCACGATGCCGAAAATTGCTACGACAATTGAAGTTGCGCTAGGCTCTTGCAATCCCCATAAAGAGCCTACGAGCAAAAGTAAATTTACCCAAAAATTGGTGCCTAAAAGGCTTTCTTTTAAATTTTTCATTTCCTTTTCAGTTTATCGCCCAGGAGGGCAGTTTTGAGTTATTGCTTAAAAAGTTGATCGAAAGTTAGCCAGTTCCCAAGGGTATAGCCAGCACTTATGGCCGCCGATTGAATGAGTATTCTACCAGGTATATCCCACCATTTCCGGCCCGATTTTGGGCGCACAATGGGAATGGTGCAGTATATAGTTGCCGCGCTGATTGCGCTGGATAATGCGATGTTGTTGAGCGCGAATGTCAGGTGCTTGGCGTCCGTTAATTGCACGGGCACACCTGGGCGCATGTACTTATTTTCCCAGCTGATGGATGGGTCAAAATATTGACGGTTAGCGCCTGGAAACCGCTTGAAAAATACATCCTTGCGGTATTGGAGCGCTTCGTGCAGGCCCCATGCGGTGCCTGCGATGAAAGAAAGCGAAAAGGCTGGAATGGCTTTTTTCAGTTCCGGCTTTATCCAGTTAAGTTTTGGCGGATGTTCATTTTCTACCAAGGCGCTAGTAGTGTACTGGGAAAATGCAGATAGGCTGCATAAGAGAAACGCAAATATGTATATTGCTTTCATCATAATGAAGTTGTGCGCGTAAGCGTGGTGTTTCCGGCAAAATCGCTGAAAACCTTGTTATCCAGGTTATATAAATACAACACGCTCGACCCTGATGGATAACCGGAAATCCTTACCGCACCTTCCCCCCATAACTGAAAAACCCGCGCCGCATCCGTACCAATCACAATTTGCAATGTGCCATTCCCCGCTTTGGTAACGGTTGCTGTTTTTGTGACGCCCGAATCTTTGAATGATAGCGTTTCCCCGACCCATTTACTTTGTAACTTTTCTTGTGTTCGCGCAAATACCCCGCGCCCGGTGGATGCTGCGCAGGTATTGTCATATCTGCGAATATTGGCGGTTGTGGTATTGCGGTTTACAACTAGAGCGACGGCTGCTGCAAGTTGGCGGCCTTCAGTGTTGGCTGCGTTCAGGTATATGTTGGCTACTGCCAACGTGTCACCAATGAGCGTTTTTACCGTTGAGGTTTCACCGTTGCTGTAAGTGATTGCACGGGTTTCGAAATAAGTTCCAGACGTATTACTGATAAACGAGGTATCAGTCACAACTGTGCGCTGTGCAAATGCAGATAGGCTGCATAAAAGAAATGCAAATATGTATATCGTTTTCATCGTTGTAAAATGATTGATTTATCAATGCTTGCCCAATACCCCTCCTTTACACGGTATAGAATATTATTGCCCGTTACTGGATAATTGACCAAGCGCATCATATTTCCGAATACAATCATTGTTCGGGCTGTGCCGCCTTGTGGTAGTAGCCTTCGCCGCTTATTTGTAGATAGCACGGGAAAAGTTACGGCTGTGGTTGCGCCATTGTAAGTCAATGCCCAACTCCCAGAGGTAAATTCCTGCGTATAGGTATCCATAAGAAAAGTAATCGGCGAGCGCCCCAATAGCGCTGTAATCAGCGTATCCTTTTTTACTGACTCGTTTGTGAATTGCCGGGCGTTCATGGCAATGATTGCGGCGGCGGAAATTTCATTTGCCCGCTTTTCGATGGCGGATACCACACTATTGAACGTGGCAGTTGTATCGCCCAATAGGGCGCGGCTTTCGCTGTAAGTGCCGTCGCTGTAATCAATTCGGCTGACGGTATAGCCGATACTGCCAGAAACTACTTGGTATGTAGTATCCTTTACGATTGTGGGCGTTTGCGCTTGCGCTTGTAGTGCTGAAAAAATCAGCATGAAAGCAAAAAGTAGTTTTTTCATGTTTGTTTGGTTTACCATGTAGTTAATGCACTGCGTTTCCAGCCCGCAGCAGTTTTGACATAGATATAGTTTGCATCCCATGCTATGTCGCCTGTGTTACCATTTGTATCACTGCTTGATGTGGGAGTGTATGTGGAGCGTAGGCGTAGTTGGGTGTAGCCGTTTGTGCCATTAACATCCAAAAGATCTGTAGGCGCGTTTGTTCTGATCCCAATAAAGCCATCATCACGTATCACAAATGCATTATTTGTACCGCTAGAATTGTGAAACTGCGCTGTCCATGTAGATGATGTTGCGCCAGAGCCTTGAGTATAAAAACGGCTTGGCAGTGCGCTTCCCGTTGCCATACCTATGCCCACGTTCCCATTTGTTGAACCAAAGCGAACATCACCCACCAATGTCTCGATGGCTCGGTGATCTGTACCAGTGAGCGAAGTTGTGTTAGGATTGTAATAAATACCTGTATATTTCCCTGAATATGTCCCGGTATTGTTAATAAGTGGGCGTATGTTTAATGCTATGCCGTTAGTTGTACCAGATGATGCCGTTGAACCTACAAGCCCATTATTATTTGATCCTCCTACTTGTAGTATCCCTTCAGAAGCAACGCCGACCCCATCATTAAATCGCGCAACATTGCTACCGTTGATATTAAAAGTTGTATTTGACCTAGTATTGACAGTTATATCTGCACCTGTCCCGAATTGAATACTTCCTGCGTATCCACCATCAACAGTTCGACTACCGAATAAAGCGTCCTCCGTAAGGCGGACGCTACGATTCAATGTGGAATTTTCAACCTGCAAAAAATCCTTAACGAAAGTTCTGCCAACTGTTAAGTTTGATCCGGCGCTGTTGTCTGCCAAGCGAGCTGCAACGCTGACCTGCCTAACCGCCGTATATGTGCCACCTGCTGTGATCGCTCCGGCAGTGATGGAAGCCATAAATGGTCCACGAGCCAATTGAATATTTGTGCTTGAAAGATTCGTGCTTTGCACAAAGTAGTCCGTCAACGTATAAAAGTTGACGGGTAAAGGTTGGCCGCTTTGCGTCAAACGAACTATGTCTCCCGCCTTGAAAGTATTGGCAGTGGTTGCAATATCGGCTGAACCATTGGTGAAAGTCAATGTTACAGTTTGTGCTGACGAGAATTGCAACGCGGGGAAACTAGATGTAGTACCGCCTGCTTGGAATCGCTCAAAATCAGTACTTGCATTATTTTGTAACAACCAACGGCCATCGCTAGGAGAAGAAAATTTAAGTTGCCCAGATAAGCCAATTTTTGCCCCATCCCAAGTAAAATTTGAACTTCCCGCAATTGTGCCAGATGCCCAATAAGATATTTGCCCATCAACACCTGAGCCAGAAAGCCCGCCATCAATAGCCGGTGCCCAAATATAACCATCCCATTTCAAAACCTGCCCGCTACTTGCTCCCATTCGAGCAAGATGCCGCGCCCACACAGATTGATTATCAATATTTGATTGTTCAATCACATTAGTCCCCATCTTGGTACTATCCGAAACGGCACCTGATGCCAACTTTGCGCTCGTTACTGCGCTATTGGCAATTTTAGCGGCTGTCACGGCGTTTGCTGCAATATCTACCGCCCATATAGCGCCGTCTGCAATTCGTGTAGTTGTGATTGCTGCTGCGGCAACTTTGCTTGAATCCCCTACTGCGCCTGTTGCTAATTTCGCTGCCGTCACTACCCCCGCCGCAATCGTAGACGCCGCGCTACCCGGCCCTGTGGCTGTTACGTCACCCGTGAGGGCTGATATTCCATTCCCCGTCACCGTAAACGATGGATAAGTACCGGACACGGCAACGCTGCCAGCGCCCGTAATTGCCACCGTTTGATCGGGTGCGCTATTTGTAATAGTTTTTGTAATTGTTCCCGATATGCTTATGCCCGTGCCATTTGCAAGTGCCTGAATAGGCGCAATGCTTGACACTGCCAGCGTTTTAGCGGGCTGTAAATCGCTACTTAGGGATAGTTCCAAGTTTGCGCCATTTACGCGCAGCGTGTCAATGGCTTGAATTTCGTTCGTTACCGATTGGTCAGGCGCAATGGTTGTAACTGGAACGGTGCGCGTTGCCCCCGGATCAATTATGCGAAGGTTGCCGCCGCTTACGTCGAAACCTGTGTTTAATTCATTGCTTGTGCTGCCGTCTCCTTCATTACCCGTGACGGTTATAGTTGTGCCGGACGTACTTACACTATTTATTCCGCCACCCGCAATAGTTACCGATCCGCCCGAATTGGAAAGCGTTGCCGTATTTGTGGCGACTGAAAGCGTTTGTAGTTCGTTTGTAGTGGATAGGTCGCCCGTATTACTAATAACATTGCTGCCGGAAATGGCAATGCCGGTGCCAGCCGAATAAGTAACCCCACCAGCCTTCAGCCAAGCCGATCCACTCCAAACATATATTTCTGGCGGATTTGCATTATTCACAGCAACATATGAATCTGTTTGGCTAGGCGTATAAGCCGGTGCCGTAGAACCGGATGTTTGATCTACGCCGCGACCTTGCAAATCCCAAATGCGGGCTTTTCGATTCCAAAAATATACCCGTTTCGACACGGTATCAATAGCAATCTCACTGGCTGTATTTACAGCAGGCGTCCAATTGGGTGCACCAGCGCTATACGATACGCCGGGTGTTTTTACCTGGTTACTTTGCGCCAGGCAAAAAGTGGTGAGTGCCATAAAAACAATTATAAGTATATTTTTCATCCATCTATAATTTTCACCATACCCTTGGGAAGGGTATAGTTATTGTTTTCTGCCAATTTGTAGGCCTGTGTTGCAATCAAGCCATTTGCCTTTGCATCGTCATCATCGAGGTAGTAATCATTGATGATAATGCCCGCAATACTCACCGTTACTGCAATTGTTGTAGACTGCACTACTACCGTTACGTCTGCCATTACGATGTAATTTGAGGGGTAACAGTGATAGTCCCGCGCACCAGTGTATTGATAATAGTACCGCTACTTTGCTCCAATTGCAGATCATACGCCAGCGCCTTTTCGGTAGGCAGTGCTGCCGATTGCGTAGCGGTAATTGTCACGCTCATAATTCCACCAGCCGCATTGGTGTAAGTAATGCCGGAGCCTACGGTAAGCGAAATCACTTCGGTGCCACTCAGGCGCTTTATTTTCATAGTGCTATTGCTGCCTGTAAGCGGGTATGCCGATCCATTGCTATTTTTCACGGTGACAGTGAAAGTAAGCGTATCGCCCTGGTACAAGGCAAAATTGACCACATTGGGTACCAGGCTTATTTGTTGCGGATCGGTTACGGACATTTATCGTTTTTGCTTACCTAGGTGTTTGGCCTCAGCCGTTTGCTTTACCTGGTTGTCGCCTGGATCAGTACCAGCGTGGCCATGCGTATCCAATGGCACTGCTACACCTTGCGCAATTAATTCCAGGCCAACTGGCGTTTCAATCATAGTCTCATCGCCTTCGAAGTAGGCAAGAAAGTAAGGATCGCACGAAGGGCTTTTTATGAACTTGATTCTGATCATTTTCTATCCAAAAAAATGCGGGCTGCCACGATGGGCAGCCCGCCCAATAAACCTTAACAATTCAAAAAACAAACAATGAAAAACCGACTAGGACAACTTGGCGTCTTTGATCGCCGCAAAACTGGCAGGTTGACGTACAGCCACGTCCCACCATGAGTTGATAATCAATTTGATCTGTGCTTTTCCCGCCAAAGTGATATTATCCAGGGTAAGATCGAGGCCCGCCCATTGGCCAATGAGCAAGTCTTCAAAATTACCAAACAAGATCGCGTGGCAAATAGCGGAGGCTGTACCTTTGGTCAAGGTGCTTGGCACCAAAGAGCTGGTGAAGGCATTAAGGCCGTTCAACTCGCCCTGGCGACCAGTTGGCCCCATGGTATCGGTCCAAATGAACTGTGCCGTACTGGTGCTGGTTTTTTCGGTTTGCTTTAACTTACCGCGAATACCGCTGGTAGTGAGGTAAGCGAGGCGGCCCATATCGGCATTGGCAACAGCAACAGCCGTTTCCAAATCCACAATATTTGCAAAAGTAGGGACGCCACCATTCGCACCAATCGCCACCGAACCAATACCCGAAGTATTCAAAATACCTGTCGGCTGGTTGGATGAGCCAGAGCCATTGATTGCCGCAGTATCGACCGCTTTGGCGATGGAAAAATTCATGCGCGAGCGCACGAGGTTTTCAATGGAAACGGATGATTGCGCAATCAACTGCTTGCCGATAATCACAAATGAACCCAAGCGCTTAGGGCTAAGCGTTACGGTGTCAAAAGTTACATCCGATGCATCATTATCGGTATTTTCACCCTCCCACACGGAAGACACATCTCCGTTGTTACGAGGAAACTGAATGTTGCCTTGCAGGCCAGTGAGATAAGTAGCGCCCAATTTGCGCGTAACCAACTGTGGCTCCAAAATATTGATCAGTTGACCAATTTCAGTAGCAACGGTGAATCCGCCAGCAGAATTGGTACCAACGGCCAAATCGGCACGTTGTTCGGGCTGCATAATATTTGGGATGCGAATAGTGCCATTCAGGGAAATACCTGCTGCGCGCGCTTCGCGGTCAGCCTCCTGAAACATTTCAGCCTCCAGGCCTTCCAGTTGCTTGCCCTGGCTGGCCATACGCATGGCGCGCACCATGCTGTACTGCTGCCGGATCTTATTGAGGTCCCGAAGTTCACCACCGGCAGGGCCAGGCTGGACAACTGAGCGCTGGGTGCGAGCGTGCTCACCAGCAGCAGCCGTTTGAGCGGCTTCCATGCTTTCAGCGTCGCGCAATTCCACTTGGATTTGGTCGTAAGCCGCTTTTGCGGTTTCGACTTCAATATTTTTTGCTTTGCGCTGTTCGACATCAGTTGTGCCATCGCGCAATTCCATGGCTTTTTGCCAGGCATTCAGAAGTTCACCAGCCTTTTGGCGCAGTTGAAGTGCTTTTGACATTTAGTGTTATTTTTAGTTTGAATAAAGGGCTTGTGCTGCGTCAGCAAACTGCGCCCAGGTGATTTCATTTGGTTGGTCGGCTTTGGGTTCGGCCTGTATTTGCGTGATCATACTGCGCATGGATACCTCCGTATCTTCGTAAGCCGGATAAGTCACCGGACTCACGTCATATAATTGGCCCATTTTCTTTATGGTGATGGTCACTACCTCTTTCCCATCGGCTTTTTCTTCGCGCAAAATGGTGCGCTCGGAAATATCAAAGGCAAAAGAGGCCTGTGAGATATCGCCACGCTGGATCGATACCAGCAAATCATTACCCATGCTAGTTTCCGGAGCCTCAAATTCAAAATACAGCCCCTTCTCATCCTCCTGCACTATGAGCGTATTACTCGAAGTACGCGCAAGGATATAGTTAGGGTTATGATTGAATAAAGCTCGGATATCGCTGGTTTTCAAGGCTTCCGTTGCGGCTCCGCGCTCAATTACTTCAATGTATTGACAATCATCCCACTCGAATAAAACCGTGGGTGTATCATAAAGCATGGCATAGCCAAATACCATACGGCTATTACTTTCAGCAGCGCCGGGCAAATTAGCATCCTCACCCGCATCGCGGCGCTGGATGTTGCATACGCGCATTTGGCGCATCTCCTGATACTTCTTGTCAATATCACTGTCCTTGTGGCGCATTCGCTGTATTGTTGTCGGTGCTGGCATTGCCTGCTGCATCCGGGTTATTACTATCTACCATATTGAGCGGCGTGAGATAGGTGTCACCGCCATCGATGAAGGGCATACCTTCTTTGCGCCGGATTTCATTCACACTCATCCAGCCCCATTGGCGCGCACGCATGTAGTAAGCAGTACGAGTAGCCGTATCGCCGCGCAGTATTCCATCCAAATCAAAATTGAAAAAGTATTCTCCGCGCATGGAGTAAGGCAGCACAGTACGATTGAGTTCCTGCTCGTAACATTCAGCCCAGGGAGCAATGGTGTACTGCATAAACTCCAGGCTTTGCTGCTCAATGTTGGAGAAAGTTGCTTTCTCCAAGTCGCCGGTCATGTGCGCAGGCACACGGTAAGCTCCACAAATGTCGGTGCGCGTAAGTTTTGCGGTGTTGATGAACTCTGCATCGGCAGGTTTCAGCGTAATGGCTTGAAACTCCATGCCGTTTTGCAAAATAGGAAAATCACCGCTCAACATTGGCTTTTTGAAGCTTTCGCGGTTATCGGCTACCTGATCCGTTGTAAGTTTACCAGGGTGTTTCAGGATACCGCGCAAAATGCCCTGGTTTTTCATGATACCAGCAGCGTAATCGCGCCCGCTCAGGCCCATACCAATCGTGTCGCGCAAAACGGCGATGGGTGAACGGCCTAAAATACCATCGGTGCTCAGTGAGCGGATATGCAACACATCATCGGGCCGAACTATTTCATTTTTTGAATAGCCGCCATTAGGATTGGCCGTTATTTCGTAGAAAAGTTCATCTTCGAAAAAAAACGGACGCACATAATTGGGGTGTAAAAGCCTCAATTCTCGCACTCTACCCGTAAGCGGATCGCGCAATTGCCTAGCATACGCATTGCCACGCAGGCCCAAATGGAACTGCATGGTACTGCGTAATGTGTAAGGAGTATATAGGGTGGAGGGATTGGTGGCAATGATCTGGTGTTCGATTTTTTTCGGAGCCAGACGGGTATCACCATTGGGCAGGTTTTGGTATAAGCCTATTTTCAAACTCCCAATCGTTTGGGAAAGAATTAAGTTACATGTGTATACGCTTGCTAAGGTTATGGCGCTTTCATCAGAAACCAATGCGCCGGACTTGGATGAACCCGCCAATAAATCAAGCAGCCAGTTGGCCGGATTGCCAACGCTGGAAGTTACACCGCCGCGTTTTTGCGACTTTTGAAACCATGATAACGGGTTGAAAACACTCATGGTGCAAAGATTTGGTCATTTGCACCATAAGCCCGCCGATCGGTGTTAACAAAGTGTTGGTAACGGTGTTAACAAAATTTGGCTATCGTTTTCTCCACATAAGCGAAAGCGCCATACACAGCCCAATTAAAATCACTCCTGCAAGGATCATTGGCCAAAAAATTTTACAAAATCATCACCCGCGATGATGGCCGTGGTGAATACAAATTTCTTGTTTGAAAGATAACGGGGATCGGTTGCCATTAACTGGATAAAACTCATGTGCTCTGGCCACCATTGGCCAACCAAGCATCCCGCCGACCAGTTACCTACATTTCCACCAATATATCCAGGCCTGGTACCATGCTGATTGATACCATAGCCTTGCGTTACGGCATCACCGGTGCGTAAGCCATCTTTATTGAAATCACGATGTACCGGAATTGGCCCAAACTGTACCAGGGCGGGATGCGGCGTAAGACTGCGGGCTTTTTTGTGAAATCCCATGCGCCAGGATGTGTATTGGCCAAATTTAATACGGGCAACACCAAATGCTTTGCGTGCTGCCGGTGAAATAGTTGCCTGGTATCCAGGCTCTGTAGTACATACGGCTACAAATGCCATGTACGGTATGCCGCTTGGATTGAATGCAAAAACGCAGCGTAGATCATTCCACTCATCCTTTTTATCTGAATTTAGTGTAAAATTGAGGTTCATACCCTCAATGTATACAATGTTTAAATGGCCTTGATCCTTTGAGTATGTATAGCCTTTATTGTCAAAATATGCTACAATTTTGGCAGCAATCTCCATATTTTGATCAAAAACTGGCAAAATTGGTTTAGTATTAAACTCAATTTGTTGCACTCGAGGCAATATTTGATTCATTTTGTGCTTGTTTTTGTTTTCGATTGCGGTAATGGCGGCTCATTACGCTACGCCAGGTTTTTGAATTTGCATACCTACGCTCTCCATATTTGACAATTACATCAGCCTCCGCGCGGCAATAGGCAACAAAGCAGGTAGGCTGGTCGGGCGCCGCAAGATGCGAGAGGTACAAGGACAGGAATTCGTCAAAAGTCATCATCATAATACTACAATATCGCTTGTACCATCCGGGATGGTGTGTTTGTATTTGATGTGCTGGGCAACGGCCATTGCTAGGGCTACCATACCGTCAATTTTCTCCTTTGACTTAGCCTTATCAAACTTGATGTTCCCATTATGGTCCGAAACTATTACCACATTGCGGTTCATCCATTCGATGATGGGGTTGCGCCCGTGGTTGAGTTTCTTCTTAACAATCATATTTTCAAGTTCGGTGCATGGTCCCGAAAAATTGCCTACTGTTTGGGCAAACCCTTCCAGTATTTGCTCCGTTTCGGTTTGTACCGGACCTATTTCACTGACAATATCCGGTATCAACTCGCTCTCTCGCCACCTATCGTATGCGCATGAATGCAGTTCGTAACGCTTGAAGCATTCCAGGAACTCCAATTTGATGTAATCATAGTCGATTATGTCGCCGGGAGTAAGTGTAAGCCATTCATCCTTCGCCCACTGCATGTATGGTACTGCATCTAAGCGGGTGCGTTCCTTCGCCATATCCTCTGGACACCAGAAAAAGAACAGTGCTTTATGGGCCTCTTTTGGCTCCATTGCCGGGAAAAACAGCGCTAAGCAGGTTATGTCTCGGCTTTTCGATAAATCAAGCCCGCCAAAGCAAAGCCGCCCGTTTAACTCAGCCTTATCAAACTTTTTGCCTGCGGCTCGGAAAATCTCATCTTTGATCCAGGCATGTGAGCTGGATACCCAGATATTGAGATTTTTGGTTTTAAAGTTATTTTCCTTGGCAATGCCTTCGGTAAGCGCCTTTTGAAACTCACCGCGCATACTATCAAGGTCCACCGATATCCCAAGCCCCGGATTGGCTTTTGGCCAGTTGCTTTCATCCTCCCAATTATCGCCTTCATCGAGGTCAAAAATGAAGGCCAACAGCGTATCCATTTCCACATCGCCATTCAGCATCTTAATGGCTCGATCTTCAAACTGCTTACATGGGCAAACCGGATTGTTCCCCGCCGTTGTGATGATCCAGGTGAACGGGCTTTCGCTCTTAATCATGCCCGATTCGATAACGTGTATCATGTCATCGTTGGGATGCGCATGATACTCATCAATCAGGCCATACAGCGGGCTGAATCCATCCTCGCTTTTCGAATCTTTGCCCAGGTACGTCACGTATCCCACACCGCCCGTTTCATATATCCGGCTCACTGAAGTATCACTTATTTGGGCAATCTCTTTGAAATCGCGCCGCAGCCTTTCGGCCATGGTTTTTTGGCGCTTGAATCCAATTTTGGCCTGTTCTTTTTTGGTGGCCACCCAGTATATCTGCGGATCTCGCGCATTTTCAAAATAAAACCCGATGTTGCCAACACCCGCAAGGAATTCCGTTTTTGCATTTCCGCGCGCTACTTTAATGTAGCACTTGATGAACCTGCGCCTATTGTTATCTTTTCTGCGCCACCCGTAAGCCATCCACAATATTGCCGCCTGCCAGGCCATCAGCACAAAGGGCTGGTCGGTTTTTTCGCCAATGGCCAGGCGCTGCAATTCAAAAGCCTGAATGACCCTTTCCGCTATTTCTGGATCAAAATAAAATTTGAAATCCTTCTTTCGGGATTTTTTAAGGTCCGATTCGTGGCGCTTACATGCCTGGATTATTTTTTTACCAGCAAGCAACTTACCCGCAAGTACGTCACTTATGTAGCGCTCGGCTTTATTCACATCTTAAATCCCTTTTAACAATTTTGATATTTTACTTTCCTCCTGCTCTTGCTTTGGTATTGATATTTTCGAGCGGCTGGCAGGAGAAAAACCAAACTCAGCGCCGATTTTTTGTACTTGCTCCAGCGCATCTTTGGCGATTTTCACCCATGGCATAGAGGCTGCATACTTTATTTTGCGGCCATCCTTCACCACATATATCCTGCCATTTGGGCCTGCTCGCATTTCTTTGTCGGCCATGATGTATATGGACCACTCATTGCAATATGCTGCCAATAATGTCAGGTCTGCTCGTTCAAGAATACCCATCTTATGGAGCACTCGAGTTTTTTCAATCCACTCATCCTGTCCAACTTCATCCAGCCAATCCGGCGCTAGCGGTATCATATCTAACACCGTTGCCGGTATCGGATTTGCATTGACTCGACTCGGTCGCAGCGTTCCTTGTTTTTCTTTTACCGCGTCTGGTTTGCGCGGACGTCCACGGCGTTCCATAGGCTAATTTCTTAACCCCCTATACCCGAATTTTGGACACGCGCACGAACGGG
>Ga0214923_10001393_pt1 | contig 34481 bp, 29 predicted proteins | sample LL1510_MetaG_FD_177993 | JGI IMG/M metagenome (GOLD analysis project Ga0214923, IMG submission 177993) | Freshwater microbial communities from Lake Lanier, Atlanta, Georgia, United States - LL-1510 | ecosystem: Environmental > Aquatic > Freshwater > Lake | place: USA: Georgia | collected...
GACTTTACCTTTGAAAGCGTCTGGCCCACCAACGGTGGCGGTCTCACCGGCGCCTATGGTCCCGGCAAGCGTCCGCGTTCTGCAACCCTGATGATCACGCGCACGGATGGTGGCAAGATCGGTTTGTAATGCGCTTTAGTCTGTAATGCGCTCTAAATTGCGGGCATCTGGATTTCTTGGATGCCTGCTCGTTCTCGGTGCTTGCTCCTCAGGGGGCGAGTCACCGGGTCAGTCAGTTCAGACAGGGTCTGCTGACGCAACCGGCCAAGTTCTTAACCCTGGGTTAAACTCAGCGTCTGCCCAAAGCCCGGATCCCCAGGTCGCTTTGCAATGGCATCTCAGCGCCGCGAACCTTTCCGCTTCAAACAGCACAGCATCTGCGCTTCTCGATCTAGCCCTCGCCGGACTGAGCGAGCGAGGCCGTGGTGTTCGCATCGCGCTTATTGATGGCACGATTGATGTCGCTCACCCCGACCTTAAGGGGCGATTCTTAGACGCGTCTGAGATCTGTTGCGATTGGACGCCGATCGCCAGCAAGCCCGGCGACGCCGCAAAGCCTGGACCTCAGGCTGCTATCGCCAACAATGTCAGGGAAACCGGACACGCAACCGGTCTTGCAGCGCTCATTGCAGCCAACGAAAACAACGGTATTGGTGGCCGTGGCGTGGCACCCCAAGCAAGCTTGATAGGTCTTAACGCCATTGCCAGCGGCGATGACAGCAAAATTGTGCAAGCGCTTCAAGTTGCCCTGGCAAGTGCAGCATCCGTGATCAATAACAGCTGGTCGCCCCCTGAGCCTGGCGAAGGGGGAAGTCGTAGCTTTTATCCTGCACCTGCGGCCTGGTACGACGCACTCAATGACGCACAAAGCAAAGCGCGAGGCGGCCTTGGGGCCATTGTTGTGAAAGCCTCAGGCAATGGCGGCGCATCTTTTAGCCCTTCGCGTTGGCAGAGCGACGCTGGCGATTCAGCGAACTACGATGGATACGCGCAACATCCTGTGGTGATTACCGTGGGGGCGGTGGACGCTTTTGCAAGACCGCTCGCAGCGTCTGAGCCTGGTGCTCAAGTTCTGGTTTCGGCCTTTTCGTCCCAGACAAATAGCCCAGCCTTAACAAGCGGTACAGAAACACTCCCTGCTGGGACCTCAAGTGCCGCTGCCATTGTGAGTGCCGTAAGTGCACTCATGCTGGAGGCGCAGCCCCGCTTGAGTTGGCGTGATCTTCGCTGGATCCTCGCGAACACGGCAAGGCCCATCCCAGGCTACGACAGGCCCGGCCTGAGCAGCGCACAATCGTTTCTCCGCGCTCACGGCTACCACCAACTGGTTGGCTTTGGCCTTATCGATGCCAAAGCCGCAGTGAACGCCTCCAAGGCCTTCCAAGGTCTTCCACCTTTGAGAACTTGTTTTTATAGCGCACAGGATCGGGCACCACGTGTGATCGTCGATCGCCCGAATGCTTCGCTCGGTTCATCTTGGCAGGAGGTGCCGATCAATCAAGATCAAGCAAAAGTTTCATTTTCCTTTGATTTGACGGCTTCGCAATGCGCGATCGATCGTATCGAAAGTGTACTGCTTTCAGTAGCGAGTTCCCATCAAGACCCGACAGGTTTGCGAATTACCTTGATTAGCCCTACGGGCCATGGCGTGCAACTTGCCGCGCCAAGGGACTGTGCGACATCGTCATGCACGCCCCTGACCCAGGGATTTCAATTTCATATCGTTCGTTTCATGGCTGAACCCGCTGCTGGGCGTTGGACCTTGCAAGTCAGCGAAGAGCTGGGAAGATCAAGTGGTTCGCTTAACAGGCTTCAGTTGACGCTTATGGGTCATTGACTCAAAAAAAAGCCTGCCGATAGGCAGGCTGAATACCCCACGCGTCGAGGGGTTGGGAGACAACCCGGAGGACGGGCTGTAGTGTCAATTTAATTGGACAGTCGATAGATGTCAATCATTTTTGACTTTCCTGTTCTGGACAATTAAAGTCATACCATCAACGAAAACAATTCATTTTCGTTTGATTCAAAAAGGATACTGAAGGGCGCGCACTCCCCATGACCGAAGGATTCAATGAATGCCTCAGGATGCCAGTCGAGGCAAGTCAGTCATCATTAGAGGCTGTCTTTCTCAGCAGCGTTGTGCCGCTGATCGCCGCGCAACGGAACCTAAAGGCGCAATGCCTGCCCAGCATCAGCGGACAGGAACTTGATCGTTTCATGAAGGCGTGCCGTCTGAGCGATGAAGCCTCGCTTTGGGCGCTTTGCGAAACCTGGCTTGCACGCGGCATTTCTGCTGAATCGATTGCCGATAGCGCCATCAAGGCGGCTGCACAAGGCTTTGGCCAAGCATGGCTTGATGACCGTTGTCATTTCGCCGAGGTCACGCAGGCATGCTGGCAGTTGCAATTGGTTTTGCAACGGCTCACGCCACAACTCGAGTCCCAGCAGGATGGCAAAAGCACACCAAGGACCATGGCCGCTGAAACCGCATCTGTGTCAAGTGAATATGCTGCGATATCCGCTACGAAACCGAGAGCGATCATGCTCGCTGCGGCGCAAGGCAGTCACAGGCTTGGGTTGATGGTTGCTGCAAGCCTATTGCGGCGTGAAGGGCTAGAAGTGCAATGCGACCACTTTTCATCGCGAACACCATTTTTGCGCGAACCCCATTTGCTTGATGACCCGCAGTGTCGCCTGCTCGCCATGAGTCTCAGCTGCAGTCAAGAACTTAAGGCCTGTAGAGCGCTTGTAAAGTTCATCCGCCGCCAGCGTCCCGATGTTTGCATCGTGCTCGGTGGATGTTTGATCAGCAACAGCGCCACGCCGCGATCGCTTGGCATTGCGGTCGATGCCGTGGTCTACGGCAAGCCTAATTGGCGAGAAATTCTAGAACGCTTTCAAATTCATTCATGATGTTGCTCAGCCGCTATCGCTAATTCGCCATCTCTCTAAGCCATGCCGGGCGCCTCGGTATAGCATCATCCAAGCACGAGACGCACCTTGGATCAAGCCGACCAAGCTTTGTCCATGGCAAGAAAATACTTGCCTCGCGGATCGACTTGGATCAATACTGAACGCGGAGGAAAAGACTTGTCGTTTTCCTCGACACGGCGCGCCGTGCCTCCTCAGATTCATGAAGATTTCACTTTGGGGAGACGAGTGTGGGATCAAGGCAGACTCATCAGCATCAAAACGCCCAGCATGCCATTGGCAACATGGTCGAGCGGCTCGTGTTGCCCAAAATGGTGCAAACCCATCGTGCCCTGGGCCTGCGCCCACGGCTGAGCTGCGATCTTGACGCATTTATCGCGCAACTGCTTGCAAACAATCAGCAGGCACTGTTCGCCGCGATCGAAGACATGCGCCACGCAGGCCATCAGCTCGAGGTCATTTACAACGAGCTGTTAACCCCGGCGGCGCGTCGGCTCGGGGAAAAATGGCTGCGGGATGAATTCAGCTTCAGCGAGGTCACCCTGGCAACCTGGCAGATTGAGCAAATACTGCACCATTTCCAAGGACATTTCGAAAACATCCGAACGACGCGCGCAGGCAAAGCATCGATGCTTATCAGCATCATGCCAGGAGAACAGCACAGTCTTGGCGCCAAAATGCTCCGTGCCTTTTTCAGAAAGGAGCAATGGGATGTCGTCTTGCTGCAGCCCCAAAGCCTTCAGGCTATTCATGACGAGCTCTTGATCTTCCAACCTCACTTGATCGCAATTACGGTCACCAGGCTCGAATCACTAGAGCAGATCGAAAACCTGCTGAAAATGGTGAGACAACAAGCATCGCTGCGCGCAACGCCTTGGATGATCGGTGGGCGCGTGATCAACGAGCACCCGATGCAAGCCCAGGCCGCGCTCTCGGACCGTAATATTCATTTCTGCCAGGGCGATGCCAACCAGGCCTTGGCGCTTGCGAATCGACTGATTGGTCTTGACGCTGAAAGCAGAAAACAGGCTTGACAGGAAGCGCCTGCGATGTCTTTAGCGAGCGCTTTGATATGCTTGGGCCATGAATTCGACGACACAAAAGCCAACACCCACAGCCTTTTCGCAACCCTCAACGCGACGCTTGATGCACACGCGGCGTATCGAATCTCAGGGCTTTCGGCGCGACGATGGCTTGTGGGATATTGAAGCAAGGATTGTTGACAGCAAACCCTTTGCCTACCATGAGCCCTATCGTGGGCATCGGGTCGCCGAAAGTGATGTACACAATATCGCAATCCGGCTCACCTTAGACGATGACTTTGTGGTGCGCGACATCGAAGTGTTGATGCCCGCAGTGCCCTACCCAAGCTGCGCAGGTGCCATTCCAAATTTCAAAACATTGATCGGTGCCAAGGTCGGTGCCGGGTGGCGTAAAGCTGTTCAGGCGGTGGTCGGATCGACCAAGGGCTGCACCCATGCCCGCGAATTGCTCTTTCCCATGGCGACGGTCGCCTTTCAGACTTTGTTCGGCTGGGAAGACGAGGCGGATAGCCCTCAGGAGCAAGCACGCCGTGCGCAACGCGAAGCGATGCGAGGCGAACAAGCCGGCCGGCCGCATTTTCTCGATGGCTGCCATAGCTGGGCAAGCGATGGGGAAGTCGTGGCCAAGCTCTACCCCCAGTTCTCGACCCGAGAAAAAACATAGCTTTGCTCCATGGTCACCTTATCGCAGGCGCTAGCTGTGTTGTGTCTGTTGCCAGGACTGCGCGGACTCAACCTGTCGCCGAAGTGCATCGGGTTGAAGTGATTGGGTGCAAAGTTGCGCAAAACGGTAGGCATAACGTTTCAAAATTTGCCCTTTTCTGAAGGCCATCAGCGTTGTGTTGCTGCCAAAAAGATGCCCCGCCTCAATCTTACGCAGTCCCGAATCGCGCATTGGATCAAAGGCCATGGAGGCAATAATCCCGACACCAAGCCCGCAAGACACATAGGTCTTGATGACATCCGCGTCAAGCGCTGACATCACAATATTGGGTTTTTTGGCATGGCGCATGAAGCCCTCTTCGATGCGCTGTCGACCGGTAAATCCGCTGTGGTAAGTGATGAGCGGCCACTTTGCCAAGGTCTCGATATCCATCGACTGACGCAGCAATGGATGATCAACCGGCACAACCACGGCATGGGTCCATTGGTAGTAGGGAAAAGTGACAAGCTCATCGTGCTGGGAAAGCAGTTCGGTCGCAATGCCAATCTGGGCTTGGCCACGCAACAACCAGTCAACAATTTGTTGCGGACTGCCCTGCTGCAGGCTGAGTTGAACTTTGGGGAACTCACGGCGAAATCCGACCACCACATCGGGCAGCACATAGCGCGCCTGCGTATGCGTGGTTGCGATGCTAAATTGCCCAGCGTCAGCCTCGCGAAACTGCTCGGCCAGTCCAGTAATATTGCCAGCCTCCACCAACAAACGCTCAAGCATCGGCAAAACCTGTTCACCGGCCTCGGTAAGCCCTGTGAAGCGCTTACCATGGCGCACAAAGATGCCAAGACCAAGCTCGATTTCCAAGTCACGAATCTGCTTACTGAGCGCTGATTGCGAACTATGCAAAACCTGAGCTGCGGCCGTCAAACTGAAGGCCTGCCGCACCACTTCACGCACCACCCGCAACTGCAACAGATTCATGGCAGGATCAGTCCTTGCTTGATGTTAAAAGACTCATGATGCTCAACCTTACCATCCGCTCAGAACACTTACGGGCTTTGATCAGCGCGTGGATCGCGATCCTGGCCTGTTCGCTGGGCCTTGCGCTCTACAGCCAGCACAGCCTTGGGATGATGCCCTGCCCTTGGTGCGTGATCCAGCGACTGTTGATGCTGCTCAGTCTGGCATTGAGTTTTTTGATGCTGAGCAGCATTCGCTTGCCTATCGCGATGCTTGTCCCGGCGCTCGCCCATTTGCTGCTGCAACTTGCGGGCATGGCTGCATCGATGTATCAAGCCTTGGTCGCAAGCCATGACAGCCAATGCGCCATGGGGCTTGCCGATCGACTCCTTATGGCAAGCGGCCTTGAACAAAGCTGGCCTTGGATGTTTGCTGCCTCAAGCTCATGTGCAGAAGCTGCCAATGCCAGTTTGTTTGGTTTGAGCTTTCCCTGGCTTGGATTTGGACTTTTTTCAATCGGTGTTGTTCAGTCCCTCGTCTGCATCCGCTTATCACTGCGCGCAAGCTTCAGACCACTTCTTCATGAGGCCAACTCGCGATGAATCAAGCCCAACACGGTCATCTGGCAGATAACATTCTGCATTTCGCGCGCGTGCTTCGTAGTGCAGGCATACCCCTGGCGAGCGAAAGGATTGTGATGGCTACCGAAGCGGTCATGGCGGTCGGCATAGGATCGCTTGAGGATTTACGATACAGTTTATGCTGCACGCTTATCACAAGCGCCGATCAGCAAAACCTTTTCGATCAGGCCTTTACGGCGTTTTGGCGCGACCCCGATTTACTGGGCAAAGCCATGCAAATGCTACTTCCCAAAGTCGACGGTGGCGTGGCATCGCCTCACGAAGCAAACCGAAGGCTGGCTGAGGCCTTGGCAACACCCGCCAGACCGCGGGGTGCCAAGGATCAAGACGATGAGGAGAAGCAGTCGATTGAAGCAAGCCTCAGCTTTTCAAACCGTGAGTTGCTGCAAAAAGCCGATTTTGAAACACTGAGCGCAGCAGAGTGGGTTGCGGTCACAAGACTCATCGCGCAAATGCTTCCGCAGATGCCACTTGTGCTTTCCCGACGTAAAAAAGCTGCCTTACATCGAGGGCCGATTGATATGCGGCGGGTGGCACGCTATGCATTGCGTAGCGGCGGCGAGATCATGCAATTGCCACGTCGAACGCGCCGCAAACAAGCCATGCGTGTTGTCACGCTGCTCGATATCTCAGGGTCGATGACAAGCTACTCAAGAATGTTCTTGTATTTTCTACACGCGCTCACCCGCGCAGATCCGCGCACGCAAACGCTCGTTTTCGGCACCCGACTCACCGACTTATCGGCAGCGATGCGAGAAGCCGATCCCGATGACGCGGTTGCCAAGGCGGTTAGCCTCGTCGATGACTGGAACGGTGGCACGCGAATAGCCTTAAATTTGTCACGTTTCAATAAAGATATCGGTCACCGTATGGCTGGTTCGAGAAGCATGGTCTTATTGGTAAGCGATGGCTTGGAACGTGATGACGCTACCATGCTCGGCAAGGAGGCCGCCCGGTTATCGCGGCGGTGCCGGCGTTTGCTGTGGCTTAATCCATTACTTCGCTATCAGGGCTTCGAAGCTAAGGCAAGCGGGGTGCGGGCCCTGCTGCCTCATGTTGATGCGCATCTCCCCGTTCATAATTTGCAAAGTCTGATGGCCCTGGCAAGGCTAAACTAAACCAAGCAAACGGAATCAGTAGACCTCTGGGATATACAACTCCAGGGGTACAGGCCTGCGGAAATACTCGGGGTTTCTCACCCTTGCTGGTAGCACCACCTCAGCATGTTGTACCTCCTGATACGGTACCTGACTCAGTAAATGGTGCATGCAATTCAACCTCGCCCGCTTCTTGTCAACGGCGGCTACCACATGCCAGGGTGCCTCATCGATATGCGTGCGCTCGAGCATATTCTCCTTGGCGCGGGTGTAGTCTTCCCATCGCTTGCGACTTTCCAGGTCCATCGGGCTGAGTTTCCACTGCTTAAGCGGATCATGGATTCTTGCCAAGAATCTTGCATGTTGCTCTTCATCGGTGATTGAGAACCAGTACTTCACAAGCTTGATCCCGCTTCTCACCAGCATGCGTTCAAATTCGGGCGTTGAGCGAAAGAATTCCTCAAGCTCATTGTCGTTACAGAAACCCATAACTTTTTCGACACCAGCCCTGTTGTACCAACTGCGGTCAAAGAGCACGATCTCACCGCCGGCAGGAAGATGAGAAACATAACGTTGAAAATACCATTGGGTTTTTTCGCGATCGTTGGGTGCAGGAAGTGCTGTAACCCGGCAGACCCGCGGATTCAGACGCTGCGCGATGCGTTTGATCACCCCGCCCTTTCCCGCCGCATCACGCCCTTCAAAGACCACGACCAGGCGATACTTGTTGGCGACAACCCAATCTTGCAACTTGACGAGCTCACGCTGCAGCCGAATCAACTCAGTGAAGTAAACCCTGCGCGGCAAGGCACTGGCCGACGCCGCCAAGGGAGGATGATCACCTCCCGATGGCAGCACAAGGGTTTCGTCTTCGAGTTCAAGCTCGAGTTCTTCATCCAGGGTATCAAGCAGTTCCTCACGAAGTCTTTCCATCGCTTGACTGTTGAGCTCTTTCTCGTCCACGGTGCAGCTCCTCGGAGTAGTGATTGGCGAGCTTGAAGATTTACGCAGATTGATTGCCAGACGATGACGAAGGCAGCAAAAACTCAAGCATTCCTCTTGCTGTTGCCTCTGGGGCTTCCTCGGCAATAAAGTGTCCGCAGTCGAGGCGAATTTCCCGAACCGCTCTGGCCCAGCGCTGCCAGGTCGGCAAGGGCGATTGACGACGAAGGTACTGTTCAGCCCAGATCACAAGTACCTCACAACCAATCGTGCGTCCAGCCTCACGGTCGACCAAATCATTAAGCCGATCGATACCAGCGCCCGCGCGATAGTCCTCGCAACATGCTTCGATGACGCTGGGTTGACGGTAGCTTTCTTCGTAATCCTGCAGGGCACGCGAATCAAGCACAGCCTCGGCCCCTTTCCAGCGATCAAGCAAATGATGTAAATAATAGATCGGATCGGCGCCGATAAGCTTTTCGGGCAACGGCTTGGGCTGGGCAAGCAAGAGCCAGTGATAACTGCGCAGTGCGCCTTCCATCGCCATGCGGTCCCACATGTCAAGGGTTGGAACGATATCAAGTGCAATCAAATGAGATACCGACTTCGGGTGGTCCAGGGCCAGTCGGTAAGCAACCCGCCCGCCACGATCATGGCCAGCTGCGGCAAAGCTTGAAAATCCCATGCTTTGCATGATGGCCAAGGCGTCTTCAGCCATGCTTCGCTTGCTGTAGGCCAAATGATTTGCATCGGCGGCAGGCCCAAGGCTTCGCCCATAGCCTCTCAGATCGGGTATGACCAGGGTGAAATCGCTTTTAAGACGAGCGGCCACAGCATGCCAGGCAGCAAGTGTTTGCGGGTAACCGTGTAACAAGAGTAGCGGCGGACCGCTTCCGGCGCTCAGCCAAAACAAATCGGCGCCATCGCGTTTGAGGCGATGACTGCTAAAGCCAGGAAAAAGACTAACGAGCGGATCCATCATCGGTCTCAACACAAGGATTCATGGTCAAAGTTCGCGTCTCAAGTCCCAATCGCAAGATGCCCGCCCATTTTTCGCAGTAAAGCAATCACTGATTGCGCCGTGATTCGTCCGGTTTTCGGGTTTTCGGAGGGGATGTTTTCGATTTTCATGGTGAGACGCGCCGAGTCGGATTCAACCACCAGCTCGTGGGTGTTACGGGTGATGGTGGGGTCGGCCCAGATCTCAAGCCGGGTTTGATCAACACCGATACCTGCAAGCGATGCAGCAATCGCCACATTTAAATTTGCAGGAAAGCCTGTTGCAGCCTCGCGTGCCGAACCTGCGTAAAGTTGCAACGGGGCGTCAATGCCCAGCACATCGATACCCCTTTGAACCAGGAATGGGGCACCATGAAAGCCTTGCGGCGGCTTACTGCTTTTCATGGTGACCGAATGGATTTCGCCCTCAGCCGCAGCAATCAAAGCATCAAGGCCAAGCAAGGCGCCTGTTGGCACGCGAATGCTTGCATGACAAGCCTTTGCCAAGGCAATCAGATCATCGTTGAGCAACAAAGCGCCAACGCTCAAGATCACAAGGGTTTTGCCGGCCCGAAGTACCGGCAAGGCCAATTCGCGAAGCACCGAAGCCGGTGCACATTCGATAACAATATCGGCATGCTCAGCCAAGTCGGAAAGCGAAAGCACTTGGGGCGGATGCTTCAGATTTGCCAAGAAACTGCTCGCCTTTTCGGGACTACCGACGGCGACCGCTGTGAGCGTCATACCGGGAATACCCTGGTCGAGGGCAAGCGCGATCTTTCGGCCAATCGCGCCCATACCTGCGATCGCCACCCGATTTGAATGTTTTTGCCCCTCACCCATCAGCTGGCCCTCAAGCGCGTTGTTAACGGAAAAGCCCCGACATTGAAACAGCACATGACCCACTTGGAGGCTGACTGTGGCAATGTGGCTCCACAATGTAGCGCATTAAAACCTGTCTGGAGCGAGCATGCGTACGCAAGCAATTCAAATCAGCGATTTTGGTGGTCCGGAAGTCTTGCAAGCTCGGGAAATCGAACTTAGCGAACCGGCGCAAGGCGAGGTGAGGGTTCGACAGCACTGCGTGGCCGTCAATTTTGTCGATGTTTACCATCGGATCGGGCAGCTTCACGGCGATGGTCCCAGGCCGCCCTTTGTCCCCGGGGTTCAAGCCAATGGCGTGATCGAAGCGCTTGGCGAAGGCGTCATTGCAGGTGAGCTCAAAGTCGGTGATCGGGTCACCTATGCCAATATTGGCATCGGCAGCTATGTTGGCCACCGTAACCTGCCGGCGGAGCGCCTGGTCAAAATTCCCGACACACTGAGCGATGAATTGGTCGCTGCATCCTACTTGCGCGGGCTTACGGCGCACTATTTACTCAAGCGACTCTACAAAGTGCAGCCGGGCGACCATGTCTTGATTCATGCCGCTGCAGGCGGGGTGGGGCAGTTGATGGTGCAATGGGCCAAAGCACTTGGCGCGATCGTGATCGGCACCGTTTCCAACGCATCCAAGGCTGAACGCGCAAGGAGCTTGGGTTGCGATTATCCGATTGTTTACACCCGAGAAAACTTTGCAGATGCCGTGCTAAAAATTACCCAAGGCGAAGGCGTGCCGGTGGTTTATGACTCGGTGGGTCGCGATACTTTTCAAGACTCGCTACGATGCACACGACCCATGGGTATGGCGATCAACTACGGCACAGCCTCGGGTCAAGTCGAAGCCTTTCCCTTGCAAGACTTACACAGCAAGTCGCTTTCCGTATGCCGACCAACACTCAGAACCTGGATTGCAAAACAAAGCGACCTGCACTGGGCGTCAAACGAGCTTTTTGAGCTGCTCAGCCTGGGCGGCTTGCAGATTGACGTGGCGGCTCAGCTCCCTTTACAAGAAGCGGCACAAGCGCATCGGCTGATCGAAGATCGGAACACCGCAGGTGCGATCATTCTTAAACCCTGAACCTTTTGATTGCATGCATCGACCACAGTCATCGATTGAAGGCACTGCTTCATGAATCGATCGACCGTAAGGACTCGATAGCCAAAACATGTTTAGCATTTTTCATATCGTTATTGAATTAATTTTTCTAACAGTACCATAAGGAGACCATCATGAGCGACCTAAAAGCACGCCGAACCCTCCTCAGTTCAGGAGCTAAACTCGCCGCCGGCACCCTGCTGCCCTTGAGCCTGCCACCGCCATTGCTTGCCCAGGCGAAAAAGGCCTGGCCCGAGCGACCGGTCAAACTGGTCTTGGGTTATCCAACAGGTGGTGCTGCAGATGCGGTTGCGCGGCCGATGCAAAGCAAAATTGAGGCAACCATCGGACAGCCGCTTATTTTTGAGTACAAACCCGGGGCAGGCGCAACCATCGGCGCAGAATTCACCGCCAAGGCCGCGCCTGACGGTTATACGATTCATTACGCAGACTCCGGGCCGATCGCTATTCTTCCCAATGGTAAGAAGCTTTCCTACGACCCTGTGAAGAGCTTTTCCCCGATTGGTATCGCTTGCAGTGGTGGTACGGCGCTCGTGGCACACCCTTCGGTAACGGCAAATAACCTCGAAGAACTCTTGCGACTCATTCGAGCCAAACCGGGCGGCATGACCTACGGCACTTCGGGTATCGGCGGTGCAGGCCATCTTGCGGGAGAACTGTTTCAATCCATGACACGTACGGAAATGGTTCATGTGCCCTACAAGGGTGGCGGCCCTGCCATGGTCGAGTTGCTCGGTGGTCAAGTACCGCTCCTGTTTGCCTCGATGCCCACGGCGGTGCCGCATATCAAATCTGGGAAAATCAAAGTGCTGGCTGTGACCAGCGCGACGCGTTCCTCAGCATTGCCACAAACAGCCACGCTGGCCGAACAAGGGCTTGTCGGCTTTGAAGCAACGATTTGGTGGGGCCTCCTCGGCCCGGCGGGGATCGCTTCCGATATTGTTCAAAAACTTAATTCAGCGATGAATGCTGCCCTTAGCGATCCGCAGGTTGCTGAAAAAGTACGATCGCAGGGCTATGAGCCAATCCTATCAACGCCTGCCGACTGCGCAGCGCGCATTGTTGCGGATCTAGCCAAATGGGGCAAAGTCATACGCGATGCCAAAATCACCTTTGAGGGCTAAAAGGCAATGAAAATGAAGGCCGCTTTCTACCGCAGCAAGGGCCCGGCCGCTGAGGTCTTGCAGCGGGGCGAACTTGATCTACCGCAGCCTGCGCCAGGCGAAGTACGTGTTCGTATCAAGGTGTCAGCAGTCAACCCTTCGGACACCAAGAACCGTGCAGGGCATCGCGGTAACCTCGCCATGCCCTTTCCCCTGATCATTCCCCATCAAGATGGATCTGGCGTGATCGAAGCTGTTGGCGACTCGGTCTCCGAGCGCCGTATCGGGGAGCGGGTTTGGGTTTATGAAGCCACACTAGGTCGAGCGCTCGGGACTTGTGCTGAATATTGCTGCGTTCCATCTTCCAAAGCGATCCCTTTGCCTGATGCGGCCGACTTTGAGGCCGGCGCCTGTATGGGTATTCCTGCAATGACTGCTCATCGCTGTGTGTTTGCAGATGGCAGCGTTCGGGGTCAACGCGTTCTGGTGCTCGGCGGCGCCGGTGCCGTAGGTTTTTACGCGGTCCAGATGGCAAAACTCGGTGGGGCAGCCTGTGTGCTCGCAAGCGTATCGCGGCCCGAACAGGCGCAGGCAGCGATACGTGCGGGCGCTGATCATGTGATCAACTACAGATCGCAGGATCTTGTTGCCAGCTGTCGGGAGATCTTTGCGGAGGACAACCCGATTGACCGTGTGATCGATGTCGCTTTCGGCGCAAACCTGTCGCATAGTTTAGCCTTGTTGCGGGTTCGCGGTGTGATTGCGACTTATGCCTCCGATGCTGTGCCAGAGCCGAGCATTCCCTTCTGGCCCATGCTTGCCAAGGACTTAACGGTTCGCTTTGTGCTGGTTTACGCCATGGGTGAGGAGGCTCACCGCGCAGCAGCGGAATACATCAGCGAAGCGCTTTCCCATAACCGACTCATCCATCAGATTTACAAACGCTATCAACTTGATGATGTTGTTTCGGCTCATGAAGACTGTGAAAGCATGAAAATACTGGGTAAGGTGCTGATTCACCTCGATTAAGACCATGACCCAAACTGTTGCAGCGCCTTTGCGTCCGTCCGGACGCAAAGGGCGTCTCGTTTTCCTTAGCCTGTTTGTGCTCCTATTCGTTTTGGCAGGATTTTTCTATTGGCATCATTTCTGGCGTGATGTTGTTGCCACCGATAATGCCTATGTTCAGGGTCATGTTGTTCCGGTCAGTGCACTCACCGCTGGGACAATCCGCGAGGTTTATGTTGCTGAGACCGAATATGTGCGGGCCGGACAGGCCTTGCTTGCCTTTGACGAGCGCGATATCGATATCCACCTGCAACAACTTGAATCAGATCTGGGTAAAACCGTTCGCGAAATCAGTTCACTCTCCCGACAGCTGACTGTCAGTGAAGCGCAAGTTAAGGCAAAGCATGCCGAATGGCTCCGCAGTCAACTGGAATTAGAACGTAGCAAAGAGTATCGCGAACGTCGTGCCGCGCTCGTCAATCGCGGGCTCACGACCCAGGAAGACTTCAGAAACGCTGAAAACCAGGTGCAGTCTGCCGAGGCTCAAGTGGAGGCGGCGCGTTCGCAATGGGAGGCGAGTCAACACCAGGCGGTAGCCACAAAAGCCTTGCTTCGAGACAGCTCGATTTTCGAGCATCCGACGGTGCTGAGCCAGGTCGCAAAACTTCGTGAGGCCTGGCTGGTGAAACAAAGAGCGCAAGTACTTGCACCGGTCAGTGGTCAGGTGGCTAAACGAAGCGCGCAACCAGGTCAGCGTGTTGCCCAAGGCAGCTCGATGATGGCCATTGTTCCGCTCGATCAACTCTGGGTTGATGCAAACTTTAAGGAAAATCAGATCGCAGACTTGCGGGTCGACCAGCCGGTAAACCTGACAGCCGATCTTTATGGTGATGGCATAAGCTTTCGGGGCCGGCTTGTGGGCTTATCGCCCGGCACGGGCACGGCTTTTTCGCTCTTGCCGGCCCAGCAGGCAAGTGGTAACTGGGTAAAGGTGGTCCAACGCGTGCCAGTGCGTATCGCTATCGAGCCGGAGGACTTGAAGCGCTACCCGCTGCGCGTTGGATTATCCATGCGGGTTCGCGTTGATGTGCGTCGTAAAGAGGGCCTGCGCTTGACCCATGTGAGCGGTGACAGCTCAAATGTTCTACCTTCAACAACGTCAAGTAAAGCCGCAAGAACGCCCGATACAGCATCATCGCTTATGAGCGACGATCCAGCCATTCAAATCAGGATTCGTAACATCATTGAACAGCATGCGCAGCCTTGATCGACCCGCTGCACAAGCCGAACCTTTGCAAGGAGCTGCGCTCGCCCTGCTGACCTTGATGATATCCCTGGGCACCTTTATGGAAATCCTCGATATCACCATTGCGAATGTGGCAGTTGCAAGCATCGCCGGTGACTTAGGTGTCTCACCGCAACAGGGCACGGCGATTATTTCATCGTATTCGATCGCCTGTGCAATTTCACTACCCTTAACAGGCTGGCTTGCAAAGCGCTTCGGTGAAGTTCGGGTCTTTGTGAGCGCGGTTTGTGCCTTCACGCTAACGAGTGTGCTTGCGGCGCTATCGGGCAGCCTTGAAATGCTTGTCGGTATGCGCCTGTTGCAAGGCCTGGCTGGCGGACCGATCCTGCCTTTATCACAAACATTGCTGATTCGATGTTATCCGCCTGAGAAGCGGGGGCAGGCGATGGGGCTTTGGGCGATGGTGGTGGTGCTTGCGCCGGTTGTTGGTCCTGTGCTCGGCGGCTTTCTGGTTGATCATGTGCATTGGAGCTGGTTATTCATGATCAACGGGCCAGCGGGAATCGCTGTGGCCTATACCACCTGGAAACTGATGCGTTCTCGGGAATCGGCACGCAATCCGGTGCCACTGGATCGGGTCGGTGTGTGCTTGCTCATCATCGGGGTTGCCTGTCTGCAGTGGGTGCTTGAGCACGGACGCGAGGAAGACTGGTTTGAATCACCCACGGTGATCGCCATCACGGCGATTGCTGTGCTCGCGATCGCCTACTTCGTGGCCTGGTCCTGGAACGAAAAAGAAGCGGTGGTGGATTTGAGTTTGCTCAAAAGCATCCAATACACCACCGGGGTGAGCATGCTTACGATCGGCTTTATGACTTATTACGCCACCGTGGTTGTTTTTCCGCTCTGGCTCTTGCTTGTGATGGGCTATAACACCGTGCAGGCGGGTCTGGCAATCGCACCGATTGCGATTTTAAATTTGGTATTTTCGCCTTTGGTGGGCCGAAATATTCATCGCCTGAATCCGCAATACCTATCTTTGCTCTCATTCAGCCTGTTGTCGGTGATTTCCTTCTGGAACAGCAGCTTTACCCTGGAAGCCGGGTATTGGGAAATCATCATGCCTCGTCTGTTACAGGGATTTGGTATGGCGATATTTTTCATACCGATCCAAAGCTATATGCTCGCAGGTATTGCCAATGACCGACTTGCGGCAGCCACAGGCTTCTCGAACTTCGCAAGAATGCTTGGGGCAGCGCTCGGTGCGGCAATCAGCGTGACCGCCTGGGATCACTGGGCGGCCGAAGCCTATGTTGAACTGGGCAGTCGAATCGACGCTCTGGATATTGCAACGATCGATTACTTGGAGATCGTTCGTCGATTGGGCATACAGGGTACGGCCGAGCTCGCTGTCGCCGAGCGCCTAGTCTTCACGCAAGCTTATATGATGGCGACGAATCGATTCTTTTTTGCATGCGGCCTGATCTTTGCTGCGATGGCGCTCGTCTTGGTGCTCACCTGGGCTTGGCGCCCTCCTTGGGTTTGGCGTCCTCCTTGGGCTCGGCGACCTTTTTCGCATCCTCATGAAGCCAAGCACGAATAACCGCCACCACCGTTTGTGGATCAGACTGAAAGCTTGCCCTGACCGCATCGCGTTCAAGGTCTAGGGCGGCTTCTTTGGGATCTTTCTGGGGCGCATTGGCAGGGCCAGTCGACGTGAGGGAGGTTTTTTTATCCGGCTTTGCCTGCGCTTGACCCGGCTTTGCCTGCGCTTGACCCGACTTTGCCTGCGCTTGACCCGACTTTTGAAGGCCAAGCGATTGTTTGAGTTTATGCCACATCATCAACAACCGGATTACTCAACACACCGATACCCTCCACTTCAATCTCGCACACATCGCCCGCTTTCATAAACACCGGTGGTTTTCTTGCATAGCCGACACCGGCTGGTGTTCCAGTAATGATCACGTCGCCAGGTTCAAGCGTCATACAAGCAGCAATCAACACCAAGGCTTCGCGTACATCAAAGAGCAAATCGCTGGTGTTGGCATCTTGCATCACCTGCCCATTCAAGCGAGACTGTATCCGCAGGCCTGCTGCACCCGGCGGCAGCTCATCAGCGCTGACAAGCCAGGGACCAAAAGGTCCGGTCGCATCAAAATTTTTACCAATCGTCCATTGGCTGGTTTTGCGCTGATAGTCACGAATCGAACCATCGTTAAACAAACTATATCCAGCAATGCAATCCAGGGCCTGATCAGGACTCAGATGCCGGACGGTCTGCCCAATAATCACGGCGAGTTCCGCTTCATAATCCAGCTGATGGCTTTGTCGAGGACGCACCAGCGCTTCGCCATGGCCAAGCAGGGAACTGTTTGCCCGCAGAAAAAAACTGGGAAAATCAGGTCTTGCATGACCACCCTCAGCGGCATGATCGGCGTAATTCAAGCCCATACAAATAAGCTTGCCAGGCTGAGGAATCAAGGGAGCATAGTGCAGACCGTCGCAGCTGCGTTTCAAGCTCTCCGGCGCCGTTGCCAGCGCGGCTGAAATTTTCTCCATCGCCTTGGGCACGGACAGCAGCGCCGGGATATTCGACGGGGCCCAAGGCGCGACATCTTCAAGGGCAAAAAACGACAAGCCCGCCGCTGAACTCAAAACACCGAGCTTGACCTGACTGCCGTCTCGAAATGAAAACAAACGCATGTGCCTCTCCTTGCAATGTCATGCATGATAAGCAGATTCCAAGCTCGATCAAGGAGATCTGTGAGATGTCATCGCCTTCAAAAGTCGCTATCGTCACCGGGGCTGGCAGCGGCGTCGGCCGAGCGGTCAGTCTTGCCTTTCTCGCGGCAGGCTATCGCCTTGTCCTCGCTGGACGCCGCGAAGACGCTTTGCAAGAGACCATCGCCATGGCGCAAGATGTTCAAGGCAGGGCCATGGCGAAAGTCACCGATGTCTGCGACCCGGCCTCAATTGATGCCCTTTTTGCCGCTTGCGTCGAGGCCTACGGCCGACTTGATGTGCTCTTCAATAACGCAGGCATCGGCGCCCCGGCGGTCCCGATCGATGAATTGGCAATTGAAACCTGGCGCCATGTGGTCGATACCAACCTCACGGGCTCATTTCTCTGCACCCGCGCCGCAGTCAGGCAAATGAAGTCACAAAGCCCGCAGGGTGGCAGAATTATCAATAATGGATCGATTTCCGCCTACGCGCCACGACCGAATTCGATCGCCTACACCGCAACCAAGCATGCCATCACCGGCCTCACGCGTTCGACAGCGCTCGATGGCCGCAAATTCAACATCGCCTGCGGTCAAATTGATATCGGTAATGCTGAAACCCCCATGGCGGCGCGCATGGCAAAAGGTGTACCCCAGGCCAACGGCGACATTGCAGCCGAGCCCTTGATGGATGTTGCCCACGTCGGCGAATCCGTGCTCCACATGGCCGAGTTACCCTTGCAAAGCAATGTACTTTTTATGACGGTCATGGCAACGAACATGCCCTTTGTGGGCCGCGGCTAGCCTCAAGGGTCGCATCGTGACGAAATCGTCCTATCCGCAAGCCTTTGAGTCGGCGATCGCAATCGGGAACCGTGTCAAGCGTGGGACCCTGAAAGCAAGCGATCTTCTGGCCGCGCAAATTGAACGCATTCAAAAGTACGACCAGGCGGTTAATGCCGTGGTTGTGCGCGATTTTGACGAGGCAAGGCGAGAAGCTGAGCGCATGGATCGCATCGTACAACACGGCTCCGAGCGTCAAAAACAAATGCTCGGTCCGCTTGCCGGCGTGCCGATCACCGTCAAGGAATCCTATGATTTGAAGGGGCTTCCGAGCACCTTTGGTCGGGTCGAGATGCGGGCCAATATCGCTCAATCAGACGCGCTGATGGTCTCGCGCCTGAAGCAAGCAGGTGCGATTGTGATGGGCAAAACCAATGTACCGGTTCGTCTCTCGGATTGGCAAAGCTTTAACCCGATTTATGGCACGACCAATAATCCCTATGACCTGACACGCGTGCCGGGAGGCTCAAGTGGGGGCGGTGCTGCGGCGCTTGCCGCAGGGTTCAGTTTTCTGGAGCTTGGCAGCGACATTGGCGGCTCGATCCGAGGTCCGGCCCACTTCTGCGGGGTTTTTGGACATAAGCCAAGTATTGGCGTGCTGAGCGGTGCAGGGCATGCCCTACCCGACGCCCTGGCAACCGCAGATTTAGTGGCCTATGGGCCCTTAGCAAGACAGGCTCGCGACCTGCGCCTGGCTTTTGATCTTGCGCTCGGCGACGATGTGTCCCGCCACAGCTTGCTGTCACCGGCAACGCGTCTGTCAAAGCCTTCCGGGTGGCGGGTAGCATTGCTAAGCGATGCGAAAACCTGCCCGGTCGATCGGGAAATCGTCAAGGGTCTAGAAGCTCTTGGTGATCGGCTCGAAAACCTAGGGGTCAAGCTGCAACGAGAAGGCCCGCCGATCGAGCTCGGGCAATTGCATAAGCTTTATATTCGCATGCTGCGCGCGGCAACCTCGCGAGGTTTGTCAGATCAGGTGTTCAAGGAGCAGGCCGAGGTGGCTGAGGCCTATCGGCAAGGGATTCGCCAGGAAAAGAAGGGCTACGACTACTATGCGTGGATGGTGCAAGCCAACACCATGAGCCACCGCGAGTGGTTACAAGCGCATGAACAACGCATGGCCTTGGGCCGTGTTTGGGCGGCATGGTTTGAAGACGTCGACGTCTTGCTCTGTCCGGTTGCCTCCATGCCCGCCTTCCATCATAGGCAGTCAGGCGAACGATGGGAGCGCATGATTCCGGTGAATGGGCAACAACAACCCTCCACCCAGACGATGTTTTGGGCTGGGATGTCGACCTTATGCGGACTGCCTGGAACGGCAGTACCCGCCGGACAAACCGCTGAAGGTCTTCCCTACGGCGTTCAAGTGATCGGACCCCGCGATGGTGACTGGATCACACTGGCTTTTGCCGAGCTGCTCGAAAAATACGCTGACTGTGGTTTCAAGCCACCCAAGGATTTCCCGGGCTGATCACATCCTCGCTGCGCCTGGGCATCGGCAAAAGCCCTCCAAAGGGTTTCTGATCCACCCGGTGCAAGCGTTTAGTATCTGCGACGTCGTTGATCGATTGGGGCATAGCTTGTGATTGGAGCCGGCATCAGGTAGCTCGGATCGGGCGTAATTACCAAGGGTAGGCTTTCTCCGGGATCCCGGTTTAACTGAGCGCTGTATTGCCTGCCGGCATACTCGTAAACAACGGTGTAGCCCGAGACGCGGGTTTCAAGTGCCTGGCTGCCCTGACAGATGATGGCAGGTGCCGCAGGCAGGGGACCGCTCGGTGCAACATGGCCTGATGATGCAACGGGCGCTGGCACGGCCGTAACAGCGGGCGCCGCGAAGGCTTGCGCGTCACCAGCCTGGCTGATCGGGGCAGCTGTTCCCAGATGACCGCCCGAAGACGCCGGCGTATTGTCGACACGATCGCCGATGATGGCACCCGTAGCAGCCCCAATCGCAGCCGCCGCCACACGCCCATCGCCTCGTCCGACTGTGCTACCCAGGAGCCCTCCTGCGATCGCACCCACAATGGCGCCCGTATTTGACCGCTCGGTTGAGCTGACTGGCGCAGCAGGCACGGTCAGCCGTTGTGCGCAATAGGATGATGGCACGAGCACCTGTTGCAAATTCGCGGTGCGCGAGAGCACCCGCGCAGCATCTTGCGCTTGGGCAGGCCCCGCAGCATGCATCGCAACAAGGCTCGCCAGCAAAATGGCCTTGGCCTGCCGCAAGCCCGAAAGGTAAGCGAGGATCTTTGTTGGATGCGCTGTTCTGTGTTCTAACCTATGTTCTGTCCTGTGCGCTGTTCTATGTTCTGTCCTCTGCGCTGTCCTGTGCGCTGTCCAATGCTTTGCCATATGCTTTGTCATTTCCGTCACCTTTCGACGATATCCTGAGTTGGATTTAGCAGTGCTGTTCACGAGGCGGTACGATCTCACCCATTCCATTGTCTTACCCAGCCCATTGTTCAATGCATGAATGCCCCACTGGTTGACCTTGATCGGTTGCAATTTTCCTATAAAACGCAGGAAAACCTGATCGATCTCACAAGCTGGCAGCTTCAGGCTGGTGAACAAATATTGGTCAGCGGACCAAGCGGCTGCGGCAAAAGCACCCTGCTCGCCCTGATCGCCGGCTTGATGGTCGCCAAGCAAGGCGCAGTAAGGCTGCTCGGGGTTGATCTTGCAGGGCTGACGGCGGCCCAAAGAGACCGGTTTCGCGCTGATCATATCGGCGTGATCTTCCAGCAATTCAATTTGATTCCCTATCTGAGTGCGCTCGACAATATGGTGCTCGCGTGCCGACTTAGTTCCCGTCGACGTCAAGCTTTCCGCTCGCCTGCGATGATGCGCGATGCCGCCACCCAGATGGCAGCTGAACTTGACCTTGAAGCCAGCGCCATTGTTCGTCCCGTCACCCAGCTGTCGATAGGCCAGCAGCAGCGGGTGGCTGCCGTCAGAGCGCTGCTTGGCGGCCCTGCGTTGATCTTGGCCGATGAGCCCAGCTCAGCACTTGATGCAGCACGCGAATCGCAACTGATCGCGCTTCTCACCCGACAATGCCGGCGACAGGGCGCCTCACTTATCCTGGTGAGTCATCATCAGGCACTCGAGCGGCACTTCGACAAACACTGGCGCATGGCGACTTAGCATGATGCTGCGTGTGCATGCCATCGGTCAGACCGCTGCGCTCGTGCTGGAACTGGCGAGCAAAAGTCTCTGGCATCGGCGAATCGCCTTGAGTCTTCTTGTACTTGCGATGTCGCTTTCCTGTGCTTTATTGTTTTTTATAGAACGCTTGCGCGTCGATATGAAAACCTCATTTGCACAGTCCATCAGCGGTACTGATTTGCTGGTCGGACCGAAAGGCCATCCTGCGCAGCTCATCCTTGCCACGGTTTTTCAACTCGGTGAACCTCGTGATGCCTTAGCCTATAAAAGCCTGCAGTGGCTTGCTGAGCTGCCTTCGGTCGCTTGGACCGTTCCGATATCGCTTGGCGACTCGCATGGACCTTATCGGGTGATCGGCACCCAGATTCAATTTTTTGAACATATTCGTACCGGAGAAGCAGAGCCCCTGCGCTTTAGCCAGGGCAAAGCCTTCTCCGGACTCTGGGAGGTTGTGGTCGGGTCATCGGTAGCCAGACAACTTGACTACAAGCTTGACGCTTCCATTGTTCTAGAACACGGTTTGCCCAGCGATGAGAACAAAGGTGGCACAGGCGCCGGGACAAGAAATTTCGGCGCATCGGCCAGCCACGACGACAAGCCCTTTCGGGTCGTCGGTGTGCTCGCACCAACAGGCACGGCGATTGACCGAAGCTTATTGGTCTCGCTTGAGTCCATTGAAGCTTTGCACATTGGATGGCAGGCCGGTGCGCCCGTGCCAGGCCTGAAGCTTTCCGAGGACATGATCCGCAAGTTTGATCTGAGCCCCAAGCAGATCAGCGCCGTCTATGTCGGACTTAAGCAGCGCAGTCTGCTCTTCCGAACCCAGCGTCAAATCGAGACGGGCGCACCCGAGGCGATGACGGCGGCCGCGCCGGGGCTGGCGCTCGCCGATCTCTGGCAGCTGATTGCGAAAGCCGAAGCCGCTTTTTCCTTGCTGGCTGCGGTCATGCTGCTGGTCGCCATGCTGGGAATGGGGGCAAGCCTTTTGTCGTCGATGCGAGAGCGCGAACGCGAGCTTGCCCTTTTACGGGTGCTCGGTGCCAGGCCCTGGCTGATCGCAGGCCTTGTGCTGCTTGAAGCCCTGCTTGCAGCAAGTCTTGCATTAGCGCTCGCGCTCTTGAGCCTGAGCGGCCTCTTGCTGATCTTCAAAGATGCACTTTTGGCCGAAGCCGGGCTTCGCATGTCGGCACAATGGATTCGCAGCGACGAAATACCCTTGATACTTGCGGTTTATGCTTGTGCCTTTTTGGTGAGTCTATTGCCCGCTTGGCGCGCCTATCGAATCTCGCTGCAACAAGGCCTGATGGATCGCTAGTGTTGTTATCTTTTTTAGATTCGCTTTCATGATGACGTTCCAAAAACCATTTTTTATGTTCAAAAAACCATTGCATTCCATTGAGCGCCGCCGCCTGATTCAATTAGCCTTCTGGTCCACAGCACCCTGCCTCGCGGCGCTTCCAATCGCAAGCGCACAAAACGCTTCAACAGCGACGCCCCCGAAGAGCGCCGCGCCACAGCTTAACCAGGGCAAAGTTCGTGACTTGAGCTGGGACGATCTGATTCCGGGCGACTGGAAACCTGAAAAACTCCTAGAGGGCATGAACTTTGCCCTTTTGCAAGACGGCGATCCGCGCGCCAACGAAGCCATGGCCAAACTGCGCGAACTCTGGGATAAAGCGCCAGCAGTCGCGAGCCTGCACGGTCAAAACGTGCGATTACCGGGTTTTGTTGCACCCCTTGAACGAAGTGCCAAGGGGATCAGCGAATTTTTGCTTGTGCCTTATTTCGGTGCCTGTATCCACTCGCCACCCCCGCCCGCAAACCAGATCGTCCATGTTGTGAGCAGCGAACCGATTAGCGAAAAGACCGCACAAGCGGCGGTTTGGGCAAGCGGGCGCCTTGAAGTACTACGATTCGAATCTGCGCTTGGCGTTTCAGGCTATCGCATGCCCCAGTCGAAGGTGCAGCCGTACCAGGCAAAGAAAAATTAGCACGCTGAACCAAACGCTCGTCAAGCACGCAGCGCAGCGAGTAACTGGGCTCTTGTGAACTTACCCATTTTTCTAAAAGGAATTCGAAACATCCCGCCCAACTCGGCAGTGCCCTCAATATCGTAGCGCAGACCTTCGCCGAATAAGGCCACCAGTCCCCGATCGAGCGCACCTGGTATGGCCCGCAAAGGAATCAAAACCTTAAAGCTCGCATCGGCAGTTCCGAGGGCCGGCAGGCGCAGACTTTCCGTCGTTTCACCTTTGGCAAGTTCGCGGTCTTCAATACGTGCCAGAAACTGTATGGTGGATAAGGGAATCGGTATCGGGTTGCTGTTATCCATTTTCAAAATCACAAGCAGGCGCACTTGCTCGCGATCGATGCCCTGAAGTTGGACCTCCTTCACGCTGACCTCGGGCGTACCGAGGGCGTGCAAAGGCGATGTTTGATAAAGCAAGGTAAGCCCTGTAAGCCCCGCCTTGGCCGTTGCTGAAAGCTTGCCAAGCAATGCTGCTGCAAAAGCACCCTCGTTAAAACGTCGACGCAAGCGATTCATGACTCATCCCATTGCAAGTGCACGAGCTTTGCCGGATCAAATTCAGGATTTTCCCATCGCAAATCTTCAGGATTTTTGGCCTGACCGATATTCAAGGCATAACTACCCGGATTCACCACCACGCGTGTGTGACCAACCCTGTAGTCGAAACTATTGTGAACATGCCCGTGAATCCAAAGCTCGGCAAAGGACAGCACATCACTCAAATTGGAAATAAAGCCTGGATTGGCAGGATGCTTATCAAAACGGGGGTGGACCGACTTAGGATGCACACCATGGTGGGTGATGACAACCGTCGGACCATGATGAGGCCTTTGCAATTGCTCAAGAAGCCAGGCTCTTTCGCGTTGATGAATGCTCAATGCATCCTCGGGCGTAAAGCGCTTTCGGTTCGCATCAACACCTTGAATCAAACGGTGGTCGACCATGAAGCGCTCGCAAGTCTGCATGGCCAGTGTTTTATGGATACCGGTGCCGAGAAGCTCGTAATCGGTCCAAAGCGTGCAGGCAACAAAGCGCAGGCCGTGCATCAGGATGACATCTTCAGACAAAATCCGCACGCTCGTGCCTTGAGCGGCCTCGCGCAAGGCTCTTAATGCAAGATCGATCCTCGTTTCATAATATTCATGGTTGCCTGGCACATAAAGCACAGGAATCGGCCAGTCGGCAAAACATCGCACCGCTTCGATACCGTTATGAATATCACCGGCAAGCACCAGCAAGTCTGCTGCCTCGGGACCTAATCGATCGACGCGATACCAGTTGGCAAAAGGCTTACTGAACATTTCCAGGTGCAGATCAGAGGCGATTTGAATGCGAACACTTCGAGGCATTGCGTCAAGCTCCAAGCATCAAGCGACAAGGTCCCAATAGAAAGCTATGCTGTGAAGCGACTGCGCCAGACATTAAGCGACAAAGTCCAAACGCAGGCGCTCACGAAAATCAGCAATGCTTTGCACGTGGCGCCTTAGTTGCCAGCGCTGGTTGCTGTTGAGCGAAAACAAATCAACCTGGTTTGGCCCTTGCGCAGGGGACGACGTCATCGCAACGGCTTGCCCATCAAGCTGCGCCGCAGGCGCTGCGATCTGTCGCTCCAATCGCATTTGGGTCATTGTCCCAAAAGCATCGAGCATCGCAGCGGCTTCATCAGCACTGATCAGGTCATGTTGCTTTAGCCATTGTAAACGCTCCACAGTGCCATGAGGCATCCATTGGCCCGGACCGAGCTTCGATATGACAAGAAAACGCGTGGCATCGACAATCAAGGATGTACCTTGCAGCTTCAAGTCGCGTTGCCAATGTCGTTTCTGATCGAAAATCGCGGCGATGCGGCCAAGCCTGAACTGCCATTCTGCTGGCATGGGCTCAACGCCCCGTTGAAGCATGTCAGAAAGCATTGTTCGTAACCACGTTTGTCGCGCCGCTGACTTCAGTGAGAAGCCCGTCGCGCCCTTGACAGGCGCAAAAAGCCTTGAGAGGCCTTGTTCAAAGGCTTGCACAAGCGTGCGATCGCCGGCAATCCATCTAAAATCCAAAACGATATGAGCTTTGAGCATCGCCTTCGGTGTCGGATGGGTGAACCAGGCCTGCGCCTCGTGAAGCCAAGCATCAAGACTCTTACACCAGGAGGGATTCATGGCCATGACTGCACCCTGACAAAGCGGAAAACCCATGCGATCGAGCAGGTGATTGATTTTTCCTGCCCTCTCGAGCCAAGCCGGTATCGTCGCTTCATCCCGCAAAATCAAGGCATTATCCTGGTCGGTCACAATCGTCTGCTCGGCCCTTCCCTCCGAACCCAAGGCTAGCCAAGCCCAGTCTTCGGTACAAAGACCAGAACCTGCTTCAGTACGCAACACAAGCGCGATCGCTTGGCGCGTCAGTGCATCGTTGAGCAAGGACATCATGCGCGCCATGTGGACCGCATCAAGGCCTTCGCGATGCAATTGCCTAGCCATATCGGCTGCCTCTCTCGCAACATCAATCAATGCCATCTCGCTATCTGCGCGATCGATAGACAACATCAGGCGATCCGGTCGGTTTTGTTGCTGGCGCATCAGATCGTGTTCACTGACCAGACCAACGATGAAAGCACCTGAGCGAATCGGGACATGGCGTATGCGCCAATGCATCATGGCGTGCATAGCATCAAGTACGGAACTTTCAAGCGGCAGGCTGTGTACCGGATGCGTCATGACCCTCGCAATCGGGAGATCGAGATCTAAGCGCGGCAGAATCACCCGTTCGATGAGGTCGGTTCGCGTGAGCATGCCGGTGCTGCCATCGTCGCAATCGATCAGCACGGAGCCCACGGCGTGGTGATGCATCATGGCAAGCGCCGTACCAAGCCTTTCATGCTCAGAACAGCGCAGCAGGTCCGATTGCATCACATCGGAAACCGGCCTGAGCAAAGCACTGCCGTCCCGCCTTGAATCGGTGAAGGATTCAGCGACTTTCAAGCTGATGAGACCTCATCATTATGATTGTAGGCTGACGACGGTTTTGATTTTTCGAAGTGAGACAAGATTGATACAACTGATCCAATTACAGCTTGCCTTTGGCGATTTACCCTTACTTGATGGCGCATCGCTTTCGGTCCAACGCGGCGATAGCGTCGGCCTCATCGGCCGAAATGGCAGCGGGAAATCCTCTTTACTTAAACTGATTGCGGGATCGCTTCAAGCGGATGACGGACTGATTCAACGCGAAGACGGTGTTCGCTGTGTGGTGGTCGAACAAGAGCCGAGCTTGCCGGACCAAGCTAGCCTTTTTTTGAGCTTGTTGGATCGTGCCAAGCTCAACCCTTCACCGGAGGAGCCCGAGGCTTGGCAGCAACTAGCCGATATTCGCGCTTGGCTCGATCGCTTTGGCTTGGATCCTGAACGACCCTTGTCGGGCTTATCGGGCGGGGAACGAAAACGCGCAGCACTCGCCTTGGGATTCGCCCTCAAGCCTGACTTGCTGCTTTTGGACGAGCCAACCAACCACCTGGATCTGGCCGCGATTCGTATGCTCGAAGAAGCCATGGAGCGGGTAAGCACAAGCATTGTCATCACCCATGATCGTCATTTTCTGGATCGGGTTGTTAATCGCATTGTCGAACTGGAACGGGGCGTACTGCGCAGCTACCCCGGGCGTTTTGCCGATTATCTGCGCCTGCGCGCGGATCAGTGGGCCGCTGAAGATCAGGCGCAAAGGCGCTTTGATCGCTTCTGGGCCGAGGAAGAGGCGTGGATTCGCCAGGGTGTTGAAGCGCGACGCAAGCGGAATCAGGGTCGCGTTAAACGTCTTGAAGCGCTTCGCGAGGCACGCGAAGCGCGCCGGCAGCGGGTTGGACAGGTTCAGATGCGTCTGGATCGGGGCGAGCGTTCCGGCAAACAGGTGCTCGAATGTGTAGGACTGGGCTATCAGACGCCAGACGGTCGTGACCTGGTGAAATCGCTGGACTGGGTACTCATGCGAGGCGACCGGGTTGCATTGATTGGTCCCAACGGCATTGGCAAATCAACCCTGATTCGTCTTGCGCTCGGGCAACTCAAACCCAGCGCAGGGCAACTGCGCCAGGGCTCACAATGGCAGCTTGCCTATTTTGACCAAATGCGTGAGCAACTTGATGAAGCGCGTAGTGTCGCTGAAACCATCAGCCCGGGGTCTGATTGGATTGAACTTGCGGGTAAGCGCATGCATGTGATGAGTTATCTGGGGGACTTTTTGTTTTCACCAAGGCGCGCTCAATCTCCGGTGAGAACCCTTTCGGGCGGGGAGCGCAATCGACTCTTGCTGGCGCGTTTGTTTGCGAGACCGGCAAATCTCTTGATCCTTGATGAACCGACAAACGATCTCGATCTCGAAACGCTCGAATTATTAGAATCCAGTTTACAACAGTACGAGGGTAGCGTCTTGCTGGTCAGCCACGATCGGGCATTTATGGATGCTGTTGCCACCCAAACGCTGGTTGCACTTGGTGATGGTCGTTGGCGCGAGTATCCTGGCGGTTACAGCGACTGGATCGATCAAGGGGGTCAATGGCCCGCTGAAAACAGAGCCGGCGAGGGATCACCGCAAGAGACCCCTACCACGACGTTTTCAGCGCGCGATCTTCAAAGCGCAAAACCACGACGCAAGCTCAGCTTTAAAGAGCAGCGTGAACTTGAGGACATACCGCTGCGTATCGATACCCTAGAAACCGAGCAGGCCAAACTTCAAGGTTCAATGTCATCAGCCGATTATTATCGTCAAGGCGCCGAGCAAATGCGACTTGATCAATCGCGCCTTGAGCAAATTGATGAGACCTTAATGGCTTTGCTTGAACGCTGGGAAGCTTTACAGGCGCTGGCGTCAAAATAAACTCAATGAACCAGGGTTAAGTCAATGAAACAGCGTTAAGTCAATGAAACAGCGTTAAGTCAATAAAGCAGCGATTCAATCAGCGCCTGTACTCGCCATGCATCCTCGAAACTCGCCCAAGTGTGCGGTTTACCCTGCGCAAACGCTGCAATATGGCTGGCCTGGTCGCGGTAGGCAGCTTCACGCGGGTCCTGCGTCGATGCTGAAAGCCGCTTGAATCCCTCGCCGTCATCAAGCTCAAGTCCATACCAGTCGCTGATGCGCGCAGCACCCTGCTCGCACATCACCTGTAATTCGGTCGCATCACGCCAGCCGCCTACCATCGCCGCGACCTGAACAGGAACCCCCGTTTCACTGCGAAGCGATGCAAGCAAAGCGGTCTCGGTTTGATTGCCATGGGCCAGCATCTGTTCATTGGTCGGATAAGTGATCGTATGCGACATCCGTTGAAGCGGGCCAAGAAGCCGCTGAGCAAGATAAATATGATGCGACAACACCTCGCGCACAAAGCCCCCCTGTTCTCTTTGAGAGAGCCACGTCGCATGGGCTTGAAACGGTCGAGGCCAGGCCTTGAAGTGCAGCCGAATCGAAATACCGCAAAGGCCTCCAAGCACCGCCTCAGTGATCACCAATCGTTGTAACTCCTGGGCACACCATGCCGAAGCGTAGGCAAAGTTCACCGCGGTGGGAAGCTTTGCGCTTTTGGCGGCCTCGATCATCGCAAGCGCATCGTTTTCGTCGACCGAAAGCGGTTTTTCGCACCAGCATAGCTTGCCTGCGGCAAGCACGCCTTCGGCATAAATCCGATGAAACTTAGGCGGTGTCGCAATATAAACAAGATCGCTATGCTCAATAACATCCGCCGCATCAACCGCAAACCGGGCGCCCGCTGCAATCGCTCGAGCGACGATGTGGTGTTGATGCGCCTGATCGGAGGGATCCCAAATCGCGCGAACCAAAAGCGCAGGCTCGTCCAGCAGGTAGCTAAGGCTTCGGGTGCCCACCGCACCCAGACCGATCACGCCGACGGCAACTTTTTCCGACATGGTTCTCATTCCTAGAGGTGTGCAAACCGAAGCTTTATCGATCGTGACTCAAGGAAGCGCTTGAGACTTTTCCTAGCCGCCCTCGAGAAAACTCTTCAACTTATCAGAGCGGCTGGGGTGCCTGAGTTTTCGCAAAGCCTTGGCTTCGATTTGTCGAATGCGCTCACGCGTGACATCAAACTGCTTGCCGACTTCTTCAAGCGTATGGTCGGTGCTCATCTCCACACCGAATCGCATCCGCAAAACCTTCGCCTCCCGCGGCGTGAGCGAATCGAGTACCTCTTTGACGACATCACGCATCGACTCATGCAAGGCTGCATCAGAAGGTGCCAGGGTTGTCGTGTCTTCGATGAAATCGCCCAAGTGCGAATCATCATCATCGCCAATTGGCGTCTCCATCGAAATAGGTTCTTTAGCGATCTTTAAAATCTTACGGATCTTGTCTTCGGGCATATCCATACGTTCGGCCAGGGTCGCTGGATCGGGCTCCTGACCGGTTTCCTGAAGAATCTGCCGCGATATACGGTTCATTTTATTGATCGTTTCAATCATATGAACAGGGATCCGGATCGTGCGAGCCTGATCGGCGATGGATCGGGTGATCGCCTGGCGAATCCACCAGGTTGCATAGGTAGAAAATTTATAACCTCGGCGATACTCAAACTTATCGACCGCCTTCATAAGACCAATATTGCCTTCCTGAATCAGGTCAAGAAACTGAAGTCCCCGATTGGTATATTTCTTAGCAATTGAAATCACAAGCCGCAGATTAGCCTCGGTCATCTCTTTCTTGGCACGTCTTGCCTTTTGCTCACCGGCGACCATGCGCTTGTGGATAGCCTTCAAATCGGCAAGCGGCAAGAGCACCAAGGCCTGTAAATCGATCAATTTTTGTTGAATGTCCTGAACAGCGGGTATGTTGCGTCGTAGCACCCCGTTCCAGGCCTGCTCTTGCTGCAATTGCTGTTCAGCCCAAAGCAAGTTGGTTTCATTGCCAGGGAAATGGGCAACAAAGAAAGCGTGCGACATGCCCACCCGATGAACACACAAGTTACCAAGCTGTCGCTCAAAGGCTCTAACCCGTTCGACCTGCCCGCGCAAGGTGTCGGCCAATCGTTCAACCATTTTTGCGGTGAAACGGATTTCGAGAAGCGTATCTTGAATGGATTTTTGCGCTGTATTATAGAATTCTGACTGATATGCCTGTTGATCAAACGCTGCGCGCATTTGGTCGAAGTTCACACGAATCCTGTCAAAGCGTTCAAGCGCCAGCCCTTTCAACTCTTCAAGCTTGGCGCTGAGCGCAGCACCCTCTTCCTCCTCATCGGCAAAATCCGCGGCTTGAGAAGGGGGCGAGGGATCAGGTTCGAGCGCATTGGGGTCAACAATCCCATCGACCACCTCATCGACCCGCTTTTTCCCCTCGCGAATCGCATCGGCGTCGTTGAGGATTTCCTGAACCGTCATCGGGCAGGCTGAGATGGCCATGACCATGTCTTTGAGCCCTTCTTCGATTCGCTTTGCGATCTCGATCTCACCTTCACGGGTGAGTAATTCCACCGAACCCATTTCACGCATATACATGCGCACGGGATCAGTGGTGCGACCGAAATCGCTGTCCACTGTGGATAAGGCCGCCTCTGCCTCTTCCTCAGCGTCGTCGTCGTTGGCAACAACCGGTGCGTCCGAGGAAATGATCAGGGTTTCAGCATCGGGCGCCTGATCAAAGACCTGGATCCCCATGTCGTTAAAGGTGGTGATGATTGATTCGATCGCTTCAGCGTCGACAAGATCCTCACCGAGATGGTCGTTAATTTCCCCATAGGTGAGGTAGCGGCGTTCTTTGCCGAGTCGGATCAATTGTTTCAGCTTATTGCGTTTGGCCTCGAGCTCTTCTTCTGAAAGTGCGCGTCTTGCAAACGCTTCCTTGATCAAGGCCTTCTCCTTGGCACTTGCTCTGCGCCCCTTGGGTTTGGGCGTTGCTTCAATCGCTTCGACTTCTTCGACCTCCGGGGGCACTTCCTCCTCGCCGAATTCCTCATCCCCGGCGATTAAATCCTCGCCTTCACTGTCGGCAGTGTCGCCCTCTGCGGCCTTCTTAGGGCGGCCACGTTTGGCTTTAGCCGAGTCTTTGGACTTTGATTTTTCGCTCAAGTCCTGATCGGCAAGGTCCATATCAAGGTCATCGTCGCCAAGATCATCCTCATCACTTGCCTTCGTCTTTGCTTTCCCGACAGCTGTGGCTTTCGTTTTCGCTTTCGACGCTGATTCAGCTTTTTTTGCAGCTTGTTTGACAGGCTTTGCTGGCGCTGTTGCTGCTGTTGTTGCTGTTGTTGCTGCGGGCGATGGTGTCGCTGTTGTTGCTGCGGGCGATGGTGTCGCTACCGTTGGAAGCGCCAGCGTATCTGACGCACCAGGCTGCGCTTTTGCTGCGGACTTCGCGACTTTTGATGTTTTTGTCGGCTTGGCCGGCGCCTCGGCCTTTTTTGCGATCACGTCGGTCTCAAGGCTCGCAACCTTGGGCGGCTCCTCGGAAGGCTTTGCGGCGAGCGAGGCCTTTTTTGCGCCGCCTGACCGGGTCTGGGGTTTAGCAGCGGTTTGCTGGGCCTGGGTAGCGTCCACATGCTGCGCCTCGGGCACTTGCCCCTCAACAGAACTCGCCTTCGCCTTCCTGGCTTTACTTACTGCAGGCTTCGCATCGGCCACAAGGGTGCTGGCCTTTGGTGCCGGCACTGCCTCCGGCGATGCCTGCGCTGCTTTCTCCGACTGCGTCGCCGTCGTCTTCGCCGCCTTTGCTGCTCGCGTCGCCTTAACCGCTTGCGACGCCTTGATCGGCTCCTGCTGAGGCGCCGCCTGATTAAGCTTTGTCTTCTCGCCAGCAGCTTTTTTTGCGACGGTTTTAGCGGGGGCCTTGGCGCCCTTTGCCGCCGCCGCGGGCTTTTTCACGTCCACTGCCACATCGGGGGCTTCGGTTTTTTTCTTGGCAGCGGAAGCCGTTTTTGTTGCAGCCGATGAAGACTTGGAGGCGGTGGATTTCGGTTGAGCAGGCATGAACGATTCCCAAAAACGTCACGACAGGGCAGCAAGCAAAGCTCTAAGTTTGCGCGGCGTAACCTTCGATTATATCCCCAGTGTCAAGTGGGGCCTGTTTCACCACTCCGAATTGCTTTTCTGTGCGCCATCAGACGCTCATACTGCTCGCGTTCGGCGAGGCTTTGCAGCCCCTTGCTCACCAAGTCATCGATTAACGCTCGAATCTTTTGGTCGGCAAGTTGCAACAACGCGCCCTGATATTCGCTCGCTGCCGATGGCTCATCAATCAACATGACCCAAGCCATCGCACGGTTTAAGGTTTTTCGCCAAGGGGTCCACTGATCAGGGTTTGTGGCACAGAGCTTATCCAGACGCAGGCTGATTTCAGGCAGATCCGCCGCCTCTTCAGCGCTGTCATGACCGTCAAATTTCATCGCCTCAACCAGAATCTCAGGCCAGAAGGCTTCTAAAGCTGAGGGATCACGCTGCTTTAATGCCGGGAAACGCAGCAACAAGACGAGCGCCTTGTCAACAATGCCAATAGCCTCGTGGCGCGGCGCTATCACCTGCGCCTTGTTGAGACCATAGCCCTTAGGCACGGGCCTGTTGCCCTGACCGTCGCCTGAGGATGAGTCTTCGCCGACCAACGTCGACCCGTCCCGCTTTGCTTGCCCGCCTGGTCCTTTCCGGTTCTCCGCATACAAACGCACGAAGCCTTGTTGTTGCGCTTGCTGCCGCTTGGCCAGCTGCGCCGCCTGCTGCTGCAAAAGCTGATTGAGCTCATTCACGCTGATGTGCACACGCTCGGCGAGCTCGCGACTTAACTGCATGCGCAATGCCGCAAGCGGCAGCTGCGTGAGCAAGGGGATCGCCGCCGCAAGGAGCGCTGATCGGTCCTCCGCCGAGCTTTCACCGTGGGTTTGCACAAGCTCGCGCATCAAACATGCCGACAAAGGCTCGCTGAGCTCGAGCGCTTTGCTCAAACCGCTTGCGCCCTCGGCACGCACAAAACTATCCGGATCATGCTCGGGTGGCAGGAATAAGAACTCAAAACGCTTGCCATCAACGGCAAGTGGCAAGGCGGTGTTGAGGGCTTTCCAGGCGGCGCGTCGACCGGCCGCGTCCCCATCGAAGCAAAAAACAACCCGGTCAACAAGTTTGATGAGTTTGGAGAGGTGCTCCGAGCTTGTTGCAGTGCCAAGGGTTGCGACCGCATAGTCCACACCATGTTGGGCAAGCATCACCACATCCATGTAACCTTCCACCACAAGCACTTGATTCTCCCGGCGCAGACCCTCGCGTGCTTCGTAAAGCCCATAGAGTTCGCGGCCCTTGGAGAACAGCGGCGTTTCCGGTGAATTGAGGTACTTCGGTTCGCCCTGATCGATCACCCTGCCGCCGAATCCGATCACCTGGCCGCGCGGGTTTCGAATCGGAAACATGATCCGATCCCGAAAGCGATCCCACCGCTCTCTTGTCTGCCCTTGCTTAAGCTCAAGATCGACCGGATCCGGGCCGGCCTCTCGTTCGATCAGCAGACCGCTCTCGACCAGCAAAGGCGACCGATACGCTGTAAAACAGGCCTCCAAGGCATGCCAGCCCCCTGGGGCGTAGCCAAGTGCAAATCGAGCTGCGGTGCGACCGTCGAGGCCTCGAGCACGCAAGTAGTTGATGGCACGCTCGGCGTCTTTGAGCCTTGATCGGTAAAAGTCGCAGGCCTTAGCCATCGCCTCCAGCATCGTCTTGCGCTCATCGATGGCTTGCTCGGGTTTGGCCTCGCGCTCCCTTGGCACGCTCAGCCCTTGCTGTGAAGCAAGGGTTTCAATCGCTTCGACATAGCCCATGCCCAGATGTTCCATGAGAAAGCCGATGGCTGAACCATGGGCACCGCAGCCAAAACAGTGATAGAACTGTTTGGTCGGACTGACGGTGAACGAAGGTGTTTTCTCACCATGAAAGGGGCAAAGCCCACTGAAATTTGCGCCGGTTTTTTTCAAGCGCACATGTGCACCGACCACCTCGACAACATCGGTACGGTCAAGCAGTTCCTGGATGAATGACTGGGGTATCACAAGGCAAAGAGCATACCGCTTCAGAGCCCCTGAGCGACTAACCCCTCAGCGACTGGCCCCTCAACGCCCCT
>Ga0214923_10001394_pt1 | contig 34452 bp, 39 predicted proteins | sample LL1510_MetaG_FD_177993 | JGI IMG/M metagenome (GOLD analysis project Ga0214923, IMG submission 177993) | Freshwater microbial communities from Lake Lanier, Atlanta, Georgia, United States - LL-1510 | ecosystem: Environmental > Aquatic > Freshwater > Lake | place: USA: Georgia | collected...
CAACCCGTGGAAGCAGGAGGACGACGTAGACCTTTCGGACGCGGCGGCTGTCGCGGGGTGGCTCGACAACTTTGATGTGCGGTCTTGGGAGAACAGCGGGTTCTTGAAAGGCCGCGTCGACAACGCCGAAGCCCCGCTGCTGCTGACCAACTGGGCGAACGACCTGGTCCGGTCGATCGACGGCGCGGCGTCGGTCATTGCGTTGGCGCCAGCGGTGCGGAACGCGCGGACGGTGCTGGGGTCCCAGCCGGTCACCGAAGTGCTTTCGGAGCGGTTCGGCAAGGGGGCGGTGCAGCGCGTGGCTGAACTGGTAGCGATTGCCAGCGGCGCGAACATGGGTCCGACACACTCGCTCGGCCGGAACCTGGAGTGGTGGACCCGCAACGTGTCGCGATCGCTTACCCAGTTCTCCGAGCAGTCGTATTTGAAGCAGTTGGGAGGGCTGTTCAAGATCGCGGCTGAGATGCCGGCGTCGACCGTCGCTCGGGGACTGGCAGGCATGTTCGCGGCAGACACGCGGGGCCAGATGATGCGGGACACGGCGTACCTGCGGGCGCGCTCAAGCCTCCCGTCTCAAGCCTTGTTCACCCAGCTTGGCGCGGGCGGCGTGCTCCCGACGGCCGGGTCTGCGCGGGCGGCGGGGCGAGCGATTGCATCGTCGACACGGCAGGCGGCGGAACGGATTCTCAGGCTCGAGTGGGGCAAGGCGGCGCAGGACGTGGCCGACATCATCGGGAAGTCGGCCCCAGCCCTGCTGGACACCATCTCCGTGGCGCAGTGGTTCGACCAGATGCCGGCGCGGCTGGCGTGGTCCGGGTTCTCGGCACAGGCCAAGGCGGAAGGCAAGGGCTCGGCCTGGGTTGCGGAGCAGACCGAGAAGGCGATGCGACGGTCGGCAAATCCATCGAACGCGATGGACCAGAGCGGGTTCGCGATCGTGATGCGGCGGTTGGGCCTGGGGTTCATGATCGCGTTCACGGGCGACCCGTACAAGAGCTTCGCGCAGCTCTACCGGGCGAACAAGGTCGGCGGGGCGTACCGAGCCAAGGTGTATGCGGGAGTGCTCGGAAACGTGCTCTGGTCGGCAATGGTGACGGTGGCGCTCAAGAAGGGGATGGAGCAGCTTGGGCGGGTCATTGCTGGCGGTGGCGATGATGACGAGGAGAAGAAATGGCTGACAGACGCGGCTGAGCGGGCCGGATGGCTCGCGGCGAAGGATCTGGCAAGCATCGTGCCGCTCGGAAACGCCATTGCGGGCGCCGTGGAAATGCTGGTGAAGGGCAAGCAGCAGCAGGGCAGTGTCATCGACACCCCGGTGGGCGGGGCGCTGGACCTGGCGCTGCAAGGCGTCAATCAGGGGTTCCGCGGCCTCCGGGCGGCGTTTGAAAAGCGGACCGACGCGGAGCAGGAACGCATGGTCAAAGACCTGCTTGAGGGGCTCTGGCAATCGGGCGTCGCGTTGGGATCGCTGCTTGGTCTCCCGCTTCCGGTCGTCGACCGCATTCAACGCAACGTGCGTGCGGGAACGAAGGATGTTCCGCTTGCTGACGAGCTCCAGAAGTACCGCGAGAGCAAGGGCGAGCCCACCCGTGAGGATGCGAAGGAGATCACCCATGCCCGCCGGCGGATGGTCGACGGCCTGCTGCAAACCGATCCCGATCGCGTTGCGGACGCGATGACGGACCTGGAGCGGCTCGGCGCCAAGCCGAAGTACCGGCAGATCGTCGACGCGATGGAGAACGCCCACCCTCTGGCGGGCGTGTCGAAGCGGGAGCGGCAGCAGGCGCTGCTGAGCCTGTCGCCCAAGCGCCGGGCTGAGGTGAAGCGGGAGATCGACCGCTGGCAGCGGGCGCGAGAGCGGCTGCACGAGACGGTCGAGCGGGCGAAGCGGTCGACGGCGACGAAGTGAGCACCGCCCGGACGCTCGCCGTTCTCGGACAAAAGTTGTCCAACCCGGACAAGAGTTGTCCAACCCCCGCGCACCGATGCGCCGGAGTTGTGTCGGCATTTGCGCCGGAGTTGTGTCATCGGGGGGTGAACAGGGGGTGAACATCCACCCCCTTCGCGACCCCCCGATTACCCCCGCGCACCCCCCAAAGACTCGCCCTTTGGGATCAAAGAGGGCTTCTTTGGGGACAGATTTGGGACTGATCGCGGGATCGGGGAGTAGCGAGTGGTGATTCAAGTGGGGAGTGCATTCACCACTGGTGATTGAGTGGGGATTCAGTGGGGATTCATTGCTGCGTGCGCGGGTGCGTGCGCACGCACCTGTCCGGGCCTCTTCCGGTTGATTGCCGGTAGTTTGCCGACAAACTTCCGACTTCCGCCCGACTTTCGGCGACTTGCGCCCGACTTCCGACCGAATCACCGCAGAATCACACTTCCCGACACAGGTGGCGCACAAACCCATAGAGATCCATAGCGATCCACAGCGACGCCCACAGAGACTCACAGCTACCGTGGCCGTCCGCCCGCCACCCCGCAACATGCGTACGCGCAATAAGCGCGCGTAGTGCCATACGCATTCACGCCCCATTCTGCAAAGAACATTACTTGCAGACAACGGCGACCGATAACCGGAATATCCCATAATACCGGAGCTTGTAATCGGTTACGGGCTTGAAATCGCCCCGGTCGGGCCGGTAGTTTCTTGCCGATGAGCGGGGAGATTCACCTACATTTTCATATCAATGCTCAAGTTCCTCTCGCCGACGAAGCGCTCCGCGCGGTTATCTCATTCATGGCAACCCTCAATCTCGCGACGGTCGCACACTCCGGCGTTGCCGGAAAGATCGACCCGGCTCCGTGCTCCATCACCCGCGCCATCGCGGACTGGCAGGCGGACATGGAGCGCCGCGGCTGCAAGCCCGCCAGCGTGCGGACGTTTGGAACCCACGCCACGCGCCTTGTCGAGTTCGCCGGCTGGAGCTCGCCCGATCAGATCACCCTCGCGGGGGCCATCGAGTACCTCGCGGCCAAGCGTAAATCAGGCTGGAGCGGGACCACCCACGACGGCGCGGTCTCGGCCCTGCGCAACTTCGGGGCGTTCCTGTTCAAGACCGGCGTGCTCACCGCGAACCCGCTTGAGCACCTCGAATCCAGCGGCGAGACCGGCGGGCAGGGAGCCCGGGCGCTCACGCTCGACGAGGCCCGCGCCCTGGTCACGACCGCCCGGCAGAGAGCAGCACGGACGGGCAAGGACAAGAGCAGCGCGGCCCTGTTCTACCTCACGCTCCTCCACACGGGGCTTCGGCACGCTGAAGCCAGCGCCCTGCTCTGGGGCGACCTCGACCTCGACGGCGAGACCCCCGTTCTCGTGTCGAATCCCGCGTGGTCCAAGAACGGACGGCGGGAGCTGGTGCCGCTGCACTGTGAGCTGTACACGCTACTGCGCGAGCACCGCAAGGGCGTGAAGAATGGCCGGGAAAACAAGGTGTTCCCGCACACGCCCAACCGGCACACATGGGACGTTGACCGCGAGGCCGCGGGGATCAAGCGGATCGACGCGCGAGGCCGGCAGGCGTCGTATCACTCGACCCGGAAGTACCTGGCGACCATGCTCGACCGCACCGGCGCGAGCCCGGGAGTGGTCTCCCGCATCCTTCGGCACGCCGACACGCTCGCACAGTCGCGATACATCGACCACGATTTGAGCGCGGAAGTGGCTGCAATTGCAGCACTTCCTGCGCTTTGGGTGAAAAATGGGAGAAATGTGCTTGAGGAGTTGTGCCCAAGTGACGATACTTCTCCTGCTGAGGAAGTACGTCCAATGGTCGCAATCCACAACCACAAGTCAACTTCGGAACCCGCCCAGGCTCACAGCCGACCTCAGCAATCGACCAGGGACAGGGCGGGTTTCGATCTTGATTTTTTGAGCGCCCCGCTTTCGCAGGACACCGCTTCTCGTTCGCGTGCTGTTGAGCACGGGAATGGGCAGAGTCGTGCTTGTGCCCAATCGCCGCTGATCGCGGCCCTTGAAGCCCAGGCCCGCGCGGTTCTCGCGATGTGCGAGGCGCTCCGAAGGGAGCGCGATCGTGAAGCCGTTCAGGATCATCAAGTGTCCGCACTGTGACCAGCCGTTGCCCAACTCGGCCCGCGACCTGATCGCCGGACGGGTGGCGCGAGCGGCGACCGTCAACGTCCGCCACTCCGACGCCTCGCGCAACGAGATGGCTACAGACATCGCCGCGGCTGAAGACGCCGTAGATCCATCCCGAGCTTGTTCCGATCCGCGCCGCCCGGTAGAGCAAGGCGAGGAGCCCGAGCGGTTCGATGCCGACTGGGATGGGGGTGTGAGGTGAAAGCACTCAACCCGTACACGGCGAAGTTCCCCGACTTTGAACGCACGCCGAAGGCTGTCGTAGCCGCGATCTGCTATTCGCTGGCGGAACGACTGTCCGCGTTTGACGACAGCGACGACGCATCCGGTTTGATTCGCGCGGAGTGGGCCGCCCTCTACGCCAACGGCATCGTGCCGCAGAAACCCATCGCCAAGGCCGAAGGGGGTGCGGCATGAGCACCAACGACGGCGGGCCCGCGTTCCCGCAGCCCCTCGCGGTTGACCCTCACGATTCCAAGGTGCCATTCAAGGCACCCGCGGAGCCCGGAATGACTCTTCGCGACTGGTTCATTGGACAGGCCATCATCGCCATCTACCAGAACGACCGAAGAGACTTCTCATTCGCGGAAGACGCGGGGGCCGCCGTGAAGCTGGCCGACGCCATGATCGCCGAACTCAACAAACCCAACACGTAGCCCGCGTGGGCTCGCCCGACCGCCGCGCCACACCCGGCGGGAGGGCCACCCCATGCGGCGCGTAGACCGCACGAGGCGACACCAGGGGCACGGACGCCCCGCCTTTCCTGAGAGGTTGTATGGCGATCACTGAACTGCAGCGCACGAAGAGACAGCAGACGCTCGGAGCGTCGGACATTGCGACGATTCTCGGCGCGAACCCGTGGAAGACCCCCGCGGACCTGTGGCTCGAAAAGACGGGCCGAGTCGAGGCCCCCGACGTTGGCGAGGCCGCGGAAATCGGTGACGCGCTTGAGGCGGGCATCCGCCCCCTCGCCGAACGCCGGCTCAACGCGCGGCTGGTCAAGCCCACCGGCACGTTCATCCACGAGAACGGCATCATGTCGGCGAACGTCGATCTGATGGTCGGCAAGGCCCAGCGCGGGAGCCCCATCGTTGAAATCAAGACTACGGGCAAGGCCGAGGAGTGGGCGGACGGCGAGATTCCGGCCCGCGTGCTCATCCAAGTGTGCGCTCAGATGTGCTGCTCAGGCAGCACCGAAGTCCACATCGCCGCGCTGCTCGCCCGGTTCGGGCTGTCGCTTGAAATGCGGCACATCGAGGCCGACCATGACACGCGAGACCTCATGGCGATCATCGAGGAGCGCGCCGTGGACTGGTGGGAGCGGCACGTCGTCGCCGACACGGCGCCCGAGGGCGTTCCGACGATGGAGTACCTGACGAAGCGAGTCCGCCAGTCGGGCAAGGTCGTCAGCATCCCGACCGACATCGTGACGCGGTATCAGGCCGCGAAGGCCGCGGAGAAGCAGGCCAGCGACCAGGCCGAAGAGGCAAAGGCCGCGCTGGTCGCTGCTCTCGCCGATGCCGACGCGGGCGAGACCACCAACGGCATCACCGTGAAGTACACCGAAGTCAGCAGCAAGCGGCTGGACGGTGACGCGATCAAGAAGGCCCATCCCGACATTGCCGAGCTGTTTACCAAGACCTCCTCTTACCGCCGCCTGACCGTCAAGGAGCCCAAGCTGTGACGCAGACCGAAACCAACATGGTTCGAGTGAATGAAGTGGGGAACGAGATCCAGCCCGTCAAGGCTCCCCCCCTGACCGTCGCGTCGCTGCTCCGCGGCGCCAAGCTCAAGGAGTTGCAGCAGCTCGCTGGCAAGGCCATGAGCGCCGAGCGACTCATCAAGATGTTCGCGATGGCTGCGAGCCGAAACCCCAAGCTCGCTCAATGCACGCCGCTGTCGGTCCTTGACGCGATGACCAAGTGCGCCGAGTTGAACCTGATGCCCGGCACGCTCGGCAGCGTTTACCTCATCCCCTACGAGAACCGAAAGACCGGCACCGTCGAATGCCAGTTCATCCTGGGCTACCGCGGGATGATGACCCTCGCCCGGCGCTCGGGTGAAATCTCGACCATCACCGCCGACGTGGTTCGCAACGGCGACGAGTTCGAGTATGAGCATGGGCTCGAGTCGAAGTTCCGGCACAAGCCCAAGGCACCCGCCGGCGCATCGGTGACGCACGCCTGGGCGCTCTGCAAGTTCAAGGACGGCTCGCACCAACTGGTGGTGATGTCGAAGGACGAGATTTGGGCCATTCGGGGCCGATCCCGCGCCGCAGACTTCGGACCGTGGAAGACGGACACCGAGGAGATGATGAAGAAGACGGTGCTCCGGCGTCTCTGCAAGTACCTGCCGCTCGAGCCCGACACGGAGGCCGCGATTGCGGACGTTGATCGGGCAGAGTTCGAGTTTGAAATGCCCGCTACGGGAACGGGCGAGGAGCATGCGCCAGAGCAGGAGCAGAAGTCGGCGGTATCCAGTCAGGCCGCTGCGCTGGTGTCCAAGCTGACGGGGGAGGTGGTCCCCCCATCGAAGCCCGCGACTCAGGAACAGGGGACGGCCCAGGGTGGCCCGGTGGCACAAGCCGCCGCGGTCGGGCCGTCTCCTGTCGCGGGCTCGCAGGGTTCGTTGTTGCCGCCCGAGCAGCCCGGGAACGGGCGTCGGCGGTCGTGATTGACCGGGGGGCGGGAGCAGCGCCAAGCGTTCATTAGGCTGCGTAGCCGTTCGAGTCGGCGCCCCCGGTTTTCGTCTCCCTCCTCACATGGCTCGCGGTGCTACCTCGCCGCGAGTCCTTTCAGCAAAGCACCCTCCGCCGGCTTGTCGTCGGCGCGGGGGTTTACGCCCGGGGTGCTTCAGACCCCATCTCGGGCACCTGCGCCGGTGTCGGCGCAGGAACCTTTGAAGGACGAAAGGACCGCCATGATCAAGATGCTCGCTCTCATTGGTTTCGCAGCCTGCACCGCGACCGCCCAGGTGCGGCACCCTGAACGGTGGTATCCGCCGGCGGGCGACTCGCCCTGCTGGCTCGAATATCAGCGCTGCACCATCCGCGTGGCAGCGGAGAGCCGCGAGTACCACCTGAGCCCCGAGCAGATTGCCGCTCGCCTGTTCGCGTGCAAGAACGCGCTCGGGTGGTGCTCGCTCATTGAGCGGCTGCGTCCGTTGCTCGGCGACGATGCCGAGGCCGTGGTTGATGCCGTTGGCGAGGAGGCCGCGGCTGAGCTGTTGGATCTGTTGGAGGTCAAGTAACCGGGGCAGAGCCCCAGAAGGGAGTAGTCATGGTTCCGATTGGAGACTGGATTGCGTTGGCGTTTCTGATTGTTGTTGGCGTGCGGCTCGTGACGGGCCAGGGCCCGGAATGAACGAAACCTCCCCGCGTGGGCACGCGCGGGGTGGGTTTGGTGCGGCGGGACAGGGGTAGCTGACGGTTCGATCCCGTCGCCTTGACCTCGCGGCCTGAACTCGCGAGGTGTCGGAGAAATCCGGCCCGCACCGTTGGCACACGAGAGCCCCCAAGTCTCCGAGAGGAGGCCGCGGGGGATTGCAGGAGGCAACTATGGCCGGCGACTGGATTCCTATTCGGATCAACCTGAGCACGGACCCCCGCACGGTGGCGATCGCCGCGCGAGTACGCAAGCACGTCCTACACACCGTCGGAGCTCTCAGCGTTGTCTGGGGCGCGGCCAACGAACACACCATCGACGGAAGACTCATGGGCTACACCCTCGACGCCATCGACTCGATGGTCGGCATCAAGGGATTCGCTGCGGCGATGGAGTCCGTCGGCTGGATGTATCACGACGACGTGAGTGTCACCGTCCCCGACTTCGACCGTTACAACTCCGACGGCGCGAAAGCGCGACTCCAAGGAGCTCGCCGAGCCGCCCGATTGCGTCACGCCAAAGGCGCACGCTTAGCGCACGAAAGTAACGCTGACACCGTGACGATCGGCGCACGGAAAGCGCACGGAAAGCGCACGGAAAGCGCACCTACAGAACAGAACAGAACAGAAGAGAAGAACAGCAGCAGCAGCTCCGCTGCTTCTGCTGTCGCTGCTGCTGCTGGGTTCGCCCAACAAGGGGGGGAGCAAAAGCCCCCGATTCTGGTCGCGTTGCATGAGCGGGGCATCGGCGAGCCCACGGCGTCGGCCCTGGTCGCCGAAGGCGTCACGGGAGCCGACATCGCAGCCGTGGAGCGGGCCAGCGAGGCGGGCGACGGACCGGGCCTGTGGGTCACCCGGCTGCGTGAGGCGATCGCTCAGCGGGCGTCCACGGCCAAAGCACGCGAAGCCCGCGAAGCCGCCCGCGCGGCGTTCGACGCGCTCTCGCTGGAAGAGCAGGCCGCGAAGCTGCTCGAGTTCCGGGTGTGGGCCGGGAACAACGGGCTGGAGTGCCGGCACATGGCGAACCCGCTGGTGGCGAAGTGGGGCAAGTTCGTGGAGTGGCTGATGGCGGGAGGTGCAGCATGATCGCCCCGCTCTCGCAACCCGCTGCCCAGTTCCTGGCGTTGCTCCAGAAGGGCAAGCCTGTCACCCTCCAGACCGCGCAGGAGTACGGCGTCCTGTCGCCGGCCAAAGCTGCTCTCGAGCTCCTGAACGCCGGCTACGCCGTGCGCGGCGGCTTCTCCGGGAAAGTGATGGCGGTGGTCTGGACCATCACGAAGCAGCCCAAGCCAGTGCGGAAAGGCGGAGTGCAGAAGTCCGAGAAGACCGCGGTGCGCGAGGCGAAGATCGAGGCGCTCATGGCCGATGGCCAGTGGCGCACGATCCACGAAATCGGATGCGGCATCGGCTGCGTGCAGTCGGACATCCGCGTGCGCGACGCGCTCGCGAGATTCCGGACACAGCCGGACCTGTACGAGTTCGGGAAGCGGAAGTGCCGGGACCGCGTGTCGGGTCATTGGGAGTTTCGGATCGTCAGGAGGGCGACATGAAAATCCTCGCCTTCGACCCCTCGCTCTCCTGCACCGGCTGGGCGCTGCTTCGCGTTCACGCTGAGCACCCCGACGGCCTCATCCTGGGCATGGGCTACATCCAGCCGGACGGAGCGCCTCCCGACGACCTCGCGGCCCGCATCCTCGACCTGGCGAACGGCATCGGCAAGCGCGCCGCTGAGTCCGCTGCCGACCTCATCGTGATCGAGACGCCGGCGACGACGGGCCGCGCGGCAGGTGGTCAGAGCTTCCGCGGCACGGCCATGACCATCCCGATCTACGGCGCCGCGGTAGGCGCGTGCATCACGGTCTGTGGGCGCGAATGCGCGAAGGTGCGAGGCGTGCCGTCGGACATGTGGACGAAGGGGCGAGGAGTGCCGTCGTCCCGCGGCGACGCGCTGAAGACCCGGCGCGTGGAGTACGTGTGTCGTCAGTGGGGCGTGAAGTCGCTCGGGCCAAAGACCTACGCGGGCAACGTCGCGGATGCGGTGCTCATCGCGCGGTGGGCGATGTGGCGGGATTGGGGGGTGACGTGAGTGTGGATTGTGATTCCTTCAACGTGCTCTCTCTCTGCTCCGGCGTCGGCGGGCTCGACCTCGGAGTTGAGCTTGCCACAAGCGGAGCGGCTCGCGTTGTCTGTCACGTTGAGCGGGAAGCTTTCGCCGCGGCGGTACTGGCGGCGCGCATGGAAGAAAAAGCCGTGGCTGCGGCTCCTGTCTGGAGCGACCTGCGAACCTTCGACGGTCGCCCGTGGCGTGGAGTTGTGGATTGCATCACTGGCGGCTACCCGTGCCAACCGTTCAGCTTCGCCGGTGAGCGGCGTGGAGCGGATGATCCTCGGCACCTTTGGCCGAGCATCGCTCGAATCGTTGAGGAGACTCAACCCGCACTGTGTTTCTTCGAAAACGTCGGCGGGCACCTATCTCTCGGGTTCGACGTTGTTCGGGACGAGCTTCAGGGACTGGGCTACCGAGTTGCGGCTGGACTTTTCTCGGCGGCAGAAGTTGGCGCGCCGCACCGGCGGGAGCGGTTGTTCATCATGGCCCACCGCGACGAGCGGAGATGCGAAGGCGAGCGGAGCGGCTGGGTACGACACGACGAACCGGAACGCAGGAACGACGCTGACGGACGCGACGGAGCGGATCGGGATGTGGCCGACGGCATCTGCGAGCGTGGCGAACGACGGCGAGTCGATGGAATCGTGGGAAGCGAGGAAGGCGCGGAACCTTGCCAAGCACACGAACGGGAACGGGATGGGAACGCCGTTGACGGTGGCGACGATGCAGTGGTCAACTCCCGTTGCAAGCGATGCGTGGCGAAGCGGGCCACTGACGGACAAGCAAACGAACCGCGCTCGCGGGGCGCCTCGGCAGTTGTCGGCGGATGTTGCGACTTGGCTGACGCCGCGCACCTCGGACACCAACGGAGCGGGCAAGCACGGGACTGGAGGGGTGGATCTGAGGACGCAGGCGGGGAGCTGGCCGACGCCGATGGCGCAGGACGGGGAGGATGCGGGCTCGGTGAACGCGAGCATGGTGAGCCTGGGCCGCGCTGCGAAGGACTGGCCGACGCCGGGAGCCATCGACCACAAGGGCTCTGCGAAGGACGGCCAGCGGCGGGGGCAACTGGACGAGGCGACGGAGCAGCGATGGCAGACACCAGCGACGGATTCGTTCCGCTCGCGGGGCGGGGACCGCAAGGACGAGATGGGGCTGGACCAGCAGGCGCGGGGTTTCCCGTCTTCCCTCCTGGACCAGGAGCCCGCGGCGAGTGGGAGCGGATCTTGCGAAGCAGGCCCGACCTCGCGCCCGCGATTGAACCCGAAGTTCGTAGAGCTTCTGATGGGATGGCCGGAAGGCTGGACCGACTTCGCGCCTGTGGGAACGGGGTGGTCCCTCTGGCGGCGGCGTATGCGTTCGTGTCTCTTTGGGCTTGTCTGCGGGAGGGCTGAGCCATGAAGTGCAAATACTGCAACGACGACTGCAAGGCGTACAGGTGCGAGGAGTGCAAGGCGACGATTGGCGCCGCGTGCAAAGAGTGCCACGAGGAAACGAGTCACAACCGCATCGCGCTTCCGCCGAAGCCGCGGGCGCTGAGGGCTGGCGAGCTTCCGCCGCGGAAGAAGGGGGAACGTCGATGAGCAACACACCACCACCAGCCGACAGCCTCTGGTCCGTGCCGCCGGCGGACCCCAACGTCCACGTCGCAGACCTGCCACGCCTCACGGGGCAGAACGCCCTGGTGCTCGACCTGCTCCGCGCCGGAGACCGCCTGACGCCGCGCGAGGCGTACGAGCAGCACGCCATTACCAGGCTGGCAGCGCGCGTCTACGACCTGCGCCGGGCCGGATTCGACGTGAAGTCAGATTACGACACCAAGCAGAAGTGCGCCGTGTACTGGCTCGGAAAACCCGCCGCATGAGCGGCAACGCGCAGCGCCCGCGAAGCCCGGCGCTCAGGAGTTCCCTATGTCTTCGTACAGAGTCCCGACCCCCGAAGAGCTCGCCATCCTCAACCTGCTCGCCGACAACGACGTTCCCGAGGGCCTGAGCGACGACAAGTTGCAGCGGCTGATCGGACGCTCGCCCGTGTTGGAAGCCGTCGATCAACTGCACGAGTTCGGGTTGATCGCCGAAGCCATCGACCAGCGCGGCAAGCCCCGAGCCCGTCAGTGGCGACTCACGAGCAGCGGCGAAGAGCAGCGCCGCATCCAGGCCGAGGCTGTCGCCGCCGCGCTGCGTCAGCGGATCGACGCCTGCAAGATCCCGGATGAGGCGGCAAGGCTTCGGGAGTTGATGCCGCTGATCGGGGCCACGTCCCGAGCGCCGGAACCGGCGAGCACACCGACGCCCGAGCCCAAGGCCGCGAAGCCCAAGCCGCGGAGGCGAGCGGCACCCAAGCGGCGCGAGCCAGCGGGAGAGACGGAAGGCACCTAAATCGGCGGTGTAAACGGCGGGGCGGGGACACCTGCTCCGCCGGATTGAGTTCGTGAGCGTTTCACGGACTGAGCATGTGAGGGTAGGGCACCTGGTCAAGTGAAAAAGCCGCCCGCGTGCTCGAGACCCTTGACCTCACCGTGCAACCGGCTCACCGCCCGAAAGACCACCGGCCTCGGTGATCTTCGCACCACGCCCCGTCATCATCTCTTCGAGACACCACGCCACCCGCCGCCCCACCAGATCGGCCAGCACCTCCGCCTGCCGCCGCGCCGCCAGCTCCCGCTCGATCTCCTCCAGCCGAGCCCGCACGCCCGCCAAGTCCTCGAGCGGGATGGCGGTCATGGAGCCAACCGCTCCGCCCCAACAGCCGGCACCACTCCCGGCGTCGTCGCCCAGTCCGTGACCTCGAGCAGCTCGCCGCGCGAGTAGATCCCCAGCACCGCCGCACGCGCCGGCAGTGAAGGACCCCGCGCGACACGCTCGAGCGAGATCAGCAGTGTCGGTACCGCGTTCCCGCGTTCGTCGGCCATCGCGTAGACGCCCAGCCGTGCGACCGTGACGCCCGGAAGGCCGCTTTCCCAGGCTTCGCACGCCTCGCGAATCCATCCCCGCCGTGTCCGCGCTTGGATCAGAGACACCGCGCTCGGATTGGTCATGGCGCCGAGCCGGGTGGTCGCGTGGTGCGCCGCCGGTCCGCTCGGTAGGCTGCTCGGGGTGCTCATGGCTGCATATGCTACCCCCGTGACGCGACCCACTCCGCACGGGAGGGTTCGTCATGGCACTTGGCAGGTCGCAACGCATCTCGCAGGTCGGACTGGGGACGCCTCAAGTCCCGTGGTCTCGGCTCAATGTCGCCCTCAGCACGTTCAACGGCACACTCGACGCGCTCGGGCTGTACTCGCATCTCGTCGCGTTGCCGGCGACTGACCCGGCCAACGGGCGGTACCTGCTCGGTCCGTTCGAGCCGAACAACCTGGTGGCGTTGAAGTTCCACGGCACGCACGGTTCTGAAGCGAACGACAAGACCGGCACGTTCCGGGTGTGGCTCCTCAGCGAGCTGATCGCGCCGTGGCTGGGCGACGGACCTGTCGAGTACATGGGCGACCCCGTGATCGACGGGAACCTCGTCATCGGAAACACCACCGTCAACACAAGCTCCAAGATCATCACCGGCGCGAGCGCGAACCTTCACAAGTGGGTGGACACGATCAACGTCACCAACGACTACACCCGCGACGGAGTGGTCAAGATCGGGGCCGCGACCGACGGCGCCGCGACGATCACCTTCGACAAGGTGGGTGCGCCCTACGTCCTGGTGCAGCTCGAACTGGGCGACGCAACCGGGCTCGGAGTGTGCTTCCGGGAGGTGTGATCCATGTCGCTTTACCACAATCCGAAGCCTCTCCGTGACATGATTCGTCGAGCTGCAAACCGCCGCATCGACATTGTGGGCATCTGGAACTCTGAAGGGTTGCAATCCGGAACCGGATGGGACACGGCCATCCAGCAAGCGCTCGGAGTGGATCGCTACGGCGTTTACGCGACCGGCTGCCATTCGTTCTGCGAGGGTGATGGCGCAAGCGGTTCCGGTGGGGGTTACTGGGACACGACAGACTACTCCAAAACCGTGGAGACCATCGCGAACGGTACGCTGTTCACATACGGGAATGCCCGCGTCACCACGGCTCCATCGGCGCAGCGTAACGCGCTTGATTGGTCGTCCGCTCCAGCGGGATCGTTCGCGCCGACCAAGCCGCTCTACATCGCATCGGGCGACAGCAACAACACCCCAACTGGACTTTCTCTTGGAGGGTCAACGCCGCCGACCGGCCCTTTCCCAGCGGGAGACGCAATCACATGGACATGGTGGGGCGTCAACTGGGGCGGCTCGGGCGGCAGCTTCCAGCCGATCATCCGCCGCTCCGATTCGCCGTACACCCAGCTCGCATCGCTGGGAACAATCGCATACACCGGCACGAGCGGAACGATTCTGAAGTCCGAGTACGCCCAGGCAGCGGACCCGGCCCGCACCTACCCTTCGGCGTTTCGCACCCACTCGGGAGTCAACCCGACCTCAATGGTGGGGCCTTTGTTCTTGACGTACATGCGGGCGTGCAGAACCAACTACAACCGCGGAATCGCCGTTACGCCGTTCTACTCGGCTGGTGGACGCTCTGCGTATGACATGTACGAAGCGCTGATCGGCGTCCCAGATTTGACGTGGGAACACTTGTTCGACGCCGCGACGACGTACCAGGGGGCAGAAATAACCGAACATTGCATGGTTGTTGACATCTACGAGGGCAGCAATCAAGCGAATGAAACCAGCGTCAGCGCGGGGGCACCGCAAGCGGGCGACGCGACCCATCCGGACAACTTCGTCTGGTACATCACTCAGATCATTGCGCAGATCCAAGGGTACTGGTTCGCGTCCGGTCGCCAGGTGTCCAACCTCGTCTTTCGTGTCAGCGTTTCGCATCCGATCAACGATTCTTTGATCGAGGCCAAATGCACGGCATACCGCAATGCCCTTGTCGCCGGGCTGGACTTTACCGACACGCACTCCAACGTGACCGTGCTCGACCGCTCCGCCTCCTCTTCACTCTCAGAAATGCTGGCGGAAAGCGACTTCTCCGACACGGTACACCTGACAGACAACGGGTATATCCGAACTGAACGCAAGGCATGGAAACAGTTGCTTGCGACCTCCAGCAGACTTGACCGCTCGGCCCGTGTGATTCGAGTAGCCCGCCCATGAGCAAGAAGCCAGCTCGCAACCCCGACGGAACGGTGGGCAAGGGCAACACGCTCGGCCAAAGTACACGGTTCGGGCCCGGCAATGACGCCTCCAAGGGGCACGGACGCCCGCCCGACCGCGTGAAGCAGGCGTTGAACGAGATCCTCGACTCGGTGGACGAGAAGGACCCGACGCCGCTGTCCATCGAGGCCGTTCAAACCCTGCGCCTTGCCATCCGGTCTCGAGACGAGCGCGGCAACCCCACGACGGCGGCCGTTGTCGCCGCGTCCAAGATCATGGAGCATCGCTGGGGCAAGGCGCGGCAGACGACGGAGATCAGCATCTCGGCCATCAACACGATCGAAACCGTTCGCAAGGTGCTTGTCGGCATCGTCGCCGCAGACGCCCGCGAAGCCATGTTGCCGCCGGCAACACCGTCCCCGAAGGCATGAACCCCATGAAGCCCGTCCCGACCGATGCCCTCATTGTGCAGCTCACCATCATCGAGCGATCCGCCCGCCAGTGCCGAGAGAGCCTCGCCCTCGCCACAGTGCTCGCCGAGCGGGCCCGCAAGCCGGCGATCGAGCTCGCGTCGCCGGACGTTGTTGGACGCCTGAACGGCGGCGGAATGCCTCCGTCTCCCCAGGCTCATGCCGCGCAGCAGGCGCAGCAGTTCGGCGCCGCGGCGAACATCGAGCTTCAGAACGTCATCGGCCACGCCCAACAGGTGATGCAACTGCTCGCCGCGGCCCAGAACGGCGAGGACGGGGGCCATGTGAATGGCTCGCTCCCGTCCTGATCGCGAGGACACCCACGCCAAGGCGCTCGCGGGCGCGCGGCCCCTGCGCCACCCTGACGGCTACGGGCTGCACATGCCCATCGACGAGCGCGAGCGCGTGTTCGTCCCCATTCCCAAGGACCCCGCGGCCAATCTCCGATGGCGAGAGCGGATCTTGCTCCGCGCCGAGGACGACGAGGAGTACCGCGAGACTTTGCGGGCGCTGTGCAGCCGGCGGACGCCGGAATCGTTCCTGTTCTGGCTGAACGCCTTCGGCTGGACGTTCGTGCAGAAGCAGGTCGGGCGCGATGGTGTAGAAACCGCGGTCATCGGCGACCTGACCGAGCACCCGTTCATCTCCTGGCCGTGCCAGGACGAGGCCGCGGCGGAGCTGATCAGTGCGATTCAGGAGGGCAAGAGCGTTGCCATCGACAAGAGCCGCGACATGGGCGCGACGTGGCTCATCGTGGCCGTGTTTCAGTGGCACTGGCAGTTCTTCCGCGGCGTCAACTTCCTCGAAATCAGCGCGACTGAAGACCTTGTGGACTCTGCCGGCGAGAGGAAAGACCCAGACACCCTGTTCGCGAAGCACGACTTCATGATCGCGAAGCAGCCGCGCTGGCTGCTGCCGCCGATGGAGAGGTCCTACCTCAAAATCGGGCGACTTGACGCCGACTCGACCATCATCGGCAAGGCCACGACGGGCAAGAAAGGCCGCGGCGGGCGCAAGACGGCCGCGCTCATCGACGAGGCCGCGTTCATCCGCGAACTCCGGCAGCTCTGGGTGACGCTGGAAGCCACGACGTCATGCAGGATCGCCAACTCGACCGTCAGCGGGCCCGACTTCTTCTCCAAGATCGTCCGCTCCGGGCGCGTCCGCGTCATCTCCCTCCCGTGGTGGGACCATCCGCTCAAGGGCCGCGGCCGGTACGCCTACACCGACGACCAGACCGGCGAGGTGAAGATCAGCAGCCCCTGGAGAGACGCGAAGGTCGCCCGAGCGGTGGACCCCCGGGAAGTCGCGCAGGAGATCGACCGCGACCATAACGCCGCGGGACTGGTGGTGTTCGACCCCCGCGTCATCGAGCGACAGAAAGCCATGCACGGGCGCCCGCCCCTGTACACCGGACGGCTCGAGTACACCGGCGGGATCGGCATGGACCTTGCCATCGAGCAGGCCCGCGAGCTAAAGACGCCCCTGAAGGTCGAATGGGCGGACGAAGACCTCGACAGCGGGCTGGATTGGCTGCGCTTGTGGTGCGAGCTGCACGAGGACCGCGAGGGAGCATGGCGACCGCACCAGATGCGCACGTACGCCATCGGCATAGACATCGGGCACGGCGTCGGCTCCTCGAACAGCACCATGAGCGTGGTGGAAGTGGAGACCGGCGAGAAGGTCGCAGAAGCCGCGAGCGCCGTGTACTCGCCGGACGAGTGGGCGCGGTTGTGCGCGATGGTCGGGTACTGGTTCGGCGGTGCGCGCCGGTGCGCGTTCCTGATCTGGGAAAACAACGGTCCTGGCGGTCAGATGTGGCGAGTGCTGCGCAAGCTCCGCTACCCCTGGTTCTACCGCCGGATCGACGAGGAGAAGATCACCCGGCACGTCACGCTCGAGCCCGGCTGGCACAGCAACCCGGCGTCCAAATCCCTGCTGCTGCGCGACCTTGCCGCGGGCATGAAGCGTGACGAGTTCCGCAACCCCAGCGTGCGCGCACTGGACGAGGCCGCGCAGTTCATCGTGTATGACACCGGCAGCGTCGGAATCGGTGAGCGCGAGGACGATTCCACGGGCGCCAGAGACGCGCACGGCGACATCACGATCGCGGATGCGCTGGCGTTCTACGGCGCGTCCCAGTGTCACCGCTGCTCGCCGCCCGAGCGCGAAGCCCCGCAGGGGTCGCCGGCGGAGCGATTGCGCCGATGGAAGGACGCCAAGAAGGCGAAGTAGACGCGGACGGTGGACGCGGGTATCGGACCCGTGATACAGTTTGCCTGTGACGCGACCCGGAGCAAGTCCGTGTCCGCCGTCACGTCACCTCCCAACCTCAACGCAGCCGAACCCGCCGCCGACGACGTGCGCGGGCTGTTGACGTTGCGCCCGAAGGACGTGTACGAGGCGATCGACGCGAGCGACAGCAGGCTGAGCAAGGCCCGCAAGCTCCGCACCGAAGCACTCCGCGAGTTCACCGGTCGTTACTACAACGAGGACCACGGCAAGAACCGCCCGATGAACATCGTGTACCGCGCCTGTCGCGTGCTCCGCGCGCACATCGCGTACCAGTCGCCCAAGTACACCGTGACCAGCGACAACCAGGCCGTGCGCGGCGAAGCCACGGTGCTCGGCGACAAGCTCACCCACCTCGCCGACGAGCTCGGGTTCCGCCACCTCGACAAGCTCGCGATGCTGGACGCGATGCTCGGGCCTTGTGCGATCGTGCGCATGGGGATCAGGGTGTCGTCCGAGCTGGAGACGATGGAGGGCCGCGACCTCAACCCCGGCCAGTGGTACATCCGCCGAATCAGCCTCGACGATTACGTGTGCGACCCCCGCGCCAATCGCCGCGAGGAGATGGCGTGGGAGGGCGACCGGTACCGTGTGAGCAAGGAGCGGCTGCTCGCGTCGGGCAAGTTCGACACCGAGACCGTCAAGCGCATCCCCAACATGCCGCGGCGCAGCAAGAGCAGCGACGACCGGGCTGATTCGGTCAGCGGCGGCGGCAAAGACCAGGCGTTCGACCTCATCGACACCATCGAGCTCATCGACGTGTTCTTCTACGACCTGGGCGGGTCTGGGAAGACCGTCAAGGTGACGCTCCCTGTGGAGTTCGAGTCGGACGAATGGCTTGTGGTCGAGGAGTACCAGGGGCCCGAGCGCGGACCGTACGAAATGCTGGAGTTTGATCCGCTGCCGGACAACCCCATCGCCCTCGCGCCCGTGAGCGCCTTCCGCGAGCAGTCGGAGAACCTGAACAACGTGCTGTCGAAGCTGTTGGAGCAGGTGAGCAAGAGCAAGCGAGTTCCCGTCGTCGGCGACCAGTTGCCGACCGACACGATCGACCAGCTGCGCGAGGCCGAAGACGGCGAAATCTGGAAGACACCCGACCCGTCCGCGGCCAAGGTGCTCGACATGTCGTTCGTATCGCCGGAGCTGATCCCGCTCGGGCAGATGTTCATGCAGCACGCCAACACGATGGCGGGCAATCCCGACATGCTCGGCGGCACTGGCAGCAACGCCCAGACCGCGACCGAGTTCCAGGGGATGATGACCACCGCCGGCGTGATGGTGGACTCGATGATCGCGGACCATGACCAGTTCTGGGGCCGCGTCGGCCGTCACGCGCTTTGGTACCTCACGCGCGACCCGTTCATCCAGTTCGGCAGCGTGCAGCGGATTCCCGGCGGCTGGAACGTGCCGGTGCAGTACACCGCTGAGCAGCGAGAGGGCGACTTTGAAGACTTCGCGTTGAAGGTCATCCCCGGCTCGACCGTGCGGATGGACGAGAACGTGAAGGGCAAGCGGATGATGGAGCTTGCCGCGATGGTTCCGCAGTTGGTGCAGACCGAGATGCTGACGCAGGGCGGGTTCTCCGCGATGGGGACGCTCCGCGTGCTCGGTCGGCGGTTCGGCGAGGACGAGTTGGACGAGATGATCCCCGACCCCGGGCTGATTCAAGAGGCGGCGCGGCGGATGCAGGGGATTCCCGGCATCACGCAGGGCACGCCGCGCGGCATGGGCGGCGGGCAACAGACGCGAGCGATTGACACCGTGCGATCAGCGGCGGGAGCCGCGACAGGAGCGATGCGATGAGCGAGGCCAAGGACAAGCCCACGTTGGACGACGCCCAGGAATCCGAGACCGCACCAGAGCAGGCCGCGAAGGCTACGGACCTTGCGGACATTCTGGCCGAAGGGATCGGCCAGCATGACACGCGCATCGCCGCGCTGGAGACCAAGGTCGCCGCGCTCCGCCAGGCGGTCATCGACCTCGCGGCGCTGCTCCGCAATGCCGGCCCTCCCACCAAGGGCGCTCTCGAGTGCGTCAACAACACCCTCGCCCGATTGGAGCCCGTTCTGTGAGCGAGGCCACGGCCACAACCCCGCCGGTCGATGCGCTCGGCATCCCGCGCCACCAGTACACGCTGGAGTGCCAGGGGTGCTCGCACTCGTGGGACGCCTGCTGCTCGCAGTTTGAGGTGTTCGACCAGGAGTGCCCAGCGTGCAAGGCCACGAACAGCCGCGTGAGCAGGAGCGACCTGCACGCGGGTTGTCCGTCCGGCCGTCAGTACGTGGGCCGGGACTGGCGCGGCATGGAGGGGATCAGCCTCAACCTCCCGGAAGTGCGTCCGGAAGACCGAGCCCAGTGGAAGAACGACGTTCCCAGCGTCGAGTTTGACGATCGGGGACGCATCAAGTTCCGCAACGACGCGCACCAGCGGCAGGTGTACCGCGAGATGAACAGGTTCCGTGAAGCGATGGAGAACCCCCGATGAGCACGACCGAAGAGACCGTCCAGGAACAGCCGGACACCGAGACCGCGACCGCGGTTGACGAGACACCGGACACCACTCCCGACAGCGGCGAGGTCGATGCCGCGGCCGACGATGCGGCGCTCGCGACCATCGAGAAGTACCAGACCGAGAGCGGCGGCGAAGAGACCGGCGAGGGCGAGGAGCCATCGGCCGATGGTGTCACCGAAACCGTCACCGAAACCGTCACCGAAACCCCCGAGACGGCTCCCGAGCCCATCGAACCCAACCTGCTCAGCGCCGCGGCGTTCGCGGGCCTGTCCGAGCAGGACCTGCGCGACACGATCGCGGCCGTCGGGATGGACAAGGCGGTCGCGGCCATCCGGACGATCGTGGACCGAGCTTCCGCGCAGTGGGGACTTCCCCAGCCGGTCGAGAACACGAACGCAACGCCGAACGCAACGCCGAACGCAACGCCGAACGCGGCAACGAAGCAGGCCGCTCCTCAGGCTCCGGCCGACGACGCACCGGCAGACATCGAAACGCTGCTCGCCGATATCGAGGCTCCCAGCTACGGCAAGCAGTTCACCGACGACTTCCCCGAAGGTTCCGAGATGGTCGAGGGGAACCGGAAGATCGCCAAGGCGGCGCGGTTCATCGCCAGCCAGAACGAGCAGCTCGCTCAGATCGTGGCCACGTTTGCGGAGCAGCATCACGCGAACGAAGCCGCGGACCTGTACGAGTTCTACAGCGAGACCGACCCGAAGGGCGAGGCGTACGGGGCTTTGGCGGGCGCTCCGACTCCCGAGCAGTTGTCCAAGCGGCAGCGGCTTTGGGCCGCGGCACGGAGCTACCAGGAGCGGCAGCGGGCGCAGGGAATCCCCGTCCGCTTCGCTAAGGCACTTCGCGAGACACACGCGGCCCTCTCCATCGGCCAAGGCACCAAGCCCGCGGCCAAGCAGACCCAGCAGCAGAAGCCCGCGGCCAAGCCCCGCGGCGACCTCACACCCAGTTCGTCGGGCAAGGCCCCGGCGAGAGCGACAGACGACCAGCAGCGCGACCAAGCGGCCAGGGCCACGCTGAAGAAGTTGGGATGGTTGTAGACACACGTTTGACCCCGGCCGGACCTGACCGGCTCTGAACGTCAGGACAGACACACTCCCGGGACCACCGGGTAGACGAGCGAAAGGAACTCGCTATGGCAGGTACCGGCATCACGGCAGCCCAGATTCCCGGCCTCATCGCCGATACTCTGGCGCACTTCAAGGACGCACCCAAGATCAAGATGGCGCTGGAGTACCAGCGGTATCTGTTCATCGACGAGGTGTTCAAGGACGACGTGTACGACGTCCAGGACGGGCACTCGGTCGAGTACCGTTTCGTCACCGACGACAACGGGCAGGCCCGGCACGCGAACTTCCTCGAAGGTCGCACGATCAATCTCCGCGACAACACCCTCATCGGCTCGGCGCCGTGGACCCTCGCCGACAACGTGGCGGTCTGGACTTTGCACCAGATCGAAATGAACAAGGGCAAGGCCAAGCTGCTCGACGTGTTGAAGAAGGCGTACGCGAAGGCGTATGCGGAACTCTTCAGGCTGATCGAACTCCGCGCCGTGCTCGCGCCCGACAGCAGCAGCGACAGCAAGAGCCCTCCTGGGCTCCAATACTGGTTCTCCGGCCTCCCGACCGGAACGACCAACTACACCGGCGGCTTCCTGGGCACCACCACTCGGTTCGGCGACAACACGACCGCCACGACCATCGGCGGTTTGAACAAACTCGCCAACCCCAAGGCCCGCAACTGGGTGGCGAATCACAACGGCATGACCATGCAAACGCTGGACGCCATGCGTTTGGGCATGATCTACACCAACTTCGTGACGCCCCGCACGCTCAAGCAGTTCTACGAGCCGCGGAACCGCAAGCTCAAGATCCTCTCCTCGCTCGCGTACATGGCCGAGTTCGAGCGGCTGTGCAACCAGATCGGGCCCACCGGCCGCAACGCCGACCTGAACCCCTTCTACGGCAACGCACTGACCTACCGCGGCGTGGAATGGGTCGGCATCCCGACGCTCGAGAACGTCGCCCTGAACCCCATCTACTGCGTTGACTTCATGAACTTCCGCCCGATCGTGCACTCCAACTTCTGGATGAAGGAGGACGAGGTGATGCGCGACCGCGAGCAGCCGCACCTGTACTCCATGCAGATCGACTGCTGGTACTCCTACGTCATGGACCTGCCGCGCAACGCCGGGTTCAGCCTGCACGCACCTTGGTAATCCGGATGGGGTTCGGGGGGCCAGCACCGGCCGCGGTCTGGTCCCCCTTTGCCGCACGCGGCACACCGCACAACACTCACGCCTGAAAGGACTCAGCCATGCACGTCAACAGTTCCGATGCAGCACAGACCACGCACCAGTATTGGTACCACGGCTTCGATTACAACGCGACGCCGGGTTCCCGCGCTCAGATCACCACCGTCATCACCCCCGGCATGGTGATGGCGCACGATCCCGAGGCGTACACCGACGACTACACCTTCCAGAACGCCGGTACCGGTTCGACGAACCTCCCCAGCGGCACCGACTACGGGCAGATGGTGCTGAACCCGCCCGCCGGATCGGTCAACCAGACCCGCCTGATCCGCAACGTCACCCGTCCCGAGACGGCCCTGATCTACCTCATCGCGGGCGTCGTCAAGACCGTCGGCCAGGACCGGCGCGTGTGGGGCACTCAGTCCGCGGGCGCTGGCCCGCAGTGGGTGGAACTCTTCCAGTTGGGCGAAGTTGCCCCCGTCCTGTGCACATGGTCGGGCATCACGCCAGCCCTCGGCGATCTTGTGATCCCGACCGCGGGCAGTTTCGCGGCCAACATCGTGGCGCAGGCATCGGGCACCGCGCTCGAATACTCGCGTGCCATCGGCCGAGTTGTGTCTACGTTGACCACGGCGGGCGCAGCGCTTGGTTCCTCTGGTACCAACGTCATCGTCCAGGTCCGCATTGGCCCGCCCGGCCTGCCGATCGCAATCTGAACACCGCCGGCGGGGCAACACACACCCGGTCACGTCACAGACTTCCGCCCCGTTGAGAACATCGCCCGTCGCGTGAGAACGCGGCAGGCGGTTTATGCAAGCCCAGGTGCTGACAGGATGGACGCTTCGGCAGCTCATCATCGAGCTGGCGGACGCCGTTTCGCTGGCGACACTGGGCACCGGCAGCGACAACCGGGCCACCATCCCGACGGACCCGAACACGCTGGATCAACTCACCCGCGCCATCAACCGCGGGTACAAGTCGTTCCTGACGGCCAACCCTCGATGGACGTTCCTCGAGCGTCCGGTTCAGATCACCCTGTCGGCCGACGGGACCGCGGCTCAGTGCGTCGAGGGAGATCCGGCGCGGTACCTGCTGCCTTCGTTCGTGAATGGCAACCCCAAGGGCGACTGGTCGTTCATCGACGATCGGGCCGATCGGGTGTGCATCATGACGATGCACGAGCACGTTGTTCGGCGTCTGCGCGACGGATCGCCGGACACGTCGGGAACCCCGCTCTACGGCTGCGTGCGACCGCTGGACCCGCCCAAGGGCGGGAGTCTCCGCGCGGCGCGGCACGAACTGGTGCTCTACCCCGATCCGGACGAGGCGTACGTGATCGAAGCCATGTTCCGGATCGGTGCGCACGAGCTGGTTGAGCTTGAAGACCGGCACGTCGCTGGCGCCGAGCACGACATGGCGATCTTGGAGCAGGCGGTTTGGCAGTGGCGTCAGCTCGACACGCCCGGTTTGCCGCAGCCGACGACCGAGCTTGCCAAGTCCATCGCGATGGACAGAGCGACCACCCCCAACCGTGCTGGTTCGTTCGTGAGCACCTTTCAGACCGACCGCGGCAACAAGCGGCTCCCGGAGCGCCGCACCATCTTTGTCAACGACCAACCCCTGTAGGAGCCTGCCATGATTGGTCCGATCAACACCCTGAATCTTGAATCCGCGATTGAGCAGTCCGAGCCCTTGGACGGGTACCGCGAGGACCGCTTGGTCTTCCCGCAGGGCGCTTGGCTCACCGGCACGACCGACATCGTGCTCACCGGCGCCACCACTCCCGCCCGGGCCACTCTTACCGTGAACTCGGTAGCGATCACCACCGTGGTGCAGTGGGCGGCCAACGCCGCGGCCACGGTCATCGCTGGCGTGCAGTTTGCCATGCCCTACGACTACAACGCCAACGCCAAGCGGCAGGGCGATAGGGTCACGGACGACCTCGTGTTTCGCGCGGCGATGCGCCGGCAGCGAAACGCGGCCGACTCTGGTGCTTGGTCCGCGCGATGCACCGTGCGTTGGTGGAGGCCGGGAACCGACACGACCGCTGGGCGCGTGCTCTCGACCAACCCCACCGCGGCCATCGCGACCATTGCGGCGGACAACACCGCGCTGCTCACCGGCTTCAACTGGGTGGAGTTTGACATCGGGGCTCGTCTGCGTGCCGAAGGCGTGCAGATTCTCGCAGGCGACATCGTGACCCTGCTGGTGGGCCCGGATGCCCAGAACGCGAACGCCGTGCTTCAGATGGCCGCATCGCACCTTCGCTTCCGTCGAAACCTGGGCCTCCCCCGCTCGCTCCGGTAATGCGCCTCCATGCCGACCAACCCCCTCAACTGGCCCCGGCGCGGAGTCTCGAACGTTGGTCCATTCGTGGAGCAACCGGGGGACTTCGCGCCCGTTGCGGGGATGAACAACTCCCGGCCGCGCCGTCCTGAAAACGGCGGCGCGAGCCGGGCGCAGTTGGCTTCGCGGCCGGGGCTTGCAGCAACCTTCACTCAGCAGACCACCGGGCCCGTTCAAGCCCTTCACACCATCTCGCGTTCTTCGGGCATCTCCGGGTACGAAGTGGGCACCGGAACCACGGTCCGCAGCGGCACCAGCGTCACGGCGGGCGCGATGGCCGGTCAGTTCGTGGTGCTGGATGCGGACTGGTCCGTTCGAGCGGTGTTCGCGGACACTCGCGGGACCGGGTTCCTCAACGCGAACCAAAAGGGGCACGACGGGAACTCGGTTTGCTTCAACCCCACCAACGCCAACGTGTGCTACGGGCTCACGATCGGGCGCGATACCGCGGCCAGTAATCAGAACGTGGTGATCTTCGGCATCAACCGATTCGACCTCTTCACAAACACCATCACGCACCAGACTTGGGGCCTCGACACCGACACCGCGTACTCCGCCGGCAGCTATCCGTCGATGCCCGGATCAGGACAGAGAGACCTGTTCCCGAACAAGATAACCTGCAACGGGACATACCTGTTCGTCGCGGTGTTCAACTACGTCTACGTCTTCCGCGCGGACAACCTCGCGTACATCAAGCGGCACGAGATTGATTGGGCGATCGAGGTTCAGGCCGCGGAGCCGATCACCGTCTCCAGCGTGGACTACCTCATGCTGCTCATCACCGGGAACGCCGGCATTGGCGGGCCGGTGGTCGCTGACGGCGGCGCAAGCCCGATCACGTACTACGGGTGGTTCTACCGGACGGGCGTGTCCAAGTACGCGATCAGCTACCTCAACGCGGCGAAGGACCCGGTTGCGGGCGGTTCAACCGTGCTGACGCGGCAGGCCATGCCGATGGGTCTCGAGAACGGTGATGCTGGGTACGAAGACCATCGGTACTTCCGCATCAGCGAATGGTCATTGCAGGCTCCGCGCGGGCCGCTCCCTTGGGACATGGCCATCAGCGTTGGATCAGACAACTCGGTCTACGCCTACATCGCGAGGACGAACCAGGGGTTCAGCTACGACGGCGCGGCGTTCCCGGACGGCTCGGTCGCGTACGTCTCCGCGTGCCGCGCAAACCTCACGGATGCGTTCGAGACCACTCCGGAAACCTACATCGACCCGGAACTCGCGACCGCTTACGGGTTCGGTCTGACGGCCGGCGGATGGGAAACCGACACGGACTCGCTCCGCAAGGCGTATTCCTGGCACGGCGCTTCGTACCTCAACGACATCCCGAACCCGGTGTTTTCGGGCGGATACCCCGATCCGCACTACCCCGGCGAGTCGCCGAGCCTTTTGGCCGTCGCCGTCGACACGACCCGAGACCGTGTGTACTTCGCCGGGCGACGGCCGAGCCCGAGTCAGGCGCTTCCGAACGTGTACTGCCTGCGCGCGAGCGACGGCACGCGGTTGTGGGACACCGACCTCAAGGGCCTGATTCAGCAGAACGCAATCGCGGTTGATCCGACCGACGGCGGGCTGATCTGCGCGGGCAACCGAACGAACGGCTGGGAGGGCGATCCGGGCAGCCAGAAGGCGGAGTTGTGGAAGCTCGACCCGTTCACCGGCGCCGTGATCCGGTACATCGACTTCGGAGACGCCGTGAACCTGAACGGCTGGATTGATGAAGTGAGTGTGTTCTGCGCGACGTACGACGTCGCCGTAAACCCCGCGGGCGTGGTCGTGATGGCCCTCGGCCCGTACAGACTTGACACGTAGGAGCCCCCTTCATGATGCCGACCGTTCTCCCGTCTGTGAAGTCCAAGAGCTTGCGCGTGATCGCTGTGTGCTTCATGCTGGCGAGCCTGAGCGCGTTGACGCTGGTGTTGTGTGCTGGGTGCCAGCTCACCGAGCCCGACCCGACCGGCAAGCCACTGACCGCCGAGCAGTGGACCGAGCGCGAGGAGCGGATTCGGCGGGAGGCCGAGGCTGCGACTCGGCGGGCGCTGGAAGAGAAGGACGCGGAGACCGCAAAGGTGACTCGCGAGGAAGCCGCGCGGCGCGAGGCCGCCCGGGCGGAGGCCGAAGCCCGGCGGAAGGCGTTCGATGCCGCGGTGAAGCGGCTCGAGGCCGAGACCGGGATCAAGGTGGCCGACCTCGCGGCGATGTACGAGCAGGAACAGCTGCTCGCGGAAAGCAAGCTCCGCGAGGCGATCGCCGGGTTCCAGGACGCGCTCGCGGCGCTCGACGCGAAGACCGCGGCGCGCATCAACAACAACGCGGACGTCATCAAGGAAGCGAGCGCCCAGACCGAGGCCGCGGTGAAGCGGATCGAGGAGCGGCAGGCCCGCATCCTGGGCGGGATCAAGCTGGCCGAGGGCGCGGCGAGCACGTTCGGCGGGCCGATCGGGGCCGCGGCGGTGGGACTTTTCGGATCGGCTGGTATCGGCGGGCTGTTGTTTGGAGCGTCCAAGGCCCGCAAAGCCAACCGAATCGAAGAGGCGTCAACGCGGGTGGTTGATGCCATCGACGCGGCCAAGCTCGCAGACCCGGCCCTTGCCGAAGCGTTCAAGAGAAACGCCAAGACCATCTCCGAATGGATGGGACCCGCGGGGGTCGCCTTGGTGAACCAAGCCCAGAAATCGTGAGGACGACCATGCCCAGCGACCACCCGAAGGACAACGACATCCACGTCGTTCTGCACGAGATTCGCGGCGACCTTGAGCGGCAAGGTCAGATGCTCCAGGAGTGCCACGAGTACATCACCGGCGGCAAGAAGGTCGGCGATGGCCTCGCCTACCGCCTCACGGCCCTTGAGCACCAGACGGCCAAGGACGCCGAGAGCCGATCGTTCTGGATGCGCACCATCGGGACCACCGCTGTCGGCGCGTTCATCACCGGAATCTTCGCGATCCTGTTCAAGAGCGGGGGGAACGGGCATCCGTGACGTGGACCATCAACAACTTCTCGGGCGCGCTCAGCCACACCGGCACCACCCGAGAGGTGTGGATGGTCGGCACCGCGCTCCCGGCGACCTACGAAGTCCGCGCCCAGTGCAACGCTCCGGCCGGGAACATCAAGGTCGTGGTCCGCTCGTCCGGTGACGGTCGGAGCTGTTTCGAGTGCGGCGTCGAAGGTACCGACGTGGTGATCCGCAAGGTTTCGTACGGCGTCATCGGGTCGGCCCTCGCCAACTCGGCGCACGGGCTTTCCGCCGGCGAGACGTTCACCATTCGCGTTCGGGGAACAGGCTCCGAAATCGAGTGCGCGATCGTGAAGAGTTCGGGCGCCGTGGTCTCCATCACCTACACCTCGACCGACTATCAGCTCTACCGCAACTGGGGCGTGGCGACCGACGAAAACAACGCCGCGGTGCAGTTCCTGGTCTCCGCCGAGCGAACGGCCGTGCAGAGCACGGTTGCCGACGTGCTGGTCATCATCTCGGGCGGGGACCTGTGGGCCTGCTACGACGGGCTCGCGATCCAACTGGTGTCCTCGCGCGTGATGCCCGCAACCGGCTCCGTGAGCATGGACAGCCTGGACGGAAAGGTCTACATCGTCGGCGGGGGGCGGGCCCGGGTGTTCGATCCGGTTGCCCGCACGGTCGCGGATTGGGTTCCAAGCGCGGGCACGCTCCCCGGGCAGACGGCCAACGGCATCACCAAAGCGACTCTGGTGAAGAGCTACCGGGGCCGTCTGGTGCTCGCGGGGATGGACGACGAGCCCCAGAACCTGTACTTCTCCGCGATCGGCGAGCCCCTGATCTGGGATACCGGAGAGGCCGCGGATGGGCGAGCAGTGGCCCTGGGCGTGGGCCGCAACGTCACCGCGGGAGAGCCGGTTGTGGCGCTGGGCGTCCTCTCGAACAACTCCCTGCTGGTCGGATGCACGAACAGCATGTACGTTCTCGCGGGCGATCCGGGCGACTTCTCGGGCGAGCTGATCCCCGTCGCCCTGACGACGGGGTGTAGCGGTCGCAACGCGATCACGCAGGCCGAGGAGGGCGCGAACATCGTCCACTCGCCGGAAGGGCTGTACCTCATCTCGGGAACGGGTGTTGTTCCCATCTCCCGAGACGTGCTCACCGAGTCCATCCAGTTCGCGCGGGCCTCCCGCGAGAGCTACAACGTGACCGTCTGCCGCGACCCCGCGCGGCACGGGCTGCATGTGTTCCTGGACTCCGGAAGCACCGCGGCGGTCCACTTCTGGTACGACGAACTGACGGGCCGGTACACCCCCGGCGCGGGCGGCTTCTTCCCCGAGACGTACCCCATCCGACCGACCTGTGCCACAATCTGGCGCGGTCGGCCGGTGATTGGAACGACCGACGGCCGAATCGTCGAGTTCTCGTCCAGCGCGACGCACGACATCGGGACGCCGATCGACAGCTACGTCCACCTCCAGCAGATCGACGCGCCGGGCATTGAGAACGACGTGCTGCTCAATCGCCTTTCGATGTGGCTCGCGCCCGACGGCGATCAGGTGAGCGTCGAGGTTTTCGGAGCGGCGACGCCGCAGGAGCTTTACGCGGCATCGACGCGCCGCATTCTCATGGGGGCGACCGAGTTCCCGCCCCGCGGCATGGCGGTCACTCCGCGCGTGCGGGCTCCTGTGCTGAGCGTGCGGCTCCGCAACAACATCTCCGGCCGTCGCTGGGCGTTCGAGACGTGCGAGGCGAGCGTCGAGGTCGGCCGTCGCATCTCGCGGCTGGGCTGGCAGTCGGCCGCGGCAATCGGCACCAGTTGCACGCCGGGCCAGAACGCGACCTCTCCGCCTCCTCCACCGCCGCCCCCTCCGCCCCCACCTCCACCCCCGCCCCCTCCTCCCCCGCCCCCGCCGCCACCTCCGCCGCCGGCGTGGGACCCTGAAGATCAGTTCGGCGGAACCATCTACTTCCCATGAGCATTGAGACCGTCATTCCCCAGGGCATCGACGCCGCGACCGACGGCCAGTTGTTCGCGCGCGAGGCGATGGCCTACAGCCGGTCGCCGCAGTTGGCGGTGCGCGTCACGGCCGGGGCCGAAGCGAGCAACATCAGGCGGTTCACGCTGCGAGTGGTGAACCGGCGAGGCAAGGACTGTCTCGGGCTGTTCGCGCTCCTGGTGGTGATCGGGACAGCCGCGGCCGGCGGACCTGCGGGGACGCAAACGGTCTCCATCGTGAGCGGCGCAACGGTGCAGACCATCGCATCGAATCAGGCGTTCATCCTGTTCACCGCGGCGAACGGGGTTGCGGAGTTGGACGTGACGGTCGTGGGAGCGAGCAGCCGGTACGTGCGTGCGGGTGTGCTCGCGGTGATGGGCGGAACGACCGAAGTGGCTTGGACCTGAAAGGAGCGTGGGGTATGTCGAGCATGGGAATGGGAGGCGGAGTAGGAGGCGGGGCCGCGGCGGGCGCGGCGGCTGGCACCGCGGTCCTTCCGGGCTGGGGCACGCTCATTGGCGCTGGGCTCGGCGCCGTCGGCGGCTTCCTTGGCTCGCAAGGCGGTTCCGGCGGTCCGAGCGACTCCCAGCTCGAGCACTTCGCCCGGATGAACCAGTACAACGACGAGCAGTACCTGTACGGCGGCATGGCCCGCAAGCTCGCCGCGATCATGGGGCCCGAGAAGGCCCGACAGGTGCTCAAGGGGACCATCTCCGCCCAGGCGTACGACCGGCTGTTCGGGCGTGCTTCTGCCCGTCACGACCGCTCCGACATCGTGGACCAGATCAAGGCCGCGGAACAGCGGCTGGCACCCTACCGAACCGGGAACGGCAACGGATGGAACGACCGCAAGGCCCGCGAGGCTGGAATCAACACCGCTCAGGAGGACGCGAACCTCGCGGCGCTCCGGGAGCAGTTGATGGGCGGATCGGTCGGGGCGGAGATCAAGGCGATCGAACAGCGGTTGGCCCCGTTCCGAGCCGAGCGGGGCAACGGCGTCGATGACCGGGCGGCGGCTGCGGCCGGCGTCAACGTCCAGCAGGAGCTTTCGAGGCTCCGCGAGTTGAACACCATGCTGACTTCCGGCATCGACCCCGGGCAGACGGGGACGATCGACTCAGCGGCGTTTGACCAGATGGGGCCGGGCGTGCTGGGGGACTATCAGGCGCTCGCTGCCAAGGCCGAGCAGCAGGGCAAGACGGCCCTCAAAGGCTACGGCGCGGACACGGCCCGACTCATGGAGATGGCCCGCGGCATCGAGAGCGGGGCCCAGCAGTTCGGCCAGCAGGAGCGGGCCCGAATCAACACCGACGCCGACCGGGCGCTGACCAGCGCGAACCGGCTGACCGAGGGAAGGCTGATCGGCCGCGGGCTGGGCGCGAGCACAACGCTGACGCAGGGGCTTCAGTCCAACGCGCGGGCGATGGAGGAGCAGCGGCAGAACGCGCTCGGGTCGCTGGGTGATCGGCAGATCCAGATGCTGAACCAGCTCCGCGGGAACACGATGGGGCTGGCCGGGCAACGCATGGGAGGGAAGACCTCCCTGCTCTTGGGCAACCAGGACCGGACGCTTGGGTATCAGCAGCAGGCGTTGGGCGTGCAGACCAACGCGCTCACCGCGGGCGACATGAACCCGTGGCTCTCGCGGTCGATGGGTTCGTACGTACCGGGCATGGCTCCCAGCTCTCCGTCGTCGTCGGCGACGTGGGGGAACTTCCTCACGGGTCTGGGTGGCCAGGTATCGAATCTCAGCCTCATGGAGCTTCTGAGGCGTCAGGGCGTGGGCGGTTCTGGCGGTGCGGGCGGTTGATCGCAGACACGATCGGAGGCACACATGGCGGGCGCGTTTGAACTGTTCTGGGGTGGCTCGTACACGCTCGACGGGAAGACCGAGAGCTTTGGCAGCTACCCCGACCCCGTGAAAGCGGTTTCAACAACCGGAGACTTCAAGCGGATCGCGGTGGTGACGCTGCCGAAGGCGGGCACGCTGCCGACCACCGATCCGGTGATGCTGTGGGACTACACCCAGCAGATGAGTTGGTCCAAGCTCATGGTGTGCCTGCGCGGCGGGGCCGGGTACATCGAGATCGCCTGGCTGGTGGACAAGGCGGTTTCCTCGAGCGACCTGCGCCCGCAGAGCGAGGTGAGCCCGAACCCGACGACGCATCGCCGGGTGCAGTGCGTGGACTGGACGTGCGATGCGCCGTTCATCCTGAACACGCAGCTCGCGCGGGTGCATGGGACGCTGGCAACGGCCGTCGGTCTGGACGGCAACAGCGAGCCGAGCATCATGACCAACGCGAGCACGGTCGAGGGTCGGATCGTTCGGGTCTGGGCGAGCAACTACGCGACGGATGCAGACGTGTACGCTGATGTCTACGTGTTCAACTGATGGGAGGACCGATGAGCCGCTTTGACATGCTCGGATCGTGGATGCAGGGGGCTCAACTCGGCCAGCAGCAGTACGCGCAGCTCGTCGCGATGGCGCAGCAGGACGCGGCGATGCGCCAGCGGCAGGCCGAAGAGGAGGCCCAGCGGGCGTACCAGCAGCAGGCGTTGCAGCAGGCGCAGGGACAGTTTGACGCGCGGCACGCACTGGACCTTCAACAGTTCGGCCAGCAGCAGACGATGCAGAACGCTCAGCTTGATCGCTGGAATCAAGACCGGGCGTGGCAGGAGCAGGACCGCGCCCGGGAAGAGGCGATTCGCCAGCAGGAGCAGCAGTACCTTCAGCACGCGCGAGAGTGGGCGAAGCAGCGGGTACGGGCCGCGCTCCCGTCCGGCGGCGCTCAGCCGATGCGGGACAGCTACCTCCCGCCCGAGGCGATGGACGTTGGCCCGATGCAGGGATGGGGTCCGGGTCCGGGTGTGCCGGGCGCGGCAGCGGTCCCGCCCGAGACCGACGCGATGCTGCGGATGATCGACCATGCGGACGGGAACAGCCTGAAGCAGTTGCTTCCGTACCTCGACAAGCAGGAGGATCATCGGCGGGTGGGGCTGCTGGTGGAGGGGATCGACCGCAACGGCGTCGGGCACCTGCTGTCGGACCCGTTCCAACGGGCGGCGTACCAGACCTACAAGGCCGCGAGAGATCCCGAGAACATGATGCGGGTGCTGGCGTCGGACTACGAGACGCGGCAGAAGCAGGCGGCGATGCAGGCGAAGCAGGCCGAGTCGGTGAGGATGCAGACCGAGGGCGCCGCGGCGCTGCAGCGGCTGCGGACGAACACGAGCCCGAATCGGGATCAGGATTTTGCCATCGCCAGGGCGGCGGGGCTGGTGAATCAGGAAGCGGTGAACATCAGCGGGCGGGAGTCGCCGGAGGCGTACAAGAAGACCCGCGAGTATGAGTTGGCGAAAATGGACGTCGACGCGGCGGAAGCCAAGGTGAAGGCGACCTACGGCGAAGACCCCGAAGTCATGGCGGAGTACGACCGGGCGGTCGAGCGGTTGCGGAGAGTGATTCGGGGCGGTGCGCCGGCCGCGGCGGAGCAGCCGAAGCCGAAGGACGCGATCGAGCAAGCAATCGACGACGCCCTCAGCGAGTTGCGATGAGGAGGATCGCCGCAAGTGCGGTGAGCACGACAGCGGCGACGAGTCTCCAGCGTTCTTCTCGAGCGTGCTCGGCCCTTGCGGTCTTCGCGTACTGCGTCGCCAGCCAATAACCGCAGTCAAAGTCGCTGGGTCTCTCGTGCGGGCTGCAAGGCTTATCGAAATTGAACGAGCGGCGTGACCTGCGGAGCGTTTCGAGGGCCGCGACGTTCGGCCGACCGAGTTTGAGGCTGTACTCCCAGGCGGCGCGAGCGAGGGCTTCATCCGACGGAAGTTCGGGATCGGAAGGGGCCCGGTTCTTGCGGTAGTCGGAGACCTTCCCAAAGAACCCTTCGGTTCCAAAGTTTGCGGGGTCGACGAGTTGCGAGTAGTTCGGGACCGGATCGTCAGCGACAACTTCGGCGGCGGCGGAGTTCATCGGTTGCGCCACTCGACGACGAGATCCCGCCTATCGCGGTACTGAAGCGGTGCAACGCTGACATCCGCGAGCTTGTTGTTCACAAAGTAGAGGTACCTACTCATGGTCTGGACGACTTGACCAGTGCCCCAGGTGTCCACCACGAACGCCTCGATGGCCCACTCCTCAAGAGTGCCGCCCTCAACGCTTGTGGCTCCGATCATGTTGCGATACCCGTGCGGAGGCAGCGCGGCGAGGGCCTCGTCTTTGGACATTCCAACCTGAAGGCGCGGCATGGCTTGCTGGATGGATCGCATCTGCGACGCGGAAACCCGCGCGGGGTTGGACACGCATCCAGCGAGTGGGAGGGCGACGACGACTGCAAGCGTCAGAAACCATCGAGTGTGCACGGAGACTCCTTTGAGTGAGGGCCTTCCGTGGCCAGATTGAGAAATGCTATTGAGAGAGAGGCTCGTGGGACCACCGTCGGCGCGCGGATTCATGGCAGCGCCCCAGAGCCGGTACAATCCTCCCGACGTGACCCTCTCCCGAGGTCATCATGTCACGCGCAGCAATCGACCCCGCCGCAGTTGAGGCCCGCGTCCGGCAGCGGATTGCCGAGCGTGGCCTTCCCCCCGAGCAGGTCGAGGCGGTGTTTTTAAAGATCCGGCCCAAGTTGGAGGCGTCCGGGCTGCTGCCGCCGCTGACGCCGCTCCCGACGGTGCCGGGAACTGACAACTGGCTCGCGCGGCGGTTTGGCCTATCTCCGGTCCAGATCACACCCGCGAAGCTTGCCGAACTGAACGCCGCGGCGTCGACCATGATGCCCCGCGGGCCCGGGCTGGATGCTGATCCGCTCGCGGCCAAGTACGCGGCCAGCGGCGGGGCATACACCGAGAGCGGCGGGGTGATCCCTCAGTAC
>Ga0214923_10001395_pt1 | contig 34446 bp, 32 predicted proteins | sample LL1510_MetaG_FD_177993 | JGI IMG/M metagenome (GOLD analysis project Ga0214923, IMG submission 177993) | Freshwater microbial communities from Lake Lanier, Atlanta, Georgia, United States - LL-1510 | ecosystem: Environmental > Aquatic > Freshwater > Lake | place: USA: Georgia | collected...
ATTTTTGGCGATCAACTTTCCCTATACCAATAAGTGGAAGCTCGGGAAGAAAGAGAAATCCCTTTGGTTTTGACGCGTGGCCAAATTGTTGGAGAAGGTAATCATTAATCTCGGATTCTGCAGGAAATCCGTCACCTGCAACAGCTAGATGTAAAGCTTGTCCCCATTCTGAATCCTTAACCGCAAATGCCGCAAATGATTTATGAGGGAAATGAGCATGTAACGCACTTTCAATTGCGCTGAGCGAAATGTTTTCACCACCAGAGATAATGACGTCATCCATTCGTCCATCAACAACTAATGTGTCGTTGGCAAAATGTCCAGAGTCACTTGTCATAAACCAACCATCAACGAAGGATGTTTCCAAAAGTGTTTGCGCACCTACATATGTACTTGCTAGCACTGAACCACGAACTGCAATCTTTGAATCCTCACCAATCTTTATCTCTACTCCATCAAGCGGAACTCCGTTATACACACATCCTCCGGAAGTTTCGGTCATTCCATAAGAAGTAATGAGATTGATGCCAGCAGATGAAGCAGCATTGAAGAGATCGCTGCTGAGCGCGGCGCCACCTACCAGCACTGCCTTCGCATTAATTAAATGTTCTAGTAGAAATTGATCACCGTGAACTGCGCGATAAAGCTGAGTAGGTACGACAGCAGTGAAATCAGCGTGAGGATATTCGCCTTGGTGTTCGCGCACATCAATTGGCTCTGTTCCTAATTCCAAACTTCGAATCAAAACATTGATGCCGGCAATATGTGTCAATGGCAATAAAAGCGACCAAGTATTTCCAAATTCTGCATTGAGAAATTTATGTGAGGCCCGTGCAGCAGAGAGAAGAGCAGTTGAAGAGAGACCAACCGATTTAGCTACCCCTGAACTGCCCGTGGTATTCACGATGACGCTGATGCGAGGTTGCACATGGGTTGCTGTAATCGATCCAAATGAAAGCGCCGGTCCATCTGAGACTAGGGCTTTGGCGATACGTGCCATCAATTCGCTGACAGACCATGCGGGGTTGACTTCGCGAATTTCTCGTTGTGCGTGCTGCTCCATTGCCCGCGTAGGCTATCGCTCAGAGACCAATTGGAGGAATCGTGAGTAAGCCGATTAAACGTGATTTTGGTGACCGCACCATCCCGACATGGGTGACTGGTCCCGGTGGTGATTCATTTAAAGACATTACCTATCAAGTTGCTGATGGCATTGCAAAAATCACGATTAATCGCCCAGAAGTCCGTAACGCGTTTCGCCCACAAACAATTATTGAATTGAAAGAAGCTTTTGATTTAGCGCGCGACAATTCTGAAGTCGGCGTGATCATTTTGACCGGAAAAGGCAACGAAGCATTCTGTTCGGGCGGGGATATCAGCGTTCGTGGCGATGATGGATATTTAGGTGAAGATTCTCTTTCGCAAAAAGGTGTAGGCCGTTTAAATGTTTTAGATTTGCAAGTACAAATTCGCCGAACACCAAAACCAGTAGTAGCCATGATTGCGGGATGGGCCATCGGTGGTGGTCATGTTTTGCACGTTGTCTGCGATCTCTCTATTGCAGCAGATAACGCCAAGTTTGGACAGACTGGCCCGATGGTTGGATCTTTTGATGGCGGTTATGGTTCAGGATTATTAGCCGCCAGTGTTGGACAGAAAAAAGCTCGCGAAATTTGGTTTCTTACTCGCCAATACGATGCGCAAGAAGCGCTCGCTATGGGATTAGTAAATACTGTAGTCCCGCTCAAAGAATTAGAAGCTGAGACCGTTTCATGGTGTCGTGAGATGCTACAAAATTCTCCACTTGCATTACGACTGTTGAAAGCTTCCATGAATGCAGCAGATGATGGTCTTGCTGGCGTGCAACAACTTGCTGGAGATGCCACTCTTCTCTTTTACTTGAGCGAAGAAGGTCAAGAAGGTAGAGATGCCTATAAAGAAAAACGCAAACCAAACTTTGGAAAGTTTCCGCGTCGCCCATAATTTATGGATCAATCTCTGTTCGAAAGTATGCGCGTCATTGCGCTGCCGACAAAAACTAATTTTCGAGGTATCAATCTTCGCGAAGTCGCGCTCTTTCAAGGCGAGTATGGGTGGGGCGAATTCTCGCCTTTTCTCGAATATGACTTCCAAGAGTGCGTTCCGTGGTTGATGAGTGCAATCGAGGCTGCTACTCAACCTCGGCCAGAGTTGCTCCGAACCTCCATAAGAGTGAATGGAACTATTCCCGCACTCGATGATAAATCTGAGATAGAGAAAATTATTGAATCATTTCCTGGAGTAGAAACTTTTAAAGTTAAAGTGGGCGCAAATCTCCCTGAGGATATTGCGCGACTTGCGAGGGTTAAGACACTTCGCCCGAAAGCACAGATAAGAATTGATGTAAATGGAAATTGGTCGGTAAGCCAAGCAATAACAAATTTACGGGCTATTTATGAAAATATCGGCCCACTTCAGTTTGTAGAACAACCGTGTGCAACGGTAGAGGAGCTACGTGAATTGAAGAAGAAATTACTAATTCCGATACTCATTGCAGGCGATGAGGTATTACGGAAAGCACAAGACCCATTTGCTATTGATCTGAGCGATGCAATTGATATTGTGATGTTAAAGGTACAACCACTTGGTGGAATTTCGCGCGCTAGACGATTAGCTGAACACCACAAACTGCCAGTAGTTGTATCGAGCGCTCTTGAAAGCGCTGTCGGTATCCATTATGGACTCACGCTGGCTGCTACATTGAAAGATCTGGAATTTGATTGTGGTTTAGGAACCGGTTCATTGCTTGCGGCAGATGTGGCTCACCTTCCGATTGAAAATGGAACAATTCGCATCACTAATTTTGAGCCTCATTTCAACGGATACGAGGTTGCACCTGATCGCTTTAATTGGTGGAAGAATCGCGTTATGAAGACGGCTGAGTTAATCAATGGCTAATTCAACACAACTAGCTCGCGTGATCGTGCGCCAAATTATTGAAGCAGGCGTCACGGATGTTGTGGTTTCTCCCGGTTCACGCAATGCCCCCTTATCAATCGCCTTTTATCAAGCCGCAGAAAAAAATCTCATCAATTTGCATGTGCGCATTGACGAACGAACCGCTGCTTTTTTTGCGCTAGGAATTGCCAAAGCTTCTGGAAAGCCAGTTCCGATTGTGTGTACTAGCGGAACCGCAGTTGCAAATTATCATCCAGCGGTATTGGAAGCCTCGCACACCAATATCCCGCTTTTGGTACTCACTGCAGATAGGCCAGCATCGCTTCGCAGAACGGGGGCAAACCAAACAACCGAGCAAGCGCGTATCTTCGGAAAAGCGGTTCGGTATTTTGCTGATGTTTCAGGTACTGCATTCCCGATGGAACTTCCTTTCTATTCACTCCAAAGTGGTCCAGTACATCTCAATATTCAATTTGAAGAACCGCTTGTCAGCAATGATGATGCGCGCTGGTTAGATGGGATTACTCCATCACCTACCCCTAGTTTTAATCGGGTTACCCCAAAAACGTTTCATACCAAATCAACTCGAGGTGTTTTGGTCATTGGACATGATCGCGGCGGCTTCAGTGCAGAGGCAGTGAAAGAATTTGCGCAAGAGTTAAATTGGCCTGTCATTGCAGAAGATCCACTTACCTTTGAGAGCGCAGTGCGCCACGCCAGTGTGTTCCTCACCGATCCAGCGACAGTCAACGATTTAGCACCAGACACGGCAGTAGTTATTGGCCGAACCACTTTATCCAGACCAATTAATGCACTCATCAAGACTGCTCGTAAAGAGATTGTGATTGATACTCGTCTAGCTACGGTCGACACAGATCGCGTTGCAGATCAAAAGTTTCTGGCGCTACCAAAACTCGACATCGCTGAACCTGATGAAAATTACAAGGCGCAATGGGAAAAATATGCAAAAAGCGCCTCTGAAGTCATCACGCAATTTTCACAATGGTCAGAACCACTCATAGCGCGAGAAATTGCTGCGCACGTTCGAAGTGGCACAACGCTATATATCGCCTCTTCTCGACCAATCAGAGATATTGAAGGTTTTGCAGCTCCTCGCTCTGGAATCGAAACCTTTGCCAACAGAGGACTTGCTGGAATTGATGGAAATATCTCGACTGCGCTTGGTGTCGCGTCACAGCGCAAAGAATCCATAGCGATCATCGGGGATTTAGCATTTCTGCACGATCTCACTGGTTTGATTACCGATGAAGAAATCAATCTCACGATCATTGTTATCAATAATGATGGTGGCGGAATATTTTCAACCCTATCTCAGCGCGGAGTACCTGGTTTTGAAAAGGTCTTTGGCACCCCTCACGGAAAAGATTTAGCGGCTATTGCCCATGCGATGGGAATCCCGGCAAAAACTATTTCAACTTCTGCCGAGCTCAAGAATGAGATTCAAGCACCAATAGATGGAGTTCGAGTTGTGGTGGTTAAGACTCCAGATCGAGAATCAAATGCAGATGTCTTGCAGCAGCTCTTTGCTTCGATAAAAGCGTTACATTAAAGCAGAACGCATCGCCAACATTTTGGCGTTGCTCTCTTCCAACTCCTTTTCCGGGTTAGAACCTGCCACGATTCCACATCCGGCAAAGATGCGAACTTCATTGTTATTGATGTGGCCGGCACGCAGAGCAATTCCGAGTTCTCCATCACCACTTGCATCAATCCAACCTACGGGACCTGCATATCTGTCACGTTTCATCCCCTCAATCTCTTCAATGATGTCAAAGGCGCGATTGCGAGGAGTTCCGCATACGGCTGCAGATGGGTGAAGATTATTCAAAAGGGCAAAGGCATCGATGTGTTGCGCGCTTTCAATCAAGGCACCCGTTACATCCGTTGCTAAATGCATGACATTTGCTAAGTGCAATACAAAAGGAGATTCCGGCACATTGGTAGATGAACAGAATGGCTCCAGTGCGTGCGCGACTGAAAGAACTGCGTATTCATGTTCTTCTAAATCTTTAGAAGATCGGGCAAGAGATGCGGCAAGCGCTAAATCTTTTTGATCATCACCAGTCTTTGGAATAGTTCCAGCCAAGATTCGAGAAGTCACCATGCCGCGAGAGAGTCTGAGCAAAAGTTCAGGTGTAGCGCCCACTAATCCATCAACAGCGAATACCCAGGTGGATGGATAGTGCTCTGCCAAGTGACGCAAAATAGCTCTCGGTTCAATTGGATGTGAAGCAATTGCGCGAATATCGCGCGCCAATACGACCTTATCTACATCAAGAGTTTCTATTCGTGTAATGGCTTGCGCAACTCGCTTTTTCCAGTCGGTCTCCGACAGAGAGCCTGCTTGGAAGGTAAATGAATTCGGTGCAAAAGCTGGAGCGCTGTGAGAGAGCGTTGGTTGCGGTTTTTCGCCAATCCATGTGACCCAGGATTTTCCTGCTTTGCTACCCACAATTACTTCAGGAATTACCAGAATTGATTCATCTTCTCGGTCAAAGGAGAACGATGTAAAGAGAATTGGTCCGGTTCCGCTGCCGTGAACTGAATTTGAAATTGAAAATTTCTCTAAATGTTGATGCCACCAGGTACGTGCTTTTTCAAAACGATCTTTTCCAGACACTTTAGTAGTGGCATAACTTCCCCAGGCGACTAAACCTTCTCCAGAACGAACCCATGAAAGCGGTTTGTTATCAGGAAGTAAATCCAGCAGTGGGAGATGGTCACCAATTCGAACAGTGGTGACCGGAGTTAATTGAGCCATCTACGACTTTAGTGATTCAAGGTGCGAGAAATTCTGCGCCAAAGAAGCGGAAGTGATGTTGCTGTAATGGCTATCTTGAGAGCTTCGCCCAGAATAAAAGGAGTAAATCCTGCAGCAATTGTCTTTGACCACGATAAATCAAGAGACAGGTGAAGCCACACCAAACCAAAGGCGAAAATTATGACATCTCCTAAAAGCAGAGATGGAAATGAAGTTTTAAATTTCTGATCAGCTTTGCGATCTGCTAAATATCCAAGAACAAATGAAGCAACCAACATTCCAACCAAATATCCACCGGTTGCACTTAAAAGCCGATCTAGACCGTGATTTGGCAAAGTTGCTGAAGGTGCAAAGAGTGGCGCACCCGCAATACCTGCTAATAAGTATGTAGCAAAGGTAAGAAAGCCAAGTTGTGCACCGTATGTGGTGCCGATCAAGAGCACGCCTAAGGTTTGCCCGGTAACGGGAACTGGAGAGCCTGGAACAGGAATAGAAATCTGGGCAAGTGCGGTAAGAAAACCAACTCCTCCAACGACGAAGAGCGCCTGAGTGATTGCAGAGCTGCGCGGAAAGATTGTGGCTCGTAATGAATTTGATTGAAGCGACATTGCGAATTTCCTTTCGGTCTCTACCGACTCTTTATAAGTTGTGCGCGAAGCCTACTCTCAGGGAGAATGCCTGTATGTCACGCGCCAATATGGATAAGAATCCAGATGAAGTCGCCGCCATGTTTGATGGCGTGGCTAAGCGCTACGACCTAGTAAATGACCTGCTCAGCCTAGGTCAGACCAAGGCGTGGCGCAGAGCGACGACGAAAATAATAGATCCCAAGCCAGGGATGAAAATTCTCGATCTTGCGGCGGGTACGGGATCAAGTTCAGAACCACTTGCACGTGCAGGCGCTGATGTTATTCCGGCAGATTTTAGTGATGGCATGTTGGAGGCAGGTCGAAAGGCTCGACCACATCTTCCGTTTACCAAAGCTGATGCGCTTAATCTTCCATTTGCAGATAATGAATTTGATGTTGCAACAATTTCATTTGGATTGCGAAACACAGCAGATATTTCAAAAGCGCTCGCAGAAATGTGGCGCGTTGTAAAACCAGGTGGTCGCATTGTTGTCACTGAATTTTCCACTCCAACTTTTGCACCATTTCGCATCCTTTATCTCAGGTATCTGATGCGCGCACTCCCCGCAATTGCTCGCCGGACCTCATCAAACCCGGCTGCCTATATTTACCTGGCTGAGTCCATCCGGGCATGGCCCAATCAAGCGGCGCTCGCTGCAGAGATTGGGGGCGCAGGGTGGATCGATATCTCATGGAAGAACCTCACGGGCGGAGTTGTCGCAGTTCACATCGGCCGCAAGCCGTAGCGGTTTCATTGCCCTACTCGAGCCTTTAGGATTTCGCTCGTGAGCGCAAATCCCTATATTCCGATTCTGGTCATTTTCGCCATTGGCTTCGGATTTGCCGTCTTCTCAGTTGCAGTCGCTGCTATCACCGGACCTGCTCGTTATAACCGAGCCAAGCTGGATGCATACGAATGCGGTATCGAACCATCGCCTCAAGCGCTTGAGGGCGGAAGATTTCCGGTCAAGTACTTCCTTACCGCAATGCTTTTTATTGTCTTTGATATTGAAATTGTTTTCCTCTATCCATGGGCAGTTACATTCGATCAACTTGGCTTATTTGGATTAGTCGAAATGGCAATTTTCATCGGAACAGTCTTCGTCGCTTATGCATATGTATGGCGCCGCGGTGGATTGGAATGGGATTAATTGTGAAGTCACCAAAAGTATTGAAGGAGTTTATCTAGTGGGCCTAGAAGATAAGTTACCGAGCGGAATTCTGCTTTCAACAGTCGAAGGTTTGGCTGGATATATGCGCAAGAGTTCAGTGTGGCCAGCCACCTTTGGTTTGGCATGTTGCGCTATTGAGATGATGGCACTTGGCTCAGCGCCAAAGCACGATATCTCTCGCTTCGGTATGGAGCGTTTCTCGGCTTCTCCTCGTCAGGCAGATTTGATGATTGTGGCAGGACGTGTTTCACAGAAGATGGCTCCAGTTCTCCGACAGATTTACGATCAAATGACAGCGCCAAAGTGGGTTATCTCAATGGGAGCGTGTGCTTCATCTGGTGGAATGTTTAATAACTATGCCATCGTGCAAGGTGTTGACCATATTGTTCCGGTAGATATCTATCTTCCAGGGTGCCCTCCACGTCCAGAACAGCTGATGGATGCCATTATCAAACTCCATGCACTGATTGGTGATACAAAGCTCGGACCAAATCGCGAAGCAATCATTAAGGAAGTTGAACTTGCTGCACTCAACGCTAAGCCCACTATTCAAATGAAGGGGTTGCTGGCGTAAATGACTCACGATCAAAGCGGTATGTTCGGCGCTTCCGGCACTGGAGATACCTCAGGTTATGGCGGGCTGGTTCGCACCCAAGCATCATTTGGCTCTGCCGAACGCCCTTATGGAAGTTACTTTGATCAAGTAGCAGATGATTTAGAGCGCGCATATCCAGATTTTTCAGATGCAATTACTCGCGTTGTTGTTGACCGTGGCGAACTCACTTTGCATGTCAAGAAAGAGCGACTTGTTGAAGTTGCATTCATTCTTCGCGATAGATTGAAATTTGAAATGTGCATGGGTGTTTCAGGAGTTCACTATCCAGAACGCACTGGTCAAGAATTAGTGGCGCTTTATCCGCTGCTATCGCTCACTAAAAATCAGCGTATTCGCCTAGAAGTTGCTACATCAGATCTTGATCCACACATTCCATCAGTTGTCGAAGTCTGGGCTGGAAATAACTGGCACGAACGCGAGACATTCGACATGTTTGGAATTATTTTTGATGGACATCCAGGTCTTACTCGCATTCTTATGCCAGATGACTGGGATGGACATCCGCAAAGAAAAGATTATCCACTGGGTGGAATCGCAGTTGAATATAAGGGCGCAACAACACCAGCGCCGTCCGAGCGCAGGAGCTATCGATGACATTTGATCCTTACGCATCCTCGCGCGAAACCACCGAAGGCACAGTCTTCTCAGTAACTGGTGGAGATTGGGATTCGCTCGTTACCGAAATCGGTGAAGCAAAAGAAGAACGCATCATCGTCAACATGGGTCCACAACACCCATCAACTCACGGTGTTCTTCGTTTAGTTCTCGAGCTCGAAGGTGAAACAGTTACTGAAGTACGTACAGGAATTGGTTACCTGCACACCGGAATTGAAAAGAATATGGAATTCCGCAACTGGACCCAAGCAGTCACCTTTGCAACTCGTATGGATTACTTATCTCCAATCTTTAACGAGACTGCGTACTGCTTAGCGGTTGAAAAATTATTGGGAATTACTGGTGATGTCACAGAACGCGCGTCTGCAATTCGTGTTCTGATGATGGAACTCAATCGCATCTCATCACACATGGTTGCACTTGGAACTGGTGCGCTCGAACTCGGTGCCATGGGTCCAATGTTCTTTGCCTTCCGCGAACGCGAAATGGTGCTTGATGCATTTGAAGCAATCACCGGACTTCGTATGAATATGGCCTATGTGCGCCCAGGAGGAGTAGCGCAAGATTTGCCTGCAGGAATGACCTCGCAACTTCGCGAACTTGTAAAGACGCTCCGCAAAAACTTTAAAGATAACGCTGCACTTCTTATCGGAAATTCCATCTGGATGAAGCGCACTGAAGGAATCGGTTACTTAGATCTTGCTGGATGTACAACGCTTGGCATTACTGGACCAGTTCTTCGTTCTACTGGATTACCTTGGGATTTGCGCAAGATGCAACCATATTGTGGTTATGAAAATTATGAATTCGATGTCATCACAGCAGATACTGCAGATGTATACGGACGTTTCTTGGTGCGAATGAATGAACTCGAACAGTCTCTTCGCATCATCGAACAAGTGCTCGATAGATTGGATACATTAGATGGACAGCCAGTCATGGTTGCTGACAAGAAAATTGCATGGCCAGCGCAACTTGCACTTGGTGCAGATGGTCTTGGAAATTCACTTGATCACATCCGCGAGATCATGGGTTCTTCTATGGAATCACTGATTCATCACTTCAAACTCGTGACTGAAGGATTTAGAGTCCCTGCAGGCCAGGCGTATGCGGCAGTTGAATCGCCACGCGGCGAACTCGCAGCACACGTTGTCTCTGATGGCGGAACACGTCCTTATCGAGTTCACTTCCGCGAACCCTCATTTAACAATTTGCAATCAACGCCTGCAATGAGCGAAGGCGGAATGGTCGCTGACATCATCGGTGCAGTTGCATCAATAGATCCTGTTATGGGAGGTGTTGATCGCTAATGAGTACAGCAGTTCTTAATGAAGATGTCATGCGTTCTATCATCGCGCGCTATCCACGCAGCCGATCTGCCATCATGCCGCTTTTGCACTATGTACAGGCAATTTCTGGTTACGTGACAAACGAAGGCATTGAAAAGATCTCAGAGCTACTAGAAATTGAAACTGCTGAAGTATCTGCAGTGGCAACTTTTTATACTCAATACAAGCGCAAGCCAGTGGGCGAATACCACATCGGTGTGTGCACAAATACTTTATGTGCCGTAATGGGTGGAGATGCAATTTTCGCAGCGCTCAAAGATCATCTTGGAATTGAAAATGATGGCGTCACTGCTGATGGCAAAGTTTCGCTCGAACATATCGAATGCAACGCTGCCTGTGACTATGCGCCAGTTGTCATGGCTAACTGGGAGTTTTATGACAATCAAACAGTTGAATCAGCAAAATCTCTTGTTGATGCAGCTCGTGCTGGAAATCCACCTGCACCTACACGTGGACCAAGCCGTTTAGTGAATTATAAAGAAGCATCTGCAGTTCTTGCAGGTCTAGATGATGGTTTAGCGCGCGAAGGTGTGCAAGCAGGCGAACCAACTCTCCTCGGTTTAAAACTCTCTAAGGAAGGTAAGTAATGTCAAAGTTAACTCCTGTCCTTTCGGCACATTGGGATGAGAAAGATTCATTCACCATTGAGGCCTATACCCGCCATGGTGGTTACGCAGCGTCCAAGAAAGCGCTTGCCATGGATCCAGATGCTGTCATTCAAATGGTGAAAGACTCTGGATTACGTGGTCGAGGTGGTGCAGGTTTTCCTACAGGAATGAAGTGGGGATTTATTCCACAAGGCGATAACAAAGAACATTACTTAGTCGTCAATGCAGATGAGTCCGAACCTGGGACTTGCAAAGACACTCCGCTTTTGATGGCGAACCCACATGTACTTATCGACGGTTGCATCATCGCTTGCCACGCTATTCGTGCAAAGCGCGCCTTTATTTATATTCGTGGAGAAGTCACTCACGTTGTTCGTCGCGTCAATGCAGCAATTGCTGATGCCTACAAAGCTGGTCATCTAGGAAATGGCATTGATGTCACTTTGCATATCGGAGCCGGCGCTTATATTTGCGGCGAAGAAACAGCTTTACTTGATTCGCTTGAAGGATTCCGCGGACAACCTCGTTTGCGTCCACCATTTCCTGCAATTGCAGGACTCTATGCACGTCCAACTGTTGTCAATAACGTTGAATCCATCGCATCAGTTCCAGCAATTATTGCCAACGGTGCAGAGTGGTACCAATCTTTTGGCACCGAAAAATCTAAGGGAATGACTTTGTACTCGCTCTCTGGCCATGTAAATAATCCTGGTCAGTTAGAAGCACCACTTGGAATCACATTGCGTGAAATTCTCGACCTCGCAGGTGGAATCCGCACTGGTCACACTCTTAAATTCTGGACACCTGGCGGTTCATCAACTCCAATTTTCACTGATGCACATTTAGATACTCCGCTTGATTACGAGGGTGTATCTGCTGCTGGTTCGATGCTAGGTACCAAAGCGCTACAAATTTTCGATGAAACTACCTGTGTAGTTCGTGCGGTATTGCGTTGGACTGAGTTCTATAAGCATGAATCATGCGGTAAATGCACTCCATGTCGCGAAGGCACATGGTGGCTTGTTCAAATTTTGCGCGATCTTGAAAATGGCACCGGCTCTGAAGCCGATCTCGATAAATTGCTGGATCTTTGCGACAACATCATGGGCCGCTCATTCTGTGCACTCGGTGATGGAGCAACTAGCCCAATTACATCCTCGATCAAATATTTCCGTGATGAATACATCGCACACCTAACAAATGGCGGATGTCCTTTCGACCCAGTGAAATCCACTCTCTTTGCAGGAGCACTCAACTCATGACCACGACCCAAGAATCAGCAGTTGCTGTAGAGATGATCACCGTCGTCATTGATGGTTTTGAAGTCTCTGTTCCAAAAGGAACTTTGGTGATTCGCGCTGCAGAGAAGTTAGGAATTCAGATTCCGCGTTTTTGCGATCACCCACTTCTTGATCCAGTTGGTGCTTGTCGCCAATGTTTAGTGGATATTGAAATTAATGGTCGTGCATTTCCAAAGCCACAAGCTTCTTGCACCATTCCAGTTGAACCCAACATGATTGTGAAAACACAACTCACATCACCAGTTGCCGATAAAGCACAAAAAGGCGTTATGGAATTACTTCTTGGCAACCATCCGCTTGATTGCCCAGTGTGCGACAAAGGTGGCGAGTGCCCACTTCAAAATCAAGCGATGAGCAATGGCCATGCACAAACACGCCTCGATGGATATAAGCGTCTCTTTGAAAAACCAATCAATATCTCTTCCCAAGTTTTACTAGACCGCGAACGCTGCGTTCTCTGCGCGCGCTGCACACGTTTCTCGGATCAAATTGCTTCAGATCCATTCATTACTCTCAATGAACGCGGTGCGCTGCAGCAGGTTGGTATCTACGAGAAAGATCCATTCAAATCCTATTTCTCCGGAAATACCGTGCAGATATGTCCAGTAGGAGCACTTACTGGTGCTTCTTATCGCTTCCGCGCTCGTCCTTTTGATTTAGTTTCGACTCCATCAGCATGCGAACACTGCGCATCAGGATGCGATATGCGCACCGATGTACGACGTGGAAAAACACTACGTCGTCTTGCTGGAGATGATCCATCAGTAAACGAAGAGTGGAACTGCGATAAAGGTAGGTGGGCATTTAAGTATGTGACTGCAATTGATCGACTTACACAGCCACTTGTACGTAACTCTGCTGGCGAGCTTGTTACTGCATCATGGCCCGAAGCTCTTGCTGCTGCAGCAGCTGGTCTCAAAGGTAAGCGAGCTGCAGTTCTTACAGGCGGTCGCGTCACTCTTGAAGATGCATATGGATATTCAAAGTTTGCACGCGTTGCACTTGGTACTAACGACATTGATTACCGTGCTCGCATAACTTCAGATGAAGAACGTGAATTCTTGGCAGCATTCGTTGCAGGATCTTCGACTACGTATCGTGATATTGATAGCGCAGATCATGTTCTTCTTGTTGCATTTGAACCAGAAGAAGAATCTCCAATTGTTTTCTTGCGCCTCAATAAAAACTTTAAGAAGCGTGGATTAAAAGTCACAGCTGTTGCAACCAAGCAATCTATTGCTATGGATAAATTAAAGGCTGACTTCATTAAGGTTGCGCCACTTGCAGAACCAGCAGCAATTGCAAATATTGCGCTCACTGGTAAATCAATCATTCTGGTAGGCGAACGCGCATCTGAATCCGCGGGACTTTTCTCTGCTGTTGCAGCGCTTGCTACCAAGACCGGTGCAAAGGTTGGTTATATTCCACGACGTGCTGGCGAACGCGGAGCACTTGAGGCAGGCGCACTCGGCACAGTTCTTCCTGGTGGACGTCCAGTATCAGATGCTGCGGCACGTGTTGATATTGCAGCTGCATGGGGAGTTGAAAATATTCCAACTCAACCAGGTCGCTCATCTTCCGACATTCTCGCAGCGCTTACCCGATCCGAACTTGATGCAGTAGTTATCGGTGGAGTAGATGCTCATGACCTCCCTGAAAGTTCTGCAGCTCTTGCTGCACTCAAAAAAGCATTTGTTGTTTCACTTGAAATAGCACCAAGTTCAGTCACTGCAGTTGCCGACGTTGTGCTTCCAGTAGCAGCAGTTACCGAAAAGAGTGGAAGCTTCCTCAACTGGGAAGGCCGTGCACGTGGCTTTGATGCTGCAGTTGCAGATTCATTACACCGCAGTGATGTGCGCATTCTTTCGATGCTGGCAGATGCCCTTGGCAATCCAATTTCGTTGGCGAGCGTGAGCGCTGCAGCACGTGAATTCAGCCAACTTGGTAAATGGGATGGAGCGCGAATTTCCTTTACTCCAGTTTCAGCGACATCTTCTCCTGCGGTTTCAGGAGATCAAGCGATCCTTACTTCATGGCGCAGATTGCTCGACATGGGAACTTTGCAACGCGGTGAAGATAATTTGGCTGGAACGCGGCGCCCTACCGTTGCAGTTATTTCGCCAAAGCGAGCCAACCAGATCGGAATTTCATCAGGTCAGCAATTGCGGATTTCTAATTCTCATGGCTCCATCACGATTCCAGTACTTGTAGAAGATATTCATGACGATGCAGTTTGGATTCCACGCAATTCATTTGCATCGCAAGCGCTCGTTGCCCTTGAAGCAGCTCATGGTCAGGTAGTCACGGTGGTGAAGGCATGAATACTCTAAATAATGCAGTGTTAATCGCTAAAGATCCTGGCTGGCTTATCGCCGTGAAAGGCGTTCTCGTCTTTGCAATCTGCGTACTGTGCACATTGATGGCTGTTTGGGCAGAACGTCGCGTTTTAGCAAAGATGCAACTGCGTACTGGCCCTAACCGAGTTGGAAAATTTGGTCTCCTGCAATCTCTTGCAGATGGTGTGAAGCTGGCGCTGAAGGAAGACATCATTCCTGCTGCTGCAGATAAAGTTGTCTTTATTTTGGCGCCAATCATCGCAACATCGATGTGCTTTATGGCTTTTGCAGTTATTCCGATGACGGGCGAAGTAAATCTCTTCGGCCAAAAGACTGCACTTCAGATGACTGATTTACCTGTCAGCGTTCTCTATATTTTGGCTGTCACTTCAATTGGCGTGTACGGCGTCGTTCTTGCTGGTTGGTCATCAGGTTCTACATATCCACTTCTTGGTGGATTGCGTTCAAGTGCGCAGGTTATTTCTTATGAAATTGCGATGGGACTTTCGCTTGTTGCAGTCTTTATCTACGCAGGTTCGATGTCTACCTCCACCATTGTTGGTTCACAACATCAACATATTTGGAATGCAGTTGTGCTCTTTCCTTCATTTGTCATTTACGTGATTTCTATGGTCGGTGAAACAAACCGTGCACCTTTTGATTTAGCTGAAGCAGAAGGAGAACTCGTGGGTGGTTTCCACACCGAATACTCATCGCTGAAGTTCGCACTCTTCTTCCTCGCTGAGTACGTCAACATCATCGCAGTTTCAGCACTTGCAACTACGCTCTTCTTGGGCGGTTATCACGCGCTTCCAGGGCTTGGCTTTACTGAAAGTTGGCTCGGCGGCTGGTTCACCTTGGTCTGGTTCTTCCTCAAGGTGATCTTCTTCTTCTTTATCTTTATGTGGTTGCGCGCAACGCTTCCACGTCTTCGCTACGACCAATTTATGAAATTCGGTTGGAAAGTTTTGATTCCAGTTTCTTTGGTCTGGATTTTGATCGTGGCTTCACTTCGAGTTCTTCAGCAAGAAGGTGCTCCACGCATTGCAACAATTGCATTTGCAGTCGGAATCGTTCTGCTTGTCATGGCAGCTAGCTCACTTATTGATCGCTCAAAAGCTAAGGCTCGTGCACCGCAGCCAGAGGGCGACGCTCCAAATTTCCCAATCCCATCACTTCCCGAAGTGAATTCCATCAATGTTTCAGGAGGTAAGTGATGTCTGACTTCATTGAGAAGAAGAACTCAGGTCAAGCCGATATTAATTCTGTTCCTTTCTCCGAAGTAGAACAGCCAGGTCCAGCACCGCTTGCACAGCAAGCTAAAGGTTTCTGGGTCACCTTCTCTTCTATGTTTAAAAAGAATCAGACCGTGCAATATCCAGATGTAAAAGCACCTACGCAACCTCGGTTCCATGGTCGCCACCAACTCAATCGCCATCCAGATGGCCTTGAAAAATGTATTGGATGCGAACTCTGCGCTTGGGCATGTCCTGCTGATGCTATTTATGTTGAAGGTGGAAATAACACTCCTGGAAATCAGCTTTCACCTGGTGAACGCCACGGTGCTGTGTATCAAATTAATTACCTGCGTTGCATTTTCTGTGGTCTTTGTGTTGAGGCTTGTCCAACTCGCGCACTCACTATGACTAATGAATATGAACTTGCTGACGATAAACGTCAAAAATTAATTTTCGAAAAAGAAGATCTATTGGCACCGCTCCGCCAAGGAATGCTTGCTCCACCACATCCCATGTATCCAGGTATGACCGATACCGATTATTACAACGGCGATGTGAAGGAAGCCCATCCTTCACAAGCAATGAATGGCGATAAGTAATGCTGACTATTCAAACTCCTGAAACGATTCTTTTCTGGGTACTTGCCCCACTTTCCGTCCTGGCTGCGCTTGGAATGTTGCTCGTAAAGAAGGCGGTGCATTCAGCGCTTCTCCTAGCTTTTGTGATGATTACATTGGCAATCTTCTATATTGCACAAGATGCACTCTTCCTCGGAATCGTGCAGATTGTCGTCTACACGGGCGCAGTCATGATGCTCTTCCTCTTTATTCTCATGCTCGTTGGCGTTGATGCATCCGATTCACTCACCGAAACTATTCGTGGACTTCGCCCCATTGCTATTACTGCAGCGATTGGCTTTGGGGGATTGATGATCTCTTTGATCGCCCGCGCCAAATTGGGCCACGGCGCTTTTGGATTAGCTGAGGCCAACAAAGATGGCAATGTGCAGGGATTAGCAAAGTTGCTCTTCTCAGATTATGTATTTCCTTTCGAAGTAATTTCTGCGCTACTGATTACTGCAGCGCTCGGCGCGATGGTGTTAGCGCATCATCAACGTACTTCGGCAAAGCCAACTCAGCGTGAACAATCCATTGCGCGTTTCCGCCAAGGAACACTTGGAACCGCTGCTGGTCTTCCTAGCCCCGGAGTATTTGCAAGGCACAATGCAGTCGATGTTCCTGCGCTACTTCCTGATGGAACACCAGCACCTAATTCAATCTCTGCAACTCTGAAAGCGCGCGGCGATATTTTGGAGACTAGCCAATTTGAACTTGGCGAAGTAGATAAGACTGTTAAGGAGGAGAAGTAATGAATCCTTACAACTACTTATACGTCGCTGGACTTCTCTTCACCATTGGTGCGATTGGAGTCGTTGTTCGTCGCAACGCAATTGTGGTTTTTATGTGCATTGAATTAATGCTCAATGCTGCAAACCTTACGCTCGTTACTTTTGCGCGTATCAATGGCACGCTCGAAGGCCAGGTCACCGCATTCTTTACGATGGTGGTTGCAGCGTGTGAAGTAGTTGTAGGTCTTGCCATCATTGTCACGATCTACCGTTCCCGTCGATCAGCATCTATCGATGATGCTAGTTTGTTGAAGCGATAACGATGGTTACCTCAAATTCTTTGGTTTACTTAATCGCGCTTCCACTATTAGGTGCGACTATTTTGTTGTTGGCAGGGCGTCGTGCCGATAAATGGGGCCACCTTCTGGCAACCCTTATGTCCGCCAGCTCATTCGCAGTAGGTCTCTATCAACTTTCCGCGATGCTCGGTCGAAGCAACGAAGAGCGGGCGATCTCTCAGAAGCTCTTCTCGTGGATCAACGTGGCATCATTCCAAGTGGATGCAGGATTACTTCTGGATCAACTCTCAATCTGCTTTGTCTTGCTGATTACCGGCGTTGGAACTCTGATCCATGTTTATTCAATTTCATATATGGCCCATGATGAAAATAGACGTCGTTTCTTTGCGTATCTCAACCTCTTCGTAGCAGCAATGCTTCTCTTGGTTTTGGGAGATTCTTACTTGAATCTCTATGTTGGCTGGGAAGGCGTGGGCCTTGCTTCATATCTCTTGATCGGTTTTTGGAATCAAAAACCTGCATATGCAACGGCTTCCAAAAAAGCATTTGTGATGAACCGAATCGGCGATATGGGACTCTCTTTTGCCATCATGATCGCCTTTGCAACGCTAGGCACTGTCTCATTCGTGGGCGTGAAAGAAGCTTCGCATAGCGCTTCGCAGACGGCCCTTACTGCAATTGGAATCATGTTGCTCGTTGCAGCAACTGGTAAGTCTGCACAGTTCCCATTGCAAGCTTGGCTTGGCGATGCAATGGCTGGTCCTACTCCCGTATCTGCGCTTATTCACGCAGCGACGATGGTGACAGCGGGCGTGTATTTAATTGTGCGCTCTAACTTCATCTTTGATGCTGCTCCAACTGCACAGTTGCTGGTCGTCATAGTTGGCGCAATCACCCTTCTCTTTGGTGCGCTCGTCGGTACTGCTAAAGATGATATTAAGAAAGCCCTCGCTGCATCCACCATGTCACAAATTGGATACATGGTCTTGGGTGCAGGACTTGGCCCAGCCGGTTATGCATTCGCAATCATGCATCTCTTAACTCACGGATTCTTTAAAGCAGGAATGTTCCTCGGTGCAGGTTCAGTAATGCATGGCATGAACGACACAGTTGATATGCGTAAATATGGTGCACTTCGTAAATTTATGCCTATCACCTTTGTGACTTTTGGATTGGGATACCTTGCGATTATCGGAGTCCCACCATTTGCAGGTTTCTACTCAAAAGATTTGATTATTGAAACTGCATTTAATGCAGGTGGCGCAAAAGGAATCATTTTGGGTGGAGCAGCATTGCTGGGGGCTGCAATCACTGCCTTTTACATGTCACGCGTGATGATTTTGACATTCACCAGCCCACAACGTTGGGACAATGATGTTCATCCTCATGAATCACCAATTTTGATGTGGCTTCCTATGGCGATTTTGGCAATTGGGTCAGTTACTTCAGGATTCCTTTTTGCCCGTGGTGATGCGCTCGCACAGTGGTTACAACCAGTCTTTGGCGAACATGGCGCTGAACATAGTGAAGTACACCTCCTCTCACCGATCGTTGTATCTGCAATGGCGCTTGTTGCAGTTGCCATAGGTGTTGCGATTGCAGTCATCAAGTATCAATTATCAGAAGTTGCTGCAACCGCTCCTGAAAATGTTTCAATCTTTACACGCATCGCTCGCAAGGATCTCTTGCAAGATTCATTTAATGAGGCAGTCTTTATGCGTCCTGGCCAAGCGCTCACCCGTGTACTCGTTAAGGGTGATGATGTGGTGATTGATGGTGCAGTTCGTGGAATTGGTCGCACTGCACTGGGCGCCGGATCTGCACTCCGCACCTCACAAACTGGTTTTGCCCGTAGCTATGCAGCTCTCATCTTGATTGGAGCAGTCGCCTTGATTGCTGGAATTTGGGTGGTGACACAGTGAATGTGCTAACGCTTCTTGGATTATTGCCACTTCTTGGCGCCTTACTTGTTTCTGTCATTCCAAATGATCATGTAATTCGTATTAAGCAAGCGGCTCTCGCCACCACACTTCTGGTAGCGCTCTCTACAATTTTGATGTGGTTCAACTTTGACACTGCAAATACCAGCTATCAATTCGTGCAGGTTGCTAACTGGATTCCAAGTTTTGGAATCAATTACGCAGTTGGCGTTGACGGACTTTCGCTCGTTCTCATCTTGCTCTCGGTGCTTTTGACGCCGATTGTTGTACTTGCTGGATGGAATGAATCTGAAGGTGGCCGTTGGTCTGCCAAGGTTTTCTACATTCTTATTCTGGTGCTAGAGACCATGATGATCGGGGTCTTTGCAGCAACAGATGTCTTCTTGTTCTATGTTTTCTTTGAGGCGATGCTGATACCGGTCTACTTCCTGATTGGTGGATATGGAAGCGGTGAACGCGCTGCAGCAGCGGTGAAGTTCTTGCTCTATAGCCTTTTTGGTGGACTTTTGATGCTCGCTTCGATTATCGGACTCTTTGTTATCTCGAGCAAAAATGGTGGCGCCACATTTGATATCACCAAGCTTTCAGAGATGCATAACTACATGAGTTCGACGACTCAGAACCTTTTATTCCTTGGATTCTTTATTGCCTTTGCAATCAAAGCTCCGGTATGGCCATTACACACCTGGCTTCCAGATGCAGCAGCATCGGCAACTCCTGGAACGTCAGTTCTACTTTTAGGTGTGCTGGATAAGGTCGGAACATTTGGAATGATTCGATTCTGTTTATCTCTCTTTCCAGATGCTTCCAAGACTTTCACTCCAATAATCCTGGTCTTTGCGGTTATCTCAATTGTGTATGGTGCATTCTTGGCAATTGGTGCCCGCGATATTAAACGTTTGATCGCCTACACCTCGATTTCGCACTTTGGATTTATCACCATGGGAATTTTTGCCATGACAACTCAAGGTCATTCCGGTGCGACGTTGTATATGTTTAATCACGGCTTCTCAACAGCAGCGCTCTTCTTAGTGGCTGGCTGGATGATTTCTCGTCGCAAATCTTCGACCATTGCAGATTTTGGTGGTTTGCAGCGGGTTACTCCTGTAATGGCGTGGTCATTCTTTATCGCTGGAATGTCATCACTCGCGTTGCCAGGCCTTTCAAGTTTCGTAAGCGAATTCTTGGTTTTGGTTGGAACATTCACTCGTTATCCCGTGGCTGCAGTGATAGCCACCTTTGGAATCGTTTTGGCTGCTTTGTATATTTTGATTCCAGTACAAAAAGCGCTCCACGGTCCAACAACACCTGGAAATGAAAATCTTGCCGATCTCAATCTGCGCGAGAAAATTGCGATTGGCCCAGTACTTGCAGTGATCATTGCTCTCGGGTTTTATCCAGCTCCGCTGCTCAATGTAATTAATCCAGCATCTGCACATGTCATTGAATCTCAGGGTTTTAGCGACCCGCTTCCATCAGAAGGCGCAGGCAAGTAAATGGTATTTACCACCCCCGTACTTAATTACGCTCAGCTTTCACCGATTCTGATCGTCCTTGCCGGCGCTGTCATTGGCGTCTTAATCGAAGCATTTGCTCCACGCAATGCACGCCATAACTCGCAGATGTTTATTTCACTCTTCTCTCTGGTTTCCGCATTAGCTGCAACAGTCTCGATTCGTAAGCAGGCCGGCGTTGATGCGGCGATGAATTCTGTGGCCTTTGATGGAGCTGCATTCTTGATTCAAGCAACTATTTTGATTATTGCAGTTCTAGCAGTATTCCTTATTGCAGATCAAGAGAACTTCACTGCCTTAGCTGCAGCAATTCCAGGTTCACAAGAAGAACGTGAATCTTTGCAGAAGGATCTGCGCGTGACTGAGGTGTATCCATTGACACTTTTTGCAGTGGCAGGCATGTTGCTCTTTCCTATTGCAACAGATCTGATCACGCTCTTTGTCGCACTTGAGGTTTTATCACTTCCACTTTATTTGATGGCGGGATTGTCACGTCGCCGCCGCTTGATGTCACAAGAGGCAGCGCTGAAATACTTCTTGCTCGGTGCCTTCTCATCGGCATTCTTCCTCTTTGGAATTGCTTATCTCTACGGATACTCAGGAACTATCACTCTCTCAGGTATTCAACAGAGCATCGTTGGTGGTTCTGGAAACGATGTATTCCTGCTCCTTGGTATCGCCTTCCTTTCGGTTGGCTTACTCTTTAAAGTGGGCGCAGTTCCGTTTCATGCTTGGTCGCCAGATGTTTATCAAGGGGCGCCAACTGCGATTACTGGATTCATGGCCGCTGCAACTAAAGTTGCTGCATTCGGTGCGATTCTCCGAATCTTTTACGTATCCTTTGCAAATGCTGAATGGCAATGGCGACCAGCGCTAGTCATAGTCGCCATTATTACGATGCTCTTTGGTTCAGTTGTTGCAATCACGCAGCGTGATGTCAAGCGCATGCTTGCCTACTCTTCTATCGCTCATGCCGGTTTCTTACTTGCTGGTGTTATCGCTCTTAACAAGTCTGGTCTTGATGCATCGATCTTCTATCTCTTTGCTTATGGAATTGCAACGCTCGGAGCATTTGCCATTGTCACTTTAATTCGTGATGCTGCCGGTGAAGTTACCGATCTCAACCGCTGGAGCGGACTCGGAAAGCGCTCTCCACTGACAGCATCAGTTTTTGCGCTCTTCCTCCTTACCTTTGCTGGAATTCCTCTTACATCTGGATTTATCGGAAAGTTCTCAATTTTCTCTGCTGCCTACCAATCTGGCAGCACTGCCATCTTGATTACCGGCGTGCTTTCATCCGCCATTGCAGCGTTCTTCTACATTCGTGTCATCGTCCTCATGTTCTTTAAGGATCCCGTTGAAGATGGAACAAGCGTGGTTCTTCCATCAGCACTTACTGCGATAGCGATTGCTATTGCAGCAGTCGTCACAATTGTTCTTGGTATATTCCCTGCACCACTCTTAAGTTTTATTGAATCCACTGCATTCTTCATTCGCTGATGGCAGCTATCGGAATACCGGGTCTTGCGCCTGACTTGGAGTTTGAACTCAAAGCTGGAATGCAGAAGGTTGAAGCGCTGCTACTGAGCCATATTCAAGGAAACTATCCGCTCGTTGAAGAAACATCACGCCATTTAGTTGCTGCGGGTGGAAAACGTTTAAGACCATTGCTTACTTTGCTTGCATCTCACTATGGCGATAAAGATAAATTTGGAATCGTTGAATCTGCAGTGGTGTGTGAGCTCACACATGTAGCAACGCTTTACCACGATGATGTCATGGATGAAGCGCGCTTGCGTCGTGGAGTAGTGAGCGCAAATGATCGCTGGGGAAATACTGTTGCCATCCTTACCGGTGATTATCTCTTTGCCAAAGTATCCGCACTCCTTGCAGATATTGGACCAGAAGCGGTGCGATTACAGGCTTCAACCTTTGAGCGGTTGGTTATCGGTCAGATTATGGAGACGCAAGGACCGCAACACGGTGAGGATCCTTTAGCCCACTATCTACAAGTTGTTGCAGATAAAACCGGTTCGTTGATTTCAGCAAGTGCAAGATTCGGTGCGATGGTTGCCGGAGCACCTGATGAAATTAAGGAAACACTCACAGTATTTGGTGAAAAAATTGGAATCGCATTTCAATTGGCAGATGACATTATTGATATTGCCAGCGACTCAGCTCAATCTGGAAAAACGCCAGGAACCGACTTGCGTGAAGGTGTTCCTACTTTAGTAACACTCAACGTGATGCGATCTACGCGCAAAGAGGATAAAGAGCTGAAAAAGCTGGTCAGCGCACCTATTAAGGATGAGAAAAAGGTTGCTCAAGTATTACGTGAACTTCGATCTCACCCTGCACTTGCAGAGTCACGTGAACAACTAGATCAAGTGGCAAAAGAGGCGCGTGCTGCTTTAGGGCCACTACCAGTAAACGATGTCACTGGAGCGCTGTTTTCATTGTGCGATGCGATTGTCAATCGCTCTACTTGAGCGAACCAAATCTGAACCAAGCGCAAAGAGCGCTAACCAAATCACGACAAATCCAAACCAGCGAGCAGAAGACATTTCTTCATGGCGGACCCACACGCCAATAATGAAAGTGATTGTTGGGGTGATGTATTGCAGCAGCCCGATTGTGCTGTAGGGGAGTCTGGTAGTTGCTCCGTTAAAGAGAAGCAATGGAATCGCTGTTACCGCACCAGCGCAGATCAGTAGCGTTGTTAACAAGAAGCCGTGGCCAAATTGCCCGGTGCCGTTATTTCCTAGGTACATAAGGTAAAAACCATAGGGAATAAGAGAGAGCAAGGTTTCGATAGTAAGACCTTCAAGCGCTCCTAGATTTAATTTTTTCTTGATAAATCCATATAAACCCCATGAAACCGCGAGTGAAATTGCAATCCACGGTAAGCGACCATAATCAATCGTCAGGATTGTTACTCCGATTGCACCGAGACCAACTGCAACCCATTGAGTCTTTCGTAACTTTTCATGGAGCAGAAAGACTCCAAGTCCAATAATGATGAGTGGGTTGATGTAGTAACCAAGCGCTGCTTCAACGACATGTCCATTATTGGTAGCCCAGATGTAGGTAATCCAGTTAATAGAGATCAATGAAGTTGTGGCAAATAATCCAGCTAGAGTCTTTGAATTGCGCATTACATTGAGCGTTGAAGCCAACTGTCTGGTGAGCGCAAGAACAATCACACAGAATACAAGGGTCCACACTGCGCGATGAGAAACTATTTCGAGAGGATTTGCTGGTTCCAGGAGAGGCCAGTACAAAGGAAAGAGCCCCCACAAAATGTAGGAGCTAAAACCAAATATGAGGCCGAGTGAGTACTCGTTTCGATTCTTTAGCACTTATCGGTAATTAACGAATTGAACAGCGAAATCAAATTTACCGTTCTTGATTAGTTCGATGGATGTTTGTAGGTCATCGCGACTTTTAGAGGAGACTCGTAGTTCATCACCCTGGATTTGAGACTTTACTGACTTTGGACCTTCATCACGTAATAATTTGGCAATCTTCTTGGCATTCTCGGTAGAAATTCCTTCTTTGAGAGAGCAGCCAATTTTGTAAATTTTTCCAGATAACTGTGGTTCGCCAGCATCTAAGTGCTTTAAAGAGACGCCACGTTTAATCATCTTATCTTTCACAACTTCAAGAGCGGCTTTGGCACGTTCTTCGGTATTGGCCTCAATGGCCAATTTATCTCCAGAGAGTTCAATTTTTGCACCAGTATTTTTAAAATCAAAACGAGTATCTATTTCGCGAGAAGCTTGGTTGATAGCGTTATCGAGTTCCATGCGATCAATTTTTGAAACTACATCGAAACTGCTGTCAGCCACCGTAAACTCCTTCAATAAGATTAATTAATTGGAAGTATTTTAATAGCGCCCATTCTAGGGTAATTTGTGCGTGTGATTCGCAGTCGTCGTAGATTCCCCAGTCTGCCGTATTTCTGGTCACTCATTGACTGGTCTCTTCCTTCTTGGGGCCGCTACTCATCACAACTGGCCAAAGCGCAGAATGTTTTCGATATTGCAGCAATTGCCAAGAAGAGAACTCCAAAAGTGGTCTTCGATTATGTCGGAGGCTCGGCAGTTGATGAAGTTGCTTACGATCGCACCCGGAATGCGTTATCAAGAATTGAAATCAACTCACATGTATTGCGCGATGTATCAAATATCGACACTTCTACAACTATTTTGGGTAAGAAAGTTGATTTACCAATTTGTTTTGCGCCAACTGGATACACCCGTTTGATGTATCACGTCGGCGAGCCCGCTGTTGCCAATGTTGCGGCAAATAAGAACACCGTCTACGCACTATCTACGATGGGCACAGTTTCACCAGCAGAGTTAGCAGCAGCAGTCCCTAGTTCTAGGCGATGGTTTCAGTTGTACATTATGAAAAAGCGCGAAGATACTTTGGCTGTAATCAAACAAGCGCGCGATTCTGGCTTTGAAACTTTAGTATTAACAGTAGATACCCCAGTTGCTGGATTGCGCTACCGTGATAATCGAAATGGACTTACCGTTCCACCCAAGATTCGTTTGAGCACCGTTTTTGCAATCGCACGTAAACCGCGTTGGTGGATTAACTTATTCACAACTGGCAAATTAGAATTTGCTGCATTTAGGGGATGGGATAAACCGCTTTCAGAACTAGCGGCTCTTATCTTTGATCCATCCACAAAATTTGAAGATATTAAATGGCTTCGCTCTGTCTGGTCAGGTCCTATCGTTATCAAAGGAATTCAAAGCGTCGCTGATTCTCAAGCTGTCGCAAAGCTGGGTGTTCAAGGAATCATTCTCTCCAATCATGGCGGCCGCCAATTTGATCGCGGACCGGTGCCGGTTGAAATCCTGCCTGATGTTGTTGCTGCCGTTGGTAAAAAAGTTGAAGTGTATATAGACGGAGGAATCATGTCTGGCCTTGATGCGTTAGGTGCGATTGCACTCGGCGCCAAAGCTGTATTTATTGGCCGTGCATATCTATATGGCGCAATGGCAAATGGTGAAGCTGGAGTTGAACAGGTCTATGAATTAATGAGACGAGAATTTATCAATGGGATGGCGCTGAGTGGTTCGAGAACTATTGCCGAAGTACAAAAACACGGGGCGAGGATAAGGAGCAAGTAAATGGAGAAAGTCGCAATAGTGACAGGTGGTGCTAAAGGTATTGGATATGGAAGCTCGCTGCGCCTGCTCGAAGATGGAGCCCATGTGATTGCTTTTGATCGAGACACAGCAGCCCTTGCTCAAGCTGAAAAAGATTTCGCACAATTTGGTGAAAAATTTAGCGCAGTTAATGTAGATATTTCCTCAGACTCTGCAGTCTCTGCCGCCATCAATTCCGTTGGAAAAAAGTATGGACATATCAATTACTTGGTCAATAGCGCTGGAATCCAAACCTATGGCACTGCAGTAGATACATCTGAAGAAGTATGGGATAGCACCTTCGCGGTAAATGTTAAAGCCATGTACTTAACAGCCAAGTATGCAATTCCATTTATGCGCGTTGCACAAGGAGGATCTATCGTCAATATCTCTTCGGTGCAATCACTTTCCAATCAGAAAAATGTGGTCGCATACGCAGCATCAAAAGGTGCGGTCAATGCGCTTACTCGCGCCATCGCCATTGATCACGCTGCTGAGCAAATTAGATGTAATGCAGTGCTTCCAGGTTGCGTCGATACTCCGATGTTGCATGCGACTGCTAAGAAATTTGCTGGTGAAAAAAGCGAAGCAGAGTTACTGCACGAGTGGGGACTTACACATCCACTTGGAAGAATGGCGAGCATTCATGAAATCGGCCAACTAGTTGGATTTTTATGCTCTGATAAATCTTCATTTATTACTGGAGCTTCTTATGTGATTGATGGTGGGTTAATTACGCAAGTGCCAGTAATTCTTCCCGAGTAGCGCGGATTTTAAGAAGCGCCCCAAATAAGGTAATCTTCGGCAGCCGTAAGAAACCTTGGCGGGTTGCCCGAGCGGCCAATGGGAGGGGACTGTAAATCCCCCGGCTCTGCCTTCGAAGGTTCAAATCCTTCACCCGCCACCACATCGACACTTCATTCGAGGTGTCATCGAGCCAACATATGCACAATATTTGCAAGTCGACAGTGTCCAATTCGGACAATAGCCTTCGACAGTAATTTCTCGCCCCACTAAAAAGGAGCCTACGTGAAAAAACGTATTGCCATATTTTCAGTAGCAGTCGTCGCTGCTGCACTCACGCTGACAGGTTGCGGATCATCTGATTCTTCATCAACTGCATCAGCATCATGTAAGAAAGAGGATTTAGCCACCTTCGCTAAAGGTAAATTAACAATCGCAACTGGTGAGCCTGCCTACTACCCATGGGTTATCGATGATAAGCCAGAGAGCGGAAACGGATTTGAAGCAGCCGTTGCCTATGCTGTAGCGAAACAACTTGGTTTTACCAATGATGAAGTTACATGGGTTCGCACTACATTTGATTCTGCGGTAACCCCAGGTGAGAAGAAGTTCGACTTCAACCTGCAGCAATTTTCAATTACTGAAGATCGCAAAAAGGCAGTGGACTTCTCATCTCCTTACTACACAGCACCTCAAGCAATCGTCTCTTTTAAAGGCAGCAAGATTGAAGGCAAAACCACACTTGCAGATCTTAAAAGCGCCAAGCTAGGTGCAGCTGTTGGAACTACCTCACTCGATGCAATTGAGAAGCAGATTGGTGGAAAGGCTCAAGTCTTTAATGACAATGCCGCTGGCGTGACTGCTCTCAAGAATAAGCAGATTGATGGACTTGTCGTTGATCTTCCCACTGCTTTCTATCTCTCTGGAGTTGAGATTCCAAAGGGATTAATTGTGGGACAACTTCCATCAACTGGATCAGGAGATCAATTTGGTTTGCTCCTCTCGAAAGGAAGCAAATTGACTTCTTGTGTTTCTGGAGCAGTAGATGCCATTACTAAAGATGGAACACTTGCTGCTATTACCGATAAGTGGCTAGCAACAGATGCTGGTGCACCGGTACTGAAGTAAAAAGTTCAACGAGAACTTAGGCGGCCATGTCAGAGCAAAAAACCTCTACATGGTCGCCTAGTTCACGTGAAATAGAACGTCGGGCGCTTAACCGAGCTATCAATCGGAAAAAGGCCGCACTAGCTGCAGTTAGTTGTTTTCTTGTCTTAGGAACTCTTGCTCTCATTCTCGTGACATCTCCGGGATGGGAGACAGTAAAGCGCACCTTCTTTGATATCGAATACGGCAGAGAAGTCCTCCCCACCGTGATCAAAGGGTTATGGATCAATCTGCAATTAACCATCATTGGTGGTGCAGCAATTGGAGCCATTGCTCTTGGTTTAGCTCTCATCCGCATTACAAAAGCACCTGCGCTGACACCTTTTAGAATTCTAGCTACGGCCTATGTAGACATCTTTCGAGGTGCGCCACTCATTTTGATCATTTTGTTGGTGGGATTTGGTGTGCCCGCACTTGGTCTTAAAGGGGTCACTAGCAACGTAATCTTTCTTGGAACTGTTGCTGTTGTGCTTACTTATTCTGCATATGTTGCAGAGGTAATTCGAAGCGGAATTCTTTCGATTCACCCAAGTCAAAGAGCTGCCGCGCGTTCACTAGGACTAACATCGGGTCAGACCATGCGCTTTGTTGTTCTTCCGCAAGCGATTAGACGTGTGGTTCCCCCACTATTAAATGACTTTGTGTCGCTCTTAAAAGATACTGGTCTTGTCTCAATTTTGGGTGTGACTGATGCAGTGCGAGCAGCGCAGATTAATGCAAGCCGAACCTTCAACTACACACCGTACGTTGTAGCTGCAGCGCTCTTCTTACTCATCACAATTCCGCTCACTCGATATACCGATCGTGCAATTCGAAAGCGGATGAATTCGCAAAACTCAGAGGGCGCCATCTAATGTCTAACGTCCTCGAATTAAAAAATCTTCGCAAATCATTTGATGGTGAAGTAGTCCTCCATGATCTATCGCTCGAAATCCCTGAGCACACTGCCACAGTTCTGATAGGTGCTTCTGGTTCTGGTAAATCAACGCTGCTTCGGTGCATTAACCTGCTTGAAGATATTGATGATGGTCAAATCCTCCTCGATGGACAGGAGATCTCTGATCCATTTGTTGATGTAGATCTCATAAGACGTCGACTTGGAATGGTTTTTCAATCCTTTAATCTATTTCCTCACAAAACAGTTTTAGAGAACATCATGCTTGCTCCTATCAAGGTTCATGGCAAAGATCCCGATATTGCCAAATCAGATGCCGAGCGATTACTCAAACGTTTTGATTTGTTGGATAAGGCAGACCAATACCCGGATCGCTTAAGTGGAGGCCAACAACAACGCGTTGCAATTATTCGCTCTCTTGCAGTCAATCCTCGTTTACTTTTATTGGACGAGGTCACATCGGCGCTTGATCCGGTACTCGTGAATGAAGTTTTATCTGTAGTTAGAGATTTAAAGAGTGATGGAATGACCATGTTGATTGCCACCCACGAAATGGGATTTGCAGCTCAAGTAGCAGACCAAGTGTGTTTCCTTGAATCTGGAAACATCATCGAACGAGGTAATGCAGCTCAAGTTCTGCATAATCCGCAGGATGCTAGAACTCAAGAGTTCTTACAGCGCGTGCACGAAGCCGGTCGGCTTTAAGTCAGACTGAGGTATCTCCAGCACGACGACGACGGAGGTTATCTCCATACACCGCAAGCAAGATAACAGCACCAACAACGACGTATTGCCATTCTTGTTGTAGCCCAAGGATGCGAAGTCCGTTAATCAAGACTGACATGATCAGTGCACCGATGATGGTTCCACCAATAGTTCCCTTGCCACCGAAGAGTGAGGTTCCACCAATGATTACTGCAGCAATGGCTTCAAGTTCATAGCCAAGTCCAAGATCTGGTTGCGCAGAACCAAGTCGAGAAGTCAGAACAACTGCGGCAAGGCCGACATACACACCACAGAGCGCATAGATTGCAACTAACCAGCGGTTAACTTTCACGCCAGATAGCTTGGTTGCTTCTGTATTAGAACCGATAGCAAAGTTGTAGCGTCCAAGCACTGTCTTATTGAGGATAATTGAACCGATAATCGCTGCAATAAAGAGGATGAGCACACCGTTGGGAAAGTTAGGAATGATGTTGCCTTGAGCAATTTGATCCCAACCTTTTACATCTGTTGCAAAGAGAATTGGCTTCAAATCAGAGATGATGAGCGCAAGCCCTTGAGCGCCTTTCATGGTTGCCAATGTTGCGATAAATGGCGGTAGGCGAAGAACTGTAATTAAGAGGCCATTGATGGCACCGAGTACTCCACCAACAACCATTCCAAGAAGAATGCCTGTCCAGACATTGAGGTGATAAGCCATCACCATTTTTCCGGTGATGACTGCAACGAGCGCCATCGAAGTTCCTACAGAAAGATCGATACCACCAGTGATAATCACAAAGGTGACGCCAATCGCGAGCAAACCGATTACGGTGGTGGACATCAAAATTCCACCAGAAACATTTGCCCATGATGCAAAGACTGGGTTCATGATGGTGAAGAAGATAAAGATGACAACAAGCGAGGCTAGCGCAGCCACACGACCGATTTCGCGGCGAATGAAGGCAGATACTTTGGTGCCGCCTTCGGTGCGACCAGTTGTTAGATCTTCTGACATGTATCTCTCTTTTCTGCTTCTATCGGGCTGTTGATAGTTCTTCACTAAATTTGGTGGCGTATTCAATAATCTTTTCTTGGTCTGCTTCTTCATTCTTGAGAATGCCGGTGAGGCGACCGTTACACATGACTGCGATGCGGTCTGACATTCGGAGAATTTCAGGAAGCTCTGAAGAGATCATGATGATTGATTTTCCTTCTTCAGAGAGCTTGGTGAGCAGGCGATAAATCTCATCTTTGGCTCCAACATCGATACCGCGAGTGGGTTCGTCGAAGATGAGTACTTCGCAGTTACGGGTAAGCCACTTGCCAATAACCACCTTCTGCTGGTTTCCGCCGGAGAGGTTCTTTACAAATTGATTTTCAGAGGGAGTTCGCACGCGCAGTTGAGCAATCGAGTCGCGAGTAACGCCAGCAGCTGGGCGAATCTTGAGCCACCCAAATTTAGAAAAGCGTGGGATAGAAGAGAGAATCGTGTTGAAGGTGATGTTTTGAATTAACAGCAAGCCAAAACGTTTGCGGTCTTCAGAGAGATATCCAATACCTGCTGCAACTGCATCAGATGGTTGCTTTATCTTTACTTCATTACCGTGCAGATAAATTTTGCCGGCAGTCTTTGGATCTGCACCAATAATGGCGCGCGCAAGTTCGGTGCGCCCTGCTCCCATTAGCCCTGCAAAACCTAAAATTTCACCTTTACGGAGTTCAAAGGAGACATCGCGCAACAAGTGGCGATCAGAAATTCCTTCAACTTTGAGAACCACTTCAGCGCTGACGTTGCGATTTGTTGGGCGCTGATCTTGTGCAACTGCACGACCCACCATGAGAGAAATGACTTCTGGAATGGTTGTCTCTGTAGTTTTAAGGGTCTTTACATACTGTCCATCGCGTAAAACAGTAATGCGGTCTGTGATCTTGGCTAGCTCTTCAAGTCGATGTGAAATATAGACAACACCACGACCAGTTGATTTGAGGTTTCGAATAATCTTAAAGAGAGATTCAGTTTCAGCAGGGGTGAGTGAGGAAGTGGGCTCATCCATAATGATGACAGAGCCGCGGTAGGAAACAGCTTTTGCAATCTCCACCATCTGCTGTTTTGCAATCGTAAGTTCACCAACTATTGCTTTGGGGTCAAGATTAAGTTCTAGCTCTTCAAGGAGTTTTACTGCCTCTTCATTGAGTTTGGCGTTGTCCAAAAATACTCCACCTGGCCGGGTCACTTCACGGCCAATAAAGATATTTTGTGCAACATTCAGATGCGGCATCAAATTCAATTCTTGATGGATGATGCTGATACCAAGGCGCTGTGCCTCATGAGGGCTAGGAATTTCGACAGACTGCCCTCTGTACTTAATGTCTCCAGTATCTTTCTTATAGATTCCAGAGAGGATCTTCATCAAAGTGGATTTACCTGCACCATTTTCACCAACGATGGCATGGACTTCACCTTCATTCAGGTCAAAGTGCACATTATCTAAAGCTTTAACGCCTGGAAATGATTTGCTTACACCAGAGAGTGATAAGAGCTGTGTTCCACTCATCCATTCACCTTCAAACTGTTAGTTGGGCGCCTCACGCAGATTCGAATCATAAAGCATGATGGCCGAGATTACTCTCGGCCATCATGACTTCATTTCTTACAAATGAGCCGTAATTACGACTTACTCGTAAAGGTTTCCAGCAATTGTTGGATCGCTGATGTTCTTTGCATCGTAGTAGTAGAAACCTGTATCGATGAGTGATGCAGGTGCCTTCTTTGTGCGCACATAGTTAACAAGTGCTTCCACAGTCTTTGAACCGATACCCATTGGGCTCTGTGTGATTGCACCAGTCTGAAGACCAGACTTGATGTTTGCAATCTGCTGCTTTCCTGAGTCGAAACCGATCAACTTAACAGCACCATTCTTAAGCTTTGCAGCCTTGAATGCTTGTCCTGCACCAATTGATACACCTTCGTTGGTTCCGTAGATACCCTTGAGGTCCTTGTTAGCAACAAGTGCTGCGCTAACGATTTCCTGAGCCTTAAGTGCATCTCCACCTTCAGCGTACTGAGGTGTTAGAAGTGTGATGCCCTTGTACTTGGCTTTGATTTGATTGATAAAGCCGTTTGCACGATCAATACCAGTCTGGTTGGTCTGTGAGTGGCCTACGACGAGGACCTTACCCTTTCCACCAATGAGAGCTGCCATCTTGTCTGCTGCTAACTTTCCTGCAGCAACGCTGTTTGTGTAAGCAACGCCAAGTGCGCAATCTGACTTAACGCCAAGCTTTCCTGGGCAGCTTGCAGCTGTATCGAACATGTAAACAGGAATTCCTGCATCATGTGCAGCCTTGAGCTTTGGAACAGCTTGTGTTGTTCCGAGTGCTGCATAACCGATTGCATCTGGCTTAACTGCAATTGCTGCATCAAGCATTTCAAGTTGCTTATCGATCATGGTTTCTGCAGCTGGGCCTTGGAAGACGATTGTTGCGTTCATCTTCGCAGCCTGCTCTTCAGCACCCTTCTTTACTGCTTGCCAGAACTGGTGTGTTTCGCCCTTAGAGATTAGATAGATCTTGAGGGTCTTATCTGCTGCAGATACTGGAGCTGCAGCTGTTCCGGCGACTAGCGTCAGTGCTGCTACTGCAGCAACTGTCATTAGACCTTTTTTCATGTGTTTCCCTTCAAAAGCAGCGGAATTGCTGTGGCGTAATCGTATGGAGTGAGGTTGAACGATTCAAGAAATATAGGCCAATTTTCGGTATTTGAGGAAGATTGTTACAGGTTTGTTATTTTATAGATGCGGCGCGCGTTGGAGCACCAGAACGCATCTTTTTCAGCGTTACTCAATTGTGATGTTACCGACTCAGCCAAAGAAAATACTTCGGAGTAGTTCTCGGCACCAAGAAGTGCCACCGGCCAATCGGATCCATACATCAAACGTTCGGGAGAGAAAGATTCGATGATGTGATCTGTATAGGGAGTGAAATCTGAAACTTTCCAACTCTTCCATTTTGCTTCTGTGACAAGTCCTGAAATCTTGCAGGCAACATTGGGGAACTGTGCAAGTTCTGCAATTAAAGATTTCCAAGGTTCAAGTTCTTCTTTGGCTATGTATGGCTTAGAGATATGGTCAAGTACAAATTGCATCTCTGGACAAGCACGGACTAATTCAAGTGCTGCTTTGAGTTCGGGAGTCTTAGTAAGAATTTCATAGACCAATCCGCGCTCTCCAATTGCTTTGACAGTTTTAATTGCTTGCGTAGTAGCCAAGTAATCTGGGTTGGGATTATCTTGGGCAATATCGCGAATTCCTTTGAGGTAATTGGCAGCGTTATGTTGTAAATATTTATCACACACCGATATCGAATCTGCAGATTGCACATCTAGCCAACCCACAACCGCAACAACCATCTCATCGGTAGCTGCCAGATCTAACATGTCATGCGTCTCTTGATGAGTTCCAGTTGCATGTACCAAGATTGTGTTGGTGATACCAGTTCCTTGAACTGCTTCACGTAAGTCTGTCATGGTGAAATCTCGTTTAATTGGGGCCATTGCAGCGCCCTCAATCCAGTCATACGAATCTTTTGCAAAATCAAAGAGATGATGGTGTGCATCAATTTTCATCTTTAGCCCTTTGTGACAATGTGGTTAAGCGACTTTCCTTCAGAGATGAGTGTGAGCTGCGATTCAATCAGCGCTCGCCCGCGTGGTTCGAATGCTGCGGAGTTACCACCTACGTGAGGAACGATGATCGCATTGGGCGCTTTCCAGAGCGGATGCCCTTCAGGAAGTGGTTCAGGATCTGTCACATCTACAGCTGCGAATAAGCGCTTGCGCTCTAACTCTTTAACCAACGCATCAGTGTCGATAATGGGACCTCGTGCCACATTGATAATAAGCGCGCCATCTTTCATCTTCGCTAAACGCTCTGCATTAAACATATGGCGCGAGCTATCGGAAAGCGGCAAAATCAATATGACAATATCGAGATTTGGTAAATGTTTATCGAGATCTGAAATAGCAACTGTGCCATCGCGCCCTGATTGAGTGAAGGCAGTGATAGCAACATCAAAGCCCGATAGTTTGCGC
>Ga0214923_10001396_pt1 | contig 34446 bp, 35 predicted proteins | sample LL1510_MetaG_FD_177993 | JGI IMG/M metagenome (GOLD analysis project Ga0214923, IMG submission 177993) | Freshwater microbial communities from Lake Lanier, Atlanta, Georgia, United States - LL-1510 | ecosystem: Environmental > Aquatic > Freshwater > Lake | place: USA: Georgia | collected...
TCCTCGTACATGGTCTCCAAGAGCAAGCAGGGCTTCTTGCCTGAACTCATGGAGACCATGTACGAGGATCGCAAGGCATTCAAGAAGAAGATGCTTGAAGCCAAGGCAGCACTAAAGCAGTTGGGCGAAGATGCTCCCGCCGATAAGGTCAAGGAGTTGAAACTTGACATCACCAAGTATCACAACTTCCAATTGGTCCGTAAGATTCAGTTGAACTCTGCGTTCGGTGCTTGTGGCAATCAGTACTTCCGCTATTACGATCCACAGATAGCCGAAGCCATCACCTATTCGGGACAGTTGTCGATTCGTTGGATTGAGACCGCTCTGAACAAGTTCCTCAACAAGACGCTCAAGACCAACAAGACAGATTACATCATTGCGAGTGACACCGACTCTGTGTACATTCGTCTAGGTAACTTGGTCAAGCAGATCATGCCAAACGAGACTGATCCACAGAAGATCACCAAGTTTTTGAACCGTTTCTGCAACGAGGTCTTGCAGCCACTCATCAACAAGGAGTTTGCCCAACTAGCAGAGCAGCAGCAGGCTTACTCACAGAAGATGAACATGAAGCGAGAGGGTATTGCTAGCCGTGGCATATGGACGGGCAAGAAGCATTATATCCTTGCAATATGGATGGGCGAGGACAATGTTCTGTTGCAGAAGCCCGAGATCAAGATGATGGGTATTGAGACTGCCAAGAGCAGCACACCGTTCATCGTGCGCGAGGCTTTGAAGAAGGCTATCGGCATCATCATCAACGGAACCCGCGAGGAGTTGGTATCGTTTGTTGGTTCTTTCAAGGAGACTTTCAATAGTAGCCCCGTGGAGGAAGTTGCGTTCCCGCGTGGGTGCAACAACCTGAAGGAATACAAAGACCCCACGATGATCTACAAGAAATCAACTCCTATTGCTGTGAAGGGAGCCTTGATTTACAACCATTGGCTACGCGAGAAGAACCTGACCAAGAAGTATCCCTTGATTGGTGATGGCGAGAAGGTCAAGTTCATCTATCTGCGAATGCCCAATCCTGTGAAGGACAAGGTTATTTCATTTAGTGGCAAGATTCCCAAGGAGTTTGGGCTAGAGGCGAAATACATAGACTATGACGCGCAGTTTGATAAGTCTTTTGTAGTGCCCCTCACGACTATTACAAATCTGATCGGGTGGAACATCTTTGAAATGAGCACCTTGGAGGATCTATTGTCATGACTATGCAACTACTTGGAGCGGTGATTGGTATGTGCATCGGCTACTTTTTGGGTCTGGTTGTCTACGAGCAGATGCAAATGCTAGCGGAAAAGAGACACAGGCGTAAGATTCGTGAAGAACTTGACCGTCTGTACAAAGACTGATAAACTACACTATTCTAAATGGAGTATACACAATGAGTGACTTTCTAAAGAGCATGATTCGTGCTTCAGGTAACGAGTGGGCAACCATAGCAGAGGACGGGGTTGATGGTGATGTTGCGGGCTTTGTTGATACAGGCTCCTACATCTTCAACGCTCTTCTATCGGGTTCACTAAAGGGCGGTATCGCAAGCAACAAAATCCTTGGTATCGCAGGCGAGAGTGCTACGGGCAAGACCTACTTCGCTCTCGGTATCGCAGCACAGTTCTTGAAGGACAATCCTGATGGAGCGATCCTCTACTTTGACAGCGAGCAGGCTGTTACGAGTGAGATGATTTCGGGCAGAGGTCTTGACCCCGCTCGCGTAGCCGTATTCCCTGTGGCTACTGTGGAGCAGTTCCGTCATCAGTTGCTACAGATCATAGACAACTACGGCAAGTTGGACGAGAAGAAGCGTAAGCCCTTCTTTGTGGTGCTGGACTCGCTAGGCATGTTGAGCACTAGCAAGGAAACCAACGACACACTTGAAGGCAAGGAAGTTCGTGACATGACCCGTTCACAGGTAATCAAGGGAACCTTCAGAGTTCTCACCATGAAGTTGGGCCTGCACAAGATCCCGATGGTTGTGACGAACCACACCTACGATGTCGTGGGTGCGTATGTTCCGACCAAGGAGATGGGCGGCGGTAGCGGTCTGAAGTATGCTGCGTCTACCATCGTTTACCTGTCCAAGAAGAAGCACAAGGTGGATGACGAGGTTGTGGGCAACATCATTCATTGCAAGTTGTACAAGGCTCGCTTCACCCGCGAGAACAAGATGGTTGATGTTCTGCTTACCTTTGACAAGGGGCTAGATAGATACTATGGTCTAGTTGACCTTGCTCTCTCGCAGGGTGTGTTCAAGAAGGTTTCCACCAAGATTGAACTACCCGATGGGACTACCGCCTTTGAGAGTCAGATCAACAAGAACCCCACAAAGTTCTTCACCGAAGAAGTAATGAAGTCCCTTGAGGTAGCAGCCGCAAAGGAATTCAAGTACGGTAGCGATAGTGAAGTAGAAACAAAAAAGGAATTGGAGACAGCAGATGAGTAAATTTTTGAGCATAGTAGTTCCGTATAGAAACCGAGAAGAGCATCTTGCTCTATTTGCTCCAACTATGGAGAAGTTTCTTTACAGCAAAGGAATAGAAACTTTCCGAATCATTATAGTCGAACAAGGAAGTGCCCCAGAAGAACAGCCTTTCAACAGAGCAAAACTATTGAATGTTGGATTCGATTTGTTGAAAGACACTTCAGACTACTTTTGCTTCCATGATGTGGATATGATTCCCGAGGAAGCAGACTATAGTTATGTCGAAGAACCAACACACATGGCCACAGAGTGTTCCCAATTTGGTTATCAACTACCCTATCCCGGTTATTTCGGCGGGGTAACGCTTTTCAATAAGAAAGACTTTTTGGATGTAAACGGTTATAGTAACGACTACTGGGGGTGGGGAGCAGAAGATGATGATATGATGCTTAGATGCTACTCCAAGAACAAACTTCTTCCCCCCGCTTACATACCAAGAAGAAGAGGTCGATATCAATCCCTATATCACGGGAGGAAGATATACTTAAACGAGTACCGAGGAAACATAATGAAACTTCGACAATTGAGCGAGGATAATGTTTGCCAAGAAGGACTCAATACTCTTTCCTATCAGGTTTTAGATAGATCTCCATTCCCCAACACAAACTATACAATAATAGCAAAGGTTTCTATATGAGCAAAACAAAAAAGAAGGGACTTATACTAGGTTCCACCAAAGGTCTTTCACTAGAACAACTTTTTACATGGGCATCTACCGCTCCAAAAACGGGAAACCGAGTTGTTTTACTCAACATGGATGGGGCAAGTAACAAGATGCTATCACTTCAGTTGCGTGGTATTGGTGTTGAGGTTATTGATATTTCTGTCGATAGTAATATGATGCCCCACAATTTAAGGTTCTCCGAGCAATATAACTATCTAAAAAACTGTGATGAAGAGTACTGTGTCATTACTGATGTTAGAGATGTCCTGTTTCAGGGTGATCCAATAGAGTGGATAGAGAATAACATAGGAGATCATTCTATCGTATGCGCTAGCGAGGGTCTTTTGTATAAAGACGAGCCTTGGGGCCGTGGCAATTTGATGGAGGGATATCCCGAACTATATGAAACTCACAAAGACAATCTCATCATGAATGTAGGGGTAATAGGCGGAAAGACTAAAGATGTTGCTGAAATTTGTCTTCGCATTTTTGAAATGTGTAAGGTGAACAAGGCTCATGTTTCAGACCAATCCTCATTCAATATCATCTGTGCTGAACCGAGTATGCAAACAAAAATCAAGAAGGTGACATCAAGAGATCCGTTTGCTTTACACTCAAGTTGTTTGATTAGAGATTGCCGAGGCAGCAGTTTTGTCCTAAACGATACTACTGCTCACTTGCTCAAGGATCCTGAACCCGTAGTGGAGAACGGAACATACAAAACTCCTAGTGGAATTCCATATGCCATAGTCCATCAATGGGATAGAATACCGCCCCAACCAAAAGAAGTAGTTCCCCCCCCTTCTGTTATCACAGAACAGAATCCCCAATCTGTGGTGGACATGATGAAGAAGTACATAAAAGAAAAGAATGTGTCTACAGTTCTCGACATTGGTGCTAATGTTGGCCAGTATGCTATGGGATTGAAGAAAGACTATCCTCACATGAAGATACTTTCTCTTGAGGCAAACAGAGAATGCCAGCCGTACTTACAACACTACTTAGGCGATTCATATCTGATATGCTGCCCATCGGATAGAAAGGGAACCAAGAAGTTCTACAAAACCACAACCTCTTCAATATGCACGGGGAATTCGTTATACAGAGAAAACACCGAGTATTACTCTGATGAAAAGTTGATTGTGGAGGAGGTAGAGACAGATACTCTAGATTATATTTTAGAGAGTAATGGTTATGGGGATGCCCAATTTGATCTCATAAAGATGGATACACAGGGTAGTGAGTTGGACATTCTAAAAGGTGCAGACAGAGTTCTCCAAACAGCAAAGATGGTTGTTGTTGAAACCGATACGGGGAATTACAACCTCGGTTGCCCACCACAAAAAGAGGTAAAGGATTACTTGGAGGCAAAGGGGTTTGTGGTTGTGGGATCTGTGGAAGATCACTTTAGGAATGGAAAACTAATACAACAAGATCTGTTGTTTGTAAAGAATGGGTCTTGATTGGAGACTACTATGCCCAAAAGAATTCTATATGTTGTCCACAGATATGCCCCATATCCCGGAGGTTCAGAAAATTTTGTAAGGGATATGGCTGAAGAAACTCTCTCTAGGGGGCACGATGTTTGGGTATTAACAGAGGTACACAAGGGAAATCTAAACGGGGTCAAAGTATCATCTGACTATAACATACTACTGCAAGAGTGGGATTTGATAGTGGTTCACGGAGGGGGGGTTCATGTACAAGACAATGTTCTTGCTAACGCAGCCAATCTGAAGTCACCGATGCTGTACATGCTAATAGCACCAGTTTTGACCCCAACTTGTATAAAAGCACTTCAGGATTGTAGGTATATTGGGTATTCAACAAACACAGACCGAGAATATCTTATTCAGAGTGGGGTTTATCATAAATCAGTATTGGTCAGGCATTCAATAGCCGGTAAGGGATCTGTTGGAGAGGATGGTTTCAAAAAGAAATACGGTATTTCTACTAGCAGGATGTTCCTGTCGAGCGGTGGGTTCTGGCCCAACAAAGCCATGAAAGAATTGGTTACTCTCTTCAATGAGGCTAATGTTCCGGATACCACTTTAGTGTTGACTGGTTATGACAACAGGTATAAAATCATGCCCGAAGAAACAGAGTTTGTAAAGCCTTTCCTTGTACCGTCTAGAGATGATGTAATGTCTGCTGTCAAGGAGGCAGATCTCTACATTTTGCACTCTACCTTTGAGGGGTTTGGCTTGGTTCTTCTTGAGTCCATGTATAACAACACCCAATGGGCTGCTAGAAGAATAGCGGGAGCCGAAACGATGAAAGACTATGGTTTTACTTACACAAGTGACCAAGAGTTGATAGATTACATGAGAACCTTTACTCCAGACGAGGAAGTAAAAAGAACAGCATACGATTATGTTGTGAACAACAGGATGATACAACACACAGTAGATGACATACTTAAGGTTTTGTCATGAAAAAGTTTGAAACATACAAGGTTCAAAAATTCGGAAGTTGGGTTTTGCTAGATGAACTTCCGTTCCCTTGCGAGTTGCACACGGAGAGGTTTAAGAATTACTTACCGCCGAAAGGCGGGGTCTATAGAGTATTCGTAAATTCTACGGAACCACAACCCGTGTGCCAACCAATAGAACATGTGATCCAATATCACGATAGGTTTGACTTGATCCTAACCAAGACTCCGGAAATACTACAGACCTGTCCAAACTCTCGTTTGTTTTTGTTTGGTGAGTGTAGTGTCTACCCAATATTACCCAACAACAAAGAGTTTTCTGTGTCCTTTCTGTGTACAAACAATAGAGGCTATTTGCCGGGATATGAGCAGAGACATGAGTTGTGGTCTAGACAGAATGAAATAACAGTACCCAAAAGGTTTTGGAGTTCTAGATATAGACCTGTAGACAAAAATAGACTTCTGCCTGAGTATTCTGTAACAGGGAAAGAGAAGATTCATTTGTTCTCTTCGATGTTTTCAATATGCCCCGAAAACCACCCCGAGGTCAATTACTTCACCGAGAAAATAATGGATTGCTTTTGGACCAAAACCATCCCAATCTATTGGGGTTGCCCAAATCTAGGGGAGTACTTCGATGAGAGGGGAGTTATAAGATATGAGGGGATTGATGATTTGATAAAGAAGTGCAACGAGTTGACCGAAGAAAAGTACAAAGAGATGTTGCCATTCGTAGAGGAAAATTGGAGAAGGTGTGTTCCGTTTTGTGAGAAGAGCATCCATACCAGAATACGAGATGCGATAATAGAAAGCAGATCACCATGAGCACAGAGGTATCGGTTTACGGTTCAACAGGATTTGTTGGTTCTAGATATTGCGAGATGTATAGAGATTCGATTCATATTCCAAGAGAAGAAAACTTCCCAAGGTCGGGCAACATTCTTTATTTCATAAGCACCACGCATAACTACTACATCTTTGATGAGCCTCATAGAGACATAGACACAAACTTAAACAAGTTAATTTCTGTCCTTGAAGAGTGCCGCAAAAGTGGGAACGACATAGTTTTCAACTTCATTAGTTCTTGGTTTGTATACGGTATGAACTGCTCTATGGACACCAAAGAAACAGATGCCTGCGATCCTCGCGGCTTCTATTCAATAACAAAAAGAGCAGCAGAGCAAATGCTGATTTGTTATTGCAACACCTTCGGGATGAAGTACAGGATATTGCGGTTGTGCAATATGATAGGACCAAGCGATAAAACTGTTTCGGCAAAGAGAAACGCTCTACAGTATATGATTGGTCTTCTAAAAAAGAATGAACCAATAAAACTGTATGACAACGGAACAAATGTCCGAGATTTCATGCATGTGGATGATGCTTGTAGGGCTATTCGCGTATGTGTAGAAACTGCTCCTCATAACGAGATCATAAACATCAGCAATTGTGATGGTACTCCAATTGGTGATGCAATAAAGTATGCCAAAGATAGGTTAGGGTCAACTTCAGAACTAATACCCATAGACCCACCGCATTTTCATAGCGTAGTTCAGGTGAAGAATGTTAGACTGAATAACCAAAAACTTTTGTCCTACGGATATATACCTAGTATAAATACATGGCAAGCGATAGAAACACTATTGTGAGGACTTTAGATCATGCATATAATGACCACGGGCGGTAGAGGTTTCATTGGAAGCCATTTTGTAGAGCGAGTTCTTTCTGAAGGACATACTGTCATCGATTTTGACTGTATGTCTTATTGTTCAAACGAAGCCCTACCTTTCGATAACAATCCAAACTACAAACATGTCAAGATGGACATTTGCGACATCAAGCATCTTCCTTTCTGTGAAACGGTTGTGAATTTCGCAGCAGAAACCCATGTAGATAACTCTATCAACGACACAAACCCATTCTTGAAGAGTAATGTCGTTGGAGTTCATAACTTGCTTGAGGTTATTCGCGGCAAGCCCGAGCATGAGAGACCTCTGTTTGTGCAGATCAGCACGGATGAGGTTTATGGAGATCGTCCTGAAGGTGGGTTTTCTGAAATAGACAAACTTACTCCAAGTAATCCATACTCTGCTTCGAAGGCAGCAGCGGAAATGTTTGTTCTTTCATACCATAGAACCTATGGTCTCAACTATTTGATTGCCCGTAGTTCAAACAACTATGGACCGAGGCAGTATCACGAAAAACTAATTCCAAAAACTCTTCGTTGCATAGAGACCGGCAGAAAAATTCCTCTGCATGGAGATGGTTCTTATGTTAGAGACTGGATCTATGTCAAGGATAATGTTGACGGGATTTACTCTCTAATACTTGCAGGAATCAAGAATGGGGTGTACAATATTGGGGCTAACAATCACCTGACTAATTTGGAGGTTGTCAAGCAACTACTGAAGTCCCACAATAAGGGGGAAGATCAGATACAGTTTGTGACCAATCGTTGGGGGCAAGATTTGAGATATTCTCTAGACACAAGCAAGATCAATGCTATTGGATGGAATCCTAAGCATAGCAAAGGAATATATGAATGGTGGAATTGAGCGTCCATACTAGCGATAAGACCAAACAACTGAATAGTCTAATCTCAGAAATAGTCAAGTCCCAGAAGCCCAAAGAGTGGGTGGCGGGTCGTGATTGGGTTCAATACGCGGGCGGGCACACGGACGAGCAGGAATACATTGCTGCTATCAATTGTCTGCTTGATGGGTGGCTTGCTTTGGGCGAGAACGGAGTTCGATTTGAACACAAGTTCCCCAAGAAGGTTGGCAAGGAATATGGTTGTCTAACCAACAGCGGGTCTAGTGCTAATCTACTGATGGTTAGTGCCTTGACTTCCAAGAGGCTGTACAATATGCCCAAGGGATCGAAGATCATAACCCCCGCAGCAGGATTCCCAACAACCATAAACCCCATCTTGCAGAACGGATTTACTCCAGTATTCATAGACATAGAACTGGACACACTAAATCTAAACATAGATCAACTTGAGCGGGCTGCAAAAGATGGGGCTTCTGCTTTGGTATTTGCCCATGTTCTTGGCAACCCGCCGAATATGGATGCTGTCATGGATATAGTCAAGAAGTACAATCTAATCCTTCTTGAGGATTGCTGTGATGCATTAGGTTCCACTTTCAAGGGGAATCCTCTTGGCTCTTTTGGCGAGATGGCTACCTGCTCATTTTACCCCGCACATCATATTACTATGGGTGAGGGTGGTTTCATTTCCTCGCGGACTAAAGAGCAGGAGACTGTCCTAAAGAGTTTGCGAGAGTGGGGTAGGTCTTGCTATTGCACAGGTAAGGCTGCGGCTTGTTTGCGTAATGGTATGTGCAAGAAGAGATTCAGTAATTGGATCCCTGCCTTGCCCGATGAGGTATTCGATCACAAGTATGTTTACGAGGAGATCGGATATAACCTCAAGCCCCTAGACATGCAGGCAGCATTCGGTTTAGTTCAATTGGAGAAGTTGGATGAGATAATCGCAATCCGTAAGAACAACTACAGAATGTTGACTGAAGTGTTTTCTAAGTACGCAGACAAGTTTATTCTGCCCAAGGCAACTGAAGGAGCCGATCCTGCTTGGTTTGCTTTCCCGCTTACTGTAAAACCGAATGCGGGTTTCAAGAGAACAGAACTAACGATGTTCTTTGAGGACAACAAGATACAAACTAGAAACTATTTTGGTGGCAACATCCTACTTCAACCCGGATACAGTCACCTAGACACCATGAATGCGGTCAAGGCTTTCCCAATGCTACTACGGCTACAACCAACACATTCTTCTTGGGGACTAGCCCTGTGATAAGAGAAGAGCACATTAATTACATAGGGACTGTGTTGGATTCCTTTATGAGTGGTGTTGCCTAATGCCTAGATGTTTAGTTACAGGAGCAGCGGGTTTCATAGGGTCAAATCTAGTTGACCACCTTGTTGATTTGGGGTGGGATGTTGTTGGTGTAGATAATGAATCTAGCCTAGCCCACGATCAGTTCTATTACAACCCAAAGGCTTCGTATGTGCTTAAGAAAGAAGCAGATATTTCTACGGAAAAGCCTTGGAAAGCACTAGCGAATCATAAGTTTGACTATGTGTTTCATATGGGTGCGGAGTGTCGTATTCAGCAATGTATAGAGAACCCTGCACTTTGCATCTCAACAAATGTTTTGGGTACAGTCAAGACTCTTGAGTATGCCGCAAGTACAGGAGCAAAGAGACTTGTCTTCTCGTCAACCTCTTCCATCTATTCGGGGTGTGACTATGCCACAGACGAAAATGAAGAGCCGATATGTATAAACCCCTACGCCTCCACTAAACTTTCAGGGGAGGTCTTCTGCAAGCAGTATAGTATGACTACCGAGTTGGATACAGTTGTGCTTCGCTACTTCAATGTGTATGGCGAGAGACAGCCAATCCGTGGTTCGTATGCCCCCGTAATCGGCGTGTTTCAGCGGCAACTAGCAGAAAAGACGGCATTTACAATAGTGGGAGATGGTGAACAGCGTAGAGACTTTGTGAATGTAAAGGATGTTTGCAGAGCGAATGTTCTTGCTGCAACAAACGAGGAATACACCCAAAGATACAACGCCGAGGTATTCAATATCGGAACAGGGGTAAACTACTCTGTAAATCAGGTAGCCAATATGGTATCCCCAACCCATAATAAAATAAATCTGCCTGCCCGAGATGGCGAGGCTAGAATAACCTTGTGTGATTGGGAGAAGGCTCGTAATTGGCTTGGTTGGAAGCCAGAAATTCGATTAGAGGATTGGATCAAATGAGTGCCATGAAAGATGTTACTTTAGTTGCTATAGATGGTACGGGGAATGATACGGAAAAGTATCATTGGATATTCAGGTGGTGTATGAGCAACTTTTCTTTCAATAATGTTTTGCACTTGTCTTGCTCTGACGATAAAGAAAGTCTGGCGGGAGTAACTAGAGTTCCTATCGGAAAACTATCTTACCCAAACTATAGTCGTTTTTGTGTTGTAGAGTTATCAAAATGGATCAGGTCAGATTACTGTATGATAATTCATACTGATGGTTTTATAATCAATCCCCAACTGTGGGAAGATGGTTTCTTGAATTTCGACTACATCGGTGCTCCTTGGTATCATTTAGGTAATACTCCAAATACCGTTGGCAATGGTGGGTTTTGCATAAGAAGCAGGAGATTCTTGGAATTCTCTGCATCATTTAAGGATTATGATGGTTCTGTCAATGAAGACCTATTTCTATGCGCGGTAAAATATTGGGAAGCAACAAACTTCGGATTGAAGTTTGCTGACCCTGATACTGCTGCTAGATTCTCATATGAAAATTACAGCGCAAAATACCCAAGCCTCGTCAACTCATTCGGATTTCATCAGAGAGGAAATTTGGCAGCAGCAATGGAAGTAGTCAAGAAAAACATAAGCAACGCAGACAAAAACATAACCCAATATCCGTCATTCAAAGGATGGTTTATATGAGATGGTTGAATTGGAGTCCAACAACAGATTTGGCAACTTGGATATCAACAGAAAGAGAAAATCATGTATTCACAGAACAATGAAGAGGAAATAATCCTCAAAAAGTTTGGAGATAAGGTAGGCACATTTTTAGATATTGGTGCTTATGATGGAGTGAATTTAAGTAACACCAGAAGGCTTGCTGAATTGGGTTGGAGTGGGGTGTTGGTAGAGGGATCATCTTTCAATTTTGGAAAGTTGTTTCACCAATACAAGGGCAACTCCAAAATGACCCTAATCAATTCAATGGTTGCTTATCAGGATGAAGTTCCAGAGAGAGTAGTCAAAATGTGGGAGAGTCCAAACTCTGCCATATCGACTATGGAAAAGCAAAACTACGAGAAGTGGAAAGTAGCCGTTACTTACTACAATCCAGAACCGTTCTACGAGATGTTTGTCTCAGTATCATCTCTCCGTGAGATTTTGAATGTTTGCAAAAGCAAGCATCCGATAATAGATTTTGTAAACATTGATGTGGAAGGAACATCAACCGATATCGGTTTAAAGTTCGATCCAGACGAATTCCAAACTTCTATGGTCTGCATAGAACACGATGGTAGAGTGCAGGAGTTGATGGACTATTATTCATCGAAGGGATTTGTTTTGAACGGGATGAATGCAGAGAACCTAATTTTCAGCAGATAATGCTTGCATTTTTGCCGTATAGTGGTACAATATGTGAATGGTAGCCGACAGAACCGAACTAATCATCCTCCGTTCCCTACTCCATAACGAAGAGTACGGTCGGAAGGTTCTCCCCTTTCTTCAGCCTGAGTATTTCACCGAACGCGATGAGCGTGTGGTGTTTGATGCTGTTGCAGAGTTCTTCAGCAAGTACAACAAGCCACCGAGCGTGGAGACCCTGCTGATTGACTTGAGCAAGAATGATGGGCTAAACGAAGCCGAGTTCAAGAGTGTGCAGACGGTCATCCGTTCTCTAGCAGACAACAACACAATTGATGATAAGTGGCTCCTTGATACCACCGAGACCTTCTGTAAGGACAAGGCGGTATACAACGCTATCATGGAGTCCATTCAGATCATTGATGGTAAGAGCCAACGGACTGCAAACGCAATCCCCGAGGTTCTGTCAAAGGCTCTGTCTGTTTCTTTTGATACCCACATTGGTCACGACTTCATTGAGGACGCGGACAAGCGATACGACTTCTACCACACAGTAGAGAAGCGTATTCCGTTTGACCTTGACCTGATGAACAAGATCACCAACAATGGAACGCCATACAAGACGCTGAATGTGTGCCTCGCGGGCACGGGCGTGGGCAAGTCTCTGTTCCTCTGCCACCATGCTGCGAACTGTCTCATGCAGAGCAAGAATGTACTCTACATCACCTGTGAGATGGCAGAGGAGCGTATTGCAGAACGCATAGACGCTAACCTGATGGATATTTCTTTGGATGATCTCAAGTCTCTGCCCAAGGACATCTATGACCGCAAGATCAAGCGTATCATGGATCAGACTACAGGCAAACTGATCGTGAAGGAGTATCCGACAGCAACAGCCAATGTGATGCACTTCAAGCATCTGTTGGATGAACTGCGACTCAAGAGAAACTTCAAGCCTGAGATCGTGTTTATTGACTACCTGAACATCTGTGCATCTAGTCGCTTCAAGGCAGGAGCAAATGTGAACTCTTACACCTATGTCAAGGCTATTGCAGAAGAACTTCGTGGTCTTTCTGTAGAGACCGGTGTTCCTATCTTCACCGCAACCCAAACCAATCGTTCGGGCTTCTCTAGCACCGATGTTGAACTTACTGATACAAGCGAGTCTTTTGGTCTACCGCAGACAGCAGACTTCATGTTTGCCTTGGTCTCCACAGAAGAACTTGATGGGCTTGGTCAGATCATGGTGAAGCAGTTGAAGAACCGATATGCAGACCCCGCCTCTAACCGACGCTTCGTTATTGGTATTGACCGCAGCAAGATGAAGTTGTTTGACCTTGACCCCTCTGCACAGAACAACATTATCCTAGAGGGCGGTCGGGGGGGTAAGGAGGAAGAAGAAGAGGAAAAGGGAGGTTTCAAGACTTTCCGTGAGCGTATGAATGACAAGTTCGACAAAAAGAAGAGGGATTTTGGGGATTGGTCTTGACAGCCGATAAACATACACTATAATACACATATGTTCCGACTCCACATTGATATCCCACTAAACACAGACGAGCAGACTGCTGCAAATCTGTCTAACATGGTTATCGGATTCCTTTCAGGTAAGGCTTCTGAACACCTTGTTGCGGCGGGCGTGGAGGAGATCAACTACCGATTGGGCAACGATGATGATAGGCAGAAGAGCAACTATCTCATCAAGACCGAATCAGGTCATGTCGCTAACAAGAAAACTAGGGTTCCTCTCAAGGAGGAATCCACTTAACGGGAGCGGGGGGTCTTTGGTTGGCCCAGATTGGTTTATACCCGATTGGAACAGGTTCGATTCCTGACGCTCCTACTAAATACTCACAAAGGAGATTTCACCATGATGCTTATACCAAACAACGATTACGCAGTCCTTTCAGTAGCCGATGAGGCAGAACTCAAGCCCGGCGTTACCTTCACAGCGAAGGTTGAAGCAGTAGGTCAGACTCCCTTTGCACCACAGCCAGTCGGTGGTGATGGACGCAACTTCTCATTCGCAAGACAGCCCGATGCCTTCCCCCTGAAGAAGGGCGATGAAGTCCTCTGTGGTAGTTTTGTTGAGACCTTCAAGGACGGTGCTAGAACTCTAGTCATTGTGTTCAAGGATCACATCTACGCCATCATCCGTAGCGAGGAAGAGGAGATCAACCTCTTCAACCAAGAGATGGCGGTCAAGGAGCCTCAGTTTCTTCAGGGCTAATGAATGAAGGTTCTTCTTCTGAATTCAAGCGAAGAAGTCCTAAACCTGATTGATTGGAAGCGAGCCGTAAACCTACTCTGTTCTGGTAGGGCGGCGAAGCCCTATGGTCATGAGGACTTCTATCAGATTCGTACACCTGTAGGGCAGTATGCCTTACCCACGGCTATCGTGCTTGTAGAGTATGTCCATGTTCCTCATAGGGTGGAAGGCGTGACTCGTAAGGGCATCTTCCGACGAGATAAGTTCTCCTGCCAATACTGTGGGTGTTCTCTGAACTCCTCCAACGCTACAGTTGACCATGTTCTTCCTGTGAGTAGGGGTGGTCTATTCTCTTGGAAGAATGCGGTGGCTTCCTGCAAGCCCTGTAATACCCGCAAGGCTAACAGGACACCCGAGGAAGCCAAGATGCCTCTAAAGACCAAGCCATTTGTACCCACCCGTAAGATGTTGATCTACACGATTGTGGACAAAATGGGCATCAAGAAATGGGGAAGATGGGTTCAGGGAAATGAATAAATACCCTAGCCTATGCTCTCATTCACCAATTTTTCAAATCAGCCGTGTAAGGTACTAGCCGAGGAGGGTAAACTCACCCACCTTGCACACCTTGAGGACGGTATGTTTTTGGATGGGGTGGATGGTCTAAACGACTCCATCGACATATTGAACAAGGTTGTAGATACTCTCACTCCCGCCCGCGTGGGCGCGCCCACGCCCGTGAGCGTGACTACTAAATGGGACGGAGCACCCGCTGTTGTTACGGGTACAGACCCAAGCAACAAGAAGTTCTTTGTGGCTACCAAGTCAGCCTTCAACCCAAAGAACCCGATACTAAACTACAGCATAGAAGACATCAAAAAGAACTACCCCGATTCAGGAGTAGCCGAGAAGTTGATTGATGCCTTCACCTACCTGAAGCCCATGAACATCAAGGGAGTGTTTCAGGGAGACTTGTTATACACGACTACGGGAAGGAAAGAGGAAACCATAGACGGTATCCGCTATATCACTTTCCGACCAAACACTATCGTTTATGCTGTTCCTGTGGATGGTCCTGTTGGGGTGTCTATCAAAGCATCCAAGATAGGTATTGTTTTCCATACTAAGTACACAGGCTCAACCATAGCAACAATGACTGCTTCTCCTTTGGGTAACACCAAGGTAGGCAGTACATCTACAGCAGTATGGTCAGTAGATCCAAAGATTCCTGCGTTGCCGAAGAACTCTCCCGTTCTGATGCAACCGCCCGAAGTCAAGTTGCTTGGTGAGTTAGTTAAGCAGATCAAGAGCAAAGGCAAAACGCTATCTGCTTTCCTCACAAACTTCTTGGCTAAAGAACCGGCAAAATACATCAGCCTATACATCAATTCAACAGTCAACGCAGGAATCTCAAACCGTAATGCAAACGGTCTTGGTCTTTATATTAGAACAAGAGAGACCAAGGAGATGGATAAGTTGAAGACGGAGAAGGCAAAGGCACAAAGGCAAGAGAAGTTGGATGGCATGATTGCTTATCTCAACGCTTACGCCAAGCAGATTGATGGACTCTTTGAACTGCACTCTTTAATCTCGCAGGCAAAGATGGTCCTTGTAAACAAACTAGCCATGACTAATGTGGTTGACACATTCAATATAACCGACAAGGGTTATGTGAAGACTGCGCCTGAAGGATTCGTTGCTGTATGCGGCGATACCTGCAAGATGGTCAAGTTGGTAGACAGAAATCAGTTCTCGCGTATAAACGCAACATCGAAGAAGGAGTGGAGCAAGTGAAACGGTTCACCGAAATAGTAGCAGAAGCCCCAAAGAAAGAGAAGGCGATAGTCATAGGTGTTGGAAGGTTCAATCCTCCTACTATCGGTCATGAACTTCTTTGCAAGAAGGTAATGGATGCTGCCTCTGCTCGTCAGGCAGAACATGCTATCTTTGTCTCCACTTCAAAAGACCCAAAGAAGAATCCTCTTGATGCCAAGACCAAGTTGGAATACCTAAAGAAGTTCTTCCCCAAGGTAAACTTCAAGGAGATGGGAGTATACAAGTCTCCCGATACAGGTAAGAATATTGGTGGTCCATTCGGTGTCCTACAGATGTTGAGTGACAAGGGCTACAAGAAGGTCTATGTTGTAACAGGCGCAGATCACATGGAAGTCTACAAGGGTGCGAGCAAGTATATCAACACCGACCCAAACGACAAGACAGGATACAAGTTCACCGAATACGAAGTCATCAATGCAGGAGACCGCGATCCCGATGCAGAAGGTGTAACCGGTATGTCTGCCTCAAAGATGCGTAAGGCTGTGTTTGACGGAGACTACAACGAGTTCCTAAAGGGTATTCCTGCTCATGTAAGCAAGACAGATGCGAAGAAGTTGTACATGGCTGTACGCAAGGGACTGCAACTAACTGAAGAGTGGCTGTGGGAAGAGAAGTCTTCTGATGTTACTATCCTCTGCTTGACTTCTGCTGAAGGAAGCATTGAAGGATCAAGCATCGAAAAGATGGAGAAGTCCTGCAAGAAGAAGGGCATAGAGTTCCATGTAGTCAAGATGAAGTATGCCATGATTGATACGGGGACTGCAACGCCCAACAAGATAGTCATTCAAAACATAGACGGGGATAAGAAGAATATCACCATCGACCCCACCAATACTTTGTGCTTCGTGCGTGGTGGCGTGATGAATTCGGAGATCGGTATTGGTCTCTCTACCGTACTACAGAACAACGGTGTGTTTATGGTCAACGAAAAGGGTGCTATGGATTTGTGTGCAAACAAGTTGCAGACTGCCCTAGCACTCAAGAAGTTTGACCTGCCACACCCACGAACAGCATTCGTTTCGGATGTTGACTCCATTCCAAATGCCATGAAGGCTATTGGTGGCAAGTACCCAGTAATCCTCAAGACAATCACAGGAGCCGAGGGTATCGGTGTCTCCATCATTGAAAGCGAGAAGTCTCTGCTTTCAGTTCTACAGTCATTGTGGAAGTTCGGTGCAGAGTTGATTATTCAAGAGTTCCTGCCCGGATTCAAGAACGATGTTCGCAGCATCGTACTCAACGGCAAGATATTCGCCTGTGCCAAGAGAGATAAGGCAAAGGGAGATTTCCGCACGAACATCGCCCGTGGTTCAAAGGGTGGCTCATTCAAGTTGTCAGATGAAGAGATTGCTCTGGTGGAGAAGGTCGCTCGCGTGAGCAAGTGCTATTATGTTGGAGTTGACCATGTGGTTGTTGACGGTAAGCCATACATCATAGAGATGAATGCTTCTCCCGGCAGCGGTAATGTCTACACCATCTACAAGGACGGTAAGCCTGTAAAGGAAGTAGATGGTGAAGGATTGATGGATGAGTTGATTGAACATGTCTCAAACAAGGCTAACTGGAAGTTGTTCACGGCAGTAGCCGTAGCAGACAAGATCGTTGTTGATGGCAAGGACTTCATCTGCAAGGTAGACACGGGCAACAGCAGTTATAACTCAATTCACGCAACAGACATCAAAATCAACGAGAAGAATCATACAGTCTCATTCAAGTTCAACGGCGAAACTCAAGTCACCAAGAACATTGTAAGCAGAGTCAAGATTCGTCGTGGTGGCATCAAAGATCAAGAGGTTCGTCCTGTTGTTCTGATGGATGTTGAGTTTGGTGGGAGAAAGCACAAGAATGTGAAGTTTACTTTGGCTGATAGAAGCCACATGACCTACAAGGTTCTTGTTGGTGTTCGCTTCCTTGTGCAGGCAGGTGTGCAGGTAGACCCTAGTGATATGTCTGCTGCTGCACCTGCGGTCAAAGAAGAGGCAGAGCAAATCATAGAGGCAGAATATAAAACAAAGACAGGCAAGACCAAGGCTAGTCCGAAGGATAAGAAAACAGGACTACCAAAGAAGTATGTTTCGGGGTTGAGTGACACGCAAGCAAAGAAGAGGGAAGCGCAGTTTGCTGCCCGCAAGGGTAGGTCTGATAGCGACCCAAAGGCGTGGAAGAAGTTGCCGGGTGACCCAGAGAAGACAGCAAAGAGATCAAAGTATTCTGTAGCGTTTGCCAAGAAGTTTGGAAGTAAGTCAGAAGCCTACGAGTTGCAGAATGTTCTTGAGACTCTTCTGCTTGTAGATGATGCTCCTACAAATGTTGTGAAGGTGGAGAAAGCCCGAAACTATCAATCACGGGCAACATGCCAAGAAGAGATTGATGCTTGGGAACTCTATATCACGGGCATCAAGGAATCCATGTATGACGGGGTTATTCCCGAAGGAAAACTGACCATAGAGGAAAAGTTTGAAGATATCTTGGTGAACCACACAGACAAGGCAAGTGAGGCTCGTCAAGCATACCTTGAAGCCCTTGAGGTTGGAACAGATAAGATCAGAAAGACCTACGCAAAGGACACTCCGGGTCAAGAAAAGTTGGCAGAGGAAGACAAGGAAAAAGAAGAACAAGATGCCATCTACAAGGAGTGGTCTAAGTTAGTCAACATGGGTCCAAAAGAACTAGAGAATTTCATTGATTCTGATGAAGGGGAAGAAGCCGGTCTCTCGCGCAAGGAGGCGGGCAAGGCAGGTTCGGGCGGTGGTAAAATTACAAGTGGTAGAGACTCTGCCCGTGCTATTGTAAGAATGTTGAAGCGAAACAAGGACTCATGGACTGCCAACGATTGGAAGTGGGCCAAGAAGCAGATTAACTTTATAAATAGAATGAAGGGAGCCAAGGGCAAGATGCGTGAACCCGATGGAACCCCGACTCGCAAACTACTAGCCCTAAAGATATGGGGTCACAATCCAGAAAAATGAAGAAGTTCAAAGACCTAGTTGAAGAATTGGAACTAAAGGAGAGCCTGAAAGCCTTGAGAGACAAGGCTTCAAAATCAGGTATCTCATATTCAATTTTGAAACAAGTCTACAACAGGGGGATGGCTGCTTGGAAAGGCGGTCACAGACCCGGAGCCACACCGCAACAATGGGCATTGGCTAGGGTCAACTCATTTTTAACAGGCGGAAAGACACGCCATACCGCAGACGCAGACCTTTGGAAGAAAGCCAAGGGCTGAAAAATACTAAATATAGATTAGCAACATCCTCAAGGAGTTACAATGCACAACAGTCCAATTAGCAAGGCTTTTTACAACAACATCGCAGAAGTCCTATCAGGCAAGACCACAAAGAAGGTCGAACTTCCTGCTTCGTTGGTAGAAGCCGCCAAGAACGCTCGTAAAGACCTACAAGAGTCCCTTCTAACTGAAGGTTACACAAGTATTGAGCGTAAGAAGGAAATCCTACGCAAGCATCTCAAGGAAGGTGCTGCCAAGTGTGGTTGCAACCTAACCAATCAGATGGTTGCTCGTTTTGATGAAATGGTCTACGAGGACGAGGCTCCTGTTGTTGCTGAAGCATCCAAGGACAAGATGCCAACACAGAACAGCCCACTAGCAACCCCAAGTGAAGTTGCCAAGAAGACAGCCAAGCCACAGGCAGGCAGTATTGGCGTTAAGAACACCGGCTTGGCAGGAAGCAAGAAGAATCCCCCCAAGATGGAGGAAGTTGCTAACGAAGATGCAAATAGCATCGTAGAAACAACTGAAGCACTAGACGCTTTTGTAAATGAGTTGAACGAGGACGAGATTCGTATCCTCAAGAACATTCTTTCCAACCGCTAAATAAGAGGTAAGAGGAGAAACCGAAAATGGCTTATTGGAATACAAACGACAGAGAAGAATCAAAGCCAAATTGGCTAAACGCAGCACAAAAGCGTTTTTGCGTAAGAACAGTTAAAGGATGGGAAGTCCCTGTAGCGGATGGTAACTCAAACTTGGCAAATCAGTTTGACGGATCAAAGACTCTTAGTGCGACAGCAAATGTTCCACTAACTGAAGTCCTTGTTGCTCTTCCTGTTGACCCAAGCGTAACGGGTCTTTCTGCGTCTAATTGGACGGGAAGAACAGTTCCGGGGATTTCGGGAGGAACCGCATCATCCGATATTCCAAACTATGCTCCTTATATTACCTGCCCATTCGGTGGGGATAGTTTCACAGCGGGCGGGCAAAATAGTACTGGTCTATCGCACTCTTCAAGCACAAACTACGGATTGAATGGGTACGGAGTATCTACTTTGTACCACAACACATATGCGGGTGGAGCAACATCATACATCAAGGTTGTAGCAAATGATGTCAACTACACAAACACCCTAACCTTGTCTCTAACTGGTTCTCTTACTGGTGGAGGAACGGGTGGAACAAAGACTATTTCTTTCTACACCGGTTCAAGTCTATTGACCACAGCAAATGTTCCAACCGATGTTTATGAAGCATTCTTCGGACCAACATCAACCTACAACAATAGCATCGGCGTTATAAGAATGCCAAACGGATTAACTCCCGGCAACTACGGCATGACCGCTAATGTTTATGATGGATCAGTAACAGGTTCAAGTAAGTTTACAGTCACCGTTTATTGATAGGAGTACATGATGCGTTTCAAGGACTTGCGTAAGAGTCTGATTGAGAATGGTGGATATGGTGCGGAAACTGGTTTTTCTCATCTCCGTCCCGCTGTAGGTCCGTTCAATCCCGATGGTGCAATAGACACCCCCGAGACAAATATCACCGCACTAACAGGAGAGGCTTTAGAGAAAATCAACGCCTATTTGGGTGCTGCTTTCTGTAAGTCCTACATCAATCCATCAACCGTTCTGAATCAAATTCAGTTGAAACTTGGTGAGTTTGGTCTTCACTTTGATTACAGGCTTCCTCCTTCAAAGCAAGGCGTTGGTCCAACCAAGACTACAAACAGTACCTTGGATAAGAACGGTCCAATAGATCATGTTGAAGAGGGCGAACACTACTATCCTCTAACAATGTACGGTGGCTCATACGGTCGATACCCGACAGATCCGGGTTACGAGCCATATCACTCAGATGGCATCACCCGCAAGACAGGAACCCCTCTTGTCCTATGCGTACATGTCATGCGTAACGAGAACTCAACCTTCACGGTCAAGCCGCACATCAAGATGGGTTCTGTTCAGAATCCTGCTATGGAAGAGGTAGAGGCATCGGACGAAGACCTACTAAATGAAGTAGTCTCAATGAAGGACATGGGTTTCAAGCCCACTACTTCAATCGGCGGCACATCCTTGATCGGCTACATCAAGGGAACAACCATCAATGAAATAAGCAAGGTTCTTGGTCCACCGAAAGAATATCACCGTGGCGAGAAGATAAGTGTGCTATGGGCTATCTCTAACGATAGATTGACCATAACCATCTATGACTACACCACAGGCGGTCTAGGTGACAATGAGAAGTATGACTTCCATGTTGGGTCATTCTACAATAAGTATTCGGTAACCGAGTCTGTTCGTAGAGCCTTGAGGATGATGGGTCTGAAGTTTACCGCCAAGAAAAGATAAGGGCGTTTCAAAATCCGCATTTCACCGCCCAAAGGAGTTGTCAAAAGCAACTCCTTTTTTCTTGCATAGATAATGGTATAACGATGGTAAACTATGCAATTCAAAAAACTGAATGAAGACAATTTTACGCTGTTCGCGGTCAAAAACTACGACAACCCGCAATGCGCGAGTATGAACGAGTTTGAAGAAGACCTCACACGCATAGTCTATTTGAAGCGTCTGTTCAAGAAGTATCAACGAACAGACGAACTTCGGGAACGACTAATTCTCAACCATCTCATCACCTTCTACAATGTATTCGGTATTCCTGCGGGGAACCGAATGTTGTTTTATAAGATGGACAAAGACCTGCTGTCGTATCTGAAAACCTTCTTGATCTACCTGCAATATCTGCCAGAAACGACTAAAGAATTAGAAGGCATAGATATTGTAGGAATACCACTTAATCCTGCTATAGTCCAAAAGTTGAGGGAAATCTGATGAATATCATAGATGTTGTAATAGCCTACCGATTCGTTACGATTCTATCGACTCCTTGGACAAGCATGGAAGCATTCAAGTACGGGATCATAAACAAGAACGGAAAGATTCTCAAGAAGAGAAGTGAACTGACAACAGCACAGGAAAAGGCTGCATATCCTGATGTTTTCTTCACCCTCTGTTGGAACATCAAGCGTATCCTTGAGAAGGTCGGGTTCAAGAGTCAGTTGACTAACTTTGCTGCTGCTCTGTGGCTACTAAAAGAGAAGTACGGCGAAACCGATCCAATGAAGTTTGAGCGTCTACTAAACGACATCTTCAACGAGAGAGGCATATCGCTCAAGCCCATAATCGCAGAACATAAGAACAACAACCTGATAGAGCCGGGCGTGTATAGGCTCTACAACAAACTATACAGAGTCAAAGAGTCGGTCAAGCCTGTTGGTGATGTGTTTGGAATCCCCGTGTTCAAGTTTGGAAACAAGGTCTTCATCCTTGACGAACTAAAGAGAGTAGCAGAAGACGGTGCTGCTGTGGCTGCTCCTGCTAACAATGTTGGTGGTGGTGCTATGGCGGGGGTCTCGCCGGGTCAAGACCCACCAATGCCAAAGAGCGTTGCCAAGAAGCGTAAGAAGATGTTGAAGCGTCAACAGGATAGAATCACCAAGGATGTGAAGAACCTGAACATCATTGATCCGTCAGGGCAAAAGTGATACTGGGTGCTATGTATACGAGAAACTTGCGAGATTGACAAAAATAATGAACAATCTTTACTTGACATTCCAAAACACACCAACTTTAGTTAAAATTGCCAATTAGGTTGAATTCGTCGCTTGCAATAAATCACTAACTGCCACATTGTCACTTGATTTGCCCCGTGTTTATGATATACTAGCCGCAATGGGCTTCCTTGAAATCAAGTACATCAATATGGTCTCCCCACGGCTAACCCGTTTCGTATGGAAGAAGACGAACAATCTAGCCACATGCAGGTGTCCAATATGCGGAGACTCCAAGAGAAACCGAACCAAGACTCGCTTCTACTTCTACGAAAGGAAGGGTGGCTTCTATGTCAAGTGCCACAACTGTGACTATGGAACAACCCTCGCAAGATTCCTTGAGCAGTTTGACAGGGGACTCTACGACCAGTACATCATGGAGAAGTACCGAAGTGGACTTGAAGGGCGCAACGAGCCAAAGCCCGACTTCAAGTTTGAGCAACCAAGATTCAATACAGGAAGCGATAGATCAAATAAGGGAGAAGAGTCTATTGGACTCCCTTCACTTGACTCGCTTCCGCAGGATCATCTTGCGGTAGAGTTTGTTCGTAGCCGCTTGATTCCAAGAGACAAGTGGGGGCTACTATACTACGCCGAACACTTCGGGGATTGGGCAAAGACCATAGACCCCGAGAAAGAGTTGGGCGATGAACCAAGGCTCATCATACCTATCATTCGCGGCGGTAAACTGATAGGGGCTAACTGCCGTGCTTTGGATAGCAGGCAGGGTAAGAACATTCGCTACATCACTCTACGCAAAGAGCAAGACGAAGACCGCCTGTGGTTTGGTCTAGACAGATTGAACCCCAAAGAGCAGGTGTTTGTAGTTGAGGGACCACTAGACTCTCTGTTCCTACCAAATGCTGTAGCCATGTCAGGACTCGGCAAATGCACAAACCTACCTAAAGAGTTGGGGGATTCTCCTATCTTTGCCTTGGACAACGAGCCTAGAAACAAGGAGTTGGTCAAGACGATGAATGATTTGATTGCTATGGGAAGGTCTGTATGCTTTTGGCCTAGCAAGATAGTCCAAAAGGACATCAACGACATGGTTCTATCGGGTCTCGCGCCCGCCCGCGTGTGCGAGATGATAAAGGAAAACTCCTGCAAAGGACCGGCGGCTAAACTAAAAATGATGACATGGAAACGCTACTAAAAGCCTAAATAGAGGTATGAAGCGTTTCACCGAATTCCTGAAGGAGACTTCCATAGTGACTGACCGCCAAATGGTCAAAAAGTCTTACGGCTCCTTCCACGGTCAGGGGACTGCATTCGTATGGGTAGCCATGTCAAAGGGCAAGATATACAAGACAGGAAAGATAGCATCGGTAGACATCACGGATGCCAAGGCAGCGGTCAGACAGATAGCACAAGACTTGCAAGCCGATGTTGATACCATGCGTATCATAGGTAGAGATGGCAAGACCTTGGCTGATGTTGATGTTACAAGAGTTGAATCATCTCAGCATCGTGGCGATATTGGAGACTTGGGAGATTTGGACAAGCCTGAAGGAACAGGCAAAGCCAAGAAAGCAAAGACCAAGAAACCAATCACTACAATCACAAAACTCAATTTCTAACAAGGAGTTTACATAATGGATACTTTGAAGATGGATGATCGCCATACCGTTCAGGTTTTGGACCGAGGATTCGTGAAGTACATTGACCATATGGGAAGTGATTTGATGGTGGTCAATGCTGCTCGCGTGTCTTTCAACAAGGCGAGTGATTGGGACAGCGAGCCTCATTGGAGTGGTTCCCGCGAACACAAACTATCGGAGCGGGATCAGAAACTCGTCAAGTATCTTGCAACCCACAAGCATTGGACTCCATTTGCTCATCCACAAATTACCTTGCACATCAAGGCTCCAATCTCCATTCGTACTCAACTCTTCAAGCACAAGCAAGGGTTCGTGGAGAATGAAGTGAGCCGTCGTTATGTCAAGGATGAGCCAGACTTCTATGTGCCTGATTGGCGTTCTGCTCCAACGAACGGAGCCAAGCAGGGTAGTGATGACTTTATCACGGAACTAGTAACAAACGATCTAGACCGTCTTTACAATCGTGTTGCTCTTGATGCTGTTGATACCTACAACATGCTTCTAAAAGAGGGTGTGGCTCCCGAACAGGCTAGATTTGTTCTGCCTCAAGGCACATACACCGAGTGGTGGTGGACAGGAAGTCTAGCCGCATACGCCCGCGTGTATGCACTACGATCAGACCCCCATGCACAATGGGAAGTTAGGGAGTACGCAAAGGCTATCTCTGACCTGATTAAACCTCTGTTTCCTGTGGCTTGGGAGGCTCTCTGCCCACCCCTAAATACCTCTAATGGAGCAGTCTGACTGGTCAAATCAAGAGCCATCCGACGAACAAGAGTTCTTCCAAGAGTTTGCAGAGTTCTTGGAGTCGGATACCGAGTCAAAACCTTTAAACGAGGTTGCCGATGGTCTACAGGGAGAACGAGGCGAACGCGGAATGCGTGGTCTTCGTGGTCTCCGTGGTATTACAGGACCGAAGGGCGAGAAGGGAGACAAAGGTGAGCGAGGCGAGAAAGGCGAGAAGGGTGCAACGGGAGCACAGGGACCGCAAGGAGCCACGGGCGCACAAGGACTTCAGGGTACTGCGGGGCCACAGGGAGAGAAAGGTGAGAGAGGAGATCGCGGAGAACAGGGATCATCCGGCTCTCAAGGAGTTCAAGGCCCGAAAGGCGAAGTGGGCGAGAAAGGTGAGAGAGGGGATAAAGGAGAGCAGGGACCAAAGGGCGAGAAGGGTCCAAAGGGAGATCGCGGAGATAAGGGCGAGAAGGGCGAAGCAGGCGATAAAGGATTGGATGGACGAGATGGGTCTGTAGGTCCACAAGGCGAGAGAGGTCCAAAGGGAGACAAGGGAGATCGTGGAGAACGCGGTCTCAAGGGAGACAAGGGTGATCGCGGAGATGTTGGATCAAGAGGCGATGCGGGAGAGCGAGGAGAAAAGGGAGACCGTGGTGATGTTGGTCCTACGGGTCCGCAAGGAGAGACAGGAGTTCTCTCTGCCAAGTATCCGTTGAAGTATGACGCAAAGAAGCGTCTACTTACAATTGACACAACTAAACTGAATACTGGTGGCGGTAGCGTAAGCCGTGATGGTGGTGGCGGTGGTCTTGATACCGCGTTTAAGTATGTTGCAGTAGCAGGTCAAGATGGGCTTACAGCGGTTCAATACGATGCAGAGACTCTCACTTTTGTTGAAGGCTCTAATGTAACACTAACAACAGACCCATCAACCAATTCGTTGATTATCTCAAGCAGCGGCGGTGGAGGCGCAGGGGGTAACTTCACATTTGGTGCAACACAACCGGTATCTCCGCAAGGTGGGGATCGTTGGTTGAACAGCACAAACGGAAGACTGTACACCTACTTCTATGATGGTGACTCTTATCAATGGGTAGAGTTGGGGGGTAACCAATAAATAAATCTATGGACCCGATCAAGAAGATCAATCTAAAGAGAGGCTTGACAGGAGGAAGTGTTCCTTCAGAACTATCCTTTGGCGAGATTGCTGTCAATACCTATGACAGAAAATTGTTTGTTGGCTCAAGTCAAGATGAGGTTCTAGACTTCCCAAGTAATCGTGTATTCTTCTATGGAGCAACAGCAGACTTCATCTATGCACTAGAGTCTGGAGCATTTGGCCTGACTTGTTCAGAGACACATTTCAAGTTTGGAGATTCAGTTGTTCTAACAGGAGACATGAGTAGATTTACTTACATCCCCAAACCCGGAGCACTAGGATTAACTAGCGGATGTTTAGAAGGCATTTGGGTAGAACTACGAGGATAACATGCCCGCAGAATTTCCCGCAAATCCTACAGTCGGTCAAACATACCAATACGATAATGTCTATTGGGAGTGGAACGGATTTGGTTGGGCGTTTAAGGGGGCAACAGGAAGTTCATCTTTAGTACCGGGCGAGACACAAGTAGTCCTTTTTCAGTCCTATGAAAATGATGGTACTCCTGTCGGGGTAGATCCGGGAGCCTTTTGGTTTAACACAGATAACGGTATTCTTTACCTATATGTTGCAGATTTTGGAGGGGCTTCAGGCAACGCATGGGTTCAGGCAACCATACTAAATAACGATATCACATTACCTTCATAATATGCATTTTCCTTCATCACCAAATCCCGGCGATACCTACAGCATCAACAACAAAACATGGCGATGGAATGGTTTTGCATGGGATTCTGTAGTAGTAGACCTGAATGTTACTGGTAGCCTTACTGTTGGAGGCAATCTTACAGTTAGCGGTGGGGTGACTTCCACATTCAGCGAAACTGTTTTGATAGAAGACAACTTCATCACTCTGAATTCTAATGTTACTGGTGGCTCTCCATCAGAAAACGCAGGAATAGAGGTAAGCCGTGGTGCTTCTGCAAATGTCCAGATTCGTTGGAATGAGAGCACAGATAAGTGGCAGTTTACAAACGACGGAACAAACTATTACGATATTCCAACCACGGGAGCATTAGGTGCAACGGGAGGTACGGGGAATACAGGTGCTACAGGCAATACTGGCTCTACGGGAGTTACAGGAATTACAGGTAGTGCTGGTATACCATATCGGTTCTCTTCTTTTGGTTTGACGGGGCTATCATCAGGTCTTTCGGGATCTGGTTATATTTGGGGTGCTTGGGATATACCATATGCAGGATCAAACACACTAAATGTTTCTGCTTATGACAAAAACGGAGATGACAAATCCAAGTACTTTGATTTCCTTGTGGGATATCCATCATCGGGTGTTGCGGGAGCAAGTAAGGGGTACTTGTTTACTCAACACAGAAATACACAAAAGTCTAGTGTCTACGGTGTAGCCAGTATAGCAAAGGTTGGTTCGGGGGCAACTGCTTACTATCAGTTTACATGGTCTAGTTCTGCCTCTGCTACTGCCGATGTCTATACCATACCAAACGAAGATGATGTGGGTATATTCTTTGTACCGAACGGAAAACAGGGAGCAAAGGGAGCAGATGGCACAGACATAACTGCTATTGATGGCGGATTATTATCGGAGGCAATTCTATAATGGCTATTCAGATTTCATTAAAGAAGGCAACTAGCGATCCAACATCGTCCTCCGGTTTAACTAGCGGAGAGCCAGTATTCAATTCCACCAACAATACATTTTGGATGGGCAAGGGGGCAAGTGCTCCTGTGTGGATAGGCGCAGGAATATCAGCGTCAAGCAATGCTATTGCTTCAGGTAATGTTTACCTTGTACCCACGGCTAGTGCAGTTAAGGATTATCTAGATGCTTATGGTGTAACGGGGAAAACAGGTCCAACAGGTAACATCGGTTCTACAGGAAATACAGGTGCTACAGGAAATACAGGTGCTACAGGTCAGACAGGAGCAACTGGAAACACCGGTTCTACAGGTCAGACAGGTGCTACAGGAAACACCGGTTCTACAGGTCAGACAGGTGCTACAGGAAACACCGGTTCTACAGGTCAGACAGGTGCTACAGGAAACACCGGTCCAACCGGCCCCGTTGGCGATTATGTTGAAAGTTTTGGTGGCAGAACGGGTGTAGTTGGTGCGGGAATCACTAGCACACAAATCTTGTATTGGAGTGCGAATAATGTCACAGGCTCAAACAACTTCACTTTTGATGGAGTTGATGTTGTAACTCTAGCCGATACGGGACACTACACAGGCAGATTCTTAGGCCCAACTCTTGTGCCTATCAAGAACACATCAGGAGTAACTATCACAAAAGGAACTCCTGTATACGCAACCGGTTCTGTGGGTGCTAACGGAACAGTTGAAGTTGCGGGGTGTAGTGCATCAGATTCAGCAAAGATGCCTTCAATCGGTCTTGCCGCAGAAACTTTAGCAATAAACGGTCAAGGTCATGCCGTAGTGTTTGGAGTTATTGGCGGCTTGGACACAAGCGGTTACTCCATCAACGGAACAGTATTTGTTGCTCCTAATGGTGGGTTGACAGGAACAAGACCAACAGGTGCTAACGACCTAATACAAAACATTGGTCGTGTGGTTAGAGTTCAGCAATCTACTGGTGAAATAATGGTGAGTGCAATCGGTAGAAGCAACGATGTTCCAAACATACTTCAGGCTCGCTCATACCTGTTGATGCCAAACGGGCAAACAGCAACTTCGGTAGTTACAACTTGGAACGGTGCTAGCGGCCCAATAACCTTCAACGATTATGTTTCTTCCGTCAATGGCGCAACAGGAGCAATCGTAAGCGTAGCCGTAACTGGCTCTAACACTTTCACTGGCTTGCAGACCATGACGGCAGGAATTACTGCAAGTGATCTATGGGTTACAAACGGTGCAACCTTTGCGTCTAGAAGTTCATTCAACGCAGGATTAACGGCAAGCAATCTATATGTCTCTAGCGGTGCGACTTTTGCTTCTCTTGCAACATTCTCTAGCGGCTTGTCTTCAGGATCAACCATAACTGTAAACAATGCTGTTCAAGGACTAACAAACGGCAATTCTTTCACCGTAAGAAACTCACCAAATAACTCTAACTATATCACTATAGCAGCAACGGGCGGAAATGTTGTGGCTGCTCCGGGTAGCGGTAAACTAAGAGTAACTACGGGTGGAGGCATATCACAAACAACAAATACTTCTCGCGGCTTCTTGGTTCTACAAGGAACAGATGGTGAAGCCACAAGTTATGATGTCACCATAGACCCATCGACTTCTTTAAGTGCTGCAAGAACCCTAACTTGCCCTGATGCTTCAGGCACTATTGCTCTAACAAATTCGGTAGTTACCTCTGCGGTCGCGGGCGTGGGTATATCGGTTAGTGGTGCTACAGGTGCAGTAACCATAAGCAACAGGGGCGTAACTTCATTCAACGGTTCAACAGGAGCCATTACTTACTACCCACCAACTGCTACAACAAGTGTTACGGGTATGGCTTCATTTGATACCAACAACTTCTCGGTATCAAGTGGTGCGGTAAGTATCAAGGCAGGTGGAGTAACGAATGGAAGTCTTGCTAACTCTTCCGTAACAGTAAACGCGGGTGTTGGTCTGGCAGGAGGTGGCTCGGTTGCTTTGGGGTCTTCGGTAACCTTGAACAATGTTGGTGTAACAAGTTTCAACGGTTCAACAGGAGCCATTACTTACTACCCATCACTTGCAACCTCTAGTGTTACTGGTGTTGCATCATTTGGCAATCAGTTTGTAGTGTCTGCTCTAGGTGCAGTAAGCCTAACAGCCAACTATGTCTCAAGTGTCAATGGCTCAACAGGAGCAGTCACTAGCATAGCAGTAACAGGAGCAAATACATTCACCGGTATTCAGACCATGAACTCGGGTCTGACTGCAACAACCATCTACGCATCTAGTGGTGCAACCTTTGCGGGTGCTGTGTCATCCGATACGGGTTATCGCGTTTCCTCAAGTGCGGTCAATACTCAAACAGGAACATCTTACAGCCTAACCGCTTCGGACAATGGCAAGATCATCACGATGAACAATGGGGCTACAAGCACCGTAACAATAATTGGTGGTCTCCCTGTAGGATTCAACGCAACAATCATTCAGTTGGGTGCGGGAAATGTTGGCTTCACTTCGGCTAGCGGTGTTACATTGAATAGTTTCGCCTCTTCTCTGAACATGGCGGGTCAGCACGGTGCTGCTACGGTAATAGCATATGCAACCAACATTTTCAATCTATCGGGAACCCTGACCGTATGATTACCGTACCATCTGCCCGTGGGGTTATTACCCGTTCCCCGATGGCCGAAGAAGCAGTAATAACAACAAAAAAGTCTTCGGGGACATTTCGTTTGGATATAATGTGTACTGCTCCAGAGACAGGATCTTATAATTATTCTACAATAAGAGTTACTGTCTTGTGGTGGGATGGAACCAAAACAACACAAAGTTATAACGCAGGCTATGCTCCAGAATATGGTGGTGGGGTTTTCTCGGGTATACCGTTCTCATTCAGTAAGAGTGTAACTAGTCCATACAACAATACCAACGATAAAGTTTTGCGAGTCTTCATGTCTGACGCAAACGGAAGGACTTTGGGGTACAAAAAGAACGCTTATATTGAAGAAGTTAGTGTTAATGACGGGATTGCTTATCAAGACAATGGTGTAAGCAAGGTTGATGTTTCTGGATTGAGCAGGTTAGATAGACTAATTACAGAATTAAACCCCAACCTCACTACACTAAATCGTTTACCGAAATCATTAACACAAATCTATAGCGGTAATTGTAATCTAACATCGGTAAATGTTAATGGCTTGACAAATCTTCAAGTTCTTCAGGTGTATGCGTCTGGTTTGACTTCTCTTGATGTATCAACCTGCACAAGTCTAAGCCGATTGTGGGTTCAGGCTTGCAATTTGACAGGAACTCTAACCTTAAATGGGTTGAGCAATCTTTCTGAAGTTAGGTGTAACTCAAATCCCAACTTGACATCTGTTCGCGCCACAGGAGTGGGTGGGGCTATGGGAACTTACTATTCGTATTCATCCTACTCCAACTTTTATTCGGGAATTAATGTTGCAGGTTGTAATCTGAGTGGTTCTGCATTAGACCAACTATACACAGATTTAAATACTGCGGTAGGACCAAATGCCTACCTCATAGTGGGATATCAACAAGGCGGCGGGGAAAATTCAGATACTCCTTCGATTGCCACAAACAAGGGATATACAGTTCTACTTAGTGATGGTGGTGGTGGTCCTCCAGAATGAGATATTTCGTTACACCAAATTATAGTCTTGCGTTCATACCAAAAAGTGGATGTTCTACTCTTTCTCGTTGTGTGATAGATTCGTTTCAGCCTGACGCAAATTTCTCAATAGAAAATGGGGACTACCCTCAAGGGAAAAATGCAGACAATTCACAATGGCAATGGATGGCAAAAGTAGAACACACACCATCCAAACCAATACTTGCGTTCATACGCGAGCCACTATCTCGTTTTCTTTCTGCTATGGCACAGTTTGATTTAACTGATGTATCTGCTGCATTAGAATCTCTAACGGCGGGAACACATCTACAGTTGCATAAACGAACCATAGATTTATCTGTAAATCCACACTTCTTGCCTCAGATAAAATGGGTAGATGCGAACACTAAACTTTACAAGTTCCCCGAACACCTGAACGAGGGCGCACTAGAAATAGGATTCACTCTGCCTCTACCGACGATTAACGCAGCATCAAATCCTAAACCTGTTCCCACTCCTGAACAAGAAGCAGCGATACTTCAGTACTACGCAGAAGATACAATTCTTTACAATTCAATCACGACACCCGGAATTGTTACAGGAATAGTAGAAGGCGTATCCCTGCAATAGAATTGACATCGGCAAAATCTGTGGTATACTAGGCGAAATCAAGGTGTCTGTTCCTACATACAGGAACAACACAATTAGGAGAAACGCCATGAGTGACTACAACGGTTTGCCAACCCCATATCAGTCTTTCATCCATCTTTCGCGTTACAGCAGATGGATGCCCGAAAAGAATCGTAGAGAGACTTGGGAAGAAACCGTTAACCGTTACTTTGACTTCTTCCAAACTCATCTCAAAGAGAAGTGCGGATACACAGTAGACAAGGCAACCCGAGAAGAACTACAGAACGCGGTTCTGAATCTTGATGTAATGCCTTCCATGCGAGCCTTGATGACAGCAGGAGAAGCATTGCAGCGTGACCATGTTGCAGGTTACAACTGTGCGTTCGTTGCTCTCAATCGTCTTCGTGCGTTTGACGAAATCCTTTATATCCTCATGTGCGGCACAGGCGTGGGCTTCTCGGTTGAGCAGCAGTTTGTAAACAAGTTGCCAACCATTGCAGAAGAGTTCAGCGACAGCGATACGGTAATCGTTGTTGAGGATAGCAAGATTGGTTGGGCAAAGGCATACAAGGAACTGATGTCGCTTCTTGTTGGTGGTCAGGTTCCGAAGTGGGATGTCAGCAAGGTTCGTCCCGCAGGTGCAAGACTCAAGACCTTTGGTGGTAGAGCAAGTGGTCCTCGCCCGCTTGAAGACCTGTTCCGTTTCTGCGTTGAGACATTCAAGAAGGCAGCGGGTCGCAAGTTGACATCTATTGAGGTTCACGATATCGTCTGCAAGATTGCAGAGATCGTTGTGGTCGGCGGCGTTCGTCGTTCGGCTCTCATCTCTCTGTCTGATCTCAACGATGAGCGTATGCGTGATGCCAAGACCGGCGCATGGTGGGAAGCCAACGCACAGCGAGCCTTGGCTAACAACTCTGCTGTCTATAAGGAGCGTCCCGAAGTAGGAACATTTATGAAGGAATGGCTGTCGCTTTACAACAGCAAGTCGGGCGAGCGTGGCATCTTCAATCGTGATGCTGCCAAGCGAACCGTAGCCAAGTTGGGTGATCGCCGTGATCCAAACCATGAGTTCGGAACCAATCCTTGCTCAGAGATCATTCTTCGTGATCGTGAGTTCTGCAATCTCAGCGAGGTTGTAGTTCGTCGTGATGATACGGAAGAAACCCTGAAGCGTAAGGTTCGTCTTGCCGCAATCCTTGGTACATGGCAGGCTAGCCTTGTGGACTTCCGTTATCTGTCAAGCGAATGGCGCAAGAACTGTCAGGAGGAAGCCCTGCTTGGTGTGTCTCTCACAGGCATCTTGGATAACCCAATCATGCGAGATAACCGCGAAGGGCTTCACAATATGCTTGATGTTCTTCGTAGACACGCTGTTGATACAAACGAGATTTGGGCAGAAAGACTCGGTATCAATCCTGCCGCAGCGATTAGTTGTGTCAAGCCAAGTGGAACTGTATCGCAGTTGACTGATGCTGCTAGCGGTATTCATGCTCGCCACAATCCGTATTACATTCGCACCGTTCGTGCAGACCGCAAAGACCCCCTGTGCCAATTCATGTTGGACAAGGGCTTCCCCGCAGAGCCGTGTGCCATGAAGCCCGATTCAGTCATGGTGTTCTCGTTCCCGATGAAGTCACCAAAGGGATGCATCACTCGTAATGAAATGACTGCTGTTGAGCATCTTGATCTGTGGCTTGCCTATCAGAACTATTGGTGTGAACACAAGCCGAGCATTACTGTAACCGTTCGTGAACATGAATGGGTAGAGGTTGGTGCATGGGTTTACAAGCACTTGGATTCGGTATCGGGCATTTCGTTCCTGCCACACTCTGACCACTCCTACAAGCAGGCTCCGTATCAGGACTGCACCAAGGAGGAATACGAAGCCTTCTTGCAGCGTATGCCCAAGGGCGTGGATTGGACGGAACTGAGCAAGTATGAGAAGGAAGATAACACAAGTGGGACGCAGACCTACGCCTGTTCTGCTAACTCCTGTGAAATCGTGGACTTAGTGAACTCGTAAGGTCCGGATAAAACAATTTGTCAAAAACTCTCCCCACCCCTTGCTTTTGGGCGGGGAGTTGTTATATTAGAGATGTAAAGGAAACCCCCAAATGAGCAACACCAAACACACAACCTACGAAGTCTCTGACGAATTCAAGAACGCGGCGTTGACCGAAACTGAGCAAACTGCCAAGTTGGAGAATGCAACCAACCTGAGCAACTACTACTTGGAGCAAGCCGCCAAGTGTTTTGTCAAGAGCCGCCTGTATGTCGGTCTTGCCGTTCGCAAGGAAACTTGGTCATGGTCCTCCTTCGATGATTGCCGCAGCGGAGTGACCCGTCAAGTCCTCGCCCTGAACCTTGTGACTGGTGAGGTTTCGTGGGTCAACGATGGCGGCGGTGAGGTCTCTGATTACAACCCCTCCAAGTGGGACAACGATACCAAGGGCAACATCCCCATGAACGCCCCCCGAGC